>Ga0067045_1029779_pt1 | contig 18459 bp, 13 predicted proteins | sample TerdegcTABiofilm_FD_59184 | JGI IMG/M metagenome (GOLD analysis project Ga0067045, IMG submission 59184) | Combined Assembly of (Gp0054472, Gp0054536) Wastewater bioreactor microbial communities from Singapore -Terephthalate degrading... | reverse complement strand
CTCGGCTACGGGCAGCTCTCGCTGGCCAAATACCTGTGGATCGCGGCCGGCGAGGACAATCCGGAACTCGATGTGCAGAACATCCCCGAGTTCTTGCGTCACGTCCTGGAGCGGGCCGACTGGCGGCGCGACCTCCACTTTCAGACCTGCACGACGATCGACACGCTCGACTACAGCGGCGAAGGACTCAACCACGGCTCCAAGGTGGTCGTCGCGGCGGCCGGCGCGCCGAGGCGGATCTTGCCCGTGGTCCTCGACAGCCGGATCACCATCCCCGAGCACCTCGGCTTCCGTCGCCCGCGCGTCTGCCTGCCCGGCATCCTCGTCGTGGAAGGCCCGCCGTGCCGGCAGGAGCCGCCCGGGCGCGACGTGGCCGTAGAACGTTTCTGCGCCGGATATGCCCGGGAGGACGCGCTGAACAGCTTTCCCCTCGTGGTGATCGTCGACGACAGCGAGTTCGTCGCACGGACGCTGAACAATTTCCTTTGGGTCACGTTCACTCGGAGCAACCCGGCGGCCGACGTGTACGGAATCGAATCGTTCTCGCGCGACAAACACTGGGGCTGCCACGGCTCGCTGGTGATCGACGCCCGGAGCAAGCCGCAGCACGCCCCGCCCCTGGTCGAGGCCCCCGAGGTGACCCGCCGCGTCGACGACCTGGCCGCCCCCGGACGCCCGCTGCACGGGATCCTTTGACGGGGCCGAACGGCGGGCAAGCCCGCCCGCTACGCGGATAGGCGACTTGCCCAATTGGCCACTGACCATTGACCACCGACCACTGACCACTGCTCGATGTCCACCCCTGCCGAGATCCTTCTGAGTGTGTGGCTCTTTGCCTTCGGCGGGGCCGTGGGGAGTTTTCTGAACGTCGTCGTCTACCGGCTGCCGCTGGGGATGAGCCTGATCCTGCCGTCGTCCCATTGCCCGGCGTGCCGGCATCCCATCCGCTGGTATGACAACGTCCCGATCTTCGGCTGGATCATGCTCAAGGGCCGCTGCCGCGACTGTGGGGCGAACATCTCCTTCCGGTATCCGCTGGTGGAAGCGGTAACTGCGGTCGTGTTCCTCGTGATGGGCAGGGTGGAGTGGTTCTCGTTCGGAGTGAACCTGCCGGTCCGTCCCATCCCGGTCGCGGGCGGCACCGACTTCTTCCAACTCACCTCGGGAGAAACGCTGGGCATCGTGGCCTACCATGCGTTGCTGCTCTCGACGCTGCTGGCCGCGGCCCTGATCGAGTACGACGGCAAACGCCTCCCGGCGCGGTTGTTCCGGCCGGCGATCCTCGTCGGTCTGGCGGCTCCGCTGCTGTGGCCGCATCTCCATCCCGTGCCCGCGCTGGCCCGGTTGTCCGGCGCGATGGCCGGGCTGGCCGACGGGGCGGCTGGCCTGGCCGCCGGGCTGGTGCTCGGTCTGGCGGCCTGCCTCATCATCGGCCCGCACGATCGCCGCGGTCTGCCCTTCGGTTTGGCGATGGTGGGCCTCTTCCTTGGCTGGCAAGCGGCTGCGGCCTTGGGGCTGCTGGTCGCGCTGGTCCACGCCGTGGTGGAAGCCCTTCGCCCCTGGTGGCCGAGCCTCACCCGCACCAGCCCGGGATTCTGGCTCTTCGTCGCAACCTGGGCCTGGATCCTGCAATGGGAGACGCTCGTCCGACGGATCACCTGAGGCGCCGCGTCAGCGGGTGGCACCGCCGCCCTCGGTTGCACGGGCGTCTCCAACGGCGCAGGGGGCGGCTGGGCAGACCGCTCCAACACCGCCAAGCGCGGTTGTGCCACAGGACCGGCCCGCGTCGCCTTGCCCGGGACTACCCCACAACGCCATATCGCATAAACTTAGGGGTGGCGACGCTTGGAAGGCGTTGGCTGCCGGCCCCGCAGGGCAGAGCCCATTCATGTCCGATCCGCGTGTGCAGGAAATGACCATTCAGCGATGGACGATCGTGGTCCGCGGGGTGGTCCAGGGCGTGGGGTTTCGGCCTTTCGTGTACAACACCGCCCGATCGAGGGGGCTCGCCGGCTGGGTGCAGAATGAGGCCGATACGGTCCGCATCGAAGTCCAAGGGCGGGTCGTGGACTTGGAGACGTTCTCCGAAGCGCTCCGCGGCGACCTCCCGCCGCAGGCCCGGGTCGACGCGATGGAAGTGACCCGGTCGGAGGCCGCCGGCGACGAACAGCCAGAGTTCGTCATCCGTCCGAGTGCCGGTGAGGGGAAGCCGCGTCCGACGATTCCGGCCGATCTGGCCACGTGTGACGCATGCCTGGCGGAGGTACTTGCGCCCGGCGAGCGTCGCCACAAGTATCCGTTCACGAACTGTACGAACTGCGGCCCGCGATGGTCGATCATCGTGGAGCTTCCCTATGACCGGCCGCGGACCGGCATGGCCGGTTTCCGCATGTGCCCGGCCTGCGAGGCGGAATATGGCGACCCATCCGACCGGCGGTTCCACGCCCAGCCGATTGCGTGTCCGCAGTGCGGCCCCCGCCTGGAACTGCTCGATGCCGACGGCAGGTCGAAGTGCGTGGGCCCTCCCGCGCTCGACGAGGCGGCACGGGCGATCCTGTCCGGCCAGGTTGTAGCCCTCAAGGGACTGGGGGGGTTCCAACTCCTGGTCGACGCGACCGATCCCCGGGCCGTGGCCCTGCTGCGCCAACGCAAGCGGCGGCCCGACAAGCCGTTTGCGCTGATGTTCTCGTCGCTCGACGAAGTCCGCATGCGGTGCGAAGTCGGCGAGGAGGAGGCCCGGGCCCTGGCGTCGCCGCAGTCGCCTATTCTGCTCCTGCGGCGGCGTAGCGACAGCGGCCGCAGCGACGACCTCGCCGACGAGGTGGCCCCGGGCAATCCGTATCTCGGCGTCATGCTGCCGTACACGCCGCTGCACCATCTGCTTGTGAGGCGGATCGCCCGGCCGATCGTCTGCACCAGCGGTAACCTGTCGGAAGAGCCGATGGCTGTCGACACGGAGGACGCGCTGGCCCGGCTGGGCCGGATCGCCGACATCTTCCTGGTCCACGACCGGCCGATCGTGCGTCCGGTCGACGATTCGGTGGCCCGACTCACGCCCGACGGTCTGCAACTGCTCCGCCGTGCCCGGGGATTCGCCCCGCTGCCGATCGACCTGGGCTTCTCCGGGCCGACGGTGCTCGCCGTGGGAGGGCACCTCAAGAATACGGTGGCGCTGGCCTTGGGCAGCCAGGTGGTGGTGAGCCAGCACGTGGGCGACCTCGACAATGTGGCGAGCCTGGACCTGCACGAGCGGACGATTCGGGACCTGATGGATTTCTTCCGCGTTGTGCCCGAGGCCGTGGCCTGCGACCTGCATCCCGACTACGGCTCGACCCGATGCGCGGAGAGGCTCGCCCTGCAATGGAAAGTGCCGCTGATGCGCGTGCAGCATCACCACGCCCACGTGGCCGCCTGCATGGCGGAGCATCGCCTGGAAGGCCCGGTGCTTGGACTCTCCTGGGATGGCACCGGCTACGGCACGGACGGCACGGTCTGGGGCGGCGAGGCGCTGGAGTGCGGCAGCGCAGGGTTCCGCCGGGTCGCGCACTTGCGGACGTTCCCCTTGCCCGGCGGCGATCGGGCCGTGCGTGAGCCTCGCCGGTGCGCTTTGGGACTTCTGTTCGAGGTGCTCGGGCCGAAGGCCGCCGAGTTCGCTACCGACTGGTTCTCGTTGAAGGAACTGGAGGCACTCGTGCGCATGCTGGGCCGGCCACGCCTCTGCCCGCGGACCAGCAGTCTGGGGAGGCTGTTCGACGCCGTGGCCGCCTTGTGCGGATTGCCCCCCGTGATTAGCTTTGAAGGTCAGGCCGCCATGGCCGTGGAGTTTGCCGCCGACCCGACGTGCGACGAGGCCTACCCGTTGCCCCTTTCCGATGCTGACCCGGCGATCGCTGACTGGGAGCCGATGCTCCGTGCCATCCTGGCCGACCGGCAAGCCGGGGTGCCGTTGGCTCGCACGAGCGCCCGGTTCCACAACGCCCTGGCTGGCCTGGCCGCGACCATCGCCCGGCGTTGGGGCGGCGAGCGCGTGGTCCTTTCCGGCGGCTGCTTCCAGAACGCGACGCTCTCTGGCCGAGTCCGAGAGCAACTTCAGGCGGCGGGCTTCCGGGTCTACTCGCACCGGCTCGTCCCGCCCAACGACGGCGGCATCGCGCTGGGACAAGCGGCCATCGCCGCGAGGAGATGAATCATGAATCATGAGTGATGAGTGATGAGTGATGAGTGATGAATGATGAATGATGAATGGTATGTCTCCGCGTAGCGGGCGGGCTTGCCCGCCGTCTTTTTCGGACAGACGTTCCGACGGAGTAAGTCATGTGCCTCGGCATCCCTGGAAAAGTGCTTGAAACCTTCGACCGCGACGGGCTGCCTATGGCCAAGGTGGAGTTCGGCGGCATTGTCAAAGAGACGTGCCTCGCCTACACCCCCGAGGCCCGAGCAGGCGACTACGTGATCGTTCACGTCGGCTTCGCCATCAGCCGGATCGACGAGGCGGAGGCCGAAGAGATCTTCTCGTATATTCAACAAATCGAGGCCGAGACCGCGGAGGCCCCCGGTGAAGTTCATCCATGAATACCGCGACGCCGAAGGGGCGCGACGCCTGGTCGACGCCATCCGGCGACAGGTCACGCGTCCGTGGAACATCATGGAGGTCTGCGGCGGCCAGACGCATGCCATCGTCCGCTTCGGGCTCGATGAATTGCTGCCGCGCGACGTGACCTTGATCCACGGGCCCGGCTGCCCCGTGTGCGTGACTCCCCTCGAAATCCTCGATGCCGCGATTGCGATTGCCTCTCGGCCGGGGGTGATCTTCTGCTCGTTCGGCGATATGCTCCGCGTGCCGGGCTCGCAGCAGGACCTGCTCCGGGTGAAGTCGGAAGGGGGCGACGTGCGGATCGTCTACTCGCCGATGGATGCCGTGACCCTCGCCCGGCAGCAGCCCGGCCGGGAAGTGGTCTTCTTCGCCATCGGGTTCGAGACGACCGCCCCGGCCAACGCGATGGCGGTGCTCCAGGCCGCGCGTCTGGACCTGAGGAACTTCTCCGTGCTCGTCTCCCACGTGCTCGTCCCGCCGGCGCTTTGCGCCGTGCTCGACGCCCCCAACTGCCGCGTGCAGGGCTTCTTGGCCCCGGGCCACGTCTGCGCGGTCATGGGCACGGAGGAGTACCGGCCGATCGTCGAGCAGTATCACGTCCCGATCGTGGTCACGGGCTTCGAGCCGCTGGACATTCTTCAGGGCGTGGCCATGACGCTGCGCCAGCTTGAAGAGGGCCGCGCGGAGACGGAGATCCAATACAGCCGGGCCGTGCGTCCCGAAGGCAACCCGCTGGCCATCGCCCAGATCCGCGAAGTCTTCGAGCCGGTCCCGAGGAAATGGCGAGGCATCGGCGAGATCCCAGGCAGCGGCCTCGGTCTGCGGCCCGCTTACGCCCGGTTCGACGCCCGGACGCGATTCGGCGTCGAGCAGATCACGGCCGACGAACCCAAGGAGTGTATCGCGGGCGACGTGCTCCAGGGCCACCGTCTGCCGTGCGATTGCCCCGCGTTCGGCGTCCGGTGCACGCCCGAGCGCCCCCTGGGCGCTCCGATGGTCTCCGCCGAAGGCTCCTGCGCCGCCTACTACCGCTACCGTCGCCACGCGAAGTGACCGTTCCCGGACCCAGGGCCGCGGAATGGGGTCGCCGAGGACGCGCGAGGGTTTACAAGGCTGGAGAATGCGAGATGTTTCGGCAGGTGCGAGCGGTACTGGCTGCGTGGTTCGGACCGCGGGGCGCCGGCAAGCCGCTCGGCGTGCGGGGCGAGGAAGCCGCGGCCCGATACCTCCGCCGGCTCGGCTACCGGATCGTGGCCCACGCCAACCGCCTGAAGCCTGGCGAACTCGACCTGGTGGCGGTTGACGGGGAGACGGTCGTCTTCGTCGAAGTCAAGACGCGGGAATCGGCCGAGATGGGCCAGCCATGGGAAGCCGTCGACGCGGCCAAACAGCGACGATTGACCCGGGCGGCGGTGACCTTCCTGAAGTGCCACGGCCTCCTGGAGAGCCCGGCCCGCTTCGACGTGGTGGCCGTCACCTGGCCCGCCGGCCAGCGCCGCCCCACGATCCAGCATTTTCAAAATGCGTTCGACGCGGCCGGAGGCGGGGAGTTCTACTCGTGACGGGACGGTCCCCGGCCCGTGAACGGTTGCCTTCAGAGGAACAAGGTCACTTCACTCTTGCTGGACGAGGACCTCGGGGCCAGCCGCTTGCGAAACTCCCCCTGGCGACGGCCAACATCTCCCCAATTGATGAGCCGGACGCCTTGGTCCCGGATGAGTTTGGCAATTTCGGGATCGGTGAAGACCTCGAAGTCGCGTTGGCGCCGGGCATGGGAGCCGGTGATGGCGCTCAGTTCGTCGCCGTCGTAGGCCGGGTGGACGATGAACTGCGTGATCCCCGGCTTCAGCTTACGGATCGCGTCGGCGTAGTATTTCTTCTGGTCGTCTAGGCCGCCCTTGCCCGAATAGCCGCCGTCGAGGTGATCGATCGTCACGTCACCGGTGTCGAACAGCGTCCGGCCGATCTGCGCGGCGAACAGACGCATGGCCGGCGACATCTCCGCGAGATCTTCCGGGGAGGGCCGGGGAATCATGCACGGGATGCCGAACTCGTCGGCAACCTTGCGGTAGGCGGCGAAGAAGTCGGGCCGCGCGTAGACGGTGCCCATGTGCGTGTCGAGATGGGTCGGCTTCAGCCCCAGGTCGAGTGCCCGGCGCACCTGGGCGCGAAGCTCCGTTTCCACCTCCGCCGCACTGGCCGAGGTGGCCGCTTGCAGGACGCCGTGGTGAAGATACCCTTGGGCGTCGAGGAGTCCTTTCACCTTGTCCCATGGGGCGACAGGGCGCCAGCGGTACGATTTCCATTCGCTCGTGAGCGTGGCGTGGATTCCGAAATCAGCTTTCGGATGTGCTTTCGCGTAATCGAGGATCTCCAGGATCCAAGGGCAGGGCATCATGATGCTCGCCGAGGTGATCACTCCGCGCTGCATCCCGTCGATCGTGGCCCGGTTATGGGCATGGCACATTCCGGCGTCGTCGGCGTGGATGATGAGCAGCTTCTCTTCCGGGCCGAACCCGAACTGCTCCGCAACGGTCTTTGGCCGGTCCTTGGCCTCGCCGGCGGAAGCAGAAGCAGGCTGCAAGCCCGTCACGAACAATGCCAGTAGGACGCCCAACCTGTGCTTCCCGAGTGTCTCGAACCGTCTGATCATACGGAGATCCCTCTAACCCGCGACCTTAGCCTTCAACTCCATCAGGTCAGGGTATCTAATCAGATCGATCCTGTCCACCGCCCAAGAACAGAAGGCGGTCAACGACAACCAGCTTGGACGCAGTCGTCCCATGGCCTTCTGCAGATCCTTGCCGTGAAACCAAACGGAGTATTCCGACCGACTCCAGAATGCCTCAGCCGCAAACTTGTTCACGTACTCCTCATACCGCTGTTCGAGGAGCTTCTCCGGAACCAAGTTCGATTGGGTGATGTATTCGCGCACGAGGCTCTTGGCGTGGTTCAGGCAAGACTCCTTTTCCAGGGAAGACGGAAGGTCACCACTGCCGTCTGTCCACGTGGTCGGAACCTCCGGCCAACGGTCCGAGGGTTTGATGCGCGCCAACGCCCACCTGGCCGCCTGATAATGCGTGATGCTCTCCGCAGCGTCCCGAATCCAAGTTTCGATTTGGTCGGCTCTCGGAGATGGCCCGTACTGCCAAGCCGGCCCTTGACGGTGGTTCTCCGACCAATAAGCCTCAATAAGGGCCGGATCGAGGAGATAACTCTCGATGCAAGCCCGATACGAGAGGAAGATGGGTCGATTCCCAGGCAGGCGGATGAGAGCGGCGAGATCCGGCGGGCGGGCGTCAAAATCCCTGTCGCGGAACCCGAAATACGGCGGAACGGGGTGGTAGGATTCCAGGTATCCGGCAATGAAGGCTCGGAATCCCTGTTTTCCGTGAGCCGGGACAATGAGCTTCCCGGTCTGCCCGCTCAGCACGTGGTTGAGGAGCCGGGCATCTAGACTCCGCGGGACGCCCTCACAGAATAGCAGCGTGGTGTCCGTGCCGACAGCCGTCATGGCAAGGGCTCCAGGCGAACGACGCACTCAGGGGGCACCACCTGGGTGACCCAATCCGAGTGCGTGGTCACCACGAACTGGTTGTTCGTCCCCAAACCCCTCAGCGCCCGAATGAGAGCCTGTTGCAGCGGGGGATGCAAATGCAGTTCAAGTTCGTCGATGAGAATCACCGAATTGTGGATGTTCAGATTGGCAAAATCGAAGATGATGGGGAAAATCGCGCGCTCGCCGCCCGACATCTCCGATACCTCATATTGATGCGCACTATCATACAGATAGAACCACGGCTCATCGAGAACCTCCTCTGCCCCTGAGCGCGGCACGGGGCCTTCGAACGCGCGATTCGGAAAAACCGTCTTGTACGCACGCTCAAGCTCGGCAAAGAAATCTCGCTGTCCGGCGCGCAGTTCATACTCGCCACGCCCAATCCGAAGGTGAAACTGCATGAAGTCGGCCAGTCGCCTCCGCAGCAGATCCTCATTCAAGTGCAGCGGCTCGCCGTTTTCCCCCTCGACCGTCAGGCTCGTCGCGTTTCGGTACTCCGTGTACCAGAACACGTTGCCGACGCGTCTGAACACGTCGTGGCCCTCTGGCAAGAACTTCAGGACCTGTTTCGCGTATTCGCGTCCCCGAAACTGGAAGTACTCCGCTTGATTTCCCGCACGCACCCGTCCCTCTCGCAGCACCAATTCAACCATCGGCGAACTGCCCGGCGGCACCGCATCGGCCCGCGCGGCCAAGTTCGGAATGCTCTTGAAATAGCTACTGGTCGCATCGATTTCCTCGCTGGAGAACTGGACGGTCACCGTTGCTTCGTAAGGCGTCCTCCAGGCGTTGCCTGCCAACGCGAGATCGAACCCCGGCCACGCGAGTCGATCTGGACTCTCCAATCGCCGAGTGGCCGTCCCCAATGCCGCGGCAATAGCCTGAAGCACGGTCGACTTGCCGCTGCCGTTGCCGCCAACAAGAACGATCAGGTCCCGGGGGCGGCCGGTCTCAGGATCCGCGAAGTCGAGGATCCTCTCGCGGAACCTCTTGAAGTACTTGAGGTGGATCGCCCGGACGTGCATCGGACTGCTCCTGGGGTCGATAAAACGGCGTCAAGTATTACTCCGGAGAGCCATTCTGTTGTTCGTCTTCACGGGGTGAAGTCGTCGTTCGCCGCGAGTTCTTCGCAGAATCGCGACAGCAGGTTCGCGGCGTGGTCGATATCATCGAGCGAGATCATCTCCACGGGGCTGTGCATGTACCGGTTCGGGATGCTCACCAGGCCCGTGGCCACGCCGGCGCGGTTCACCTGGATCGAATTGGCGTCGGTTCCCGTCGCGCGGCCGGAGGCGGCCATCTGGAACGGCATCTTCTGGCCCTCCGCGATCTGGACGAGCCGGCGCACGACCTTGGGGTTCATGTTCGGGCCGCGTTCGATCACCGGGCCCTTGCCCAGCGCGATGTCGCCCTCCTCCTTCTTCTCGATCGTTGGGCAATCGGTGGCATGGGTCACGTCGACCGCCACGCCGACCTCCGGGTCGATGCCGAACGCACTGGTGCGCGCGCCGCGCAATCCCACTTCCTCTTGCACCGTGGAGACGGCATACACGGCCCAGCCGAGCTTCTTGGGGTCGATGCGCCGCAGGGCTTCCATGACGACCCAAAGGCCGCACTTGTCGTCCATGGCGGGCGACACGGCCCGGCCGTTGCGCAGGTCGCGGTACGCGAGTTCCACGGTGACCGGATCGCCGATCTTGACCAGTTTCTCGGCCTCCTCCTTGTTTTTGGCGCCGATATCGAGCCAGAGGTCCTTGAGCTTCGGCACCTGCTTCCGTTCTTCGTCGGTGAGGAGGTGGATGGGCTTGCGTCCGATGACGCCCACGATCGGGCCGTCCTCGGCCCAGACGGCCATGCGCTGCCCGATCAGGACCTGCGGATCCCATCCCCCGATGGACTGGATATAGATGAACCCATCGGCGTCGATGTACTGGACGATCAACCCGATCTGGTCGCAGTGGCCTGCCAACATCACCCGGCGGGGGGCCTTCGGGTTGCGGACCGCCATCACGTTGCCGTGGACATCGGTCTTCACCTCATCGGCGAAGACCGAGGCGTAGCGGCGAACCACTTCCTGCAAAGGGCTCTCATACCCGGAGGGACTAGGGGTTTCCAGGACGTTCTTGAAGAACCCAAGCGAGTACGCGTCGATCATGAAGATTCACCTTCAAGGATTACAGCTTCAGTAAGTGTTCACCGGAATGAAGTGCGAGCAGAGGAAGGGAAAAGGAAAAGCCCTGGAAAAATGGGAAAGGGAAGAAATCGTCCCCAGATCACACAATTCCGGATGGAAACCCTCTCCTCGTCTTCCCCCCTTTTCCCCTGCTTTTTCCTTTTCCCTTCTCCTCTTCCTGCAACTTCATACGGCTGAAGTGTTACCAGCTTCACAGTTTTTCCATTGTCGCCCGGTCGGCCGTGGGGTCAACCGATCTGCCTTCCATCGTCCACCGAATGCTCCGCCTTGACGGCCGGCTTGATGGTTGCCTACGATAACGAATTCTCTTGCACGTGTTATGTCGAGTCGGTGCGATTATGGAAACCGTGAAGGTCGGTCTGGTTGGATTTGGAACCATCGGAACAGGGGTGTGCCGAATCCTCCTTGATAGCGGAGATCGGATCGCCCGACGGGCAGGGAAACGAATTGAACTCGCCAAAGTAGTGGATGCAGACACCACGCGATCGCGGGGGTATCCTCTACCTGATGGGGTGTTAAGTTCCGATCTTTCGCAGATTACCCAGAATCCTGATGTCAAAGTCGCCATCGAGTTGATCGGCGGCCTGGAACCTGCCCGGTCCATTGTGCTGGAGTTGCTCGAAAGCGGCAAGGACGTCGTCACCGCGAACAAGGCCTTGCTGGCGGAACATGGGCCCGAGCTGTTCAATCGGGCCAGGAAGCTCGGGCGGTCGATCGCCTTTGAGGCGTCGGTCGGCGGCGGGATTCCGATCATCGCCTCGATCGGGCAATGCCTGTCGGCCAACCAGCTTCGGTCGATCCATGCGATCCTGAACGGGACGAGCAACTACATCCTCACCCAAATGGAGGATCAGGCGGCCAGCTACGAGACCGCGCTGGCGGGCGCCCAGCGCCTGGGCTATGCCGAAGCCAACCCGGCCATGGACGTCGATGGCAGCGACGCGGCCCAGAAACTGGCGATCCTGGCCCACCTTGGGTTCGGGGCGCGGGTGCATTGGAAGAACATCGCCCGGGTCGGGATCACCGAGGTCGATCTGGTCGATATCCGATATGCCCGGGAGTTGGGCTATCGGATCAAGCTCCTGGCCGTTGCGGAACTGGTGCCGGAGGGGCTGGAACTGCACGTCTCGCCGACGTTGGTCCGACACGGCACGCCGCTGGCCGAAGTGCGAGAGAACTTCAACGCGATCCGCGTGGTGGGCGACGCGGTGGGGCGGGTCTTCTTCCATGGCCAAGGCGCCGGGCAGATGCCGACAGCCTCGGCCGTGGTGGCCGACGTGATCGACACCGTGGTGGGCCGCGCGGCCATCACGTTCCGAACCTTGGAGTTGTGGTCGGACCATCGGGAGGCCCCGGTCTCGGCCCGGGATTCCGCCAAGGTCGCAGGGCGCTACTACCTTCGCCTGACCGTCGAGGACCGCCCCGGCGTGCTGGCGGAGATCGCCGGAATTCTCGGAAAGCAAGGGATTTCGATCGCGTCGGTGATCCAGCACGAGACCGAGGGCGAGGCCGAGGGAGTTGTGCCGCTAGTGATCATGAGCCATCGCGCCACCGAGGGCGCCATGACCAAGGCCATGGCGATCATCGACAAGTCGCCCTTCGTCCGTCCGAAGAGCGTGCGGATGCGGGTGCGGGAATGAGAGTGAAGGATGAACGATGAAGGATGAATGGCGTAGGGCGGACCGAACGGAGTGAGGCCCGCCTGACGTTAAGTCGCGATTCGCCGGACGACGCTCCACTCCGTCCGCCCTGCACGTTTCGCCTGACCCCTGGCCACTAACCCCTGACCCCCGACCTCTTCCCATGAAATACGCGATCATCATCCCCGACGGTTGTGCCGACGAGCCTCAGGAATCGCTCGGCGGGAAGACGCCGTTGGAGGCGGCCCGCGTGCCGGCCATGGACGCCGTGGCCGCGGCCGGGGTGGTGGGCCGGGCCTGCCACACGCCGGAGTCGCTCCCGCCCGGCTCCGACGTGGCCAACCTGAGCCTCTTTGGCTACAGCCCACTGGAGCACTTCACGGGCCGCGCCCCGCTGGAGGCCGCGGCTCAGGGCATCGAACTCGGTCCGGACGACTGGGCTGTGCGGTGCAACCTGGTGACGATCGAGAACCAGGTCATGCGGGATTTCACCGCGGGCCATATCTCCAACGAAGACGGCGCCGAGTTGCTCCGCACGCTTCAGGAGCGGCTCGGCTCGGACCGGTTGACGTTCTATCCCGGCGTGAGCTACCGCAATCTGCTCGTGTATCGCGGGTCGGGATCGGCGGTGCCGTTTTCTCAGGATACCCAAACGACTCCGCCTCACGACCTGACCGATAAGTCGGTACTGGAAAGCTATCCGCGCGGGCCCGGCAGCGATCTTCTGAACCGCCTCATGGCCGAGAGCGTGGCCATCTTTGCCGACCATCCGGCCAACATGCGGAGGCGTCAGGCGGGCAAGCTCCCGGCCACGAACGTCTGGCTATGGGGGCAAGGCAGCGCGCCGAGGCTCGAACCGTTCGCGTCGCGTTACGGAATCCGGGGCGCCATGATTACGGCCGTCGATCTGCTCCGCGGGCTGGCCGAATTCCTGGGCTGGCGGCGGATCGAGGTGCCCGGCGCCACCGGTTACACCGATACCGATTACGCGGCCAAAGGGCGATACGCGGTGCAGGCCCTCGAAGAAACGGACCTGGTCTGCGTCCACGTCGAGGCCACCGACGAGGCGTCCCACGAAGGCGACACGGCCGCGAAGATCAAGGCCCTGGAGGCGATCGACCGGCATGTCGTCGCGCCGGTGTTCGAGGCCCTCCAGAATCGCGGCGATTACCGTATCCTGGTGACGCCGGACCATCCCACGCCGCTCCGCACCAAGACCCACAGCCACGGCCTGGTCCCGTGGACCATCGCCGGCTCGGGCATCGCTCCCGACGCGGCCACCCAGTACAACGAAACGACCGCCGCCGCGTCGAACCTGGCATTTCCCGACGGCTGGAAGTTGATGGATTACCTGATCCTTGGGAGAGCGCCGTGAGCGAGCGGAAGAGGCGGAAGAAGGAACTTACGAGGCGTAAACGACGCGGGACAAGGCGGACTTGCCAGGCGTGACATCGTGAAAGAGGTAACGCTTCAGCCGTATGAAGTTGTCGGAAGAGGAGAAGGGAAAAGGAAAAAGCGGGGGAAAGGGGGGACAGACGAGGAGAGGATTCCCGTTCAGAATCGTGTGATCAGGGCACGGCTTCTTGCCTTTCCCATTTTTTCAGCTCTTTCCCTTTTCCCTTCCCCTATTCGCACTTCATTCCGCTGAGCACTTTCGGAAAGAGAAAGCGGCGACGGGTCGCCGCACTCCAAAGGCCCGCGACCTGCGATCTCCAATCTCTAGCCCCCAACCCCTACCCCCCCAACCATGTCGATCATCGTACAAAAATTCGGCGGCACCAGTGTTGCAGACAGCCAGAAGATCCTCGCGGCGGCCCGGAAGGCGATCCGGGCCAAGATGGAGGGATGCCAGGTGGTGACCGTCGTCAGCGCGATGGGGCACACCACGGATCACCTCATCGACCTTGCCAAGCAGATTACGTCTCTACCGCCGGCGCGGGAGATGGACATGCTGCTGGCGACCGGCGAGCAGGTGAGCGTGGCGTTGATGGCGATGGCGATCCACGCCTTGGGCGACCAGGCGATCAGCATGACCGGGGCCCAGATGGGGATCATCACCGACAGCATCCACACGAAGGCGAGGATCCGCTCGATCTCGGCGGACCGCATCCGCAAGGCGCTCGACGCGGGCAACGTCGTCATTGCCGCGGGCTTCCAGGGGATCAATCCCGACTACGACATCACGACCCTGGGCCGCGGCGGCAGCGATACGACGGCCGTCGCCCTCGCGGCCGCGCTCCACGCGGACTCCTGCGAGATCTACACCGATGTCGACGGGGTCTACACGACCGATCCCCGCGTGGTGCCCGAGGCACGTCGCGTGAGGCAAATCAGCTACGACGAGATGCTCGAGCTGGCCAGCGCCGGGGCGGGAGTGATGCACAACCGCTCGATCGAGTTCGCCAAGAAGTTCAATGTGCCGGTCCACGTCCGCTCCAGTTTCAGCGACCAGCCGGGGACGATGATCTGCGGGGAGCCCGAATCGGCCGGCCAGGCCGTCTGCGGGGCGGCCATGATCAAGGACGAGGCTCGGATCACGGTGCTCGGCGTACCCGACCGGCCGGGCGCGGCCCTGCAGGTCTTCTCGCAGATCGCGGCCAAGAACATCGCCACCGACATGATCGTCCAGAACGTGGCCGCCGACGGGCTGGCCGACATCTCGTTCACCGTCATCCGCGACGAGTTGCCGGCCACGCTCAAGGCCGTGGAAGAGGCCAGCCGCGCCCTCGGCGCCCAAGGGTACAACTACGACGACAACGTGTCGAAGATCTCCGTGGTGGGCCTCGGCATGAAGGAGCAGCCCGGCGTGGCCCGGCGCATGTTCCGGGCCCTGGCCGACAAGGGGATCAACATCCTCATGATCACGACCAGCGAGATCAAGATCTCGGTACTGGTGGACCGCGACGCGGCCGTCGATGCGCTGCGGACCGTTCACGCGGCATTCCAACTCGACAAGCCCCCGGCCCAGCCCGGAGAGGAAACCATCCGCGCGGCCGCGTCGCGGGGCAACAACAACACGGACGCGGTCGTGCGCATGCAGAACATGGAGGACTTGCTGATCAACGACATCACGCTCGACGAAACGCAGGCCCGCGTAACGCTCTCCGGCGTGCCCGACAAGCCGGGGATCGCCGCCCGCGTCTTCGAGGAGATAGCCGCCGGCGGGATCGTGGTCGATATGATCGTGCAGAGTGTCGGGCGGGAAGAGTTGGCCAGCCTGAGTTTCACGGTGCCGCAGAAGGACCTTTCCAAGAGCCTCGAACTGGCCGGCGCCCTTGCCGCCCGGCTCGGCTGTTCCCAGCCGTCCCACTCGCCCGAGGTGGCCAAGCTCACGGTGTTCGGCACCGGCATGAAGAGCCACACGGGCGTGGCCAGCCGGTTGTTCCGCTGCCTGGCCGCCGTGGGCATCAACGTCGAGATGGTCAACACCAGCGAGGTCCGCATGAGCGTCGTCGTGGAAGGCCGCCAGGGCGCCAAGGCCCTCGCGACCCTCGAAAGCGAGTTCGCCGACGTGCTCGTGTGATGGCTGCGGGCAGCGGACATCGGCCGGCGTCGATTCCCTCTCAGGGTCCGTGAAAGAACGAGTCGTCGAATTCTGGGGGGCACGCCCTGAAAGGGCGTGGCAGGTTCGCCATCCGGCGATCGGAGCGGAACGGACTTCCGTAGGGGCAAAGCGCGCCGCGCGCAGAAGAAAGCCCACGGGCTGCGACCCGTGGGCTTTGGAGCGGCGTCCAACACCGAGCATCTTGTCGCGTCAGGCGTCTTGTCCCGGCATGTCCAAAGTCCGGCTTTGCAGGCCGATCATCGCGAGGACGTAGTAGAGGATGAACCCGACCACGAAGGCCGCCACCGGCGGGCAGGGGACCACGTCCTTGTAGGACGCGATGGCGGGGATCAGGGGGGCGATGAACTGGAACGCCCCGACGATGAACCCGACCACCCAGGAGATCCACCCGGCCGGATTGCACCCGGCCCGCGGGCCAGCCCACTTCCGACCCGAGAGCAAGTAGTCGGCCATCATCGCCCCGCACACGGGACCGAAGGAGGCGCCGATCACTACGAACACTTCCACGACCTTGCCGGTCAAGCCGGTGACGGCCAAGGCGATCGACACCAAGGTTCCGATCCCCACCGAGAGCCATGGGTTCACCTTGGGCATGACCGTCTTGAAACTGGTCGCGGCGATGAACGCGGAGAAGCACGCCCCGGGGAATGAGGAAATGGCCAGGAGGATCATGAAGACGTTGGCCACGTTGGCATCCAGCAGGCCACCCTTCATGAGGTCGAGCGGGTTGAGGTTGCCCTTGAGGTTGTCGGGCACCATGCCCGCCCCGTAGGCGCCGGCCACGATCACGACCGCCAGGCCGCCGGCCACGAGGGTGGAAAGGACGATGCCCACCAACCCGCCGAGGTGAATGTCCTTCGCGCTTCGGCTGCTCATGGAGATGTCGGCTCCGGCGGCCCCGGCGGTGGCGAAGAACCCGACGATCACGGTGCTCAGGAGAATCAGGACTTCAAGGGTGCCGAGCGGCTGTCCGGCGGGGGTCGCCGTGACGATCTGCTCGGGCGCGAACTTGGCGACGCCACCGATCGTGACGGCCGTGAGCACGACGAGCACCACCAGCGGGATGAGCGGCAAGAAGGTGGCGACGCGGGCCACGTACTGAATCCCCTTCAGGCCCATGAACGCGGCCGCCGCGGCGAACACCACCGCAATGGCGGCGTGTACGGGATGCACGATCGGAAAGACGACCGCGCCTTCCTGGATGCCCGCGATCCCGAAGCACTTGCACAGGAGCGTGGCCACGCCGTAGGCATTCACCCCCAACCAGCCGAACTGAAGCAGGCCCATCACGAGTCCCGGCATGAGCCGCCCACCCAGGGCCCCGTAGGTCGAGGTCCCCACCACGTACAAGGGAAGCCCCGTCTTCATGCCCAACAACCCGGGAACAAGGTAGAAGAGCACGTGGCAAATGACCGCCCCGATCAGGATGCCCAGCAGTGCGATCCCGAGACCGGCCCCGAGGGTCCCGCCCGCGTGCCCGGGGGCGGAGGCCATCCCCTGCCAGAACACGAACCAGAGCATGACCCCGGCATAGGTCTGGGCAATGCTCATATACCAAGGGATCCGGCTCTCCTTGGGCACCGGTTTTGCCGCCGCCAGATAGTCGGGAAGATTGGAAGCCATAGTCTCCTCCAGGGTGAACAACGTCGAACGAATTCCCCACCGGTCCGCACGCCCGCCCCCGCGTCACGCGCCCGTGCTAGCAACGCCACCACAGCGTCGAGCATGCAGTATACTTGGCCCGCCGCGGAAGTACACTGGGGTGGGATTGGGGGCTGGGAACTGGAGTTTGCACGGCGGATGCGTGCCCCGGCGAATATGCCCAGCCAGGGGGGGCGCGGCTGCCGTTGGACGCGGCGGATGGTCGCGCCCAACGGCGGGCGAGCCCGCTACGCGGGTCTCCGATTCCGAATCCCCAATCCCTAATCCCCATCCCAACCCCTTCCCCTTGCCCTTGACCCAGAGGGCGGCGGCGAAGTACCATATTTCGCCTATTTTGTCGATTGTGCCCGGTCCGCAGGAGGCCGACCGGTATGCGCTCTCGGTATGTCCCGCAATTCGATTGAGCGCCGCATGAAGCGTTCTGACGCCAGACTTCTGATCGTGGTGTTGTTGGCGGCGCTGGTCTCGCGTCTGGCGGCGGCATGGTGGTGGGAGTCTCGGCTCTCGGGCCGGTTCTTCTTCGGCGACAGCGAAAGCTACTGGGTGCTCGGGCGTGCGATCGCTCACGGCGGGCCCTATGAATTCGGATCGCCCGACGCCAGGGTGTTCCGGGCACCGGGCTATCCCTTGATCCTGGCGCCGCTCTTTGTGCTCGGCGGTGACGACCCGCCGGTCCTTTGGGCTCGCGTGCTCGGCGCGGTCCTGGGGACGGCGGCGGTGGGCGGCGTGGGTTGGATCGGTTGGCGACTGTTCGGGCCGCGTGCCGGCCTGGCGGCGGCCGCGATCGCGGCCTTCGAGCCTGGCGCGGTGGCCATGAGTGCGACCGTGCTCAGCGAGGCCCTCTTCTGCCCACTCATGGTGCTCCACCTGGCCCTCTGGATCGCCGCCTGGCAATCGCTCGACAAGAACCGCGCGGCTTGGCTTGCCGCGGGGGCGGGACTGGCGGCGGGAGCGGCGGCGTTGGCACGTCCGAGTTGGCTCTTGTTTGCCCCGGTGGTCGTGCTGTTGGCAGCGGCGGTATCCGGCCAGCGACGGCGGCACTTGGGCATCGGATCGGTCATGCTCGTGGCATGTGCGGCGGCCATGCTGCCCTGGTGGATTCGCAACGACCTTGTGACCGGGCGGTTCGTACCGACGACCCTCCAGGTCGGGGCGAGTCTCTACGACGGATGGAATCCGCAGGCGACCGGGGCAAGCAACTTGTCGTTGGTCGACCCGTTCGTCCGGGAAGAGGCGGCTCGGCCC
>Ga0067045_1029778_pt1 | contig 18460 bp, 15 predicted proteins | sample TerdegcTABiofilm_FD_59184 | JGI IMG/M metagenome (GOLD analysis project Ga0067045, IMG submission 59184) | Combined Assembly of (Gp0054472, Gp0054536) Wastewater bioreactor microbial communities from Singapore -Terephthalate degrading... | reverse complement strand
CTTCCCCCCCTGCCGATTTTCTACCTGAAAATTAATCTTGCTCATATCTATCCCCTCTCTCTGCAAAATTTCCGCCATTGACGTTGCCGTTTCCTTTGACGCCACTAAAATCTTCGACCCGTCCCTGGTTTTTATTAATACCTCGTCATCCATTACCGTCACTTCCTTCGCCCTATCTTCCTTAATTGTCTCAATTGCTGTAGATAATGCAACCTTCTCTACTGTCTCTGGCACCATCAACTGCCACACTACCTGCAGTATCCAAAAAAATAAAATTAAATAAATCAAAAACTTAATTATCTGTCTTGGGCCAATTACTATCTGCTTAATGTGTACCCCGGGCGGCAATTTATTCAATATATCCTTTGGAATTCTCTCTTCTCTCTTCTTCCCGCCGCGAAGAGTTTTCTTTATTTTTTCCACCCAATTCTCTGCCTTTTTCATCGGCTTCAATTATACCACTCAAATACTATTTCCCTACCACCATTCACACTTTTTAATTCCTAACCGATTTAATTACCGCATAATTTCAGCAGGATCTCCGCATTGTCATTCTCCGCCGCTTCTACTCTAAACCTCTTCCCGCACTTTTGGCATAAATAATATATTTTATATTTTCCTTTTTCATAAATTACCCTAACTGGCTCCATTAATCCTCTGCATTTACTTGCCCTGTCTCCCGGTATTCCCTCATCCACATGCTTCCCCCACAAGCACTTCTTGCAATGATCCGTATATCCATCCCCAATATTTTCTTCTCCGCACACCTCACATCTAAAATTTTCCCTTTTTTTAATAAAATGTTGCATATCTTTATGCGAAGCAGGTAAAACTCATTTCCCAATCTCCACCCCCATTTTAATATCCTTATCCAATTTTTGGTTAAACAACAACTTCCCTTCCACTAAACTTGCCGCCGGTTCCACCTGTAATGGCTGCCATCCTTCCGGCAATGACACCAGCGTCACTAATCCTGTGTCTCCATACCCCGATTGCCTCTGAATATAATAAAGATAAGAAAATCTGTCATTGGCTTCGAAATTTACCCCTAGTGTATACTTAATTTCTAATATCTTCTTGCTTCTCACCGGCACCACCACCAGCAACCCTGCCTCCTTCTTTCCGTTTACCACTCTTATCTTTACCTCACCCGGTGCATAAATCTTCTTCTCTCCTGCGTTATACCCATCCATTACCGCCAGCTCTGTTATATTAGCCTCTGCCGGCAAATATATTCTCAAATAATTCTTATAATCTCCTCCCGGCCAGTTAGTATTCTTCGCCGTATTTTCATATGTCACCTTCACTACTTTTCCTATCAACCTCGTTTTAATCTCCACCAATTGCTCAATATTTCGATAAACAAAATAATTCGCCTTATTAACCCCCAAATTCGCCTCCACCAAATATAAAAAATCCGCCACACAACGACTTGCCCCGCCACTGCCCAGATCCGCCCCGCACTTTCCTGTATAAATCGCCCCATCCCAACCTAAAACCCCCAGCTCGCCTACCGCCTTTTTATTATTCAGCGCCACTTGAATCTCGTTGCTTTCCAGCAAATTCACCATCGTCTCATATAACCTCCACTTCTTTTGGTTCGGCATTGCCTTAATCTCTTCGTATAATTGTTTGGCCAATCCTCCCAAAAAACTCGCCTTTTGGTTTGATCCCGGAAAAAATTTTGTTTCCGCATAAAACTCTGCCTGCTCAAACAAATTATCTTCGTTCACTTTTTCTTTAAAATCTATTACCTCCACCTCTCCTGTTACTGCCAATATCGCCTTGGCCACTGCCAAATTTATTCCTATCACCCCGTCTACCTTCCTCCCTGTCTCTTTCTCCAAAAACCATTGTATCTGTGGACTCGCCGCCGTAAAATCCGCCTCCCAATTAGCATCCCGCATAAACCACCCTGCCTCTCCTAATATATTTTTGATTTCTTCCGGTGGTTCCACGTGGCCCTTTAACTGTCCGTCGGCCTCGTAAATATCTCTAATATCCAAATTTATTAATTTCCCATCTTCAAAACTAATTATCCCATATGCACCAATAAATCCTCCTCCCGGCCTTAACTCCATCTCGTTTTGCAACAAAATCAAGTATTCTCTCCTCTTTCCGTCTAAACCTAAAAACTCCGGCGCCACCGCCAACATCCTTCTCGATAAATCTATTATTTTCCTCTTCTTCTCCATTTCTCTCCTCCATTTCTGCGGTTCGCTTCTAAATCTTGCCGGCAGCCAGCTCCAATCCCCTCCTAATCTCGCCTGCAGCTTTCCCATCCCTATTTCCACCTCATCCAGCCCTGTCTTTACCTTCTCTAATTCTCTTGACCAATCCAATTCCTTGTCTTCAAACATTGCCATACTTATTCTTTCCATCGACTGTATCAACCCCAAAGATTTACTTTCTAAAGACAATGTCTCCTCCAAGGCCTTCACCACCATCTGGTACCTTCTCACCCACACCCACCTATTCCATCCTCCTTCGTCAATTTTTTGGTCTATCCTCTCTAGTCTCTCTAAATACCTAGCATTATTCCTTTCTATTTCCCCATACTTCTGTTCTTCGATCTTCATCGGCACATTTTTTGCCCATATTCCCGCCCTCCAACTCAATATCACCATATTCGCCCCCATGGCTACCAGCACTCCTAACCCTACCATCACTAACCCTCCTCCTATCCACCACCTGCTTCTTTTTTTTACTACTCTCTCTTCCTTGCGCAACACCGGCTCTATCTTTGGTTCTATTTTCAATTCCTCTTCTACTTCCTCCGTCTCCTTAATCTCTTCCTCAAATCCCTGCTTAATCGGAAACACCACCTCCTCCTCTGTTTCTTCCACCTCTGCCTCGCCCTCCCTCGCCTCTTCCTTTATCTCAAACCCCTTGTCTTCTATTATTACCTCCTCTCTTGCCTCCGCCTTCTCTTCTTCTCCCTCCGCTTCTTTTCCCTTAAAACTTTGCCATCTAAAATCCTCATCTTCTCTTTCTCCCTTTCTGTTTTTTTCATCCAATTCAGAAAAATAATATTGCAATGCCTCTTTTATTCCCTCTCGAAATTCTTCTCTTGGTTGCCACCTTAATCTCCTCCAGTTCTCTTTTATCCTCTCCTCGTCCCACTGCTCTACCTCTTCCCCGCTCTCTATCACCTTCATTCTCGTCATCTTCGCCTCATCCACTAGTACCTCTGCTATTTCTCCGCTACTAATCTCTTCTCCGGCCACTACATATTCTTCGCCCTCGGTTCCCGATAATAAACTTGCCCTTAAAATTGCCTCAACTGTGTCATTCATGCTCAATAATCTAATTTTACTTATAGGTTCAGGCAATTCTAAATTTTTATTCTCTACTGCCAACCTAATGGCTTTCGCCATTAGCTCATTTCCCTCCATTCTTGGGCCATAAACCCCAAAAACTTCTATTATTCTCCAGTTAACTCCCTCAAAGCCGACCTTTCTCCATTTGTCTACTGCTCCTGCCCCGTTAACCGATATCACCGCTAATCTCGCCCCGCTCTCTCTTGCCATCCTCCACGCCTCGTTTTCTCCTTTAAAATCAAAAATATAATTGACCTCCTCGTCTGCCCGTATCTCCTCAATCCCGCTTACCAAATTAATATTCTTTTCCCCTAAAAAATCATCCACATACTCTCCCACCCCTATTACGTTAATATCCTTCTCCAATAAAATTTTCGCTAATTTTCTCGCCACAAAGTGCTCTACTCCCACAATTATTGCCGTCGGATTTCCTGAATTCATATCACTATTTTAATCTAAGCTCGAATCTAAAATCTGTCTAATTTTTTCTGCGGTATTTTTGCGGACATTATGCGGTTAATACCCTCCGTTCCCTTTCCTCCCCCCCTTTGACCTAGTGGAACGTGAAAAAATGTCATAACTAAATATCAAAGTTTATTTCTATCCGTTAGTATTGAAACCGTTCAAAATTTCTTTTGTCAAAGCTATTGTTTTCTCAATATTTGTTCATACTCGCTTACCTAGCCCCCAAAATATCTCCAAAAAAATACTAACTTCTAAGCTAGAACACTATCAAAAACTATCTTCCTTTTACCAGGCTCACCGCCATTAAACTACAGGCCAAAGCCTCTGTCAGCACCGTTACCCAGGCCGCCCCATAAACACCCATCCGCCCTATCAAGAACCAATTAAAACCAACATTGAAAACCAGCACTTTTAACCCTAAAAATAGCATCTTCTTTTGTTGCCGTCTCGAAATCAGGCTAAAGCCAAACAAGTGTCCCAAATAAGAAAAAATTACCGCCATCAATAATATCCTTAATAATTCCACCGATTCGCTAAACCCACCCCCTGCCAAAAGACTAATCACTGTTGGCGCTAACCACCAAGCTATCCCGGTTACTCCCAACCCTCCCGCTATTAATAACCCTGTCGTCATTATAAATAATTTTCTCTTCTCTTGATTGTTCGAAGAAAGTATCGGAAATACACTGGTCACCAAAAAATAAGCCGGCTGTAGTAACACTCCATACACCTTATAGGCCACCCCATACCAAGCTACTTCCCTTATTCCCACCATTCTCTCTATCATCATCGAATCTACTGCCCGGTCATAAGCCGTAAATATAATCAGATACACCCCCATTGGCCACATCTCTTTTAGTAATTCCATCACCTTACCTCCTTTCTCGTTTTCCCTTTTAAAACTTATTTTCACCGCCGCCAGTCTTATCGCCGCCAACAAACTTATTAACCTCGCTATCCAGTAAACCCCCAATACTGTTAATAAAGTGATCTTCGAAAGCCTCCATAATAATCCTAAAAATAATAGTGGTAACAATATGTCTCCTATTACCTTCAAATCCATCCTTAATTTCTCCTGGAACACAATTTCCATACTCCCTGCCATTGTTGTTAAAAATATCATCGACAAAGCCACCAGCGCTTCTAGTTTTATTTCTTTAAAACCGCCCCAAAACACTACTAACCCTAATCCCAAAACAAAGGTTGCCGTTGTCAATTTTAATCTTAACCACCAGATCCTTCTCCATAATTTTTGTTTTTCCTCCTCCTCTGTCTTGCCCGCTATTTCTCTTACTCCTACAATTTTGCTTCCAAAATCAGCTAATGCATCCAGTAATATCATCACCGCCGCAATCAATGTAAACTGACCATAAGCCTTCACTCCTAGTTTTCTTATTAACCACCCTGTTATTACTAAACCCAATAAGCCCGTAATCAGTTTTGCCACTATTTGGACCACAGTATTCAATATCGGCTTTCTCAACACTCTCTTTATTTTATACCCACCGCCAGCATTATCCCCATTAACCACCAATTCTGCGGCAAACTTACCCAATAATGATCCACCAGCCCAGTCAGCAATATCGCCATCATCACCCCTTTATAGCTACGCCTTATTTTTCTCCCCCTCGCCAACACTGCTATCAATACTGCCCCTAAAACTCCCGCCTCTGCCATTATTAATAAAAAAATATTATGCACTGGTTGCAACCAAAAAAACTGATTTACCCTTTGATATTCTGGCAGTCTTACCAAAAAATTCCCCAATCCTACCCCCATCCACCAATTATCTTTTATCATCCTTAATGCCGCCATGTTCAAATAAGCCCTCTTTACTAGACTTGATTCATCCCATCCCCCAATAAAATCACCCACCCGATAATCCTTGCTTATTAACGCCAAAAACAGCAGTACCGCTCCTGTGGCAACCATTCCCCACCCCGCCGCCCTTCTCCATTCTAGCCTTCCTTTCTCTATTGTCCATATCGCCATCATCACTCCTCCTAACAACCAAACCGCCCTGCTGGCCGTCAGTCCTATCCCCATCATTCCTAACCACATTACCACCCACCACCAAATATTTTTCACCCGCCTCTTTTGGCAACCCCACCACCACAAACACACCAACAAAAACCCGGCTAGGCTATTGGGGTGAGAAAAGGTCCCATAAGCCCTAATTATTCCACTTCCCAACACTGTCATTTGGGCGATCCCGGTAGTCATTAACCAAAAATTCCTTTCTCCTAGCCAATAAAACACACCTCCTAAACTCCCACCTTTAACCACCTGCGCTAAGCCCAACAAGCTCTCTCCTACTATCCAAAAGGGGATTATCCTCACCAAATACCCCTCTACCCAAACCCTCTTTCCTCTTAGATATTTCCACATCCCCCACCACTCCGCCACTCTTAACCATCTATAAATCGCCTCCATCCGATACCTTGACACCAAAATATTTCCTAAAACAAAACTAAACCACAAAAGATTTTTAAAACTGATTGTTTTTCTCTCACCGCTCCCACTTAAAAGCTGGGTTAAAAAAACACCACCAACCACTAAATCTAATAAGTAGAGGGTGGGGGAGAGATAATCCACTCTAATTCCCAGCACATAACTCCACTCTGGCCACCAATGTTTTCCTAGTTGCGTCGGAATCAGCAACAAAAAAAACCATAGCAACACCTGTTCCACTAGCCCTATAATACCACGGGTTTTATTACAATATGTCGCTCCTCGCCTTCTCCTTCAGACTCACTTCTTACTCCTTCAATTTTTTTTATGGCCATATGGCAGATTCTTCTCTCATAAGAACTCATATAATCCATCGCTGCCTCTTTACCCGTTTCCAATACCTTTTTAGCCAAATCAATTGCCATCCTCTCTAATCTCTCCTTCTGCTCTTCTCGATAGTTATTTACATCTAAAAGCACCCTTACCCATCTTCCTAACTTATTCTTCACCATCAAAGACAAAATCAATTGAACTGCTGTTAAATTCCTTCCTTTAAAACCAATCAGGCTTCCCGGATTACTTACCGCCACTCCCACCAACACCTGTTCCTCTCCTTCCTCACTTTCCATATCTTCTACAAAAGCCCTTTCTATTTCAAAGTTCATTTTCTCCAGCAATTCACACGCCAATCCCAAAATTATTTCGTTCCTCTCTTTGTTTTCCATTATGGCTATAATAGCACAAATTTCTTTTGTCCTCTCTCAATTACTATCTGTTGCAAAAGCATCACTGCTGAATTCACAAACCAATACAATAAAATCCCTATCGAAAAATTCCACCCTATCAACACCGTCATTAATGGCATCATATAAGTTGACTGTGTTCTCATTGCCGCCATCATATCATCCTCCTTATCTACTGTCGCCTTGGTAAAAGCTGATTGATCTACTCCTTTTTCAGTCGGCATCATTAATTTCGAACTAAAATACTGTAATAGTCCTGAACCTAGCAATAATACCATTGGCAAAACTAAGGATTCGCTTATCCCTTTATTAAAAACCTTCGCCGGTGTTTCTGTTAAATCCGAACCCAAAAAATTCGAACTAAACTTAAAACCATCAGTAATTTTTAATGGACCGATTAATTGATTGTTAACTTGTTCCACGCTCCCTTTTCCTGTCAAAAACGCCGTCGCTGTATTAAATGCCGAAAAAAATAATAACAATACCACTATCTGTAAAATATTCGGCAAACATCCTGATAGGGGATTCACCCCTTCTTCTTTATATAAATCCATTTGTGCTTTCGCCAAACCTTCTTTGTCCTTTCCATACTTCTCTTGTAATCTCCTCAATTTCGGCTGTAATGCTCTCATCTTTCCTGCCGATTTCAAACTAGGGATTATTAATGGCAACAATAACAGTCTAATCGCCACTGTTACCACCACCACTGTCCAGCCCAAATTACCCAATATTTTGTTCACTCCAAACAGGGCGTTTAGGAAAGGCGCTACCAGTATATTCATAGATTTCTATTTTACCAAATCTATTCCTCCTTTATTCCACGGATGACACCTTACTATCCTCCTTATTCCCATTATCAATCCCCTAATCGCTCCGTATTTTTCCACCGCCCTATAGGTATATTCCGAACAACTCGGCACAAAGCGGCAATTAAACCCTCTCGATAAATATTTTTTATAAAAAACTAACCATTTTAAAATTATTTTTTTCATTCTTACCAATTACTCTTCTAACTTCTTCTTCGATTTCTCCCAAGCTCTTTCCTAAAATCTCCTTTTTGCTTAAAAATACCATCCTGTACCCTTCTTTCACTTCTCCTAGGTTTCTTCTTATTGCCTCCGATAATAATCTCTTTATCTTATTTCTCTCCACTGCTTTTTTGCTGATTTTCTTCGAAACCACTATACCTATCTCTCTTACCTTAAAATCTACTTTTAACACCAAAACCCCAAAAAAAGGGGAATTATACATTTTTCCTCTTCTTTTTACTTCCTCAAAATCCCTTTTTCTGTTTATTCTATTAATCTTCTTTAACACTTTTATACCGTCAGTCTTTTTCTCCCTTTTAACCGCCTTCTCTTAATCGTCTTCCTTCCTTCTTTGCTCCTTATCCTCTTTCGAAAGCCATGAACCCTTACTCTTTTTTTCTTTTTTGGTTGATATGTCCCTTTTTGTTTCATGTTTGAATTCTACCATACCAAATTGACACCTTCCCAAATGTGGATAACTCCTTTATTATTATGTGGATAATCCTCCCCCTTTATTCCTGCCTGAATATTATTTTTTACCTAAATTTTGACTTAAACCATTTAAGCTACTTAATCTCATTAAACCATTATGGATATCGACCGTATCTGGAAAAACACTCAAGAAGAACTCAAAATTACCCTTGCTCCCGCAGTCTTTCAAACCTTCGTTTCCAAAACCCAGCTTCTAGCCCTTCAAAACCAAATCGCCACTATTGGCTGTCCTAATACCTACCTCGTCGAAATTAACCATAAGCGTTATTATCAAATTTTCAAAAACGCTCTTGATAATCAAACCAAAAACGATAACACTCTCAAGTTTATTCTCCAAGAACCAGTCAAACCAGAAACCGCCGAAAGCACTTCAAATTCACCCCTTTTTACCTATGCCCCTTCCAAAAACGCCTACTCCTCCAATCTCAACTCTAAATATACCTTTGATACCCTCGTCGTCGGCAATAGTAACAATTTTGCTTACGCCGCAGCTCAAGGCATTATCAAAAATCCCGGACTTTCTTACAACCCTTTTTTTATCTGGGGCGGAGTTGGGGTTGGCAAAACCCATCTTATGCAGGCCATTGGTCATCAATTGCTCAAAAATTACCCGGAATACAAAATTAAATATTTTCCCGCCGAAACTTTTGCCAATGAACTTATTAGTGCCCTCAAATCCAAAAGTATGAATCAATTTAAGGATAAATATCGTCAATTAGATTGTATCCTTGTCGACGATATTCAATTTATCGCTGGTAAAGAATATATTCAAGAAGAATTCTTTCATACCTTTAATTCTCTCCATCTTGCCGGCAAACAAATCGTTCTTACTTCAGACCGCAAACCCGAACAAATCGCTGGTCTGGAAGACCGGCTCGTTTCCCGCTTTATGGGCGGACTTACAGTGGATATCCAGCTTCCTGATTATGAAATGCGAGTTGCTATTATTCGGCAAAAATCAGAAGAGAAAAAAATTTCTATTAATTCCGAAGCTATTAACTTCATTGCCAATTCTATTCAATCCAATATTCGTGATATCGAAGGTCAACTTCAACAAATCGCCTTAAAAGCTCAAGCCGCCGGGGTAGGGGAGATCGACCTTGCCTTTATTAAAAACTATTTTTCGCCTTCGTCTAACCTCCCTCCCGCCAAAACTCCTTTAAATCCCCGTCATATTATCTCTGTTTGTGCCAAACACTTCGGTATTAAAACTTCCGATCTTTGTGGTTCTAACCGCCAAAAAGAATTAGTTTCCGCCCGCCACCTTACCGCTTATCTTCTTCTCACTGAAATAAACCTCCCGCTTAAAGAAGTCGGTTCTCTGCTTGGCGGCCGCGACCATACCAGTATTATGCATGCTCGAGACAAAATCCAATCAGAGCTTTCCACCAATCCACAACTTCACCATGTCATCAACCAAATCAAAAAATCCTTTTAATATTATTTTTGAGTTTTCCACCTTCAAAACGTACTTATCCACTTATTTTTCCACATTATCTTCCTCCTTTTCCCCCGAAATTAACCCTAACTTTAACCTATCATATAAGACAAAAACATTCTTTATCATCATACCATCCGCTTCTCTTCCTTTATTCACCACTATCTTTTTATCTTTTTGCTTTAAAAATCTTATAAACTTTCAACCTTATCAACTTTTCCTTACTCCCTATTAACACTTCTGCTATTTTATTAATCCTTTTTATATTTGTTATCATAAGCCAGTGAAACTTTCTCTCCTCCAAGAAAATCTTAATCTAGCTCTTCAGAATGTTTCTCGTTTTGTTGCTGTCAAAGCTCAACTGCCCATTCTCAACAATCTCTTATTTTCCACCGATCAAGGTCGTCTTAAAATTTCCGCCACTGACCTTGAAATCGGTATTAATTATTGGATTGGCGCCAAAATTTCCCAAGAGGGGAGTATTACCGTTCCTGCTCGCGAAATTACTGAATTTGTTTCTTATCTTTCTCCTGGTAAAATAGATTTAGTTCTTAATCAAAATAATCTTCTTGTTCTCTCTTCTCCTAAGGCTGAATCCACCTTTACTACTATCCCTTCAACCGATTTTCCTCTTCTTCCCTCGGTTAACCCCGAAACTTCATTCAATCTCGACCTTGCTCTTCTTAATGAAGCTATTTCTCAAGTTGCTTTTACCGCTGCTACTGACGATACTCGTCCAGTTCTTACCGCTATTCTTTGTCAGTTTACCGCCGATAACCTCCTTTTAGTTGCTACTGACGGCTTTCGTCTTTCTCTTAAAAACATCAAACTGGCCAATCATCCCAAATTAAAAACCAGTCACCATCTTTCCACTCTTTTAATTCCTTCTCGTAGTTTAGTAGAAGTTGCTAAACTAACTAAGAACTCCAAAACTCTTACTCTTGGTCTTACCCTAGACGAACACCAGCTTGTCTTTGTCCTAGAGGATCTAGAACTAGTCTCTCGGCTTATAGAAGGGGAATACCCCGATTATCAAAGAATCCTCCCAGAAGCTTTCAAAACCAAAGTCATTCTTAACCGCGATGAATTCTCTCAAGCCATTAAAATTGCCTCTGTTTTTGCTCGCCAATCAGCCAATGTTGTTAAATTTAATATTAAATCATCCGGTCTCGAATTAACCGCTAATGCCCCCCAGCTCGGCCAAAACCAGACCACTGTTGAAGCCCGGGTAGAAGGTGAACCATTAGAGATCGCTTTTAATTTTAAATTTATTTCTGACTTTCTCTCTGTTTGTAAAGGCCAAGAATTAATCATCGAACTTAACGAGAGTCTTGCTCCCGCTTCCTTTCGTGACCAATCTGATCCTAATTTTACCCATATTATCATGCCCTTCCGTTTGCAGGATTGATTTTATTGCCCTCCATACTTCCATTTCACTACTGCCATCATTACCGCTATCATGCTCAATATTAAGATAATCTGGTATTTTTTTAAGAAATCCTTCATTGGTTTAATCCTCGATCAAAAAATATTGTCTCCCAATCTGGCCGTATCCATTATCTTCTAACCATTGATAAAATGACTCCGCTTTGTAATCTGCTTTCAGTTTTACCCCAAATCTGCTCGTCTCATATTTAAAAACTAATTTAAACTGGTCGTTTTCTACCGGGCAATTAGTTTTTAATTTTTTTATTTCTTCAATTTCTTTCGTTTCCTCTTGGTTCGGGCTAATATATAAAGCCCCGGTCCTACTTAGCTCCTCTATTGGTGTTGGTTCTTCAATTGGTGTTGGTTTTATCTTACCACCCCTCTCCTTTTTTATTCCTTTAGTGGCCCATGCCAGCCACAGGATCAATATTAATATCCCAGCTGCTGCCAATATTTTTTTCTTTACCAACATTCTTCGCCAGTGTCAATCAATAAACACTCTTTTATTTTATATACATGCCCATATTCCCTTTTTCCATCAAAAGCTGGCCCATTCGGATAAAACGGATCGCTGGTGATTATCTCACCACCTGATATAGCTACTGCCAAAGTATAATGGCCCGAAACCCTGCTCGCTTCTGAATTGCTATAGAAATCAGCCAACACCATCACTATTTTACCGTGTTTTATCCATTCTCCAATATCTCTTTTATCACAACCCCGCGTCACACTGTCATAAATTACCTTGTTTGCTCCTAGGTATTTTTCCAGAGTCTCTTTTGCTTGGCTCATCGTTGATCCTTCACAGCCCATTGATCCATATGCCGAACCAGCCTCATAAACTAAATAGTCCGGACTTAAAGTTGCATTAATTCTCGTTAGAATTTTAGCCACACTGGTCGGTCCGCAACCTGATTGTGTAAAAGTACAACCGTTTGGTAATTGTTTGTCCGCCCATGCCCCGGAGTTTTGCTTAATACCGCTCACCTGACTCGCCAAACTGCATTCGCCCTCGATTGTTTCCGGTTCTAATCCGGGTGCGTTAGGGTCATACTCTGCGCTTTGTATTCCCGCCCCTAGTGGCGGCACTATACTTGAAATCAGTGAACTTTGTAACGTTGAGTAAGTGAACAATCCTATTATTACCGCTACTATCACTATTCCTACTGTTGCCATCGATATTGTCACCATGCTTGGTATTGCCAGCAATCCTCCCGCAATTGTTGCTCCTGCCATCCCTATTTTCCCTAATAATCCCGGCAAAAATTCTTTAATCATACCTTTCAATCCCAGCATTACTCCTAAATTCGGCAATTTTATCCCTGTAATTTTTTCAAATAACCCTCCTAATTTTCCTAAAAGTTTTTTCCCTAAACCCATTACCGCCATTCCTGCCGCTATTAACCACCCAGGTGGTCCGCTTAAGCCTCCAATCGCTGCTAAAACCCCCGTCACCCCCGCTTTTGTCGCCCCCGCCTTTACCCCTCCCCCGATTATTCCCTTTAATATGTTTAATGCTCCTTCCTTAAACCCGCTTTGTGTCAAAATCGCCATTGAGTTTTTCGCGAATTCACCCGCCGCCTGCCCTCCTATTCTTCCTAAAAAACTATTTCCTAGTTCTTCGAAACCAAATCTCTTTAATAATCCTCCTGTAAATTTATTAAACCCATCATATATTCCCATTACTCTCTGGCTCAAATTAATTAAGTTTCTTATTTCCGGCTCCCTTCCCAGCCTCATTATTTCTTCCGTTACCCTCGCCTCTTCTATTTCATATGGCGGTACACTTACTGCTGTTCTCGCTTGCCAATATCTCTCCACCATTTGATTAAATTCTCCTGGTCGCATCTTTAACACTGTGTACAAACCTCTTAAGTTATTCCACGCCTCTTCCTCTGCTCCGCTCGTTGGTTTTGCTTCACCTCTATATCTCTCCAATTCTATTCTTGGTGCCATTGCTCTCTTGATTATCAAAATATATTCATTAATCCTCTCCATTTTTCCCAGACTATCTTGGTCCTTTGGTATTTTGGTAATAATTCTTGCTTCAATCGTCTCTTTCAAATCACGATCCTTAACTATCCCTGTCTCTCTTGGATTATTTCTTCTAAAATTTTCCGCTGCTTTGATCGCCGTCGTTATAGTACTATCCGTAATTTTTAATTTTTGCCCGCATTTTTCTTCTATCACCCTAGCCAGATTTGCTGCCTCAACCTTTTTACCCAGTATCACCGCTCTTATTTCTCTTCTCAAGGCCTCTTCTAACTCATTCCTGTTTTCCTCCACTAACAATTCACCCAACTGTTCCGGAGATTTTAAGCTTGTGATTAAATTATCCACGATCTTATCTGTCGCCTCTTTTACTCTTAAACCAGATTCGGTTGCCAACTGTGCCTCGTCTGTATCTTGAACTATTAATCTAATTTTTTCCGGCTCGAGCTCTTTTATCCTTTCTCTTATCCTCGTTTCTAATTCTCCGGGTTGGAAATTGTGTTCCAATAATTGTTCAGCCGTTATCCTTAAAACATCTCTCCTGATTTCTTTAACTACATAGTCTCTGATATCCGGAGGTATTTGGCCTTCAGTTCTACTTTCTAATACCACCACCTCTTCAGCCATTTCTGCCGCCATCTCTCTAACACCCTTTTCTCCTAGAGTTTCTAACGCTTTTCCTTCGCTTAGCTCGCTAATCGCTTGTTGATAAATTTCCTGTTGTTTTTTAATTAATTCTTCAATTTGTCTTTTTGCTATTCTGCCGTTATATTCACTGATTAATCTCCCCAAAGCCTCCTCTTCTTCTATTCCGCTCTCCAAGCGTCTTTGGTATTCTTCTAATAATTCTCTAATCTTAGCCGTTGGTACCACCCCTTGTTCCAGCTCTTTTTCCGCTCCAGCCAAAAATTTATCAGTGTCAATCTCTACTCCTTCCAAAGCTTTCAGCTTGTTAATAATTACCTCGATTGGCAAATCGGCATCTATTCCTAGATCTTCAAGAATCAGTCTGATTATCGGAAAATCGTTTATTTCCCATCCTTCGCTTTTCACCTTGTTTATTACTCCAATCAAACCGTCCGAATTCTTCACCTGTTTTATCTCTTCGCCAAAATCTCTCGTCATTCTGTCAAATTATACCAGTCAACCGCTATACCTTTTCCCCGTTATGGCTGGGGTTTCCCACCGCCAAACAAATCCTCATAACTTAGTTTTGCTTTATCTGTTGCCGCCCCCTGGTCGTCACTATTATTTTTTTCCTCCTCGTTTGTTTTTATCGCTTTCTGGGCTTTCGGTGGGGGAGTCGTCTTTTGCTCAAACATTATTTTTGGTTTTTTTGCTAGCTGTGGTGGTTGCGGCCATTTATCATCTGCCGGTACATTGCTTTTGTTTATGAATGTTAACCCCTTCTTCTTATCGTCGTCTTTTATTTCTATCTTGGGCGGTTCGAATTTAGGTAGCGGTGGCAATGGCGGCAGTTTATTTTCTGATTTAAATAACTGCTGAAACTTTGGCAAAACACCCTCTTTATTATCTCTTTCTTTCTTTTCAAATTCGCTTAATTCCGCTTTTTCCTTCTCTTCTAGTATCTGGATTTTTCTTTGGATTACCTCTTCTGGTTTTTCTTCCTCTCCCACCACCACTGCCCTCATTATTGGTCCGCTGTTTCCTGTTGGTGCCGTTACCGTTGAGGTTTGTGTCGGTGCCGAAATATTTTTAATCGTTTGGTTGTTAGAACTTGAAGCTTGATTATTGTTTGGATTAATTGTTTTGTTGGTTATTGGTGTTTTTAGTTTTAAAAGTTCCTCTGGGTTTGAGGTTATCAGCCGATGTTCTTCTTCTGAAGCAATTACTCTGATGGCTACGTGGTTTTGTCCCGCAAAAAATATTCCCTCTCCTTTATCAGCAGTTAGCAGCAACTGTTTTTCCCCTTCAGATAAATAAAATACCTCTCCTACTTGGTCTATTGCCGCGCTGTGTTGTTTCAATAATATCTGGATTGCGCTGTTGGTTACTATCTCCTTGCCGTAAGGAGTCTGTAAGAAATCGTCTGTGTCTTGAGTAATTGTGGTTACTCCCAAATAATATTTTCGGCTCCTTTTTACTATTCCCCTCAAAAACGCTGCTGAATCCGGAAATTGCATTAAATACCAAGCCTCGTCCACCACCAAGATCCTCTTTTTCAAACTTTTCCTTACTATCGTCCAAATATAATCCAGGATAATTTGCATTGCCACCGGCCTAAGTGCATCCTCTAAGTTCCTGATCCCAAACACCACAAAACTATTATTTAAATTCACTGTGGTTTTTTGATTAAAAATCCCCGCAAACGATCCTTTAATATATTTTTCTAATCGCGCCGCCAAATTTTTTGCCTTCTCTTCCTCCATTCCAATCAGCGACTTATACATATCTTCAATTAGTGGCGGCTCCTTGCTCTGTGTCTCCGGGTCTGGACTAATCCCTTTCATCTTATAAGCATCCATTATTGCCTTATCTAAAATTGATTCTTCCATCGGGTCCATTTCTCCAATCATGACTTTAAACAGTTTATGTAGTGTCAAAATTTTTGCATTTAGAGCATTCTCCCCTTCGTCTGTTACCAGCGACAGGTCAAACGGATTGATCTTTGACTCTTCCCCGTACCCAAAGGCAATGTATTGCCCTCCTACCGCTTCGCACAGACTCCTATATTCATTTTCCGGATCAATTATGATTATTTCTGTTCCGAGCATTAATGACCTTAGCGCCTCTAGTTTCACCAGATATGATTTACCCCCTCCCGCCGTTGCTAGGACTACCGAATTATAGTTAGGCATCGAAAACCTATCAAAGATCACCAAACTGCCGTTATGTTCGTTAATGCCATACATTATTCCTCTGTCGTCTGATAAGTCTGACGACACGAAAGGGAAAGTCGTTGCTAGGCTGGTTGTATCCATGTTTCTGGTGATATTTATTCGGTCAGAACATATTGGCAAGGTTGACACAAACCCGTCTTCCATTTGTAATGTTGCTCTTTTGCTTATAATCATCAACGATCCCAAAGCTGCCTCCAAATTTTTATTAATCCGGTTAATCTCTTCTATTGAATCTCCTACAATCGTTACATATAACCCAAACTGAAAAAATCTTTCTTCTCCCTTGACCAAATCAGCCTGTAATGCCAAAGCGTCCTCTAGTTTCGCTTGAGTAGAAGGATTTACTACTCTTCCTCTTTGGATATCTGTGTTAATTTCTGCTTCCATTTCGGTAATTTTTCTTCTCAAATCATCCAGAATCTCCTTGCCGTCAGTTGGATATATGTACATCGACACCGCCAGTGACGCATCAAAATTTACTAGCGGCGACAGCCAATTCATTCCCACGAATCTCGGATAACCTGCCACGAACAATGTCCGGTAGTATTTGTTATCTATTCGAATGTGGTCGAAGTCAACTTCCAGCGAACCTGGTGCGATTATGTCTTTAGTCGCTACCAGTCCTTCCACGAAATTTCTCTTTGGTTCGCTTCCCTCTGTTGGTTTATCCGCCGGTTTGCTCGCCGACTTGTCCGCCGTCGCTGAAGTTTGAACAAAAGCTGGTTTTTTAATTAACTTATTTAAAATATTCATTTTACAGATTACAGTTTGCTGATTACTGTTTACTAATTTTTGTTGTCACTATCGGCGCGTCAAAGGCTGTAGTTTGCACTTTTTGGTTTACCGCCGTTTCTTGGTTGTAAATCCTATAAAACAACTCTATCAATTCTTTTGTTTCCAACTGCTTTACCTCCAATCCCAATCTTGAAAACAACCTCAACAAATGATCCTTCTTTGGTATCAAGCTGGCCTTCGCTTTTTCTAAAATATAATCTTTGGGAAACGGCAGCCCTCTATTTCTTTTTCCTACCGAGGGTATTAAACCTGTCAACACTTCTGTCTTCATACTTTTAATTCCTAACTCCAGAATTGAAAATGGCACCACCAAATAAAAAGATTTCGACAATACCGCGTTCTTTTTAACCGTTTCTTCAATAAACTTTCTGTATGATCCAATCCTTTCTTTTAGTAGTGGGGCCAGCTGTTTTTCTTCTGCTAATCTTAAGTTCCTTAAATAAGAGGACACGTCTTTGCTGTAAGAATGAATTACAATTTGCACCGGAAAATTTAATGAATTCAAAATTCCTCCATAAGCAAACACCAATGCCGATTGTTCTCTCTCCGACAAAAGGTCAAAATTTACCGACGATGTCTGCATTATCATTGCCGCTGATCCATCCTTTAGCAACACTATCCCGTCCACGATATCTTCTATCGGCAGATGTTCCTGGGTGCTTCCCTTAATTGCCACCGCCAACGGGTCAATTGTCATATGTATAAATAATACCCTAATTCAATGCTTTTATCTTGATCGGCTCAATTATTTTTCCTGTCAGATTAATCTCCACTCTGTCGAATTCATAGTTTTCTTTTTCTGGGATAATTAAATATTTTCCATTAGCCAACTGGGTCGATGACCTAAACTGCCCCAAGGCATTAGTTTTTAACACCCGGCTGGGATTTCCCAAATAATCCTGAATTTCCACAATCGCCCCTTCTACGATTTTTCCTTGGGCATCCGTCACCATTCCGACTATTAAATTTGGAATTTCCGGAATATCCGGCATCGGGATTGTCCCAAAGGTAGCTATCCCTGTCGCCCCCAATTTTTGTGTTTTTAAATTTAATCCAGCTTTTTCCTCTCTCCAGTCCCCGGTTTCCTCCTCTCTCTTTGTTCTTATTTTTTCTTGAAGTATTGTTTCCGCTGTTTCATTCGTCCTCTCCATTTTTGCTCCTTCTTTTGCTAATCCTGCTGCCACAGCGGCCCTTTCTCTCTTTACTGATGGCAAAGATTCAATAAATTCCCTAACCCTTCTTTGATCCTTTACCACCTCCACCGCTCCACTTTCTTCGCTTATTTCTTCTTCTTCCTTTTCCGCCACCATTATTGACTCCACCCAATCACTCTTTTTCCCTTTTCTATAGGTATAAATTGTTGGCGAATATATCGATTTGATAAAAGATATAATCCAAGTTTCTAATGGTCTGTCTTGGTACGGCACAAACGCCAACGCTAATCCTC
>Ga0067045_1004480_pt1 | contig 18476 bp, 16 predicted proteins | sample TerdegcTABiofilm_FD_59184 | JGI IMG/M metagenome (GOLD analysis project Ga0067045, IMG submission 59184) | Combined Assembly of (Gp0054472, Gp0054536) Wastewater bioreactor microbial communities from Singapore -Terephthalate degrading... | reverse complement strand
CGATTGCCAGAGATCCTGAAACAAAGCCTGTCCTGAACTGGTTTCAGGATTCAGGATGACGATTTCATGCCGTTTTCCTCGAATTTGAGCGTAACTTCTGATATTATTTACCCGGTGTATATAGGACTTCTCGATTTTTTTGTTAAAACGCTGTTAACAAAAAACAACAAACAGATCACAACCGTAAGGGGGTATATCCGGGGACGGATTATATATGGCTTATATTTGAGTCCTCTTTTTTCTCCTTATTTTTGCCGTTATAAACCCTGTTATAAGCATTAAAGCCGAAAGGACGACAAAAAAATGACCGGGATATTCCACCCCGAAAATAACGGGAGTGAGAACAATACGGGTTAATCCCCGCAGGGTTTCGCTGTGGGATATAATCTCCGCTATGGGAGGGGAATTTTTATAATAGAAGGCGATAAAATCTCTGCCCCAGGATGACTTTTGCAGGACATTATCCCGGAACTTCCTCAAAACCATGACATGGGGATCCAGATAGGAACCATAGGCCGCCGTGGCGATAAAACAACCGCCGCCGCCTCCTCCTCCGCTGCTGCCGCCGCCGGTGTCGGTGTTGGTGGGAGTGGCACCGGTATAAATATACGTGATGCCGTCGATGTCGTCCTGTCCCAGTTCCCGCTGATTGGTATAAACGGGATACATGATGGCATTGCTATCGTCGGAGTGGCCCAGGTTGAGCCAGTGCCCCGCCTCGTGGCTGGCGGTGTTCTGGAGGTCGTATTCGTCACTGCCCGGATTGGGATCCCATACGAAATTAATGGTTCCGTTAAAAGTTACATCGCATTCCGTCATCTCTCCGTTGCTTTCATAATAACGGTATTCGGTTACCGCTAGGGTGTCGCTGTCCATACCGTCCCCGGTGGCATTCCATCCCCAGACGTTGATATTGTCGCCCGAGGTGGTATCGGTGGAAGTGAGACCCTGATATTCGAATTCAAAGGGACAATCCTCCACATCGTTCCATATCTGGGTTCCATCGACAACGGCGTTGATCATATCCGAGGTGGATACTCCGCTGTCTTGGGTATTTATATAGTAGGGAACGGGGATATCATCGCTGTTCCAGTAGATCCCGTTATATTCGTAACCTCTGGAAAACTGATGGGAAAAGAGGAGAAAACCCAGAAAAATTACCAGAAAAGCGATAAATAGGTTCCGTCTTCTTTGTTTCACGATATGCCTCCTCTTTTTCACTTAATACTGTTGCCGGTATTGCTGTTCAGGATTTTTACCTTGTACTTGACCTGTTGGCGGAAAAACTCGTAACTGACGGCGGCTTTGGATTTATTCTCCGACTGGGGGAGGATGAAACTTTCCGGAACCGGTCTTCCCATGAAATCGTAAACGGTTCTGTAACCGGTATTTTTATCTACCGCCAGATTGAATCTGCCCTGATAAAAACCCACCACGGGAGAATAGAGGCGATTATTGTCCTTAATAAAGAGAACTACTTCCTCTCCGACCCGGAATTCGGGCATTCCCGCCATTTTATAGCCGGTCTGTTCCTGGGGAAGTTCTCCTCCGGGGAGTTTCAGGGTATAGGTATCTCCGTCGATTTCTCCCTTGAGGGTTTCTTCTACGGATACAGTTACAAAGGTACATATATCGCTTTTTCCTTTGGCGGGGATAAAGTCGTAGCGACTCTCCTTGTCGATAACCTTGCCGGAGAAGACTATATCGGCGGACTGGAGCAGTTGATCAAAGTCCATTTCGCTGACCACCGTAGCGCAAACAGGAGGGGGAAACAGAAAAATGATCAGGAATAAGAGCAACAGGGGGTATCCGGGTTTTCGATTCATGGGATTTCTCCTCTCAGGGGTAATATGTTTCTTATCCTCCAATTGGTCGAAATTTTTGCATGTTAATTTCATTTCGGCGATATTTTAAACATGATCTCCCTCCCCGTAAGAAATGGGTTTACGGAGGTTGATTATGCGTCCGTCTCTCTCCGAAGGAATGGGGGAGTTCTTTTCGAAAGAGTTGATTATCATATCTTTTATATCGAGAAGTGAATCCTGACGGTTTTTGCCTCTGGTAAAGGCTTGAATGGTATCGGTTCCGTCCGCGTACCAGTCCAGAGTGGAGACCTTATAAAACTTTTGCAAATCAATCTCTTCGCCGGAAAGGCTCTTCATACTAATAATCCGTTCGCCCGCCGGTCGGGAGGTATCCTGGACCACCTTCATCCCCGAAAGGGTAAAGTGTCGATAGGAGGGTTCGCCGATCTCTTCCAGGGCTTTTTTTATGTCTTCCCCTTTCATTTCCAGGGTGGCGATCTTGCTGTTCCAGGGGTACATCTGATGGATATGACGAACCGCCACATCCCCCTTATAAATCGATGAACGGAAGGAGGTATTGGTCAAAACAGCAAAGTCACTCCCGGTAAAATCCCGGATGCCGTCGGTGATAAAGTTGCCCAGGGAGGAATCTTCACGGGTATCCTGGCATTTATCCAGTTTGAGATCTCTATTCAGAGTGCCGATCTTTCTGTTCATGACGGGTTCCAGTTGGGATTCGTAGCGGGAAATCACCGACATAACCTCAGGATCGGGAACGGATTTTCCGTCTTCTATGGGAATCAAATTATGCTTTATTTTTGTAAATTTTTTTCCATCACTGCCGGTAGAGACCGAGATTTCAATCTTGCCCAGTTCCTTTCCTTTCTGACCGGTCTGGACGATGGCGGTGTTACCCACAAAAACCGGCTCTTCAATACGGGTATGGGAATGACCGCCGATGATCAGATCCACCCCTAGAGTCTGCTTTGCCAGTTCAACGTCCTGATCTTTACCCAGGTGAGAGAGCAGAACGATGACATCGGCTCCGGCTTTTTTCATTTCGGGTATATATTTTTGGGTGGTGGAGAGAGCGTCTTCAAACCGGAGGGATTCTCTTTCCTTGAAGGGGAGCATACGGAAGGAATCGGGAGAGGAGATGCCCAGAACTCCCACCTTTACTCCACCGGTATCTTTTATTATAAAGGGTTGCACGGGAAGGAGATCACTCTGGTTCTTCTGGATAATATTGGCGGAGAGGATGGGAAAATCCGCCTTATCGATTAAATTTCTCAAATTTTTCAATCCGCTGTCCAGTTCGTGATTGCCCAAAGTCATGGCATCGTAGCCGATTAGGTTCATTCCCTCTATCATGGGGATGGTTTTGAAAAAGTCCGACACGGGAGTTCCGGTGGAAATATCTCCGGCATCCAGGATGAGAGTCTTATGGGGATTTTTTGCCTTTTCCTCTTCTACTGCTCTGCCGATGTTGGCCAATCCTCCCACTTTTTTGGAGGCGGGATCCTTTTTATCTTCAAAGGGAGTAGCCTGTCCGTGAAGATCGTTGGTATAGAGGATGGTTATCTTGGTCTCCCGGTTCGGATTTTTTTGTATATCGGTTCTTTCGCCGTCCATGTCCTTTTTGTCGGCGGAGGAGAGGGATACGGTATCTCCGGAAGGAGCGGACTCGGTTTCTTCCTTCATAATTCCTCTCTTTGGGAAATTTCCTTCCGCTCCGGGAAGGGGAAATGAACCGGTATCAGTGCTTATATTAAAACTGGTATTTATATTCATAAAGGGATCTCCTAAAGCGTTACATGTAGGGATTTCGGCCCGGCACAGGTAAAAAACGGTTATTATCCAATCCTCCGTTTCTATTATCCCACCGGGGGATATAAAATCAAGAGGTTTGAATCTCTTCCGGTTTAGAAGCTATCCGGAAAATAATAGTCTGTAATCGGCGGTTGAAGAAAATCGGGGACTGGAGACCCCTGTCTGACTTTCAGGATAGGAACTTAGTGAGGAGTGGCAATCAATAGAGTCGGATCTCTTGCCGGGTTAAGTCCAGTATCAGAAAGCGGCAAAAGTGATTATTAAATTAATTCTTCTTTACTTATATTAGTGGTTTTTGTGCAGGCGAGAAGGAGTCCCTCGAATATTTCCCGGGGCTTGTCTCTGCGGTTGAATTTGAAGCAATATTCATCCAGGAATTTCTGTAGATTCCTATCCCCTATACCGTGAAAAGTCCCATGAAGGTTGGTTCTCAGATTCCCTACCAGCACATTGACCCAGTTAGTATCCTTCTGCCGGTTTGCTATCGCCGTCGCTTTTTTGCACTTGCCTTTTCTTTTTTGGATTGGCTGTGGTTGGCTGACTCCGATCTTATTATTTATAAACTTATATGTTATTATGATTTGGTTTTGATTGGGCGTTGATTGACTTTGATTTATATTTGAGGTTATATTCGCATTTGTGTTTGTATTCTGTGTTGGTGTTGTTTGTGGTTGTGATGGCGGTAGCAGTCCGGGGGGAAGAACTTTCATATCGGTATATTCTATTCCCATATAAAGTGAAATCAGACTTTTCTCGTCCATATCAGGGTTTTTGACGGGATTGGGATTTATTCCGGACTTGCATTGCTTTGTCTTGCCAAGATATTGATTATCGATCTCGATTATTCCCGATATTCCAGGTATGGACGGTAAATTCGATTTAAACAAACATTCATCTTCCTTATTTTTGTCGGACATGGTTTTGCGAATTTTGTGGCATATCATCCATATTGTCGGATAACTTTTGATGTCCAGGATTCTTTGCAGTGATAATGCCGATATGCCCACTTTTTGTATAGACATCAAAAATATTGCACCAAACCATTTTTGAAGAGAGGTTCTGGTTTTGTGGAAGATAGTCCCTGATGTCAGCGATGATTGATGTTTGCAACTTTTACAGTAGTAATGGGAACGGGTGGAATGGAAGTAATAGTGTGTGGATCCGCATCGGGGACAGACGAAGCCGTTACTCCACCGCACTTTAAATAAATATTCCCGGCAGGCTTTTTCGTCGGGGAATTTACGCCCAAACTCCAGCAAATTCATGGGTTCGACGGTGGGACTGCCGGTATTGGGCATGTTTGCCGGTTTTTTCCTTTTTTGCTTGTTGATGGGGTTTTTAACCGGATTGGCAACACTTGATTTTTGTTTCTTTCTCATTTTTGTTCATCTCCATTAATATATATCAGGACTTACGCCATTTTATATCAAAACCCAGATTTCATGACGATTGCCAGAGATCCTGAAACAAGTTCAGGAGTCTGCTATGACGTAGTTGTGATGGACGAGGTGATGTCGGTTTCCCCGGTGTTGGGCGTAAGTCCTGACTATCTCCTCCATTCAGAGCAGAGGGTAACCAAGAAAAAAACCGTAACATCGTAATCGAGGAACAACCCGTTCAGAGAAGATCTTCTATATTAACATATATTATCCTGCGTGTTTAGTTTAAATTAATTATCAGAATGAGACCAAAATGATACCAGCAGGATGTCGGTTTTACTGATATAGATTCCCATAGCGATAGTATCAATTAGAAAAAGTTGGTATAATGCCAAGGTGCGATCAAAAGTATGCCATTCTGAATACAGTGAAGAATCTCTTTTTTAGATAAACACTGATAGAAATCCTTCGCTTCGCTCAGGATGAAGTGCTAACTCAGAAAACGAATTGGTATAAGAACCTATTCAAAAAATAATCGCCTGCAATTGGCTGTTGAAGAAGATCGGGTTCTGGAGAACTCACTGTGAGACTGTCGCAAAAGTCCTCTCCACTGCTACTAATTGTGGTTCATACGATTTCATATACAACCAACAGTGGCTGGTGGTAGTTTTGCAACAGACTCCACCGTGAGACTGTCGCAACAGTCATTTTAAACACCGTATTTTGTGGTCTGGTATCACTATACACACAAAAAACAGCGGACTGAATCACTTCGAAAACAGACTGTAGCCCGGCGGTTCCCCGTAGTTTTGCCGCAGACTTTAATACCGGATTTTCAGGGCTTCTATGGGAGAAAGGACGGCGGCTTTATAGGCGGGGTAGAGTCCCGATAAAATCCCCATCAGCAGGGAACCGACAAAAGCTGATAAAAACAGCCGGGGAGTGGGGTTGAAAAAGGAAGAACCCTGGGAAATCAAGAGGGGAGAAACTAAAAGGATGAATAAATATCCTCCTATCGCTCCCAGAAGGAACCCCATGATGGTAATCAGGGTGGATTCGGTTAAAAATTCCGTCATTATATGGTGGGTTTCGGCCCCGACGGCTTTTTTTATTCCGATCTCCACCACTCGCTCCGATATGGAAAAGAGCATGGTTATTATGACGCAGAGAGCACCTGCCAGAACCGCCACCAGAGCCGAACCTCCCGCCAGCAGATTCCACAGGGAAAGGGAAGAACGGATCTGTTCCTGCAACTGATGGGGAGGGATCACTTCCACGCCTTCCACCGAGGATTTGATTTTTTTTGACAGAATTTCAGGGTCGGTCCCTTTTTCGGGGATAACAAATATGCTGGTTATGAGTCCCTCCCGGTGAAATATCCTTTGAGCCTGGGAAAGAGGTATGAATATCTCTCCGTCAATGAGTCCTCCGGTTTTTTCATAAACGCCGGTAACTGAAAAATTTTCATTCCCTATTTCTATTTTGGAGGGATGGTCGAGAGACTGGTATATGTCATATCCTATCAATGCCGATGAGGGAGTATCAATATCCGGTTTACCCTTCAATAATTTAAAATTCCCCACCACAGAAGATAATTCATCGGGAGAAATCCCCACCACCATCCGAGGTAATCCCACCACCACCATCCTGTCGGGATTCCATCGGGAAAACAGCACCGGTATCACTTTTTTTACCCCTTCCACCTCGGCTGTTTTTTTGACCTTCTCTTCCGATAATATTCCTCCTCCGGCCCAGAAGGTGATCTTTTCGCAGATAAATACCTTGTCGGCAAATATCTCCTGAAACCCCGCCGCCAAATGATTGAAATGTTCCGCCATAGATCCCATGAGGATAAAAGAAAAAACCCCCACCGCTACTCCCGTTACGGCGAGAAAGGTGCGGAATTTCCTCCTTATGAGGTTAGACCAGCCGTCAATAATCCATTCAGCTAATTCCATGCCGAAAGTTTCTTTTTAAGCCGGTCTTCTCCTGCATGGGATCTTGAGACAAAATAGCCGGTCAGGACAAAATCCCCCCGCCGGGAAACCCGAAAAGAAGGAATTTATCCACCGGGATAAGAAATAGTTCAGTACCTACTCGTATTTTGATTCTCCCCCTTCAGAGGGAAAAAAATACGTAAACAGACTTAAATTAAATTTTCATAGAGAGTGAGTAATGAAGTTATGAGGAAGATGAAGGTTGATAAACTGGGAATCGATCTGTTATCCCATGATCCGGTGGTGATCCTGAAAGATGTGGAGGGCAAACGGTTTCTTCCCATTCTCATCGGTCCCTTCGAAGCCACCGCCATAGCCTTCGCCCTGGAGGGAACCCATATTCCCCGTCCTCTGTCCCATGATCTGATGAAATCCATAATTGAGGCGTTAAAAGCCAAGGTTTTAAGGATTGTTATCCATGATATTCATGAAAATACCTTCTATGCCAAGATAGTGCTGGAATCGGAAGGCAAAAATGTGGAGATTGATGCCCGCCCTTCCGACAGTATCGCCCTGGCTCTCCGCACCAACGCCCCCATCTTCGTATCGGAAAAGATCATCCTGGAAGAGACGGTGGTGGACAAGCAGATGGAAGACAGCGATCGGGACAAATTCAAGAAATATATCGAACAACTGAAACCGTCGGATTTTCTCAAGGATTTACCTTCTCCCCCCAAAAAGGAGGAAGAGGAGGATTAAATCGAAAAAAATTAAAAAAGTAAGGGAGAGGCCTTCTCTCCCTTATTGATGTTAATTATGTTTGTTCCACCGGTTTTGTCGGTTTTAATAGTTTTATCAGAAAAGGAGCGATTTATGAACAGCAGAAAGCTTTTGGCAGGAGGGATTCTGTTTTTATTTTTCCTTCTGTTATGGACATCCCCCCTCTTCGCCCAGGAATCCCCCTTTAACAAAGACACGGAAATCTACTATCAGGTGAACTTTACCGTTCCGGAAGCGGAAAATTTTATCACCGACTTCTATCAGCGATTGAGGAAAATCGAACTGCTGGAACCCTATTTCAACAAATTTGAGGAAGAATATAAAATATCCCTCAAGGACGACATATTTTCCTGGCTGGGGAACCGGCTCTCGGCGGGAATAGTGGGTGAACCCGACTCCTCGGTGCTCCACAACGCCATAAAGGAAGAGATGGTCTATTCCAGGGCTAAGAGCGATCTCAACTCCACAGTCCTTAATATGAGCAATATCAACAACGCCCTGGATCTCTATGAGCAGGATAAGGGCAAACTGCCCGATAAACTGGAATCCCTGGTTCCCGATTATCTTTATGAGGAAATAAAACCCGCCCGGGGAGGAAAGTTTATCTATAAAAAACTCTCCGATACCGATTATGAACTGAAAAACCCGCCCAACCAGTATAAGGAACTGGGTCTGAAAGGCTCCGCTCCCTGCTACAACAGTAAAGACGGCTTTTCCAACGATTTCGCCGTAACGGGACAGGGGTTCAGTCTGAAAAACATCCTGGTGTGCATCGAGGTGAAGGACAGCCGGAAGGCCAGAGATTCCTTCAAGAAGATCACCGATGTTCTCACGGAAAAAGGCGGCCCCACTTTCACCAAGAAGACCTGGGACAAATATGTTTTGTGGGAAAGTCCTACGGTATCCTACACTTTTTACAGGAATCTGGTTCTTATCGGGGATAGTCCCGAAGTGCTGAAAAAAGGCCTCCTTTCCCTGGAAAACCCCGACAAGAATATATATAAAAATCCGGTGTTTCAGGCTTTTCTCAAGGATACCCCCGGCGTTTATCAGGAAATGCTCTTTGTTAACCTGGAGAAAATTAACCTCAACTCGAAAATATGGAATATCAAGCATCCCGGCGCCGCTCAACTGGTGGATAACCTCTACTATGCAGGCTACTATTTCCGCCGCAATTCCACCGGCCTTGACGGGGATATATTCGTAACCTTCACCCCCGACAAGGAACTACCCTATTTCAAGGAATATTTCAAACAACAGCCCCAGTACCCCGATGTGCTGATGAACCGCCTTCCTGCAGGATTACCCGTAGCAGCAACCTACAACCTGGGCGAATTATGGGAAATCCTTAATCTGGTGGGAAAAGACGTCCCCGATCTGGCTTCCGGCATGGATACGGCAAAACAGTTCGTATCCTCCTCCCTGGGCATGGATCTGAAAGATGAGATCCTCAACGCCACCACAGGAGAAGTAGCGGTCAGCTATAAAGTCCGGGATCTGATCCTTTCCGCTTTCTTTAACTTCGCTGAGGCAAGAACCACCCCCGTGGAAGAACCCCAGACCGATGAGGGTAAATCGGTTCCCCCTCAATTCAAAAGAAAAGATAATGACCTGAGAGAATTTCTCCTCAGCACCAAGGGGTTCCCCGTAACATTCTTCGTGGGAGTCAAGGATAAGGCCAAACTGGAAAAACTCACGGCAAGACTCCGGGAAGCGGATCCCCAGCAAAAAAGGGAATATTATGACGACGTGGCCGTTTATAAGAGCGACAAGATGACCTACTGCCTCACCGAGGATCTTCTTATCATCCACACCTACCCCAGCGATATCATGATGAAGGAATATCTGGATACCCTTTACGTCAAGAGAGAACGTCTGGCTAACAATACCTTCTATCAGGACTTCCGCAAGGGTGTCCGGGGAAGACCCATCGTTGTCCAGTACCAGGACGCTGAATGGGCCATGGCTCTCACCAGAGGCTTCTTGCTGCTCATGCTTCCCGAATTTGCCGATTATGCCGAATTACTGGGCAATTACAAGGAATCCTGGTCGTCTCTGTCGGTAACTCCCCAGGGATTCCAGATTCACTTCAAAATGTACCAGAAGGAAACCGGAAGTAAGAAGTAAGTGTAGATCAGGACTTTAGTCCTGCCTTTGCAGANCTGAAGGTCTGAGCTACAAAGGCAATAAACAAGAGCGTCTTGCCTGCTTTTACATAATGCTTATATTGTNGATTAAATGTATTCATAAAGGAAACCGGAAGTAAGAAGTAAGTGTAGATCAGGACTTTAGTCCTGCCTTTGCAGACCTGAAGGTCTGAGCTACAAAGGCAATAAACAAGAGCGTCTTGCCTGCTTTTACATAATGCTTATATTGTGGATTAAATGTATTCATAAAGGAAACCGGAAGTAAGTGTAGATCAGGACTTTAGTCCTGCCTTTGCAGACCTGAAGGTCTGAGCTACAAAGGCAATAAACAAGAGCGTCTTGCCTGCTTTTACATAATGCTTATATTGTGGATTAAATGTATTCATAAAGGAAACCGGAAGTAAGAAGTAAGTGTAGATCAGGACTTTAGTCCTGCCTTTGCAGACCTGAAGGTCTGAGCTACAAAGGCAATAAACAAGATCGTCTTGCCTGCTTTTACATAATGCTTATATTGTAGATTAAATGTATTCATAAAGGAAACCGGAAGTAAGAAGTAAGTGTAGATCAGGACTTTAGTCCTGCCTTTGCAGAACTGAAGGTCTGATCTACAAAGGCAATAAACAAGAGCGTCTTGCCTGCTTTTACATAATACTTATATTGTAGATTAAATGTATTCATATACGATAAGGAGGAAATAAAAATAATGGAACATAGTGCGGAAATAGGAGTCTTCGGAGGATCGGGATTCTATTCCTTCCTGGAAGACATAAAGGAAGTAAAGGTTGAAACTCCCTACGGTTCTCCCAGCGACAAGATCGCCCTGGCAACCATAGGGGACAAGAAGGTGGCTTTCTTACCCCGACACGGTAAGGATCACAGCCTTCCCCCTCATAAAATTCCTTATAAGGCAAACCTTTATGCCATGAAGAGTCTGGGAGTAAAGAGGATCATCGGGCCTTGTGCGGCAGGTTCTTTAAACAAGGATGTGGCTCCCGGTCATTTTGTGGTCTGCGATCAGATTGTGGATCGAACCAGCGGAAGGGTGCATACTTTCTATGACGGGCCCATCACCACCCATATCAGCGCGGCGGATCCCTATTGTCCCTGTATGCGTCCCCTGGCGGTGGAAGTGGGTAAAGAACAGGGTATCACCATGCACGATACCGGCACTATGGTGGTCATCGAGGGTCCCCGTTTCTCCACCAGAGCCGAATCCAAATGGTTCTCGTCCATGGGCTGGCAGGTCATTAACATGACGGGCTATCCCGAGGCAACCCTGGCAAGGGAACTGGAGATGTGCTATGTGAATATTTCCCTCATCACCGACTATGACGTGGGAGTGGAAGGAGAAGACATAAAGCCGGTAAGCCATGAGGAAGTTTTGCATGTCTTCAAGACCAACAATGAGAAACTGAAAAATCTTCTCATTGAGTTGATCAAACGGCTGCCCAAGGAATTCGACTGTTCCTGCCTTCATGCTCTCTCCACCGCCCGATAGGGTTTGGAAGTCGGAGGTCGGAAGTCAGAGGTCAGACTGTGTGAAAAGAATGAAAAAAACGGCGATGGCGGTATTTACGGATGTCTTTTATGTCGTCTGCACCGATTGTCGCCGATACCCTTAACAGGAAGTAAGAGGTGGGGAAAATCCTTGCCTCTTGCTTTCTTGTCCTGCCCGTCCCCGGACTTTCTATTGTGGGGAGTTCTTTATGATAAAGATTTTAGACTTTTTGGATCCCGACCGGATGGATGAAAGAACGAAAAAACTGCTTCCCTGGGGGATAACTCTGCTGGGTTTTATATTAAGGCTGATCACTCTGGGTAGCAAGAGTTTTTATGTGGATGAGGGGGTAACTCTCTTTTTCGCCACCAAACCCCTGGATCAGATGGTTTCCGTCATGATGAACGCCGGTGAGGTACATCCTCCGTTGTATTTCTGGTTTGTGGGAATATGGTATCGGATATTCGATCTTTTTTCCTTCCTTCCCGTAACTTTTGAGGGATATATCCGGTTTTCGTCGGTAATATTTGCGGTGGGGGGAATTTACCTGGTATTTCTTCTGGGAAAGGAACTGTTTTCTTACAAGGTGGGTATAATATCATCCTTTCTGGTCAGTATATCTTCCTTTCACCTTTACTTTTCCCAGGAACTGAGAATGTATCCCATGCTGTTGTTTTTCATGTTGTGTTCGTTTTATTACTTTTTCAGACTGAAGAAAGAAAGAAATGTTAAAAATTATATATTATTTATACTTCCTACGACCCTGGCTCTTATAACCCATTATTATTCGTTTTATATTTATTTTATTCTTGGCGTATTTATGGTTGTGGAGATTATACTTTGTCGTCAAAAGCCTGAAAATACCGGGGGAGATTCTTTTTTGTCCTCTTCAGGGGATGACCGGAAGGCTTTTTTGAAAGGAATTGTGGTATCTCTGTTTATATCGGGCATATCCTTTCTTTTCTGGATTCCATACTTTTTCCGACAGGCCGGGGGCAGTTCCTTTGCCAGGGCTGAGCCTAGTGTGGGGGATTTCTTTGAGGTTTTCGGCAGATTATTTGCGGGATTTACCATGATGTCCCCCCGATGGCTGGACGCAAACCTTTATCCGGTTCTGATTTCGGTTATTCCCATGGCTATCATTATTTCCTTTGCAATAAAGGCGGTGAAAACCTATCAGGGGAGGTTTCTGCTGGTTTTTCTGCTTTTGCCCTTGTTGATAAGCATAGCGGTCTCTCTATCGGGTAAATTTAATATTTTCGAATTCAAATACTTTTTTATAATAATTCCCCCTTTCTGGATGATTATAGCAAAATTCGTATCAGAACCTGAAAAAATCAAAATTCCTCAAGTCGCATCCGTGTTGTTACTGGTTATTATGTGTCTGAATATTTTTACTTTATATAATTTTTTATTCAATCCCTTTTATTGGCCCCAGGAATGGAAGAGAGTGGCAAAACTGGTGGAGGAAAAAGCCCAACGGGAGGATCTGGTCATCATTCATCCCTCCATGATGAGTTCTTCCTTTATGCTTTATTACCGGGGAAAAGCCCGATGCTATTTTATGGATAAGGTTCCTCCGGAAGAGCTCCAAAAGGCTCTGAAACCCTATCGGGGAGTCTGGCTGGTCTTCACTCCCGGTCATCCTTTTGTCCGGCAGGCGGGATTGATGAAAACTCTCCATTCCCTCTATCCCATGAAGGAAGGATATTCGGTGCCCAATTTCCGACCGTCGGGAGTACTTTATGCCGAATATTTTCAACTGCAGCAGGAAAGGGATGACGATAAAAAATCCCCCTTGCCATAAAACCCCCATGATTGAATAAATATATTCGGATCGGATTTGTTTATGATTGATTTTACGCTGGATCCTGTCAAGATGGATGAAAGAATGAAAAAATTTCTTCCCTGGGGAATCGCTCTTCTGGGACTGATCCTGAGATTGATCACCCTGGGGAGCAAGAGTTTTTATGTGGACGAGGGTGTAACTCTCTTTTTTGCCACCAAACCTCTGGATAAGATAGTTCCTATAATGATGGCTTCCGGTGAGGTTCATCCCCCGTTGTACTTCTGGTTTGTGGGGATATGGTATAGGATGTTCGAGGTATTTGGCTTCCTTCCCGTTTCCTTTGAGGGGTATATCCGTTTTTCCTCGGTGATATTTGCTGTTCTGGGGATTTATATGGTATTTCTTCTGGGAAGGGAACTTTTTTCATACCGGGTGGGTATAATATCGGCGTTTCTGGTCAGTATATCTTCCTTCAGCATATATTACTGCCAGGAACTGAGAATGTATCCCATGCTGATGTTTTTGATGTTATGTTCGTTTTACTATTTTTTCCGGTTGGCTAAAGAGAGAAAGGCTAAAAATTATATATTATTTATAATCCCGACTACACTGGCTCTTATAACCCATTACTATTCGTTTTATATTTATTTTATTGTAGGTATATTCCTTATCGCCGAGTTGATTTTTGTCATGAAAAAGAAAGAAATAAATCAAAACGAAAAAACCGAGGAAGATCACCGGAAATCTCCGGACGGAGAAACCGAGAGTCCCGATAAGTCCCATTCCGCCGGGGTAGGGGAGGAACCTGAGTCGGAGAGGGAGTTTTCTCTTTTTATCTCACATCGGCGGGAATTTTTCTCTTTTCTTAAAGGGGTTGTCCCGGCTCTTGCCCTGTCGGGTATATCTTTTCTGTGTTGGATTCCTGATTTTATGAGACAGTTGAACGCCCAGAATTTCATGCTGCGTCCCGCTCCCCGGATAGGAGATTTTTTTGAAATATTCAGTCAGTTATTTATGGGGTTTACTCTTGTGGAACCTGAAATATTAGGAATAAAGCTTCTGATATGGATTTCCGTCATACCTCTTCTTCTAATCGCCATATATTCCATTAAAGGCATAAATTCCTATCAGGGGCGATTTACTCTTCTTTATCTTCTGGTTCCGGTAGTCATAAGTATTGTAACCACACTGTTGGGCAGGTTTAATATATTCGAATTAAAATATTTCTTTATAATCCTTCCCCCTTTCTGGATGATTATCGCCGTCCTGATCTCCCGGCATGAAAAGATAACCCCCCCGATTCTTATACCTGTTCTCGTATTGATTATCCTGTGCCTGAATATTTTTACTTCTTTTAATTTCCTGTCCAACCCCTTCTACTGGCCCCAGGAATGGAAAAGAATGGCCAAACTGGTGGAAGAAAAAGCCCTGGAAACCGACGCGGTGATAGTTCACCCTTCCATGATGAGTCCTTCCTTCCTCATTTATTACCGAGGAAAGGCAAGGGTTTATCCTCTGGATGAAGTGGAAAAAAGCAAACTGGTCTCCGCCCTGAAATCCCACCGGGGAGTCTGGTTGGCCTATACTCCCTATCACCCTTACGTGCACCAGGCGGGACTGGTGAAAAATCTCTATTCCCTGTATCCCCTGGAGGAAACCTTCACTCTTCCTAATTTCCGCCCCTCGGGAGTTCTTCAGGTGGACTATTTTCAGATTCCTCAAGAGGAGATTCCCCCGGAAAAGAAGAAATAACCCTGGTATCTGTTCGGATCTGACTCTGTGGGGTCGGCAATGAGGACTCTGTTCGGGTCTTTTATCTGTGTTTAAGGAGAAAATTTATGATATATTCAGCTATCGGCATGGTGGAATTTCTCAGCATGGCAAAAGGGATCGAATGTTGCGACGCCATGCTGAAGGTGGCTCCTGTGGAGGTCATAGAAGCTCATCCCGTATGTTCAGGTAAATATTTCGTCATAATAGCCGGAGACGTGGATGCCGTTCAAACATCGGTGAAAGAAGGCGAGCGGATCGGTGAACATTTCGTGGTGGATTCCTTCATAATCCCCAACGTTGATCACCAGATATTCCCTGCTTTGAAATGCGCCGTGGATATTCCCCGTTTGCAGGCGCTGGGAGTCATCGAAACCTTCTCCGCGGCCTCCTGCATCATCGCCGCCGACGCCGCTGCCAAAGCCGCCGACATCCGACTACTGGAAATCCGGCTCTGCATGGGGCTGGGAGGTAAAGCCTATACTGTTTTCACGGGAGAAGTGGGAGCGGTGGAAGCCTCGGTACGAGCAGGCACAGAGGAACCGATTAAACTGGGAACCCTGGTTACGTCGGTGGTCATACCGGGCCCTCATTCGGATATGAATAAACTTTTGATTTAGTGATAAAGTGGTTAAATGTAGAATAGTAATCCGGCGAGATAATAAAACTATTAAAATAAAAAAATTCAGGAGGAATATATGTCTTGTGAAGCACTGGGAATGATTGAAACCCTGGGACTGACGGGAGCTATCGAAGCCTCCGACGCCATGGTGAAAGCCGCCAACGTCAATCTGGTAGGCTATGAACAGACCGGAGGAGGCCTGGTATCGGTTCATGTCCGGGGTGATGTTGGATCCGTCAAGGCAGCCCTGGACGCAGGAGCAGAAGCCGCCAGAAGAGTGGGCAAGCTGGTCTCCGTCCATATTATCCCCCGACCCTTCGACGATACCGAAACGGTGATCCCTGCTACCGATAAACCCAAAACCAGAGGAGTAATGGAATCCTATAAACCTGTTCGTAATTAGCTCTTTTATATTCTTGGGGAAACCCTTTTCGAGAAAAGAGTTTCCCCAAACCCCTTCCTAAAAACTTCAATATGAAAAGGAATTTTAAAAGTTTTTTGGAAAGGAGTCTGAGGAAAACGCTTTTTTTCAAAAAAGGTTTTCCTCAGAAGATACTAACCATGAAAAGGAGAAATATAAGGTGAAAGTTATTATAGGATCCGATCACGGCGGGTTTGAGTTAAAACAGGAACTGGTGAAATTTCTTCAAAAAGAGGGCGTGGAAGTAAAAGATTACGGCACCTATTCCACGGATCCGGTGGATTATCCCGACGTTGCCCTGTTGGTGGCGGAATCGGTGGCAAAGGAGAAAGATCGTGGCACTCTGGGGATAATCATCGACGGAGCGGGTGTCGCCAGTGCTATATGCGCCAACAAGGTTACGGGGATAAGGGCTGCCTGCTGCAATTGTCCTTTCACCGCGAGGAACGCCAAAGAGCATAACGACGCCAATATCCTTACTTTGGGAGGAAGGGTCATCGGTTTGGGAGTAGCCCAGGATATCGTAAAGATGTTCGTGAATACTCCTTTTGCCGGTGGTCGCCATGGTCGCCGGGTGGACAAGATGATGCAAATTGAGGATAAGTACCACAAAAAATAGAGTATTACAAGGGGGACTGCTCCTTAAAAACTTTGTATTCATTCAGTCCCCCCGTCATTCCGAATCCTGAAACAAGTTCAGGACAGGCTTTGTTTCGGAATCTGATGCACAAGATATTGTATAGATCCTGAAACGAGTTCAGGATGACGAGGGAACTGAATGACGAGGGAACTGAATGCATACGATTAAAGAATAGGGTTTCTGTTTTCTCAAAAAATCCTTTCTTCATTGATAAGGATTTTTTTGCTTTTTAAAGAAGTACTATAAGATCATGACCTTTTTGGGGTCTCACAAGTCCTGATCGCCACATCTGAACAGGGAGGGATTTTTTTGGCTAAAATATTGATTAAAAATTGTTCCTGGGTGTCAACTCTGGATCCAGAAAATCGGATTTTAGAGGGGACGGATATTGTTATAGAGGGAAATAAAATAATCTCTATCGGAAAGAATGACCGGGAAGAAAGTTCTTTTGAAGAGATAATCAACGGTTGCGGCAAGATTGCTTTACCCGGTATGGTAAACACCCACCATCACCTGTACCAGACTCTTACCCGATGTGTCCCCAGAGTGCAGGACGCACCCCTTTTTGAATGGCTTATCAACCTTTACGAAATATGGAGAGAACTGACCCCCGAAGCCATCTACTGGAGCTCCCTCCTGGGACTGGGTGAACTGATGCTGACGGGATGCACCACCAGCACCGATATGCACTACGTTTTCCCTGAGAAAACCACAGGGGAACTTATTGATGAACAGTTTAAGGCTTCACAGGAGATCGGTATGCGGTTTATCCCCTGTCGCGGCTCCATGTCCTGCGGCAGATCCAAGGGCGGACTTCCCCCCGATGATGTGGTTCAGACCCAGGATAAGATTCTGGAAGACAGCGAACGACTTATCAAAAAATACCACGATAAAGATCCCTTCGCCATGACCCGCATCGCCCTGGGACCCTGTAGCCCCTTCTCGGTAACACCCGAATTGATGAAGGAAACCGCCGAAATAGCCCGTAAACTGGGCGTCCGGCTCCATACCCATCTGGCGGAAACCCTGGACGAGGAAAAGTATTGCGCTGAAATATTCAACAGAAGACCCTTCGAATTAATGGAAGATATCGGCTGGGTAGGAGACGACGTGTGGTTTGCTCATTCTATTTACGTAAATGACACGGAAATAAGGAAAATGGGCGAAACCAAAACCGGCGTGGGACATTGCCCCGTTTCCAACCTGCGACTGGGATCCGGCATAGCACCGGTTCCCGAAATGCTTTCACATGGGGTTCCTGTGGGATTGGCAGTGGACGGCAGCGCTTCCAACGACTCTTCCGACATGATCGGCGAAGTGCGTACCTGCCTGCTGGTTCACCGTTACCGCAGCGGAACCAAATCCATGACGGTGGAAGACGCCCTCCGCATCGCCTGTCAGGGGGGAGCGCAGGTGCTGGGCTTCGGCGACGCCATCGGCTCCCTGCAACCGGGTAAGGCGGCTGACCTGATTCTCATTGACCTCAACACCATCCCCTACACGGGAGCTCTTCACGATCCACAAGCTGCAGTCATCCTGGCAGGAGCCAACCATATCGTGGATACCACCATCATCAATGGCGAAATCACGGTTAAAAACGGCAGACTCACCAGGGTTGATCAAGAGCAGATCATCAAAAACGCTAACCGCATCGCTAAAGAAATGGTGGAAAGAGCGGAAAAACGCACCGGTATCGAATTCCTCAAAAAACCTACCCTCATCGCCAAGTAAAAGTATAGGTTTTCTAATAAGATAATCTCTGTAGAAGAATTTGTGTGGGAGAGTTTGTGTAGGAGAGTTTGTGTAGGAGGGGTCTCCAGACCCCGATTCCAGATCGGATATAAAACCTTATCTCGTG
>Ga0067045_1029776_pt1 | contig 18478 bp, 9 predicted proteins | sample TerdegcTABiofilm_FD_59184 | JGI IMG/M metagenome (GOLD analysis project Ga0067045, IMG submission 59184) | Combined Assembly of (Gp0054472, Gp0054536) Wastewater bioreactor microbial communities from Singapore -Terephthalate degrading... | reverse complement strand
CCCCAGATCCTGTCCATCGAGCTTGATCTCATCACAGTAAAAGGTATAGGTTTGCGGACCGCTCGTGTTGGGATCGTCGTTGGTCATAAAAAACACTTTTTTTATAATTTTACCCTGTAAACTGGTAAGCGGCAGCACCCGGTGGTACCACTGATTAACATAGCGAGAATTTAAATCGGTCTTCCAATTATTGGACATACCATTCTGATCCTGATAGGTTAAATCCCATGAATAATAATATTGAGCGCTGGCCGGATCAAAATAGTAAAACTGTACAGAAGCCCTCATAGCAGAGCTCTGCGCCGCCCGAATATCATATTCTAAATAACTTCCAGCTGTAACTACTATCTGTAATCCATCAGCAATCACAATTTTTTCATTGGTATAATGATCTCCGCTTCCCGCACTGGTTGTCACCTGGATCTGATACATACTATTTCCACGTGTGGGAATCACGCCATTGATGGCAGACGTTACCTGCAAATTCCACTCGCTGATATTAAAACCGGTGCCCGAAGTAGAAACACCTTCCGACTTTTTTACCCTCCTCCCATCGCTATCGTACACATACCGCTCCTCCGCTAAACCACTTACATCCATGAGCTGATTTTTATGATCATATTGTAAATTCATATATCCATCGCTTATGATATTACCGTTACGATCATAAACAAAATTTCGGGAACTAACCTGGCGCAATCGGTTAGGACGATCCAGATAATAGAGATAATCGGTGGTGGTAGCATCAACTCTTTTCAAGAGAATATTCCCATTAGCATCATAGGAAAATTCCTGATCACTGTGAATGTTGCTCATCGCCTTTTTTAACTGATAAATAGCATCATAGGTATAAGAAATCTGATCGGACTCCGAAAGATTGCTGTACTGTTGCCGGATAATATTGCCGGTCAGATCATAGGTATAATCCACTTTAAATGGCTGATTATTACCCGGATCACGAAAATCGATATGGTTTATCCAATCCCGGATGGTATAGTCATAATTTCCTTTGATAATATCCTTTCCCAGATACACCGAGTCAATAGCAGCAGAAGGAGTATAAGTATATTCCACAAGATCGTTCAGGGTGTAATTGATGACCAATTTAGGATGTTTGGAAGGATCAGAATAGTTGGAGGAATAAATCCATTTCTCATCGGCATTGGTATAGTCATTTTCATTGGCAGCCCATAAAATGATCCCATAATTAGGACTGCTTCCCTCATACCATCGCTGAACCAGTTGGGTGACATTATATTCCATCCAGCGGGGATAACCGCTGGTCCCCCATACCAGCATATCTTCCGAAACACTACGGGCATCCAGGTCATTAAATCCCACTCCATTGCTGGACCAATTTAAACCCGTCTTTGCTTCATACCAGTCCGCCTGTGACTCAAGCCAGTCTTTTAAAACCTGATGAAGGAAAATGGGTCGCGCTACATAGATTCCATTGCTGGCTTTCCAGCTGGTATACCAGTATAACCGACATTGGGCCGAAATGATTCGGGCATTATCCGGCAAAGAAGAGGGAGAAAAGTTGAATTTAAGAAGGGATCGTTTCCAATTATAAGTTGAACCTCTTCCCACTCGTATTTGAGTGAAAGTATGAAAACTGCTGCCGCTATTGGATTCAATCCAGGTATCATTGGTGGGCGAGGAGATCACCAATTGGGGATCAAACACAATGGAACCGGCTGGCTGCGATTTCAACCAGTTTAAGGGAACCATACTGATCATGAAGTCGCCTTCGCCGGTACTGTAGAATTTGCGAATAATTGGCTGGGAATAATTCGCACAGGCCGCAGAATCCTGATAAAGCGCACTCACAGCAAAATCTTCCGGAAAATAAAATTGAGGCTTACCTGCGGCAGTGTGAAAATTTACTGATTGTGAACTTTGGTGATTCCAGATCAATCTGGTACCTGCAGGAGATTGTAGAACGCGAATGGGTTGGCCATTGACTGATGCCCTTATTGAACTGTCCATTTCGACCTGGGTGAGAAATCCCACATAAATATTTTGATTTCCCCAACCCAGTGAACCGGGTAAGGGAAGAGAATTTCGAGCCGATTGGTTAAGAATTATCTCTTCTTTGAATTTGATCTGACCATAGATGTATTGCAGTGTGACGCCCGGAAAAATATTTTCCAAACGGAGGGTATTTCCATTAACGATCGGCATTACCCTCCGAACCCGATTTAGGATGACCTGTCGACCAGTAGTCGCATTATAAAAAATGATCCCCCGCAGGCGGAATCGAATGAAATCACCTTCGGCAGGCGTATAGCTAAATACCAATTCATCGGTTGCTATCTTTTCCAGGCAAACCGTATACAATCCTCTTTTCACTTCATAGAGATAGCGAGGATCCTGAGCGGGAACAAAACGCGGATCAATTTCCTGAAATTTTCCACATCCATCCCGATAATGAACATACCCTGCACTGATTTCCATGGTATGACTGCCATCGTTATTTAGAAATGTTTTCGAATGATAATCCCTCCAGGAATCCAATTCCACTCGCTCTTCACCATAAGCCCACTGGCTGTACAGCAATAAAATGCTCAGGATGAACCAGTTAAATTTATGCGTTCTCATATTTTCCCAACTCCCGCTTATGTTTGATTGATTTAAAACGCCAATCGAATTTTTCTTAATAAATTTCGTTTATTGTATTCACGCTGAACGATAGTCCCCGATGGATAATTGGTTTGAATTAGATGACCTTGCCGATCATACACAAAGAATATTCTTTTTTCTTCCAGACCTTTAATCTGCACACTTTTTTCTATCATCTGCCCCATTTTATTGTAACGATAACGAGTGGAAATTTCAGGTTGAGTATCGCTGTTGCTATTGACTTCTGATTTGGTCAGTTTACCGACACAATAATTTTCTCCACTGCCAAAATAATCCACATCATAATAATTTCTCACTTTCCAGGTAGAAGCAGTGTTTGATGGCCAGAAGGGATTCTCATAATAAGCGGGATTATTAAAGGCAGAACCATCTGTCCATACCCCTTCTTCCACCAAACGATCCAGTGCATCATATTTATAATAAATGAAAGAATTTAGAGAATCCTGATTGGCATCTCTTTTAAAACGTAAATTTCCATTATTATCATATTGAAAAAAGCTCTCCCCCTCATCCCGATTACTTTTTCGCATCAATTTGCCCATAGTATTATACCCATATTGAATGATACAATTTACCGGATTCACCCCGGCCGGGGGACTAAAATAGAGGGGTTGATAAACTTCAGTAATGTTTCCCAGTGCATCATATTTAAAATATGTTTTCAGCGACTGATTGGAGGCAATGAAACGTTCTTCGAGAACCTTTTGCCCAAATTCATCAAGATAGTTTTTGATTTTATTGCCATTTTCATCTATAATCTGGTCAATTCGCCAGACAACAGAATCAGATGTTTGAAAGAAATCAGGTAACACTTCATTTGCAGAAACAAAATGATAGCTATATTGATGATGGGTCTGATCTGGATGAACAATTTCCTTCATATCGCGAGTAAAGAAATCATGGTAATCTTGCCGGGTATAAGCCGGTGAATGAAGCCGGTAGTTTTTATCATAGAAAGGCTGACCGGTTGCTGTCTGCTGGTAATTTTTATAGATTTTAATTTCGCGACCCAATAAATCCAGATCCTTAGCCGAGTAAAAATCAAAAAATCCATCATTGGTCTGATCGGTAACCACCTGCTGGATCATTTGGCCTCGTTCATCAAAAAACTCAAATGAGTCTGACTTATCACTTCCACTAAAAAATTGGCGTGTCCGAATATAGTTCGGATAATCTTTATCAAATGTACCAGAGGGGCTCCATTGGGAGGAATACGTATACTTATAAGTAAAGGTGGTATCCTGATCCGGATTCAGGATACCAGTGAGCCGACCAAAATTATCATATAGGAAATAGATTGAATTGTTATTTTCATCTTTAATTTGACTCACTTCTCTGAAGCGGGGATGATAATCAAACTGTTTACTCCAATAGCCATTTTGCTGAATGGCTGTCAGATAATCACGACCGAAGTAATTGGACGCAAATGTGGTATCCAGATTATTTGAATTGTCACCATAGAAGAGCTTTAATTGATTCCCGTTCCCATCTTCATAAAGTATGGGTTTCCCATAGCGATATTTCACTACTTCAAATTTCTTTTTCCATAATGGATCGGGTGGGGTCAAGCCATTCCAGCTAATAAAAGGTGGAAATTCACAGAGGGGTTCATCACTGCAGAGTTGATACAGCTGCTTGACTTTCCAGGTTGAGTCAATTGAAAGATTTCCGTTACCCACCCAGCTGGGCACTTTGCTATAGGTAATAGTCTGAGCAGAGGTAATAGATAAATAGAGGGGTGGTTGTGTTATGTATTTCACTTCTCCTTCGGCACTGGTTTTCGAAAAATTCGCTTCAGCAGTCACAATGATGTGATAGATGCGGCCCGGATAAGCCATAAAAGTTCCAGAATAATTACCCTGATGATCAGGTGGAACGTTACCACTTAAATTTTTCTGAACAATGATCGTATTATCTTCAGTGATCTTAAAACTAGCCTGACCCTGACCGGTCATCCCATAATAGCCAACAGCTAATTGACATTTCCAGCGAATATTTTGAGGAAAGGGCACGAAAAATTCTTTAAACTCTTCGTCATCATTTTCTTCAAATGCCAATGCATATACCCAGATTTTAAGCGAATCGCCTTCCTGGGCCGGACAATTTTGTTGACCCGGTTCCAGTAACAAGTCAGAATAATAATCGATGGTCTGAGCCTGATATTTAAGATTATTTTCCTTTCGTAATCCTTTCAGGGTGGCAGGATCCCAGCCGGTGCCACCATAATCGAGGATTTCATGAGCATAAATTATTTTCTGCTTTTTCAGTTTGTCATGAGTCTTCGTGGTAATCATCTTTAATTGTTTGGTCGTATCATCATACATTCTTTCAATTGTGGTTTGTTGATATGGCCATAGGAAAGGTAGAGTACTCTGCGCAGAGGCCATATTTTTCTCCAGCGTTAAAACCGGCGTAATTTGCAGAGAGGAAAAGAGCGTCCCGAAAACCGAGGCAGGAACCATAATATTTACTTTTCGATTCGTCGATTGGTATTGATATTCTGATACTTCCAGCTGATTATTCTTACTGATAATTTTTTTAATCGGCCAATCCCATGGAATTCCCCAGAATAAATTCTGATTATCTGTATGAAAGATCCAATGTTGATTCAACGGTGATTCATAAAAAACAGTATTCATCTGACTATAATCCGGGAATGTTCGATAGTAGTCCTGAGAAATCTGATAGTAAGTCAGTTCGTAATTTGTTGTATTGTATGATTTTTTTACCCATTCATAGACTACATCCAGATCTCCTCGTTTGTACACATGAAATTCATTTTTAGCAATTAACATATCAAGGTTCACCCAGGGAAGTAATTGAGGTGGGACACTGGGAACATGGCCAGGGCCATAGGAATAAGTAATTTGCAATGAGTCTCCCATTCCATTTTTACGAACAATTTTCGTCACGCGAGTGCCTCCCTGTCTGCGACAGGAATAGGAGCCGGCCCAATTATTAAAATTAAACCAGACGATCTGAGCTGGTTCGGTTTTTGGATTAAAAATGTATTTCAGCTGAGTATCATTGATCTCATCGTTGTCATAGTAGTAAGATTCTGAGCCACCGGTAGGATAGATAATGCTTTTCAAACTCCAGGCTTTGGCATCAGAAGTTACCCGATCAATCCCAATTCGGGGTGTTTCTGCTTCATTATAATAACCATATCCGTCGTAATAAAATACATCCGGGAGGAAATCCCACTCCGGATTATAATCAACATACTCAAAGGAGTACCCCGGTAAGGCCTGTCCATTATATGATTTAGAGGTAATATTTTTTAGAGTGAGTTTCCCATTGTTGTCACCCTGAACTGGATTATAATGATACTGTTGCCCCAATAGATAATCGTGAGTTAACTCCACGGATTGAACTAACTGATAATCCCGGGTATACAATTCTATTTTTGTTAATTTTTTGTAAAATGCCTGAGTACTGTAATTTGGATCTTCCCTTAAATCGATATCATTACGAGAATCGGTATAAAATCGGGCATAATGAGTGGGAGTAATAACCCAGCGCAAATAGGAATGCTGGAGCAAGTGCGATGGCCCCGCATGTTGATCACAAAAAATGCTGGTATCATCAAAACCATATTCCAATTTAATCCAATCGGTGTAATCTCCCAGTTGATTATAGGCATGTGTTGGTCCCAGATTCGAGATTTGATAATCATCTCCCTGCAATAAACTATTGACGTCCCCCGCAAAATCGGGTCCGGCGATAGCCAGCAGACGCCAGACATTGGGATGGTATTGATAGGGATTCCCTCCCGTATAAGAGATATAAATAGCTAAAGACGGCAGGCCAAAATAATAACGATAGCCATCATCGGTCACTACCTCAAAACCAGTAATGTCTTCTTCGACAAAATAGTTTCCAGGATAATCATAGGTAGCATCGGTCAATGCTGTGATTTTGTAAGGCTTATACTGCTCAGGATAAAATCCATTGTCTCCATTAAAGGGATGAAGAAAGGGGCTGATCCCGAATTCATTAAATTGTGGCAGATTGGTTCGATACAGCGTAAATGTCCCTTTCTCAGGTAGACTGAGGTAATAGTCATCCGGAAGATAGGCAAACGAGCTCTCATCATTATTATCCACTCCATACGCATGGGGAGATCCATAGCTATCATTAATGATCATATTGCCCTGAACATCACGGGTAATACTGCCAGGATCAAAATTCCATCCCAACCCGATCCAGCTGGCAGTCTGATGAAACAAAATACCAGATTTATAGGAAAAAGAAACCTGAAAATCCAGGTCATTGCTGCCAGGAACAGTTAACACCGGAATAGAGAAACTTAAATCCCCTTTGGCATTCACTTCTCCTTCCACCGGATTTAAAAAATGCCATACTTCTGGTTGCATATTAAATTCATTAAAACGACGATAATCATCCGCCTTTGAAAATGATAGAACGAACAGCACCGTCAACCAGAGAACTAAACTTTCCGGACAGTTACGCATACCAACCTCCCAACTTTTGCATCTGAATTTAAGGTCAACTATTTTTTCTATTTTTTTACAAGACAAAAAAAGTGCCAATCGCTGACAGGCTGTTTTTTAAGGATTTGCCAGGAGAAGGCAGGCAAGAAAAGAAAAATTTTTTTGCAGGGAGAATGATATTAAAAAATACTTTAATTAAAGATTTTTTTGGATTTATAGAGGTAACAGAATTGCCTAAAGTTTTGCGGGAATCTTTGTTCACTCCCAGGAAGATATTGACCAATTTATTAAGATAGAATCTTTTTATCTTCAATGATTTATCACTGTTCGACAGCTTCCATTCCTCTACATTTTGAGAAGGAATTAAACTTGCATAGAAAAGTATTATATGAAAGTGTTTTGGAATGACCAGAAGGGATCGGCTCTTATTTTCGTGTTGATTTGTGCTTTATTGTTGACGAGCACTTTACTGGTGATATTAAACCATTATTCCTTGCAACAAAAACTCATCCATCAAAAAGGAAATATATTGCAGGCGAAATACGCTGCTGAGGGAGCAGTCTACTTTTATCTCAATGAGAAAGAAAAAGATAAGAATCTATCCGAATTTAAGAAAGAGGAGCGAACCTTAATCCATACTTCCGAAATGGGTCAAGTCACAATCAATTGTCATCCCTGGGGAGCATTCTGGTTAATTTCCTCAACTGCACAAAATGGCAGAGAATGCTTCCGTCTGGAGACGTTGATTGGTGCTTACCCTTCTCCGCAATTCGAACCAGCCGTAATTTTAAAACCGGCGGGTGATCCTTTAATATTGACTGGTAAAAGCTTTATCACCGGTGAGGCCATTGTTGGAACCCGTGGCATTCGTAGAGGAAGTCTGTTCGTAACCATACCATCGGATCACAAATTAGTAAACGGTAAAATCACTGAGAGCGTCACCGATTGGCGGCCAGACATCGACTATCATTATTTGCAGTCTCTCTGGCAGCATTTTAAAAATTTTTTGACGGCTCCTTTACTATCATCCTTCGATGAAATCATGGAAGGGTCAAGTGGATATTTTGCCTCAGATACTTCACCGCACTGGTGGGAAACACCTTTTTTTGTTACCAACGAACAATTAAACAGTAACAATTGGCATTTACGCGGCCCACTTATCCTCGTCACTGATGAACCCCTTCGGCTTACCGGCAATTTGGTGATGGACCATTATGTTCACATTTTTTCCAGCCAACCAATCTATGTGGGTGGAAATAAAAGTACCTTTCATAAAGTGTTATTTTATTCTTCTCAAAAAATTACTCTTTCTGGTGCAAACAATTTTTGCGGTCAAATTTATTCAGAACAAGCCATCATCATTCAGGATAATAGTTGCTTACATTTTCCCACCGTATTAATGGTAAATAGTAAACTGGACTCCGCTTCCATTCATATTTATCCTCTTTCCAAAGTTTCCGGCAGTATTATCCTGCTGGCACAATCAGATTCAACAAGGAACAGAAAGAATCGTCCCGAAATTTTTATCGAAAGAGACGCGGTGATCAATGGTTTAATCTGGTCAGATACTTACACACGTCTTCGCGGTGCAGTAAATGGAATGGTAATTACTGATCAATTTTATGAGCATGTTCCACCCACCCATTACATTAACTGGATTATCGATGGCATCATCCAGCGGGATAAACTGAATCGGCAATTTTGTTTACCGTTGTTCTTTAAACAACCAGAGAAGCATCTGGCCATTTTAGGTGATTTATGAATAATATTCACACCCAATGGAAAAGCGAACAGGGGTATACCTTAATCGAAACTTTAACCGCCTTTATTCTGCTTTTTATTGTGGTGATTCCATTCACCCGCGTAATCACTTTTGTTATCTCTGAAAAGCAAACTTTTAATAAAATTTGGGCGGTGACCCTTGCCGAAAGAGAAATGGAAACAACCCTCATCCAGCGACAATTCGTCGACGAGGAAAGACAGGAAATGCGTGGGCGCCAACCGTATATCATTCAGAAAAAAATCAACCATGAGAATGGTTTGTTGAAAATTCAGATTACCATTTTACACCCGGTAAAACAAAAAGTTCTCTATCAACTTTTTATGGTGAGAAGAGATGATTGACTTTTTTCAAGGTTTAAAAAATTTTAAGGAAAGCCAATCGGGTTATACAACTGTCGAGCTGCTGATTGCCATGCAACTGTCATTTCTGGTGATCGGTCTGGCCTATACAAGTTATGAATTTTCTCAGCAGGTTTTTAAAAAATGGAAACAGAAGAGTCAGCTGGAATCACATTTAGCTGTCTGTTCGAAGACCTTGAGTACCTCACTCTGGCAGATTAATCAGGTAATCTACTCAGATCAGAAGAATTTATGGGTGATCAAAACGACCGGTGATACTTTACAGATTAATCTTACCGAAGGTATTTATATCAATAAAAATCACTTACATCTTGAGCCTTTTACTCTTGTGGAAGGTCAAATTGAATATCTGGTTGAAACACTGGAGAATGAGGGATTCATTTCAGTACATTCGGAATTTCACCCTGGTACCTTCACCTACCTCAAAGCAATTCAGATCACTCTCCTGCTCAATTTTCAGGATCAGGAATATTCTCTTCAGATAGTATCTCGGGTAACGAATTGTGAATCGGCAATTTGAGGAAAAGTAATTTCAAAAAGCGGCGATGAGATAGCTCGCCATCCAGAATTCTATTTCTCTGATTCAATTCCTTACATAACAGCCTAAGGAAGGATGATACGTACCCAATCAACTTTACGGCGTGTCGCCCGGGTGATAATAAATTTTATACCATTATATTCGAACGACTCCTCGCGTTTGGGAATATGTCCCAACTGATTTAAGATAAAACCAGCCAGAGTTTCATAATCTCCTTCCGGTAAATCGATGCCGATTTCTTCTTTCAGACGGGTCAAAGGTATCAGGGCATTTACACTATAAATATGATCTTGAATCTTGCGGATTTGAATCTGATTGGCATCATATTCATCGATAATTTCTCCCACCAACTCCTCTATCAGATCCTCGCTAGTTACCAGACCAGCTGTCCCGCCATATTCATCAATCACCACAGCCATCGAGGTATTTTCCTGTCTAAATTGCCGCAGTAATTGCAGACTTTTTTTAGTTTCTGGTACAAACAGCACTTCTCGAATCATTTCTTTCAGACTGGATGGTTTTTTAAATAAATCCTTTAAAAATACCACTCCAATAATATCATCCAGACTCTGGCGATAAACTGGAATTTTGGTATATCCCGACTTGCGGAACAGTTTAATCAGTTCTTCCATGGAAGCATTTTCCGGTATGGCCTGTATTTGGGCACGAGGAATCATCGCTTCTCGCACCGATAATTCTTTTAAATCTAACAGGCGGGTAAGAAATACATTCTGCACCTGTTCCAGGCTGAGATAATGTTCACTCTCCTTTAATAGCACTTCGACATCTTTTTTTGAAAAAAAATCGGTGATCTCAGACGGGGAGCGTCTTAATAAATTGAGAAGTGAACCACTTACCCAGCGGATGATCCAGATAAGGGGTTGAAAAAGGTAATAAAAAAAATATAACAGTGGAGCGACTTTTCGGATTATCCAGTCAGCCAGACTGCGAAAAAGAGTTTTAGGGATAATTTCTCCTAACAGAATGGTTAAAGCAGTTATCAACAGCCAGGTTACTTTCTCATCTAGATAGCGGTGAAAGTATAAGGTAGCGTATGAGGCAAAGGCAATATTCGATAGATTATTTCCAATTAAAGTGGTATAAATAAAATTTTCAGGTTTTTGTAAAAAGCGGACGATTAACGCCGCTGTTTTATTTTTTTTCCGTCGCCACAATTCAATCCGAACCCGATTGACCGAAATGAACGCCGTCTCCGTTCCAGAAAAATAAAAACTCAGAATCAGCGCCAGAATGATAATGATTAATTCCCACATGGATTATGATTTAACACCTGATATTAGATTCAACCAATTGAAAATTAATAAATATTTGGATTTATACAAATTGCAAATTTTGCTTTTTTAGGAATTGTAAGCGACCTATTTTTGAGCAGTCATTTTGAAGTGAAAACAAAATATGATGAGAATGAAAAAGTGAAAATGTAATGAACAGGCGGCTGGTTCTATGATCTAAAACCTGATCATAAAAAAATTAGCCATGTAACTGCCATGTGTTTTCATCCCACGAGAAAATAATTTTCATAAAATGAAAAAAACAATCAACATTAAACTAACAGGAGATGATCATCATCCAGCGAAAAATGTGCTATCAATCTAAACCGAGGTAAATGCTTTTAAAAGTATTCCTGAAATCAATCTCTGATAAATTTTATTGCCGGTGTGAAATGAGAAAAAAACATTTATTGACAGTGTCAGTGATCTCTTTGATCATCAGACAAGCTCTATTTGCTTTTGAGCTGCAGAGTGGTAAAATTCAGAGCCAATACACTCTCCAGATTAGCTATAACGGAAAAGTGCCACCCACCTTCGCTACTCATTTGGTGATAAGACCCTATTTACCTATCCAGTCCGTTCACATTGATTCACCCCTTATCAAAATTACTACCGATCAACCTTTTGGACTGACTGAGCATTATTACCTGGACAGCGGATCAGAAAAATCATTATTTTTAATGCCGGATGGGATTCTGGATTCTCTTTTTTCAGATAAAAAATTAGGATATGAAATCAAAGACGGAAAAATTTTCTTTCGTCTGTTTGCTCCCCGCGCGAAATGGGTTCGTCTGATTTTGTTTAATCATTATGACGATCAAACGGGAGAAGAATTCTTCATGCAACGCGATTCTCAGGGAGTATGGGAGGCGCAGTTCTCTTACCCCAATCCATATCGATTCTATGGTTATCGTTTGTGGGGCCCAGAGGGGGAAGGTGAAATGTTTGATTCCACACTGGTGCTGGCCGATCCATATAGTCCGGCAGTGGTTACTCAGAATCATTATACTCATCCTGGAAAAACACACCTTATCAGCGAAAACCAGTTTGACTGGCAAGGAGACACCTGGCAGACTATTGCCTGGAATGATCTGATCATCTACGAAATGCATGTACGGGATATGACGGCTCATCCCAGCTCAACATTAAAGGATAAATCACAGGCGGGCAGTTATCTTGGGCTTATCCAACCTGAGCAGAAGGGCGGCTTACCGTATCTCACCTCCCTGGGTATAAATGCGGTCGAATTATTGCCAGCCCAGGATTTCGGGAATCTGGAAGTACCTTTCAAAGACCCGACTGCCCCGGTGTACAACACCTGGAATCCCTACGAACGCAATCACTGGGGGTACATGACCAGTTATTTTTTTGCGCCCGAATCTTATTATGCTTCAAGAGGAAATATGCTGCCCGCTCAATATAACGGGACCGATGCTCAGCAAATAGATGAATTTAAAACCATGGTTAAAACTCTTCATCAAAATCGAATAGCAGTATTGATGGATGTGGTGTACAACCATGTATCGCAGTACGACTACAATCCATTAAAATACATCGATAAATTTTATTATTTTCGGTTGAATGATGATTGCTCATTCACTTCGGTCAGTGGATGCGGAAACGATCTAAAAACCGAACGTCCCATGACTCGTCGCTTGATTGTGGACAGTGTCATTCACTGGCTGAAAGAATATCATATCGACGGATTTCGCTTTGATCTGGCACACCTCATCGACTGGAAAACCATCGACCATATCCGGGAGGAAGCTCAGAAAATTCATCCCGGTGTCATTTTGATTGCTGAACCTTGGGGCGGAGGATATAATCCAGATAAATTTTCCGATCATCAATGGGCTTCCTGGAACGATCAGATCCGCAACGGCGTCAAGGGACAGAATCCCTATGATGGGTTGGGTTTTATCTTTGGGAAATGGCAAGGCGAGAATAATCGAAAATCCTTGCGGCGATTTGTGCAGGGCTCTTTACGAACCATGGGTGGCCAATATCTGAAAAGCGCCCACTCCATAAATTATCTGGAATCTCATGATGACCATACCTTGGGAGATTTTATCCGGATTGGTCTGAAGGATGTTTCTCCGCAAGATAAGATCAGTGATCTGAATAAACATGTAAAATTAACTGCCACTCAGCTAAAAATAAATAAACTGGCTGCACTGTTTCTGTTTGCGAGTCAGGGACCGGTGATGATTCATGCCGGCCAGGAATTCGCCCGCAGTAAAGTCATTGCTCCTACTTCAGTGCTTGATCCCGATGTGGGAAAAATTGATCACAATAGTTATAACAAAGATAATGAGACTAACTGGCTCAATTATACGCATGCAGATCTGAATCGCGAACTGTTAGATTATTATCGGGAACTCATTTGTCTGCGCCTTGAACATGAAGCCTTCCGCTACTCTCGACCTGAAGATTTTAAATTTTTTCATACCACTGATTCACTTTTTCTGGCGTTTCAAATCGATTATAAAAAAAATAAATATATTGTATTATTAAATGGGAATAATCAGAGGGAGCAGAAATTTTCTCTGCCTGATGGGAAGTGGAAAATCTTAGTCGATCCGCAAGTCATCACCAATCAATCAAAAAAGACGATCAAAAGAAGTAGCATTACCCTTTCTCCCAGTAGTGGGATGATATTAATGCAATAGAAATCAGAGATTCTATCTCTTCGCCGTTGAGAGTACTGTCATCTATTTAATTGCTGGACAATTATAGAAAAGGATTTAGTATGGAAACTTCCGCGAAAGCGAAAAAAAGTATCTTCAATTTTCCGGGGCTCTTTTGGTTAGTGATCATTTTTGAATTTTTTGAACGTGGAGCCTACTACGGTATGATGAGCATCCTTTCGGTATATCTTACTGATCACCTCCATTTTGCCAAAGAGAGTGTGGGATTAATAAAAGGAACCATTCAGCCCCTGCTCTATTTTCTTCCAATAATCAGCGGGGCGTTAGCCGATCGTTTTGGATATCGACGCATGTTAATGATTGCATTTTCTCTATTGGGACTTGGTTATTTTCTCACTTCCCAGGCAACCGATTACGCGCTGGTGTTTGGGGCACTGGTGGTGATGGGATTTGGAGCCGGCACTTTTAAACCTATAATTTCAGGCACAATCGCCCGAATTACCGATGAAAAAAATAGCACTCTCGGTTTCGGGATCTTCTATTGGTCCATTAACCTGGGGGCTTTTCTTTTTCCACTCATTTTAGTTCCTATCCTGAAAAAAATGGATTGGAGTTATGTTATTATCGCCTCCGCTATATGCACGGCTAGTATGCTTATTCCAACCATCTTTTTCTATAAAGAACCGGTGAAAAGCGCTCTACAGCCTCACCAAAAACCGGTTAACTTGATTCAAACCTTAGCCAATGCTTTTGAAATTATTTACAGTCCAGTGGTTTTAATTTACAATTCCTTCCGTAGAAGCCGAACGGTGAAAGTAATCATTTTTGGGGGGTTGGGGATTTTACTGATATATTCATTGTTCACATATCTACAGACACCTGTAGTCAGCGAAAAATATCCTGTGGTTGGAATTCCATACAAAGACGCCATTCTACTCGTGAAGGTAGATCGGAACATGCTGGCTCCTGAGAATTTTCAACTGAAACTGCTTCGTTCAGATTCAACTAGAATAGCTTTAACTGTTTACAAACCCGATCGGATTGACGAATTCCTTACTGCTCTGCAGGACTCATTACGGCGATTTCCTTTATTCACCAGCATTGAGCGGAAGGACATAGAATCATTTTTACACCAGGCCGACCAAAAAGTAGAACTGATATTAGAAAAGAGCGGGGATGGGATTGGAAATTATAAAGTCGTGCAGGAAAGCAATAATCGTTTCCGAATACTTTTTTACCAACCAACTCTTTTCCATCAATTTCAAGCTGAGTTGCTGGCCGAGTTGCATACCTTTCCCCTGCTGGCCGGGATTACCAACGATCACTTACAAAAATTATTTGAAGCCAGCCATAGTCGCTCCTTCTTCCTGCTTTATTTAATTGTGCTCTTGTTGATCGCCCTGGCCATTATTGGCTACAGTCATTCTCGAAATAAAAAATCACCAACCAGCAATTATACACTGCCATTTTTTATAATAGCCGGGATTGGACTTATTTTATGGTTCATTCCAGGACTTTCGGTGCTAGGCCGGGTGATCTCTTACATTATTTTGATTACTACCACAGCCTTATTTATCATCGATAAATCCGATACCGCCAAATTTAAAGACCATGCCAAATTTTTATTAATGATCTTTCTCTATTCCGGTTTCTGGATTCTATATTTTCAGATGTTCGATTCAGTGCTGTGGTATGTTCAGGCTTATGTGGACGGGAGTTCTGTTAACAGGGTCGTCAATCAATTCCTTGAATGGTTTGGGTTTCGCCTTAACTGGTTTTTTGACATTGAACATGTCACTGTTATCAATGCCGGAACAATAATACTATTACAATTGCTGATCTCTAACCTGGTCAAATCGAAAAAAGCGTTGCCAACCATGATTAGCGGTATTGGTATTGCCACACTGGGCATGGCGATTCTGGCCATTTCTTCCAACATCTGGATTTTCATCATCGGCATCATCATGTTTTCCATTGGAGAGATGACCGCTCATCCCAAATTTATCAGTTATGTCGGTTTAACCGCTCCAGCCGATCGCAAAGCAATGTATATGGGTTATCTATTCCTCTATGGAGTGTTCGGAAGCTCGATTGGTGGTATTATGGGTGCCAGATTATACGTTCATTTTGTGGATAATCTCAATCAGCCGAAAACCTTATGGCTGATATTCAGCCTCATTGGAATCATAACCATTGTCGCTCTCTTGTTATATAATAAATTTTTAGGTAGTAAAGAAAGAAAAGATATTTAATATATTATATTCGGTATGTAAGATTGCTTTTTTTTCAGAGGCTTCCGATTAAAAAAGAAATACCATTATACCGATCTATTATAAATTTTAATTATCAGATTTTGACTTGTCGTTTTCTTTAGTTTTATCTTTTCAGAAATTTGGTTGAAAACAATTTTTTTCTTTTTTAATGTTAACTTGTACAGAAATCAAAAAAAATGAAGGAGAATTTTATGGCCATTATTCTTCCCGATTTACCTTATCCACACGACGCTCTTGAGCCTTTTATCAGTGCCAGAACCTTAGAGTTTCATCACGGCAAGCATCATCATACCTATGTTCAGAATGCCAACAAATTGATTGCAGGGACGGAGTTTGAAAAAATGGATGAAGTAAGCATTATTAAAAAAACAGCAGGTGATAGTTCGAAAGTCGGTATCTTCAATAATGTCGCTCAGGCCTGGAATCACGCTTTTTACTGGAAATGTATGAAACCGCAGGGTGGTGGAAAACCGACCGGAGCGATCGCTCAAAAAATTGCCGAGGATTTTGGCAGTTACGAAAAATTTGTAGAAGAACTGAAGAATGCCGGCGCCACTCAATTCGGAAGCGGTTGGGCCTGGCTGATCATCGAAGGAAAAAAACTGAAAGTGGTAAAGACTGCCAATGCCGATACCCCTATTGCCCACGGTTTGAAATCCCTACTGACCGTCGATGTATGGGAACACGCTTATTATTTAGACTATCAGAATCGCCGACCAGATTATCTAACAACTTTTGTGGAGAAATTGATCAACTGGGATTTTGTAAATTCTCAATTATAACTGATAATTTGCTGTCACTAAAATATTCACTCTTCATTCTTTGAAAGGGAGAGAAACAGCTCTTTCACCTATAAAATATAAATTATAAACTATTAATTATATTTTATGAAGGGCTTGTTGTAGGTCTTCTATTAAATCCTGTACATGTTCCACGCCTACCGCCAGCCGAACGAGTCCAGGAGTGATGTAGGCTTCCCGCATGGCGTCCTCGCTCATTCCTGCATGAGTCATCGAAGCTGGATGCTGAATCAATGTATCACAATCCCCCAGACTTACTGCCAGCGTACAAAGTTTTACACTATCCATCAATTTTGTACCGGCCTGATACCCTCCCTTTAACTCGAAGGAGATGATCGCTCCTCCACCTTTTTGCTGTCGTTTAGCCAATTCATACTGGGGATGAGATGGTAAGAAAGGATAATATACCCGTTCCACGGCCGGATGTTTCTCCAACCATTGAGCAATCTGGAAGGCATTCTGAGAACTTTTTTCCACCCGCAAGGCCAGTGTTTTCAGGCCTCTCAGTAACAACCAGGCATTAAAGGGCGCCATTGTCCATCCATAATGAGTGGCAATTTTATAGGCTTTAGCGATAAAATCTTTTTTTCCAACGAAGACGCCCGCTACTACATCACCATGTCCACCGATAAATTTGGTGGCGGAATGAAGCACGATATCGGCGCCAAACTCAATGGGTCGCTGATAATATGGAGTTAAAAACGTATTATCCACACATACCAGTGCTTTGCCCTGGTGGGCCACCTCTACGATCGCGGCAATATCAATTAATTTAAGAGTCGGATTTGCCGGTGTTTCAATCAGAATCAGTGTAGTATTTTTTTTCATCGCCCGGGCAACTGTTTCCACTCGTGACGCATCCACACGACTTACTTCGATTCCAATGCGTTTAATTTCATCCTCCAGCAGATAATGAGTACCGCCATAGACCGTATCATCCACAATGATATGGTCACCAGCCTGGGCACAGGCGAATATCACATTGGCCACTGCTGCCATCCCTGAGCCGGTTGTTAAACCAGCTTCATATCCTTCCAGCACAGCAATTTTTTTGCCCAGCGCATCAGTATTGGGATTCCCTAAGCGAGTATAAATGTAGCCGGCTTCCTGCCCCTTAAATCGCCGGGCGCCCTGCTCTGAATCTTTAAAGATAAAAGTTGAGGTTTGATAAATGGGCATTGATAAAGCCCCGGTCTGCGGATCCGACTGGTGAACGCCATGGACGACTTCGGTTTCGAAACGATAGGCCATAAAAACTCTCCTTGATGTTTATAAATGCATAAAAAAAATTTTTCAACTTATTTTTGAAAATATAGCAGGGATTAATTTGTCATTCCAACTCCAGAAAAAATTAATTAGCTGATAGCAATATAGTATTTAAAAGTATGGCGGAAGATTTGTTAAAACATTATCACAAAAGTAGGCAATATAAAGTTCTACAAAAAAAATTTTTACCCTGCGATCAATCTACTTTATAATCGTTTCTACCCCAAAAAAACCGAAAATGACTTCTAAATATCCGATATAGCTATTTTAACGATAATCAGGAAAATAAAAGTGGTTCATCCTATTAATGCGTACCTGGATTTATGAATACTATAAATTTTCAGGAGAAAGTTATTCATGTTTCGGAATCCGTAAGCTTGTTTTTTCAAGGTCTTAATCTTGTTAATAATTCCTTCGGTACG
>Ga0067045_1029774_pt1 | contig 18487 bp, 16 predicted proteins | sample TerdegcTABiofilm_FD_59184 | JGI IMG/M metagenome (GOLD analysis project Ga0067045, IMG submission 59184) | Combined Assembly of (Gp0054472, Gp0054536) Wastewater bioreactor microbial communities from Singapore -Terephthalate degrading... | reverse complement strand
AATTTCGCCCGACGCGAGCTTTGGTGCTGTCGGAGCGGAGCATTGGAGTGAACAGGGATAACCACCCTTTCCGGGTAGATTCTATTTTCAGGGTAACAGGTGGGAAATTTTAGTTGTGAAAGCAGTAATATGGTTACTCGCAGCCGCCCTGATTTTAATGGCTGCCCTGTTCTGGAATATCCCGGCCGGGGTCAGGTTTTATGGCTATGGGGCGATAAGGGAGTTGATGAAAGCTTACACCATTATCAGCACCTGGCGGATGGATAAAATTTCCTCGGAGCATTTCTCAATCAGGTTTGCGCCGGAGCGGCGTGCTGAGGCAGAGATGGTACTGGAGGCGGCAGAGTATTTCTATTTTCCGGTGACAGGCGATTTTCGCTTCCACCCCCGCACCAGGATACCCTTGATTTTGTATTCGTCAAGAGAGGAGTTAAACAAAAGTTTTGGCTGGGATGCCGAGGAGAGCGCCATGGGCGTCTATTGGGCAGGCACAATCAGGGTGCTTTCCCCTGCGTCCTGGGTCGGCGAGAGCGATGCGGAGCGGGTGAGGGAAACATTTATTTCTTCCGGGCCGGTGGCCCACGAGCTTGCTCACCTGATGGTGGATTACCTGACCGGGGGGAACTACCCGCGCTGGTTTACCGAGGGAGTCGCGCAGTATGAGGAATACAAGCTGACCGGTTTTGTTTTCGATAACGCGGCAGGTTCGCTGATGCAGCCGCTTTACTCGATGAGGGAGCTTTCTGCTGACTTTGACAGCCTGCCCAACCAGGCTTTAGCATACAGGGAAGCGTTTGTTGCAGTGTACTATATTGTGCAATTTCACGGCGAGGGCGCCCTGCATGAATTAATTCGCAAAATGGGAGAAGGCTATAATTTAAGCCGGGCTGTGGAAAAAGTGTTGGGGATGGACCTGGAGGAATATGAAGCGAGATGGCAAAAGTGGTGTGCTTCTACTATGCCGGATCGTGAAAATATGGATGGCGGCAGGAATAAATATTTTTAAAGCGAATGATTTTTATAGAATGTGTTTATTTTAACGGTTCACTTTTTAGGAGGATTTTATGAACGAAATCGTAATCACGGGAGGAAAGCCTCTTCGGGGACGGGTGAAAATAAGCGGCGCTAAAAACGCTTCCCTGGCGATTTTGTGCGCCACGATTCTTTCCCGGGAAATAGTTATACTGGAGAATATTCCCGACATTAGTGATGTGCGGGTGATGATTGAGATTATTAACAGCATGGGTGCCAGGGCAACCTGGGTGGGCGCTGATGCGCTCGAGGTTGTTCCTCCCGAGCAGGTAGAGTTTGAGGCTCCCTATCACCTGGTAAAAAAACTGCGGGCGTCAAACCTCCTCCTGGGGCCGGTGCTTGCCAGATTCGGCCGCGCGCAGGTGGCCCTGCCCGGTGGCTGCAACATTGGTGTGCGCCCAATGGACTTGCATTTTAAAGGCCTGGCCGGGCTGGGCGCGGAGCTTGTCATGGAGCATGGCTATGTAAAAGGCAGCGTTCCCGGAAAACTGAGGGGCGCCAGGGTTTACCTGGATTTCCCCAGTGTGGGCGCCACTGAAAACATTATGATGGCAGCGTGCCTCGCGGAGGGCCAGACATTGATTGAGAATGCCGCGAAAGAGCCTGAGATCGTGGACCTGGCCAATTTTTTAAATGCCATAGGGGCCAGAGTGCGGGGCGCGGGCACCGACGTGATTAAAATTGACGGCGTGCCCAGCCTGGAAGAGGGAGGGCGCTATTCAGTCATACCAGACCGGATTGAGGCAGGGACGTTTATGGTGGCCGCTGCCGCCACGGGTGGAGACGTCACTCTGGAAAATGTGATCCCCACTCACCTTGAGCCGTTGAGCGCAAAGCTGCGTGAGGCGAATGTCGATGTTTACGAGGGAGAGGATACCCTGAGGGTGTGTGCCGGTAAGGAGCTCCGGCCTATTGACATCAAAACGATGCCTTATCCCGGCTTTCCCACCGACATGCAGTCCCAGTTGATGGCCATGCTTTCCACCGTGCCCGGCACCAGCATAATTGTAGAAAACATTTTTGAAAACCGGTTCATGGTGGCAAACGAGCTTAAGCGCATGGGCGCGAGGATCAAGGTGGAGGGCAGGATGGCCGTGATCGAAGGCGTGCCTGCTCTGCACGGCGCTCAGGTAAAGGCCACCGACCTGCGCTCGGGGGCTGCGCTGATCGTGGCCGGGCTGATGGCAAGCGGCGAAACAGAAATAGGCAACGCCGTTTATATAGACAGGGGCTACCATAACCTGGAGAATAAGTTGAGTTCTCTGGGAGCCGCAATTTGGAGAAAGTAAAAACACATGCTGCATATCACCATTCTGGCTGTTGGGCGCCTGAAAGAGAAGTACCTGGCCGAAGGGGTGAGGGAGTACCTGAAAAGGCTATCGCCTTACGCGAAGGTGGACATTGCCGAAGTGGAAGATGAGAGTTTCCCGGAAAACCTCTCCCCTGCCGGTCAGCAGGCAGTCAAAGAAAAAGAGGGCGCGCGCCTGCTTGGCCGTTTGAGGCCGGGCACATTCTTAGTGGCACTGGACGAGAGAGGGGAAATGCGTTCTTCAGAAGAGATGGCCGGCCTGTTGAATAAGCTGGCACTGGAAGGGAAGAGCGATCTGACCTTCACTATCGGCGGTTCTCTCGGGCTTTCCCCGAAAATTGTGGAGCGGGCCGGGCTGGTCTTATCCTTTTCAAAATTAACTTTTCCCCACCAGTTGTTCCGGTTGATCTTATTGGAACAGCTTTACCGCTGGTTTAAAATCAGCCGGGGCGAGCCGTATCACCGCTGACCTCAAACGTCCCAGGGTTCCAGACTTGCTGCCAAAATCTATTTATTGTAAAATCCATGGGTGTTGAAACCGGCTGATCCGTTACGGAGCGTCGCTAGTGAACCAGGCGACGCTGAGGGCTCGAAATTGGATGAGCGGACAGGATGTCCGCGAAAGCCTGAACGGTTTCAACACCCATAAACTTTATCTGCAATTTGCCGGCAAGCCTGTCATCGGGCTTGCCGCTTTCCTTTATGCGGTTTCTTTTTATTGAGCGACAATTCCTTCCGCTGCTTTTCAAAAGGAGAGTTATTGAATATAGCCCAAATTATGGCTATCCGTCAGTAAATTCAAAAAAAACCTTGATTGTCTTAATACCATAATTTACTATTACATTGAACGACCCGTAAACCGTTTACTGCGCATACCTAATTTTACCCATTGGAAGGGGAAAACAATGCTTAACAAGAAAATTTAATACTCAAACATCAAGTATATAAGAGGTATTAATGCAACTGGAGGTAGCATAAATGACGCAAAACAACGATGGGACCTTGAACTTTGCCGCAACCCTCTGGGCAGCGGCAGACAGGTTGCGCAACAACATGGAATCTTCGGAATACAAGCATATTGTCCTCGGCCTGATTTTTTTGAAATATATTTCAGATGCCTTTAAGCAGCGGCGGGAAGAACTGCAGTTTCTGATAAAAGATTCCAGCAATGCTGACTATTATTGTACAAGCCAGGAAGAGGAACAGTTTATCCTGGAGGACAAGGACGAATACATGGCGGCCAATGTGTTCTATGTTCCTCCTGGAGCGAGATATGAGTATATTATGTCCAAAGCTCGGTGGAGCAATATTGGCAAGCTCATTGACAATGCCATGGATTTGATTGAGAAGGAAAATCCGAAGCAGCTTAAGGGAGTGCTCCCGAAAGTCTATACAAGAGCACCACTGGATCCTCATACACTGGGCGAGATCGTTAACCTTATCGGCAGTATTGGATTTAACAATTATGATGAAAGAGATATTTTAGGCAGGGTTTATGAATATTTCCTGGCTAGGTTTGCTCAGCAGGAAGGGAAGGGGGGCGGCGAATTTTTCACCCCCCACTGCGTTGTCAAAATACTGGTAGAAATGCTGCAGCCCCTGCACGGCAGGGTTTTTGACCCTTGCTGCGGTTCGGGCGGCATGTTTGTGCAGAGCATGCGGTTTGTGGAGGCCCACGCAGGGAAAAAAGGCGATATTTCCGTTTACGGGCAGGAATCCAACCCGACGACCTATCGGCTGTGCAAGATGAATTTAGCTATTCGCGGCATTGAGGCGGACATCAGGCTCGGCAATTCTTACATCAATGATCACTTCAAGGATTTAAGGGCAGATTATATTCTGGCCAATCCTCCCTTCAATGACAGCGCCTGGGGAGCTGACAGGGTGGCGGACGATGTAAGGTGGAAGTATGGCCTTGCTCCCAATTCCAATGCCAACTACGCCTGGATCCAGCATTTCATTTACCACCTGGCCCCAGGTGGAACAGCGGGATTTGTCCTGGCCAACGGGTCTATGACCACCAGCAGCAATGCGGAATACGAAATAAGGAAGCGGATTATTGAGGATAACATTGTTGACTGTATGGTGGCCCTGCCGCCGCAGCTGTTTTATACAACAGGAATTCCCGCCTGTCTGTGGTTTATCCGCAAAGGACGGGATACTAAAGACACTCTCTTCATTGATGCCAGGAAGATGGGGGTCATGGTGGACAGGACCCACAGGGAACTGACTTGTGAGGAGATTCAAAAGATTGCTGAAACTTACCACAACTGGAGAGACAAAAAGGACTATGGAGATGTAAAGGGCTTCTGCGCTGCTGTACCAATGGAGGTTATTACAGCAAACGACTATGTACTGGCTCCAGGCAGGTATGTAGGTATAGAGGATGCAGAAGATGACGGAATACCTTTTGCGGAAAAGATGGCGGAGCTTACGGAGAAGCTGTACCAGCAGATGAGGGAAGCAAGGCGGTTGGATGAGGTCATTAAGGCGAATCTGGAGGAGTTGGGGTATGGGGAATGAGTGGAAGGAATTTGAGTTAGGTCAAGTATTAGGTGTTGTAACAAACTCATATAAGCCAAATGAAAATGAAGTTTTACCATATTTAGGATTAGAACATATAGAACAGGGAACTTTAAGGCTTTCTGGAATAGGAGTATCCACCGATGTTATAAGTAATAAATACAGATTTGAATCGAATGACATATTGTTTGGTAAGTTGAGGCCCTATTTTAGAAAAGTATATAGACCAAGCTTTAGTGGTGTTTGTTCAACTGATATAATGGTTTTAAGAACGAAAGATTGTAATATAGCAGATCAAAGCTTTCTTTTTTATGTTATAGCTTCAAAAAGATTTATCGATATGGCCATTACCTCTTCTAAAGGAACAAAAATGCCAAGAGCGGATTGGAATCATTTAAAAAAAATGGCAATTAAGCTTCCGACAATTAAAATACAACAAAAAATTGCCTCCATACTTTCCGCCTTCGACGACAAAATTGAGATAAACAACGAAATGAACAAGACCATTGAAGAAATGGCCCAGGCCATGTTCAAGCATTGGTTTATTGAATTCGAATTTCCGAATGAAAACGGCGAGCCATATAAGTCCAACGGGGGAGAGTTTGAAGAAAGTGAATTGGGGCCGGTACCGAAGGGATGGAAGGTTAAAGCCCTTGATGAAATTGCCGATTTTTTAAACGGATTGGCAATGCAGAAGTACCGCCCCGAAGATGAAAACGATTACTTGCCTGTATTGAAAATACGCGAGTTGAAGCAAGGGGTAACTTTATCTGATAGTGACAAGTGTAGTGCGAATATTGACCCAAAATATATTGTAGATGACGGGGATGTAATTTTTTCATGGTCAGGCAGTTTGGAAGTCAGAATATGGTGCGGTGGTAAAGCAGGGTTAAACCAGCATTTATTCAAAGTCACATCAAATAAGTACCCTGAATGGTTTTATTACCATTGGATAAAACATCATCTTAACGATTTTAGGAGAATTGCTGAAGATAAAACAACAACAATGGGCCACATCAAGCGGGAACATCTGAGTCAGGCTAAAGTAATCGTACCAGATGATGAGCGGTTGAAGGAGTTTAACAAAGCAATAAGTCCTTTAATTGAGTTTTACATAAGCAACGGAAAAGAAGTAAAAATTTTATCCCAGCTTCGCGACACCCTGCTTCCCAAGCTTATATCAGGGGGAATAAGGGTAATGTAAGGAAAGTGTATAAGAGGTGAACGAGACGTGTCTCTGAATGCCAATTTCGAAAGCATTGTGGAGCAGGCAGCCATTAAATGGTTTAAGGATATAGGTTATGAATATCTACACGGCAGCGAAATCCCTTTCGAGGACAGGGAAGATTACAGGGAGGTTGTTTTAAAGAACAGACTTTATAATGCATTGACAAAATTGAATCCTAGCCTTCCATCAAGCTGCATCGAAGATGCTGTCAGGCAGTTGAAGAATTACCAGTACCCCAAAGTTGAACTTTGCAACAAGGAAATACACAAGCTTTACCGTAACGGAGCAGTAGTTGCCAGGCGTAACTCTGATGGCGAAGAAGTCGGCGAAATCGTTAAAATCTTCGATTACGAAAACCCAGAAAACAACGATTTCCTTGTCTGCAATCAGGTCATGATCAAAGGCGGGAGCGTACGCATCCCCGATATTGTGGTCTATATTAACGGCTTACCTATCGGGGTATTTGAACTGAAAAACCCGCTGGACGAGGCGGCTACTATTGAAGGCGCCTACAGGCAGCTCAGCCTTTATCAAAGGGACATCCCTGACCTGTTTATCTATAATGAAATCTGCGCCGTTTCCGATGGGACGGAAGCGAAAGCAGGCCCCCTTACTGCCCCCTGGGAACGCTTCAGTGCCTGGAAGTCCATTGACGGGGTTCACAGCGTAGAGAGGATGCCGTCCCTAGAGGTCCTCATTAAAGGAATGTTTGCCAAAGAAAGGGTACTTGACCTGATTCGGCACTTCGTTACCTATACCACAACCAAAGACAGTGTGGTCAAAATCATGGCCATGTACCACCAGTATTACGGGGTAAATAAAGCCGTAGAGGAAACTATCAGGGCGGCTTCGCCTGCTGGTGACCGGAGAATCGGCACATTCTGGCACACTCAGGGCAGCGGGAAGAGCCTTTCCATGGTTTTTTACACGGGTAAGATTATTGAGCACAAAGAACTGCAAAACCCTACCATCGTTGTTATCACCGACCGCAACGACCTGGACGACCAGCTTTACGGCACCTTTTGCAATGCCAGCGACTTAATCCCCTATCCCAAACAAGCAGATAGCGTTGAGGATTTAAAGGAGAAACTTTCGGGGATTGTAGCAGGGGGAATCTTTTTCACCACCATCCAAAAATTCCAGGCGGAAACGGAAGAAAGCCAGGAAGGGATAGACCCCAAACTCAAACGGGCCATAAAAAAAGGTAAAACCTATCCGCTCCTTTCCGACCGCAGCAACATTATTGTGATTGTCGATGAAGCCCACCGTTCAAACTATGACTTTATCGACGGGTTTGCCAGAAATATCAGGCAAGGCCTTCCCAATGCCAGTTTCATCGGTTTTACAGGAACCCCGATCAGTCTGGAGGACAAGTCTACCCTGCAGGTTTTCGGTGATTATATCAGCATCTATGACATGAAACAGGCCGTAGCCGACAAAGCCACCGTTCCGATTTATTACGAGGGGAGACTGGTCAAACTCCATCTGCTCAATGAAGACATCGACAGGGACTTTGAAGAAGTGACAGAAGGGGAGGAAGAAGAAACAAAAAACAAGCTGAAGAGTAAATGGGCGGCCCTGGAAGCCATGGTTGGTACCCAGGACAGGCTTCAGACCATTGCCAGGGATATTGTCGAGCACTTCGAGGAAAGATGTGCAGTTCTTGACGGCAAAGGCATGATCGTCTGCATGAGCCGCAGGATCTGCGTTGACCTCTACAACGAAATCATCAAATTAAGACCCCACTGTCACAGCGATGCTTTAGATAAAGGGATGATCAAAATTATCATGTCAGGGAACGCCTCCAAAGACCCCAAAGAATTCCTGCCCCATCTGTACACCAAATCCCAGATCAAAGAGATCGAAAAAAGAATGAAAGACCCAAAAGACCCCTTGAATCTGGTAATTGTCAGGGATATGTGGCTTACGGGCTTTGATGTGCCAAGCCTCCATACCATGTATATTGACAAGCCCATGCGAGGCCATAACCTGATGCAGGCAATCGCCAGGGTGAACAGGGTATTTAGGGACAAGCCTGCGGGGTTGGTCGTGGATTACATCGGTATTGCCGACGACCTAAAGCGGGCGTTGGCAGACTATACCCAGAGTACTGGTAAAGAGTCGCCGACCTTACCCATCGATGAAGCCATCAGGGTTATGCAGGAAAAGTATGACATTGTCTGTTCCTATTTTCATGGCATTGATTTTGTCGCATGGGAGAAAAAGGATGCCAATGCTAAACTGTATCTTCTTAAGCAGGCAATGGAATTGATCAACAAAGACGAAAACAACAAAAAAAGTTTTCTCGACCAGTGCAACGCCTTAAGCAAAGCCTTTGCCCTTGTGGTGCCAAGAGAAGAAGCGATGCGTATCCGCTCCGATGTAGCCTTTTTCCAGGCCGTAAGGAGCAATGTGGTTAAATACACTCCGCCAAAAGGGCTGTCAATTGAAGAATTGGACAGTGCGGTAAAACAGATTGTCTCCCAGGGTGTGGCTGCCAGCGATAAACCGTTGGATATTTTTGATGCGGCAGGCTTGAAAAAACCTGATATATCTATCCTAAGCGATCAATTTCTTGATGAACTAATGGGCAAAGAAAACACTAATCTGCAGATTGAGGTATTGCGGAAACTTTTAAACGATGAAATCAAGGCCAAAAGCAGGAAGAACCAGGTCAGATATGCTTCCTTTAAGGAAATGATCGAAAGAATCATTAACCAGTACCACAATCGGGCAATCACATCGGCGGAAGTGATCAAACACCTGATAGAGCTGGCGAAAGAAATGCAGCAGATGGACAAGCGGGCGCAGAAAATGAATCTTACGGAAGAAGAAATTGCTTTTTATGATATTGTCAGTCAGGGCAGAGAAGCCATTATCAATGACGCAGATGCCAAAGAGATTGCGCGGGAACTAGTACGGATTATCAAGAGTAAAACCGAAGGTCAAGTTGACTGGACGCTTAAAGAGAATATAAAGGCTTCCATAAGGGCGACGGTAAAAAAGCTATTGCGCAGAAAAGGATTTAAGGATCTGGATGAACTGGACAATGTTATCAAACTGGTGATTGAGCAGGCGGTTTGCCTGTTTGAAAATGCGGCATAAAAAAAGAGTACGACTGTTTAACACAAGCTCCCGGCCATATTTTGAATTATCATATCCAGCAAGAGGCATGCTCTCCGTTCCGGTATATAAAATATGGGAATTTGAGAGTGAAGTAAGGGGTTTTGGCATGGCAAAACCGTCTGCCTGGAGGTGGGGGGAAAAATGACGGTAGAGCAATGGATAAAGGTTAACCAGAAAATAAGAGTTTCACGCAGTGAGGAGCGAGAGGACTGGTACGATTCCAGCATTCAAGATGTGGGGCAGGAAAAGTTTTACATAGCTGTGCCTTACCAGAGAGCTATCCCGTTGATCCTGAATAACGGCGAGCAGGTTAATGTAAATATCGTGTTGAAAGAGGCGCGGATCGAGTTCAAAAGCACAGTGCTCGGGCGGCGGGTCGATAATATTCCCCTTTTTGCCCTGTCCTGGCCCGATAGCTATGCCCGCGTCCAGCAGCGCAAATTTGTGAGGCTGCCTGTTATGCTGGATGTTTTTTATGCTGAGGTGCCGGAAGAGGGCAAAGAGCCGGAATTTATTAAATCCTGCACGCTGGACATCAGCGGGGGCGGGGCCAGGATCCTGGCAGGAAAAAATTTTGCTGAAAATACTGGTTTGCTTTTGAAGTTATATATACCCAAAGGCGGCAGGCTCGAAGAAATCGCTGTTTCCGGCAGAGTGGTGCGTACCTGTGAAGCTGACACCGGCGCTGCGATCCACGCGGCCGTGGAATTTATTGATATTACCAGCAGGCAGCAGGATCTGATTGTTAACTTTACCCTGAATGAAATAGCCAGATCCAGGCGGCTGCGCTGACGTCGGAATCGGCTCGATATGTGGATTTATCGACAGTCTAGCCGCCGGCCTTCAAGGCCGGCGGCATCCACATTAAAACCTTGCTTTTTCCTCCTGCTACCGCTTACCTGCCACCGCTTCGGCCAGCCTGGCAATACTGGCGGCCAGCGCCTCCAGTTTGCCCTCGATGCGCACCAGCAGGTATGCGCTTATGGCTATGGGAAAGCCGACATTGCCCACTGCCTGCAGGATAGTGTCCAGTTAGATCACCCTTTCTTGATTGAATGTGGCGGGGAAGTGGCCCCGCCTTTATTTATATGAACGCCCGTTTTTAGGCAGGCGAGTCAAAAAGATCGTCGGTGGTGCTGTTAACAATCATGATGTCCTGCTTGGCGACGAGATCACCGCCCGTGCTGGTGAAGATGTTCCGGGCAATGATCAGGTCCATGGCCGCTTCGATCTCAGCTGCGGTCAGGTCGTCCCGGGGATTGTCCAGCGTAATGGTAACATTTCTGCCGGCCTGGTTCCGGAAAACCATGCGCAGGGTTTGCTCAGTGGTGGTTGCCAATTCGTTCACCGGTTTCTGAGGCATATTTAAACGGCACTGAGTCCTGAATATGCCTGCTCCCGTCCGACTACACGGGAGGCAACACAAGCTTCAACTGCCGGGCCGCAAACTTCTCCCTCTATATGTCCGGGAGCTCTGGCGGTACCCTGTTGAGTTGCGGATGCCAGAAACCTTCCTCCTTTCCTCATAGATTTATACTTTTTGATGTGGATTGTGATATGTTGCTCTGCCGGTGCCGGTCCGGTGTGACTTAAGCTTGAATCAGCTGGGCGTCGTCAACACGGGAGATACCGTTCAGCGGGTACTCCTGCAAGGCGGCCAGCGCGGCGGCAACGTCATACAGGTCCTGGTCGGACGCAGCAGGTTTGACATTGTTCAGGCTCTTTCGCCGGAGAATCGGGTTGCCGCTGGCATTGACACCTACGCGGAGCTCCAGCCTGAGCACGGAATTGGCAGGGACCTTGCTTACAGCCATGCAATCACCTCCTCGCTGTGAAGGCCTGTTTTGCAGCCTTCGGCAGTTGTTTTTTTATAAGTTGAGGAGGGCAAGGGCAAACATTTTGGGGCAGGTGAAATGTTTGACCATTTGCCCTGCCCCAAACTTATGTTCGCTATTATAGTAGCAGACTATTAATTTGATGTCAATACCAGAATTTGGCCTGGCAGAAAGTTATTTTTTTCACCAATTCATTCTGCTTCTGCCGCCCATTTCTTCGGTACCCATTTCCCTTCTGCCTGTCATTCCACCGGTCATTTCGCTGCCGCCGAATATGGATTTCACCTGTTGAATATCCTTTGGGTCGGCTTGTTGTGCGGGCTGATAATACCCCTTTTGTTCCGCGAGCCTGTAAAGCTCAAACTGGAACTTTTCATCGTGGTCTCTGATCTGCTGGATGGTTTGTCTTAATTGCTGATCAGAGGTTTGGGTGATGACGCTGGCATAACCGGCCAGGCTGCTGTTTACCATGGATAAAACGTCGTTAACCATATCTTTTTCTTGCATGTTATTTTCCCTCCTTTAGCTCAAGAATGACATTAATTTTTGCTTCGTGTTTCTGGCTTCCTGAGCGGATCTTTCAAACATTTGTTTTACTTGAGGATCGCTCGCCTGTTGAGAGTATGCCTGCAATTTTTGGGAGGCTGTTTCGTGGAAGCCAATCAGGTGCCTCAAATTTTGCAGTTCCAGCTGGTTTAATTGTGCCACAAATAACGCTCTCCTTTCTTGGGTTGTTTTATAGCTTTTATTATTTTCTTCAGTTTGGTTTTTACTATTCGCATACAGAAGCAAAAACTTTGAGTTTGTGGGCGGGAAGCGTGCAAGGGCCGGATTTTTGAGGTGGTAATAAGCAATGTCTGTATTATATTGCATATTCCGACAAATATTTCAAAAATAATATGTTATTATGGATATGTTGCTGTTCACTTGCGAAGCTGTCTCCAGGGTCAAACCAGGCTGACTACAAGTGTATTTCCTCCTTATACAGGTGTTAATTTGTTTTTACATGCTGATCTTCAAAGTTCTAACTAAATAATTTTTGGCATAAGATGTTAGGTTGGGCATGAAAGCATAACCCAGGGGATAGTTTGTTTCAGAATATTTTGTCTTAGGAGATTCTGGTAATGATTTGGTTGATGTGATAATTTATTTTTAGCAGTAAACTGTCCGAATCAACAGCCCTAATTAGCAGTACCCACTTAATAATATAATAAAAGCCTTTGTTTTGGTAATGCTGCAGATATTTTACGCAGTAATTTGATGAATATTGTCGAAATACTCTGATAATTACTGAGCGCAGTTAAACGATTGAAGTCCGGATATATTCCGCAGGAGGTGCAATTGATTTCTCAGAATATGCAATTTGATAACATATTAAGCTTGCGATTCGAGGCAGGAAAAAATTACATTAAAGATAAACGTGTGCTGATTCAAAATACTGCTGCAATCGGGAATCTGCGCAAGGAACTTATTTGTACCCTGGGTATGGAACAGGCTAAGGGGTTTTTAATTCGCTATGGTTTTGCCAGCGGCTATCATGATGCTTCAATTTTTATGCGTGATTTTCCCCTGGACGATAAAGCTAAAAGCTACCGGTTAGGTGTGCTTATCCATACATTTGTCGGTATGGCTCACGTCGCCCCGCTGGAGAGTCAATACGATGAAGACAATGGTGAGTGGCATTGTGAAGGTTATTGGCTTAATTCTTACGAGGCAGAGCATCATCTCAAGCATTTCGGCCCTGCCGAAGAGCCGGTGTGCTGGTCGCTGATGGGTTACGCCAGTGGTATTATGTCGGCTTTTTTTGGTGAACAGGTAATTATCAAAGAAATATCCTGCGTTGCCAGTGGTGACAAGCATTGCCGTTATGTCGGGAAGACGCTGGCCCAGTGGGGTGATGAAATTCTTCCCGACCTGCGCTATTACCAGAAAATCAACCTTGATAAAGCGTTGGAGCAGGCCTACGACAAAATTCATGAGCAAAATGAATTGTTAAAACAATCAGTGGCCATTCATGAGCAGATAAACAGGATGGTGCTGAATGGAGGTGAGTTGCCGGCTATTGCCAGCGCGGTAGGCCAGATCATTGGCGGGACAATTCTTGTGGAAGATCAGTTTTTCCGGCCGGTCGCGTATTTCTCACCTAAAAAGTCAACAGGGGGCGAATTACTGACTCAAGCAAATTGCTCGGCCAGAGATATTTTCAACAATTGGCGCTACAGCCACCTGGCTGCCACTTTGAACCAGGGGAAAAAAGCGGTGCTGCTTACTCCAGAATCGACCAGGAAGCCATTTGCCAGACTTATTTCCCCGGTCACAATCGGTCACAGTATCCTGGGCTATGTTAATGCTTTCAAAACTTCGGGGGAGTTCACCAGTTTGGATCGAATGACCCTGGACCATGCAGTCACGGTTTTTGCCCTCAAGATGATGCAGACCCGGGCTGTGGCTGAAGCAGAAAACCGGCTTAAGGGTGATTTTGTTGAGGATTTAATCATGGGCAACTTTAGCTCGGAAAACTTGATTATTGAACGGGCAAGCTACCTTGGCTATAATCTCAGTCAATTTCATTATGTGCTGGTTGTTGAGGTGGATAACTTTTCACGATTAATCAAGAATTTCATGCTGGATGAAAAACAGCTTCAACGCTTCAAGGACCATCTTTGCGAAACGGTAAATCTGGCGCTTAATGCCTGTAACCTTAATGGTATAGTTACGTCAAAGGGCAACCATGTTATCGTAATCGCTGCGCTGGATGCAAATACGGTTTATACCGGTACTGATCTGGCCCGGGCTATTAAAGCGAGAGTTAACCGGCGTTTCCTGGAGCAAAAAATAACCGTTTCGATCGGTATTGGAAGGATATGCCATGCCCCCTCGGATTTCGCGCTATCCTACCAGGAGGCCCAGAGGGCAATAACAGTAATAAAAGGGCTCAACCAGAATGATACTGTGCTTTCCTTTGACAGCCTGGGTGCTTATGGCCTGCTTTTCCATAATGCCGACCAGCAGGATCTTCTGGCCTTTATGGAGAGACAGCTCGGCAAGTTGCTGAAATACGATGCCAGGCACCAAACTCAGCTGGTGGATTCGCTTCATCTTTATTTCAGATATGACGGTAGTATTAAAGAAGCCGCCAGTGCTGCAGCTGTCACACCAAGCGCTTTTAAGTACCGGCTCAAGAAAGCATGTGAAATAGGCGGCTTTACTTTGAAAGAGCCAGATAAAAAATTTGATTTGCAAATGGCTTTGAAGATATGGTGCATCATAAACACTGGTAAGCAATAAGCTTGCTTCAATAAAAATAATAGTGTGGCTTCATAATGAGACGTCTCCTCAATCTGGTTTTTGTGCCTCTCTTGTCAGAACAGCACATTACCATTGTATTGGAGGGCGTCTCTTTTTTTCGTTTCAATGGAACGAAACTTTGGCTTGTTGCTTAAAAAGTACAGCCTAAAGGACAGTTTATTTCAGAATATTTTGTCTTGGGATACTCTGGAAGCAGTTAAACTGAGGTGATAAATTTATATCGTCAATAAGCAGGTATTAAAAGCCTCAATTACTTGCTTATTGATCAAAAAAAATAATTATGGAGGTGGAATTTATTGTGGTGCAAAGCACAGACATTTACTGGAACCCGTTCTTAGAGACCATGCCGGTGGAAAAGCTAAGGGAACTGCAGCTGATGAAATTCAAAAAGATACTGAAGTGGGGCTATGAAAGGTCCAGGCTTTACCGGAGCCTGTACGACTCAGTCGGCTTGAAGCCGGAAGACATCAAGACATGGGATGATATCAAGAAAGTACCGATGCTGGAAAAAGAGAATTACCGTGAGGCCCAGCGCAAGGAGCCGTGGCCTTATGGCGACGCGCTGTGTGTGCCCCTGGAGGATGTCACGGAATACCACCAGACCAGCGGCACCACGGGACAGCCGGTATATGTGCCGGATACCTGGCAGGACTGGGAGTGGCAGGCTGAAAACTGGGCGTACTTCTTGTGGGCGATGAATTTCAGGAATACTGACAGGGTATTCTTACCGTTCGGCTACAACAATTTTATCGCTTACTGGGCCGGCCACTATGCCTGTGAAAAGATTGGCGCTGAAGTTGTCTCAGGCGCCATGCTGAGCACTGAAGAGAGAATATTGAAGATGAAAGACCTGAAGGTCACCGCTTTTATGGCCACTCCTACTTATGTGCTTGGTATGGCGGATGCCTGTAAGAACAAGCTGGGCATGGATCCGAAAGAACTGGGGATCACGAAAATCCTGTGCGCTGGAGAGCCGGGGGCGAGCGTTCCTACCACCAAGAAGAGGATGGAGGAAGCGTGGGGCTGTCCTGTATATGACCACTGTGGTGCTACTGAGTTCGGTTCGTGGGGCTATGAGTGTACTTTTAAGCCGGGTGGCATGCATATTAACGAGGGAATGTTCCTGGTGGAGCTGCTGGACCTGGAAACCGGGGAGCCCATTGAAGAGCCCAACAAGCTGGGTAAAATTGTCATAACCGCTTTTGACCGGATGGCCATGCCGAGCATCCGCTGCGATACTAAGGACGTGTCCATGTGGAGCCCGGATCCATGTGAGTGCGGCCGGACTTTCCGCGTATTGAAAGGCGGTATTCATGGCCGGATAGACCATATCACCAAGGTCAAAGGTGTTCTGTTCAGCCCTGTTGCTGTAGAGGAAGTTGTGCGCAGCATGCCTCAATTGGGTGACGAGTTTGAACTGGTTGTTGATAAGGTGGGAGATATAGATCGGATTACCTTGAAGTATGAGCTGGCTCCCGGCTATGAGGGCAAGGAGAAAGAAGTGGAAACCGAACTGGCCAGAATGTTGAGGCTGAAGACTAACCTGAACTATGTTTACGAAAGCCATCCTTATGGCTCTCTGCCCAGATATCAAGTAAAAGCCAAACGCTTTAAAGATCTCAGGAAAGAGCATTAAAAAGGTGGTGATATGATTTGGCAGAACAGGCTAACCTTCGTGAAATGGCCAATCTTATTGCAAACATTAAAAAGGAAGCTGAAAAACTAAAAGCATTGGGCAGCGGCATTAATTGTATTGAAAAGAATGTCATTAGAATGTCTGCGATATTAAAAATGATGGAACTTGATGTTTCTGATGCAGCCGATATATTAGGCGTCTGATTACCCTCCCTGAATGTGTTTGACGGATCTAGGTATCCAGCATACGACTTAAGGAATTGTTGCGGAGCCGGATGGCGGATCCGTCAAACTCCTTTATGTCGGTCATGATGTAAAAATTTATAGTACAGTAAGTGCACAATAATCAAAGGGGGATTTATGGTGTATCGTGATTTGCGTGAATTTTTGAATAAATTGGAACAAGAGGGACAGCTTGTCCATATTCATGATGAAATCATGCCTGAGCCGGATATCCGGGCTATTGGCCGTGCGGCCACTGACCTGCCCAATGGACCGGCAGTCATGATGGATAATATTAAGGGCTACCGGGGCAAACGTGCCGTGATAAATGTTCATGGTTCATGGGCAAATAGTGCCCTGATGTTTGGATTGAGTAAAGATGCCACTCTTAAAGAGCAGTTTTTTAATCTCGTTGAACTAACTAAGAGATGGGACAATAATGAAGGATCGGTCCGTTATGTAGATAAGGCGCCTTGTCAGGAAGTTGTGATAACTAAAGACATCAACCTTTTTGAATTGATTCCACTGTACCGGATAAATGCTTATGACGGGGGCTGTTATTTTTCAAAAGCATCGGTTATTTCCCAGGACCCCGAAGATCCGGACAGCATCGATAAAGAAAACATTGGTACGTACCGATTGCATGTACAGGGAAAAGATATCATCGGCATGCAGGCTTTAGCTTTCCATGATCTTTCCATCCACTTAGCTAAAGTGGAACCGTATAATAAGCCGCTGCCAGTCGTTATTGCTTTGGGTGTCGATCCTGCACTGACATTGATGGCCAGTACACCTATCGCTTATGACAAGTCTGAATACAAGTATGCTTCCGCGTTGAACGGCATACCGCAGGAAATTACAAAAGCTGTGACATGTAATATTGATGTGCCGGCAGGTGCCGAGTACGTGATTGAAGGAGAAATTATCCCCCGGCAGAGGTTCCCGGAAGGACCCTTTGGTGAATTCCCCGGCAGTTACTCGGGAGTCCGGCGCCAGGTAAGGATCAAGGTGAAGGCTGTAACCCACCGTAAGGATCCTATTTTTGAGAACCTCTACATTGGGCGCCCTTGGACTGAACATGATAACATCGTGGGATTAAATACCAGTGTTATGCTTTACAAGCAGTTAAAGGAAACAATGCCCGAGGTAGAAGTTGTTAATGCAATATATCAGCACGGTTTAACTGTGATTATTTCCACCGCCAACCGTTTCGGGGGCTATGCCAAATCTGTTGCATTCCGCGTTGCTTCTACACCGCATGGTATTAATTATTGTAAAAACATCATTTTGGTTGATGCGGACGTGGACCCGTTCAACCTTGTCCAGGTCATGTGGGCTTTATCAACCAGAGTTCGTGCCGACAAAGATGTTATTGTAATTCCCAACACACCCGGGATGCCCCTGGATCCCTCCTCAGATCCGCCGGGTATGGGCAGTAAACTGATTATTGATGCAACTACTCCGACCAGTCCGGATAAGGTTTCGCGGGAAGTAAGAATGCTTGATCAAATTCCGAAAGCAGCAGCTTTTGAAAAAATCATCTCTGATCTCCAAAAGTCTGTTGCCGGCCGGCGATGATATTTATTCAAGGAGGGAAAAGCATGAAGTGTGTGCGTTGTTTAAATGATGCCGCGACAAAACTGGCTGACGCTCCGGATGGAAGCGGTGCCTGGGAAATGTATGGTTGCAGCAGTTGTAATTTTACCTGGCGCAGTACTGAAGAAGAAGAGGTGATCAATCCAGATAAGCGGGATCCGTATTTTCAACTTGCCGGAGTGAATTTGGATGATTTGATGGTGCTGGTGCCGGTTCCTCCGCTGCGCAAGTAATTTATTGTTAGTTTCACTTGTATACATGAGCCATCCCCGGAAAAGTCAAGTGCATGTATGTTATGAAAAGTATTTAGCTTGCGGCGGGTTTGTTTCCAAAAGAAGCATTTGATTACCCCTGTTTTCTCTATGTGAATATTTGACGGGTCTCGTATTGTTGCGATCTGTATAAGAGATCCGTCAAATGCTTTTCAATATAATTCAGTCTTAATGATAAGAGTAAAAAGTGTTTATCTATTCAGCAAGCAGGAGGAGAAAATTATATTCGAAATTAATAGCTACTGCAAAGTGGAAAAAGGAGGCTGAACATGTATATACCTGATTTTGAGTATTACGCGCCCGACAGTTTGCAGGAAGCATGCGAGCTTCTGGCACAATTAGGACCCAAAGCCAAAGTGCTGGCAGGGGGCACCGACGTTCTACCCAAGATGAAACAAGA
>Ga0067045_1029772_pt1 | contig 18487 bp, 12 predicted proteins | sample TerdegcTABiofilm_FD_59184 | JGI IMG/M metagenome (GOLD analysis project Ga0067045, IMG submission 59184) | Combined Assembly of (Gp0054472, Gp0054536) Wastewater bioreactor microbial communities from Singapore -Terephthalate degrading... | reverse complement strand
CCAGGTAAAAGCTCCCCGTAAGAGGCGAGGCAGGCTTGAATGAGTGCAGTGGGAGGAGTTTTTAAGCCCGGAAAGAGGGGATATAAACCCGCCTGGATTTCTTTGAGCGAAATCTCTGGTTTCTTGTGGAGAAGGCGGATGATCTCCATCTCAATTTGGTCTGATAGAGGCAGGTCAGGGATGGGCGGGGCGTTGCGGAGCCACCAGATTCCTCCTTCTATTGATTGGACCTGGCTGCGATACCGGGTTACAAAGGCACCATCGCTCAATAAGCGGTCAAGGGGTTGCTGCACGCGGCTGAGAGCATCTGGTTCGATGCCAGACGGTTGGATAGATAGCAGTTTTTTTTGTGACAAGTTGATCAAACAGGCTGCTAGAAGGGTGGTATAGCCGGCGGGCTGGTTTCGCCCGACCAGTTCTTTTGTGATCGCTTCTCTGTAAACCGTTTCGAGATTTTCCTCCTGGCTTTTTTGAGTCTTCGCAAGAGGCTGCGTTTGCCAGTGAATTTGGGCAATTTCTTCGTCTTCAAGCAGGGCGATAGCTTTAAGATGAAAACCAGCGGCCTCGCTGCTGGTAATGACAGCCGACAAGAAGCCAGGGCTCAACTCGCAGATAACGCCAAAGAAGGGAAAGCCTGCAGACGCCCGCTGGTACAGGTTGGTCCAGATGTGATATAGAGCTGTGGCGTGCCAGCTCCAATCATACCGGCGTCGTTCTAGCGCTTTTCGGAGCGGAAGAGTGGCCTCTTTTCCCCAAATCCAGCCGGACCAAACGGCGCATAAGGTCCAAAATGCCTGGTTGGGCCTGGGGATTGCCCCTATAGCGGATTTTGGCTTCAGCGCTTCTGGCAGATCGTTCAGCGCTTTGATTCTGCCTGGAAATAAACAAATGCCGCCGGTTTCCGGTGGGAGCTGCGGCCAGCGCGTTAATGGAACAGGGTTTTCTTGGATAGTCCAGGCGGTTATAGCCTCTTCAAGCGCCAGCCAGAGATTCTTTTCTCGAAATTGGGGAGGTATGCCGAGCTGTTTTGGCCGGTTACGGGCACTGGGCCAGCTCCACAAGGCCGAACCCTCGTCACAAGCGCTCAACACCAGGGCAGTGAGCAGTTTTCGGCGTTCTTTAGAAATGGTTAACCCTTCTATTTTATTAATGACGGTGAATAAGAAATCAAGCGGGCGAGGTAAATAGGCCTGGATGGCTTCTTCGGCGGCTGGTTCAACCGTATCACCAAGGCGGACGCGCTCGGCGGCGCGAGAACGATGTAACGCGTCGTTGCCGATTCGGTTGAGACGTTCCAAATCTTTGTCGGTGATCTTTCTTTCGCCCTGATCGCCGCAGTGTGGGCAATGATATAACCTGGCAAAAGGAACTTTCTCCTCGCGACGCCACAGATATGCTTGAGGCTGGATATCCTGGCCACAAGCATCACACACTGTTTGATACATGCCCTGCAAATATTGTTCTAATCGCTCGTCTCCTCTTCGCGAGCTGCCCAATTCCGCCAGTGCAGCCAAAAAATCGGCCCTTTTAGGGGCTGAAGCAAGAACCTCCAACATAAAGCTAATGACAGGGTTGTTGGAGGCGACAAGGATGCGATACCCGGCTTGTGCTGCCTCTAGCGGGACGGCAGGGGTTGAACCAAGCGGGTCAATGAGCCAATCGCCGGGGGAGACCCTTTCTTGCAGCCAGGCGCGTACCATTCCTACCGGGATAGGGGGGAGAAAGCGCCCTAATGGCAAGGGCATGGGATCGTTTTCTGCCGGAATAAATGATGTAGAAACCTCTTCCATTAACAACCAGTATAATGTTCTTGTTGCTGACATACAACTATCATGATTGTTAATCGCTTGGTGCTGCTTTCGATTGTATAATACAAAAGTTGATATACTCTGGCTTTTGCATTTACCCTAATGGCACAGAACTGGTACGCAATCAACAACCATCCCAATAAGGAAGATCTCCTTTGGAACCAGCTTTTAGTTCGGGGGTGTACGATTTATTGTCCCCGCTTCAAATCTCACCTGGCGAACCCCAGTTCCAGAAAGGTCAGGCCTTTTTTTTCAAGGTGTTATTTTGTCCATGGTGACTTAGAGAACATGGGGCTTTCTGCGTTGCAATGGATGCCTTACGCCAAGGATCTGTACATTTATAATAAAGGGGATCTGGCGGTTGTGCCCGATTATTTGATTGCAGCTCTCTATCAACGCGTGGGTGATCTCGTAGATTCCTTTGAAGAAACGCGGAATTTTGATCCAGACGCTCCGGTGACGATTACCTCTGGTCAGTTTTTGGGTATGAAGCAGTTTTTGATACCCAATTATCTAGAAGTGAACGGTAGCGTTTTTTGAAATGATCAATTAAACTGGATCGCTCTTGAACTGGGCAGCAATCAGATCCAGAGAAAACGGTTGTAAGCATCCGTTGAGAATATCTGAAGTTGAGCGCACAGGATGATCGAAATATTGGATAAACTTCTTCCTCGATCTTCAGGAAAAACCTGGCGAGACTTTCTGCCACAGGGGCTTCTCCTTATTCTTCTCCTTCTAACTGCGGGCGTTTTCGTTTCTGTTCCGTTTTTGAGCGCTGGCTGGATTCGATCGGTCAAAGCCCTGCCGGGTGATCTCTGGACGTATCTTGTTGTTCCCTATTTGGTAGGGTTGTTTTTTTTCGTTTGCGGGGCATGGATCTTTATTTTTCAAAAAGCACAGACTGGCAGTAGGGCTTTGGTTGGCTTTATGGCTTCTCTGGCAATTGTTTTGGGGGCCAGTTTTGACCTTTTGACAACCCGGGCGCTCATTGTTTTATGGGCTTTCGCCTTTTCGCTGGTGGGACCTTTTCTGCTTATCATGACCTTTGAATTTCCGCAGAGAGATGTTTTGCTGAACAGAATGCCCTGGATCCCATTCGCCGCCATCCTGGTGGGATTGGCTGGCGCGGGCTATGATCTGGCAATCTTCGAAACCACTGCCGCTTCAACTGTAAATATCTTCTCCTTTCGGACAGTTTGGGCGCTCGTTGGGATTGGTTTTCTCCTGTTTATTACCTGGAACCTCTTGTGGCGGTTGAGAGTTGCATCCTCATTGGAGCGAGAACAAACGCGCATCCTTTTGATCGCTGGAGTGATCTCGTTTGGGCCGCTTACAGCCTGGTATTTGGGGTATCGTTTCCAAACAGTATCACTGCGCTCCCTCTCCTTCGTTCTCCTACCTCTCATCCTTCTCCCGATCACGGTTATTTTTATCCTCCAACGCCAGCGCAATTTGCGGGTTGATTATTACCTTAGCAGGGTGGTTTTATATACGTTTATCGCTGCTTTTACGGCGGTTGGGTACGCGCTGCTTGTTTCCGGGCTAAGTCTGGTTCTAGGGAACCTGGCAGATCTCAATCGGCCTATCCTGGAAGGGTTAGTCTTTTTTGTACTTGCTTTGCTGATCAACCCGGTGCGTTTAAGATTTCAGAATACCATTGACCAGATTTTCTTTCGCGGTGAGAGGGCGTATCAAGATCGGATTCAAAAATTCAACAGTGAGCTTACCCGGGTCGTGGATTTGGAGAGCGCCCTGCGCATTTTACGCAGTTATATTGAACGCACCATGCTACCCTCCAGCTTGCATATTTTTATCTACGACCCGTTGAATGATCAATATATTGCCTCTCCTGTGGAAGGTCGCCCAACCAGCGATTTGCAATTTTCTGGCAACAGCGGTTTGGTGAAGGCGCTTCAAGAAAGTAGAGCCACGGTGACGCCTGGTTTACTGGCGAACGTCTTGCCTCATTTTTCATCCGACCAGGTGCGGTTAAAGATTTTGCAACCCGAGGTGATTATCCCATTGCCGGGCCAGCAACGCCTGGCGGGCTGGGTTGCATTAGGAGCTAAACTTTCAGGGGAGGCTTATTCCGAGCAAGATCTCCGTTTTCTGGAAGATTTGGGAGATAAGTCTGCACTGACGTTTGAGCGGATGCAAGTATTAATTAACATGGAGAACCGGGTGCGAGAGATGAATACCCTTGCCCGCGTCGCGAAGGGCATTAATATCACTCTGACACTTGATGATGTTCTCGAATTGATTTACGCCCAAACGACCCAGATCATTTCGGCGGATGACTTTCATCTTATTCTGGTTGATCAAGATTCGAATGTTCCCATGCAAATATTTTGCGTGGAGAAGAATGAACGGCTGGTTGAAAAGGAAAACCAGCCGCTGATTGGCGTCAGGATGCTTGAACTTGAAGTGATCAAGCAAAGAAAACCGATTATTACGGAAGATTATGCAAGAGAGCTTCAGCGGCATGGCATGATTGAGACCTCACCGGTAATTTTTGCCTGGATGGGGGTGCCATTGAATGCAGGTGCTGAAACTATTGGCGTGCTCAGCCTCGGAAAACGTGATCCAGCGGTTCGGTATACCCGCGAGCAGGCCAATCTGTTCCAAGCCATTGCCGACCAAGCCGCCGGCGCGATCGTCAAGGCCCGGTTGTTGCAAGAAAGTGAACAGCGCGCCAGACAGTTAACCACCCTCAATGAGATGACGCGCCAGCTGACTTCGACCCTGGATTTGTCCTCGCTGTTGCAGACAATTCTTCAAAGCGCCACCAATATTTTAAATTGTGAAGCAGGCAGTTTGCTGTTGGTGGATGAGCAGACCGATGAGCTTGTTTTCCGAGAGACAGTTGGGCCAGTTGCAAGTGATTTGGTGAATCGGCGCCTGCCGCCAGGTAGCGGTGTGGTAGGAAAGGCGGTTCGGACGCGCCTGCCGGTGATCGAAAACCAACCGCGACAATCGACCACCTGGTTTTCAAATACGGACCAACAGACCGGTTTTCAGACTAAGGCTTTACTAGCTGTACCTTTGATTTTCAAGGACCGTGTGATCGGCGTGGTTGAGGTCATCAACCGCCGCGACGGCTTTCCTTTCAATAAGGACGATGAGACGCTGCTGCTGGCATTTGCTGCCCAGGCCGCGGTCGCGATTGAAAATGCGCGTTTATATACGATGACAGATCAGGCTTTGGCTGCCAGGGTTGAAGAACTTTCGGTGATGCAGCGAATTGATCGCGAGCTAAACGCCAGTTTGGAAGCCAACCTTGCCACTAAAATTGCTCTGGATTGGGCGATGCGCCAATCCAGAGCAAGCGCAGGGTTGATTGGGGTGGTCAACGAGGATCGCCTGATTGTGGTTGAGTCTCAGGGATATGAGACGGAGTTGAAGATTTTTGAAGACGGAATGAACCTTGCCGAGCAATTGAATTTTCAAAAAGCGATTGAAAGCGGCTCGCCACAGGTTGTTACGCGTCAAAACGGCGGCAAGGGTATTCTTTTGAGCGGTGGTGAATTTCAGGTCATCATCCCGGTTCGCCGTGAAAATGAGACGATGGCGTTGATGGTGCTGGAAAGCAAAGGAGATGGGCATTATTCAGAAGAGATGTTGAGTTTTTTGGTACGTTTGAGTGACCATGCAGCGATAGCGATTTCGAATGCTCAGCTTTACGCCGCCGTGCAACAGGCGAATGTTGCTAAGAGTGAATTTGTTTCCTTTGTGTCGCATGAATTGAAGAACCCGATGACTTCAATCCGGGGGTATACTGAACTTCTGGCTGCTGGCGCAGTTGGCCCTGTTAACGAAGCTCAGGCGAATTTCCTTTCGACTATTCGCTCTAATGTAGATCGGATGTCTACCCTGGTATCAGATCTTGCCGATGTATCTCGTATCGAAGCCGGAAGATTGCGCCTGGAGTTTAAATCCTGGGACCTGAAAGAAATTATGGATGAAGTCAGCCGCTCGCTGAAACGCCAGATCGACGAGAAGAAACAGCGGCTGAACGTGGAATTGCCTGACGATCTACCCAAACTGTGGGCAGATCGTACCCGGACTTTGCAAGTGATCACAAACCTTGTCAGTAATGCCTACAAATACACCCCGGCGGAGGGGGAGATCCGAGTGGCTGCCGAAGTGTGTGAGAACCGTTGGGACCCTGGGGGCGCGCCGCAGGTGCTTCATATTTGGGTTTCGGATAATGGTTATGGTATCAGCGAAGAGGACCAGCAGAAGATATTCCAAAAATTTTTCCGGTCGGAAGATGCCAAAACCCGAGAATCGCCAGGGACCGGTCTTGGATTAAATATTACCCGCAGCCTGGTGGAGTTGCAGGGTGGAAAGATTTGGTTTGAGAGCGAGTTGCGTAAGGGGACAACGTTTCATTTCACCGTCCCTGTGGCGGAATAACCCGTTTTACTGGAGAGGGGTATGGTTAAGGGAATTGGTTGGGGGATTGGCAAGGGATTGGAGTCTAGAGAATGCGCCCGGATGGCGGTTCAAAAAGCGTTGGATTGCCTGGGCACGACGCGGCCAGCCCTTGCGATTGCGCTGGTCTCGCAGGACCTGGATGTGCAACAAGCGCTGAGTGGTTTGACGAGCATGCTGGGGACTACGCCTTTATGGGGATTTTCTACAGCAGCTCCGTTTTCAAGCGAGGGTGAGCATTCGCACACTGTGCTTGTGGGTCTGGTTGCCGGTTCGGATTTAAAAGCCCAGGTAAATTTCTATCCGGAATATGCGCGCGATAGCAAGACGGCTGGGCGCCAGTTGAGCCAAAGTTTACAGACAGCCGGGGAAATCGGCGGCGTTTTATTTTCGGCTGACGGCGTTAATGGGAATTTTTTACCTGCTGCATCTGCTTTTACGATGGCTGGCTACCCGGTGGCAGGTTGCCTGGTTTCGGGCGGTTATCATCTCGAGATGCCTCGCATGATTGCTGGATCTCAGGCAGATGCAGGAGCCCTGGCGGCGGCTATTTTGGGCGGCGATTTTCGTTTGGGCATTGGCGTGGGGCATGGTTGGAAGCCGACGGGGTTACGATTTCAGATCAGCAGGGCGCGAGATGTTTGGGTGCAGTCTCTGAATGGTCTTGCGGCAGCCGAAGCCTACTCGCAGGTCTTTGGGTATTCTCCTCGCGAATGGTCGCATCCCCCTTTGTCGACGCTTGTGCGTTTATATCCCTTGGGGTTTCAAGCATCTCCGGGAAGCGAAGAGCTTGTCCTACGCTCTCCCTTGCACGTAGAAGTAGATGGCAGTTTTCGGATGAACGCGCCGGTGCCAGAAGGAGAAAGCGCCACTTTGCTGGCAGGCGACCCTCATATTTGTCTGGCTGAGGTCGGTAAGACGGTTCAACGAGCCGTTGCTGCTCTGGGAACAGCGCGTCCTTTGATGGCCTTAGTGTTTGTGGATCTGGCCTGGAGAATGTTGTTTGCCGGGAGGAGCAAGGAACTCATAATGGCTTTACATACAGAGCTTGGGGATATTCCAATGTTAGGGTGCTATACGGTTGGACAGATTGCGCGCTTTCATTCCACGATGTTACCTCAGCAGTTGAATCAACACCTGATGGTTGTGCTCTTGGGGGAAGAATATCATTAAAGGCTGGGTGTTATTATTGTTGATCGACATTGCGATTCCCATGTTGACGCAGGAGGCGCTTTGTCGATCAACAATTTATACTGGCGGCAAACTCTCTTATTTACCCACAAATTCTGGCACTTGGGGCAACCGCTGCTCAATTGAGGCAATAGCTTCTTCTGGATATTCGTAATCTTCAAGAATGCCCGTGTTATAAGCGTTGTAAGCCGAAAGATCGAAATGACCGTGGCCGGATAGATTGAAAAGAATCACTTTCTTTTCTCCGTTTTCTTTTGCTTTCAGGGCTTCATCGATTGCTACCCGAATTGCGTGAGCTGATTCTGGAGCGGGCAAAATCCCTTCTGTCCTGGCAAAGAGGACCGCTGCATCAAAGATCGGGATTTGCCGTACTGCCGTAGCCTCAATGTAGCCTGCATCGTACAACGCGCACAGCGTTGGCGCCATGCCGTGGTATCGCAAGCCACCAGCATGAATGGCCGGAGGGATAAAATCATGCCCCAAAGTGTGCATCTTTACGATTGGCGCCATTTGGGCGGTATCCCCGTAGTCAAAGGCGTACCGTCCCCTGGTGAGTGATGGGGTGGCGGTAGGTTCTACGGCTATCAGGCGCGTTCGTTGTCCATTGCGTAGATTTTCCCGTAAAAATGGAAATGCAATTCCGGCGAAGTTGGAACCGCCGCCGACGCAACCGATCACGATGTCGGGGTATTCGCCTGCCAGGTCCATTTGCTTTAATGCTTCTTCGCCAATTACGGATTGATGCGTAAGAACATGATTCAATACAGATCCCAGGCTGTACTTTTTCTTTCCATTCGATGTTGCTGCCACTTCAACGGCTTCTGAGATGGCAAGCCCCAGTGAACCTGGATTTTTAGGATCTTTCCTCAAGGTTTCTTTTCCGGTTTGGGTGCGGTCAGTAGGGCTGGCATATACTTGAGCGCCGTAGGTTTCCATTAAAAACCGGCGGTAAGGTTTTTGATCGAAAGAAACCCTCACCATATATACTTCGATGTCAAGATCAAAGAATTGCCCGGCCATTGCAAGCGCTGTTCCCCACTGCCCGGCGCCGGTTTCGGTTGTCAGCGCCTTTGTGCCAGCTTGTTTGTTGTAAAATGCCTGGGCAGCGGCGGTGTTCAGCTTGTGGCTTCCGGATGGCGAAAAGCCTTCGTTCTTGAAGTATATGTGAGCTGGGGTGCCGAGAGCTTTTTCTAAATTGCGGGCGCGTATCAGAGGGGTGGGTCTCCATAGTTTATAAACCTCACGCACGGGCTCTGGGATTTCGATATATGCCTCGGTGCTGATCTCTTGAAGGATCAATTCCATTGGAAAAAGCACCGAGAGAAAATCGGGCGTTACAGGCTCTTTGGTGGCAGGGTGTAGCACTGGCGCGGGTGGAATGGGGCTGTCGGCGTTGATGTTGTACCAGAATTTTGGAATATCTTTCTCGCTTAAGTTGAATCGAATTTGGTCAGACATGTTTACCTCCGTACATCAATTTTTTGATAGAAAAAAGAAAGCAACTGGGCCATTGCCCAAATTGGTTTGGTGAGAGCAGTCAGAAAATTGTTGTTTGCATCTTGCACCTCCATCGCTTAACAAAAAACGTTCGTCCTGTTGAGGACGAACATTTGGTCCGTGGTGCCACCTCTCTTAAGCTGCCTTTTTAATCGAAAATCCCTCCGGTGATGCACCCGAAGGGAATGGCCAGCTTCACTCATTTGGGGTACGGCAATTTCTGCTTATACCCTTTGCCCAGATAACGGCGGCTTTTCCGGCTCAGGCTACTTGGTTTCCCGTTCACCCTGCAACTCCGAGGTCCATTCGGTCCCGCTGTACGTGCAGGTTTTCACCTTTTCCTGCTCTCTGTGCCGCCAGTGCGTTACTTACTCGTCCTCATCACAGTTTTTCAGTATTTCGGCTGATTATATGCGCTTTTGTTGATCTGTCAAGAGAAGACGAGAAATTAAACCGATTAAATGGGACAGTGTCCTGGCGGGTTGAAGAATTTTAGTTCTGGATTGTGGTACTATACCCATGTGAGGAAGGCTGTAGCGGATGCCTGAGGCGACTTTCCGTTTTTATGCGGAATTGAATGATTTTCTGCCCGCACAATGTAGGCAGATAGGTTTTTTATATTGTTTTGATTCTCATGCTTCGGTCAAGCATATCATCGAATCTTTGGGCGTGCCGCATACCGAAGTTGATTTGATCCTCATCAATGGGTTGCCGGTTGATTTTAACTGTCGCGTCAGCGACAAGGATATTGTCAGTGTTTACCCGATGTTTGAGAGGCTTGATATTACCGGTATCACTCCGTTAAGAGTGAAACCTTTGCGCGATCCTTGTTTTGTTCTGGATACTCACTTGGGTAAGTTGGCGACATATCTGCGCATGTTGGGATTTGATGCACTGTATAAGAACGATTTCCGTGATGAGGAACTAGCTGTCATTTCCAGCCAGCAGAAGCGCATCTTGCTCACACGCGATCGTGGATTGCTCAAACGCAACCTCGTCACCCATGGCGCTTACATTCGAGAGGAGAGACCGATCCAGCAGGCAATTGAGGTTATAAAAAAATTTGATCTCACCAGCACGATTGCGCCATTTACCCGTTGCCTGGTTTGCAATGCACGATTAGTACCTGTGGCTAAGGATGAAATCAACCACCGCCTGCTCCCAGATACTTTACGTTACTTTTATGAATTTGTGGTTTGCCCGGTTTGTGATCGTACCTATTGGAAGGGATCACATTACGACCGCATGCAAAAGATCCTGGATTTCATTCTACAGAGAGTAGCCTCAGGGTAGCTTATCGATCGTTCTTCCATGCTTGCTTTATCAGTTCTTCACCGCACCCAGGAATAGACCAATGGGCTGCCCCATAAATCGTAGCTACGCTGGCCAATCTGCCTTCAGGACTGAATTTTTCGTCGGTGAGGAATTCTTACCCCCTTGCTGAAAAGCGATCATGGTCGTTGCGGGTGTTACCCTGCTGACCGGAAAACTGTAGATATTTCACTGCGAGTAGCTCCAGGGGATGTGGAGGCCAACCGGGCTGAATAATTTCGCCGGTGAGGACATAGCCCAGGCTTATGATACCTGTCAGAGATGCCATACCTACCAAGCGCCAGAGGGCGCGACGGCATTTTCTTTTTGGTTCCAGAGAAGAGAGTGTATGTTAATCTGGTCAAATTGCCTATTTATGCGGTTTGAAGGAAATATTGGCGCTCAATTTCCTGCCAGTCGGGCAGATCTGTCTGGAAGAGCAATTTGCTAAATAAGGGCAAAGATTGGCAAATCTGCTCAGCCATCCTGGCTGCAACACGCCGGATAGAGAAATGGGCGTGGGGAGTGGTTCGAAGCTGCACCAGGTGGCGGGCAGTGCGTAGGTTCATCGATAATAAGACACGCCGGTTGAATGCGTTTGGAACCAGATAGGATGCCAGATGTGGATTTTGCCCTTCCAGCACTTCACAGGACTGGCGGGCAATTTGCATGGCTTTGCGAAAATGGCTCTCCAGGCTGGCGCGCGCCAGCATAGCTGGCACCGCATAACCAAGATGGGTTGTGAGCTGCTGAGGGGTCTGGGTCATCATGCGGTGGCGTTTTAGCTCGAAATAAGCCCCCTGATCGAGCGTCAAATCAAAAACGAAGGCGCCATACTCCAGCTCTCTCAATGGAATGTCACGAGGGGTGAGATTTTCGAAGAGAAGCCTTGCAAGTCTTTCTTTTTCAGTGATGGGGAGGGTTTGGATCCGCTCGACAGCCTGCGCATAGCCATATTGCCCGAATCGGAAGAGAGCGGCAGCCAGAATCTGTTCTTCTACCTGGCGGTCAAAATACACCAGATTGCACCAATCTTCCTGCTGATCACCTTTTTTAATGGTGGATGCTTCTTTTTCTAGATTCGATTGGACTTCTTGAAGATATGGTATGGCATCAACGTACCTAATTAAGGTAGGCAGCGATGAAAGCGCAACCTGTTTGATCTCTTGCCCGGCATCGCGCACTTCTTGAAGGGGATGAGAAAGCATCTTTCGAAGTGCGTGTTCCAGAGCGCGGGCGTTAATAGTCATCCCAACGTTTGCGAGCGATGCAGCCGGCAGATAAAACCGAGCCACATCAATGTATAACGACCGTAGCCGTCTTTCCCATGCAGCGTCATTTTCCCCTGGTTGTTGGGGGTTTTCCTGGGCGGCAGTTTCTCTCAGGAGGGGGAGCGCCTGCTGATAGGCTTCGTTCAGGTACCGGCATGTTTCTATGTACTGGTTCAGAAAGGGATGATGCTGCAGTTCTGGAGGGATTACATAGCTATTCGGATCCCATTTTTGATACCGGCTGGATTTCTCGGTGTACGAGGCAAGGCGGTTCGACTCTAGCGATTCAACAGCCAGGCGCGAGATATTCTCAATGGCGATGTGCAAGACCGCATGTTCAGCAACAGAGGCATGACCATATCCGACCACCCATTTTTCATGAAAGTCGGCGCTTTTTTCGGCGGTGAGCTCCTGCGCAATCTCTTGAAAGCTTTGCGGAGAACGAGAGGTTTTCGCAAACGTTACTGCAATCGTCTCTGGGTCTAGTTGTTGTGGATCGAGCAAATAAACCTGACGGCTAGTGGGCATGTTCAAAAACCTCCCAGGCAAAGCTGATATCTTTAGTAATTTGTTCTTTCAACTCGGTGACGGAAGAAAACCGAGTTTCTGGCCGAATGAACTCAACGAACTCGATTCCGATATACTTGCCGTATAGATTGCCTGAGAAGCCTAATAAATGCGTTTCAAGCCTGGGTTGACTCGGTAACTTTTCAAAGGTTGGGCGCATTCCAATATTGGTAACGGCTGGATAGCGATTCGTGCCCACGGTTGCCCAAGTGGCGTACACACCAAGCCGGGGCAAGAGTCGTTCGGGCCAGATTTCGAGGTTGGCGGTGGGAAAACCGATAGAAGCGCCTCTGGTGTCACCATGAATTACTTTCCCTTCTACTGCATAAAACCGTCCGAGCAAATCTGCTGCTGCGGCGACCCTCCCTTCGCTAAGCTGCCTGCGAATATGACTGGAGGATATTTTCTTTCCTTCCTCGCTGAGGGGAGCGATCACTCGCACCTCGAAACCCATGATGGATCCTAATTTCTCTAGCATTTTGATATCGCCCTCGCGATTTCGCCCCAGTGCAAAATCAATCCCCGCCCAAATCTGTCGCATTTCCAGCCGTTCAACCAATTGAGCGATAAACGAAGCTGCTGGTTGGGCTGCAAATTCTCGGGAAAATGGTAATGTAATAACGTGATCTATCCCAAAGCGGCCCATCAAGATCGCTTTTTCTTCAGGGCTGGTCAAATAGAAAGGTGAATGGATGCCCCGCAGCACGACGGCGGGGTGAGGGAAAAATGTAATGACGACAGCATTGCCGCCATTTTTGTGAGCCTCCACGGCTAAAGGCTCTAAAATGGCGCGGTGTCCACGGTGAACCCCATCAAAAGATCCGATTGTAACCCAGGATTCTTGTAATGAAAGGTTCTCTAAAGTGTCAAAGTGTTGCATGTTTTAGATCAGGAGAAGAATACTTTTCGGGGCTGCCATTCATTTAACTCAGGGTCAAGTGCCAATAGAGCAACCAGTTCGCCCTGTTCGATGATCCCGCGCGCCATTTGAGGGCTTCCGGGCATGGCTGCGACGCGGTTTCCGTGGCGGATGGTTTCTACCTCTTCATGGGCGAGCTCAACGGCGGGCCAATCCGAAAGCGCTTCTGCAGCCGGGATTAAGAACTGGTACCATGTACCAGTGTCGAACGCCTCTCTTAATTTGCGCAAGGGCACCGCATCTCGCAGGGTAAATCGCCCACTTTTGGTTCGCCTGAGCCCTACCAAGTGAGCGCCGCATCCTAATTTCTCCCCCAGGTCGTGCGCCAGAGAGCGGACGTAGGTTCCCGAGGAACAATATACGTCAATGACCGCTTCTGGAGGCGCCCATTCCAATAGCTCCAGGCTGTACACGGTTATGGTGCGAGGCTCCAGATCGACCTCTTCTCCCTCGCGAGCCATCTCGTAGGCCTTTTTTCCTTTGACTTTAACTGCTGAATAGGGCGGAGGAACCTGTTCAATCGTACCGACGAATTGTTGGAGAACTTGTTCGAATTGCTCTTCGCTAATTTCCACCGGTGAAGTGCTTAAAACACGGCCGTCGGCATCGTAGGTATCAGTGCTTGTTCCTAACCTGATAACAGCCTGATAGCGTTTGTCCGAAGCCGAAACGTATTCAGATAAACGGACGGCCGGTCCAATCAGTATTACGAGAACACCTGAGGCACGTGGATCTAATGTACCTGTATGGCCAGCTCTACGGATATTGGTGCCCCGGCGGATAATTTGGACGACATCGTGTGATGTCAACCCGGTGGGCTTGTCAACAACTAATACCCCAGATATGGCATTTTTTTTGAGATCAGTTTCATCCATTTTTCTAATTTCCCCTTATTTCTCCGATGACACCGGTATGGTTGTGTTAGCTACCATTATTGGCTGTCAACACAGACCAGGTAGCTTCTAGCACCTGGTTTTGAACCGTTTCCAGGCTACCGGGGATATCTGCGCCGGAAGCGGCGGGATGGCCTCCACCCCCAAATTTTAATGCAATTTGGGAAACATCATAACCGGGCTGAGCGCGCCAGCTTACTTTCACGTGGCCGTTATTTTGTTCAACGAACAGCACTGCGATATCGACCGCTTCGATTGTTGAAAGAATATGATTTAAATCTGCATCATCATTACCGGGGTAAGATGCAGCTCTCCGATCTTCCAAGGTCAAGGCAGTCCAGATCAGGCGGTCTTTTTTTTGGAGGCGGGTCAATGCCTGCCCCCAATATCGAACCGCATTATAGGAACGCTGCACCAGCGCTTGATGATAGAGTTCCGGCAAATTTGCACCATGTTCCATCAGTTTTGCTGCGATGCGCAATGCGTCGGGGGTCATATTTGAGGTCCGAAAACCAATTGTATCACTTACCAGCCCCGTGAGAAGAGCCTCTGCAACCGGACGGTTCAACGGCAGGCCTAACGCTGGTAAAACTTCTGCCAGAATGGCGGAAGTTGCCACGGCGGCAGAGTCAACGAGGTTTACTTTTCCAAAATTCTGATTGGTGATGTGGTGGTCAATATTCAGGTCCACAGGTCGTTCCCCGAGAACGTTTCCTGTGCGCGCAATATCAGAGCAATCGACAGTCGCGGTCAGGTCGAAATTGCCATTGACGCGGCGGACAATTTGGTTGCTGCCGGTGAGATGGCGAAAATTGGATGGCACACCGTCGGCTAATACCATCGTTACCTCTTTGCCGGCATGTTGCAACGCAAGCCCTAAACCTAATAATGACCCGACGGCGTCGCCATCTGGTCGGATATGCGATAGTACCAGCACCGTTTGAGCGTTTTGAAGTAAGCCTCTGATACTTGAGAACGGGGCGTCTTTCATTTTTTGACCTGTTTCTCCTGGTCGCTTTGCCGTAGTGAGGCAAGTAGACGCTCGATATGGTCGGCGCGTTCTGGCGTAATATCCCAATGAAAACGAAGACGCGGAAACGTCCGTAATTCCACGCGGTGCGCCAGTTCGGTCCGCAAGAATCCGCTGGCATGCTCCAATCCTTGCAAAATTTCTGTTGACCGGGATTGACCCTCGATAGCAGAGACGTAAATGTCTGCAAAAGATAATTCGCGATCTACTTTTACGCCTGTGACCGAGACACCATTTAAGCGCGGGTCACTTACCTGATTGACCAGCATTACAGATAATTCCTGCTGGATGCGATCGGCAATACGCTGAATTCTTAGTTTGGATGGCATGAAAATCTCCTGTAAAACGAGTGATCAGCTTCTAGCTGGTCGCCAATTCCAAAGCATAGCACTCTATCATGTCACCAACCTGGAAGTCCACTGAGCCTTTGAAAGCCATGCCGCATTCAAATCCTGTGCGTACTTCACGCACATCTTCTTTCTCATGCTTGAGCGAAGACAGCTCTCCGTTGTATATTTCTTTGCCATCGCGCAGGATACGTACTTTTGCGTTTCTACGAATTTCGCCTTGGGTGACCTTGCAGCCTGCAATTGCGCCCACTTTTGAAATACGGAAAGAAGCCAGGATTTCGGCTTTGCCGATGATCACCTCTTTATAAACGGGTTCTAGCATGCCTTTGAGGGCTTTTTCGATATCTTCCGTCAGGCGATAAATGATGTTATACAGCCGTATTGAGACGCCTTCTGCTTCTGCTAAACGGCGGGCGGCTGAATCAGCCTGGACATTGAACCCAATGACGATACCGTGAGAAGCGGTCGCCAGCATGACATCACCTTCACTGATGTTGCCTGCCTCGGCGTGGAGGATGCGAATTTTTATCTCGGTTTGTTCGAGGTCGTTCAGTGAATTGATAATCGGTTCCAAGGAGCCTTGAACATCTGCTTTAATGACCAGGCAGAGCTCACGGGTTTCACCTGCTTTGAAGCGATTGAATAAATCTTCTAACGTGGCGCGGGGAACAGCGGCTTGCTTTTGTTGTTGTTTTTGTTTGAGCGCCTCGACGGCCTGGCGTGCTTCGCGTTCCAGTTCATACACCTGGAACAAATCTCCGGCACTAGGACACTCGTTCAAACCCATCACCAACACTGGGGTGGAAGGGCCCGCCTTGCGTAGTTTTTTGCCTCGGAAGTCTTCCATTGCCCGGATACGTCCATATGCGCTGCCGGCTACAACAATGTGACCGACCTCGAGCGTGCCATTTTGAACTAAAAGTGTCGCGACCACGCCCTTCGATCGATCTACTTGCGCTTCGATGACGGTGCCAATCACCTTGCCATGTGGGTTGGCTTCGATCTTAAGGCTGTCTGTAACGAGAAGAATGGCTTCCATCAAATCGTCCAGGCCGCTCTTTTGTTTTGCGGAAACTGGAACAACCAGTGTGTCTCCATCCCATTCATCGGGTACAAGGCCGATTTCGGCAAGCTGCCTCTTTACAAAGTCAGGATTGGCATCCGGGCGATCCATTTTGTTGAGCGCTACAACGATTGGAACGCGGGCGGCACGAGCATGGGCAATTGCTTCACGGGTCTGCGGCATTACACCATCGTTGGCTGCCACTACCAGAATGACGATATCTGCTCCCTGTGCGCCGCGGGCGCGCATGGCCGTAAAGGCTGCATGTCCTGGTGTATCGAGAAATGTAATTGTGCGGCCTTTGTGTTCGATCTGATAAGCGCCGATGTGCTGTGTGATTCCGCCTGCTTCGCCAGCGGCGACGGTCGTATGCCGGATGGCATCCAGAAGGGAAGTTTTCCCATGATCAACATGCCCCAGAATCGTTACAACTGGTGGGCGGCTGATCAGATCTTTGGGATCTTCGTTTTGAATAAGTTTTCGCCAGAGGGGAATTTCGCCGGTTTCTATTTCCTCTTCTACTTCTTGCGTTTCCAGGCTCGCATCGAACCCAAGCTCGCTCGCAACAACCGCGGCCGTGTCAAAATCAACCGATTGGTTGATGCTTGCCATCACGCCGTTTGACATCAAAATTTTAATCACCTGGATCGGGCTAGCATCGACGATTTTTGCCAGATCCCGGACGGTAATGGTATTTGGAAGCTGAATGGCTTTTCGCCCGTTCTCGCTCATATTGCACTCCTCTCGTGTACACCCCATCGGCATTGCTCATTGCTCGATCTTTTTGCCAACTTGGTTTATGCCCAACGGGGCACACAGGTCTATGCCAAACGAGCAAGTCCGAGGTTGTTATTTACTCATCATGCAATCCCTATGATCAGGACCACGCCCCTTCTTGTTCAGCGATGTTTGCCGGGTCTGAGGGTGAGGATTCTTCTGGCAACGTCTCTACGAATCTGTGCAGAACTTCGCGGTCGCTGTCTGATAGGTCTATTTTTAAGGCGTGCGCCAGGGCGCCTTTGAACCCACGTTCCCAGCAAGTTCTCCGATTATGCAGATATGCTCCCCGGCCGGCCGCCTTTCCTGTTGGGTCAACACGGATACCTTCGGGTGTTCTTACAATACGGATCAGCGTCCTTTTTGGAAGAACTTCGCGGCAGCCGACACAGGTCCGCTGTGGGATTCGCTTCATTCGTTTTCCTGCTTGTTTCTTCATGGCACTTCACTAAAAATCCCAATCATCGCTCCAACCAGGGCCGCGTTTGTGTTTCTTGTGGATGATGGTCATATCGCGGTCAGGATCATACTCAACTTCTACATGTTTGCGTTTCTTTTTCTTCTTCTTCGATTTTGGCAGGCCAGTTTCATCTACCTCTTCTTCTGATTCGACCTCGTCTGTTCCGGCGATGATGTCGGTATGCAAGGTGAAGAGTTTATCGAAGGAAACATCTTCTGTTTCTTCTTCCTCTTTCACTTCAACTGCGGGTTCCTCTTGAGACTGAAATTCAACAGCTTCTTCCACGGGTTGGGCGGGAAGGATTTCCAGTTCTTCGAACGCGGGAGCTTCAATTTCTACGATGGGCAATTCAGCCCGCGGTTCAGGTTCAGCCTGTAAAGTCTCTTGAGCCTTAAGGCGCTCTTCTTCGCTAACTTGTGCCTGCGCCCGGCCTTCTTCGTTCAGGCGATCAGTGAGGGCGTTGATCTCGGTCATTGCTCGAGGCCCAATCCCCTGAAGCCGCAAAATTTCATCCGGTTGGATTTTCATTTGCAAAGCAAGCTCTCCGGTGGTGGAGAACCCTGCCTCTTGCAGGATGTAAGCGACATGTTCAGACAAGCCGCTGTCAAGGATGTTCTGCTCAAAAGCGTAAGCAGGAATACTTGCTCGGAGAGAAGAGATCAATTCCTCTTCTGCTTTTGATTCTTCTGTAGTCTTTGGTTTCGCTGACAGGCGGCGTTCGATGCGGTCCACAAACTGGGCGATCTCGTCATACTCTTCGGCGGTCAGCGGGCGGCCTTCTGCTTTGCGCGCTAGCATGTCTTGAATTTTGGTAATCTGTTCATTAGGAAATTGAACCAATTCCAAGAGCTGGGCATCTTGTTGTAGTTTGTACAGGGAATCGGCAGCGGCTTCGCTGAGGCTTTTGATATCGATG
>Ga0067045_1003556_pt1 | contig 18489 bp, 13 predicted proteins | sample TerdegcTABiofilm_FD_59184 | JGI IMG/M metagenome (GOLD analysis project Ga0067045, IMG submission 59184) | Combined Assembly of (Gp0054472, Gp0054536) Wastewater bioreactor microbial communities from Singapore -Terephthalate degrading... | reverse complement strand
TTTGTACATTATACCGGTATTATTGGTAACGGTTTCAGGACATTAAAAGAAGGACAAAAGGTTGAATTTGAGATCGAAAGCAGCGATAAAGGTCCGCGAGCTGTTTCCGTTAGAGCGATATAATACAATTGTAAAAACCACTAATAAAAAGCCGCCATTATTGGCGGCTTTTTATTATTTATATAGGGTTTTTTAAAGATTTTTCTGTGTGAAGTAGAAATTTTTCAAACAATTCAGTATGGTCAATGCCAAAGGCTTCTTTAAAATATGTTTGACGCATCATAATTATCTGTGTAATTCCAAAAACCTGTCCCCATAGTATTACCATCAGCTGTCTTGGTGTAAGAGTAGTATGAATGCTCCCTTCCTGTATGCCATATTCTATAGCTTTCAAAATCAACTCAGTATTTCTGTCAGCAATTTTTTGACACTCATTTTTATAAAATCCTATACCGTTTGAAACTTGTGCTGGATAGTATATACAATTACGAGCTTCATATGTCATTATGAGATTAAAATAATGAGGATATTCAAGAAAGAATGTAAAAAAAGCTTTTCCCATACTGTAAAGCTTAGTATGAGCTTCAATTGGGTTATCATATGCTTCCTGCAATTTTTTATTGAATAACTTAAGCCCATCTAAAACAACTGCTAAAAATAACTCTTCTTTATCCTTAAAATAATGATATAGTGTTCGTTTATTGTAACCAGCAAGTTGTGCTACTTCGTCGATAGTTGTTGTATCATATCCTTTCTGAAAAAATATCCCCTGTGCAATTTGAATAAATCTGTTTACCTTTTGTTCTTTTTCCCACTGCATTCGTTCAGCTTTTTTCATAGCCGCTCTAGTTCCTGAATATAATTATTATATATAACAAATAATAAATATTAATACATTAAAGTATCATATAATAAAAATAGAAATTATAACACTTTTAGCAACCCACGAATGCTTTCAAGAAAATACTTATGAAATATTAAAGTCAAATAAAAAATTTTTCTTGACTTATTTCACTATAGTGTATTATTTTTCACTATAGTGAAATTTATGGGGGTTCTATGGATTCATTACATTCAGTCTTTTTAATCAGTTTTTATATTCTCATTCCTGTTATAATAATATATTGCTGTTACAGGTTTCCTATGATAAATAAAATTGGACCTGTATTATTATGTTATATAGCTGGAATAACTATAGGTAATATAGGAATCCTTACGGATAATGCAAAACAAATTCAGGACATTGGATCTAATATTTCTATTGTACTGGGTATTCCATTACTTCTTTTTACTATAAATGTTAAAACCTGGTTTAAGTTAGCTGGCAAAGCGTTGCTCTCATTCACATTGGGAAGCGTAGCAGTTATTATTGTTGTTTTTATTGGATACATAACATTTAAACATTCTATACCTGATGCCTGGAAGATAGCAGGGATGCTTATTGGCGTTTATACCGGTGGCACACCAAATTTAGCTGCTATTAAGGAAGCTCTACAGGTTGATTCAACCACATTTGTCATTGTTCATACATATGATACTGTTTTTTCAATGCTCTATATAATCTTTCTGGTATCAATAGCTCAAAGGATTTTTTTAAAGTTTCTTCCAGCTTTTTCAGTTGTAAATGATGAAGAAAACAATGCAAAAACTGATGAAGACATAAAACTTTATGGAGATATTTTTACCAGGAAAATATTTCCTCAACTTATAATTGCATTCTTACTGTCATTCCTGGTTGTAGCTATCTCATTTGGAATTTCACTTGTTTTTCCTCAACAATATCAAACAATGATTGTTATTCTTGCTTTAACCACTGTTGCTATACTTTTTTCGCTCAGCCCTTATGTTCATAATCTTAAAAGGACATTCCAGTTTGGTATGTATTTAATATATATTTTCTGCACAATAGTTGGTTCAATGGTTAACGTTGACAATATTATTCACATTAACATTTCCCTTCTAATTTATGTGTTCATTGCAATTTTTGCCAGCTTGCTTTTACATGGAATATTCTGCAAAATTTTTTCAATTGATACTGATACCTACATTATCACATCAGTAGCTGGTATATGTTCCCCACCATTTGTACCCGTAGTTGCAGATGCGCTTCACAATAAATATATTATTTTGTCAGGAATTACTACTGGAGTTATTGGGTATGCAATTGGCAATTATCTTGGAATTACGCTGGGATATTTATTAAGTACTATATAAGTTTTCAATGCAATAATCTTAATTTTATGTTAGAGGAGGAATTAATGAATTTTAAGCAACTACCTTATAAAGGATTATCATATACCAAAGTATTATCACTTATGAAACAGTATGGAGTTAATGACGCCAACTGGAGAAAAGGGAAAACATTCAGTTTAGTTTATCACCGTGATGATGTTCATACTAAATTTTTGCAAAAAGCATTTGAACTGTATTTTGACGAGAATGGTCTCAATCCAATGGCATTCAAAAGCCTTAAACAGTTTGAACACGAAGTAGTTAAAATGACAGCCAACATATTACACGCAGGGAATGACGCCTGCGGAACAATGACTTCAGGGGGAACTGAAAGCTGCCTCTTAGCTGTTAAAACTTACCGTGATATGGCACGAGCTCAACGGCCATGGATAAAAAAACCTGAAATGATAGTTCCAGAAAGTATTCATGTTGCATTTGAAAAAGCTGCAGAATATTTTAATGTTAAAATTATTCACGCACCATTGGATAAAGATTTTAAAGTAGATGTTAAAGCAGTTGAAAAACTCATTAATCGTAATACCATACTTATTGTTGGCTCAGCGCCCTGTTATCCGTATGGTGTTATTGACCCAATTGATTCGTTGAGCAAGATAGCAATTACAAAAAAGCTTCCTCTTCATGTGGATGCTTGCTTAGGCGGTTTTCTTTTACCATTTGTTGAAAAGTTGGGTTATGAAGTCCCACCTTTTGACTTCAGGGTTGATGGCGTAACATCAATGTCAGCCGATGTACATAAATATGGTTTCAGTGCAAAAGGCGCTTCAGTCATAGTGTATAGAAATATTCAGTATTTACGTCATCAATTCTTCATTTATGAAGATTGGTGTGGTGGGGTTTTTGCCTCACCAGCCTTACTTGGAACCCGACCCGGTGGGACAATAGCAGCAGCCTGGGCAGCAATGGTTGCACAGGGTGAAGAAGGATATTTGAGCAATGCAAAAATTATTATGGAAACTACAAAAAAAATTCAAAAAGGCATAGAAACCATTCAAGGAATGGAAATAGTAGGTACACCCCATATGAGTGTTTTTGCATACCGTTCGGTTGACCCTGATGTCAATACGTTTGCAATAGGGGATATTTTAGAAAAGAAAGGATGGCATGTTGACAGGTTGCAACGGCCAGATGCTCTGCATGCAATGATTACCCCGGTACATGCTAAAGTTGTACAACAATTCATTAATGATGTAAAAAATGCATTTGAACATGTTAAAAAAAATCCTCATCTAGCTTATGAAGGAAGCGCTGCAATGTATGGAATGATTGCACATATACCCATGCGTAAAATGATAAGGAGTAATATATTAAAAATGATGGAAGGTATGTATGGTCCATCAGGCCAAATACCTGATTTGAGCATGGAAGAGGATACAAAAGAAGACCTGGCAATGAAAGCTGGCAAGTGGTATCTTAAACTACGGGATAAATTAATAAGGTAAGATAACACACTTTTCTTAATATTGGATATTCTTGTTTTGTTTATGCCATTCATACAATGCAATAGATACTGCAACAGTTGCATTAAGTGATTCTACTGTTTGAATTGGTATCATCAATTTTACCGCTTTATCTATAGCAGGCAATCCAGGACCTTCAGTTCCTGCCAGTAAAATAGCTTTTGGTGGGAATTTGTAATCGTAAATATGTTCTCCTTCCATATCAAGTGCAAGAATAGGGCATGGTATTGTTCGGGTATCAAGCATATGCAATGCTGGCCCTTTTTCAATGCTACAATGGAACACCGCACCAGCCGATGCCCTTACTGCCTTTTGATGAAAGGGATATGCTGCATTTTCACTCACAATAATATGAGTAACACCAAACGCAACAGCACTTCGTATAGCAGCGCCAATGTTAACCGGGTCCTGAAATGGAAGCATGAGCGATAGTTCCCGGCAGGTGAAATCCCACTGTGTAAGAGCTGGTACCTGCACAACCATTACTGGCTGCTGTGCTTCCGTAATATCTATCTCATTAAATAGAGATTTTTTCAGTATAATAATTCTTTGTTTATCAAAGTTTGAAATGAGATGTATAAAATCCCGATCTGATTCTGTATACTGGTCATAAATTATTAAATATTTGCATAATTGTGGTTTTGTATCCATTAATTCTTTAATTATTTTTTTTCCTGAAACAAATGTGGTATTGTACTTTTTGGGATTAGCTGCAATCTTTTTAAATTCTTTGAACCGTTTATTTTCAGATGACGTTACTGCAATGCCATCTGGTGATGTACTATCCTTAGCAATATAATATATTTTCTTTATTTCATCAGTTACTTTTTTATAAACTACAATCCTTCTTTGATATTGTGTATCAGGCAACGTATAGTGTTTTTTAATTACTAAACTATAATCATGATGCTCTTCTATTTTTTCTTCATCAACTGCAGGACCTTTCATGAATATAATAAAGTTATTCTTTATTAAAAAATGTCTGCATCGATGCAATGTTTCATCAATAGATTCAACAGCACGCGTAATTACACCATTCACGTTGAAAAAAGATTTCTCAGTAACTAAGTGAGGATAAATTTCTACATTATCAAGGTGTAATTCATTTTTTACGATAGTAAGGAATTCAACTCGTTTGTGTCTACTTTCTGCTAAAATAAAAAAGTTATTTCTAAGAGCAATCGCCAAAGGAATTCCCGGAAAACCAGCACCAGTGCCAATATCAAGAAGAGGAGATGGTATATCAATTAATGAAGTTATATATAATGAATCTACAAAATGTTTTATAATAATTTCATCTATATCTTTTATGCGCGTAAGGTCATGTGACTGGTTATACTGTAATAGCAGTTTCAGGAAAAAGGATAAATGTTGTATGGCTTCATTAGTTAATTGGAGAGAGGATTTTTTTAAATAGCTACTGATTTTTTTTTCATACATGATGCTACATTTACCATAGCACCTTCATGGGATTAATAAGTTTTCCATTTTGCCATAGTGTAAAATGTAAATGAGGGCCCGTTGACCATCCAGTAGATCCAACTCTTCCTAAGAACTGTCCTGCCTTAACTTTTTGCCCGGGACGAACATTTATTGTAGACAGATGACCATACAGTGTTTTAAAGCCTTCATCGTGTTGTATCATTACTGCTTTACCATAACCACCCATCCATCCTGATGCAATAACAACACCACCACGTGCAGCACCAACTGGAGTTCCGTACGGTGCAGCAATGTCAAGACCATTGTGAAATCCCCATTGTCTGAATATGGGATGAACTCTTCCTCCAAAAAATGAAGTAAGCCTGCCACCCAATGGTGAACGAAACATTTCGCGGAGTGCAAATTGTTTTGCCATCTGTGGAGTCATTACATCAGTTATTGGTCTTGCATCTTTTATATAGACTGCAACAGGTTTATCCATTTCTGACACCAGGGATTTTATTCTAATGAAAAAAAGAGAAGGTGTAAGGACATTGTTTTCAGGAACATTGTATAAATTATGTAATTCCTTGATTTCGCCAAGATTATTTACAAAATGCAATACCCCTTTTTGAGATGGTATGACTACTTTCTGGTCAATCTTTGCAACAATGCTTTCCCATAACGGGTTTGCACCTATCAGTGTATCAATATCAATATTATGCTCTTTAGCTATCTTCCAGAAATTATCTCCTTTTTCAATTTGACAAACAGTAAACCTAACACCAGGTATTCGAAGTGATTGAATGTATGTAATATATTCATCTTCATTTGCAAAGATATCTGCTGGTTTTACTATGGTAGTATATGAAGTCTGATTATTAAAAATTTTTACTACATATAAGGAAATACTGAGAAAAAATATAATAAGTACTGTTAAAATAATAAAAAATATTTTATTTTTATTCATTAGTTACCTGCCCGAACTTATTGGGTTTATTGTTGTTTAAAGTATTAAATATATACTAATAACAAGTACAATGCACTTATTATCTAGTATGATAAATTATCGTTATTTATTGTCAAAAAAATAATATTGATTGAATTTAGTCTGAATGGATTGTTTTTTTGAAGTCAAGTACTTTTTTTTAATAAAATGGCATTTTAGTTGAATGTATTATTTATGAGCCAGCGACCAGGATCGAACTGGTGACCTGCGCATTACGAGTGCGCCGCTCTACCAACTGAGCTACGCTGGCTTTTTAATTATTTATTTTTATAACAGCCATTATTGTCAATTCAAAAAAAATTATAGTATGCAAATAAATGACACTTACTCCTAAAAAGATAGTATTTTTTCTTAAACAAAATATCGTCACCATCAAAATGTGATGAGCAACTAATTATAAAGATTTTGCCCCTGGTATGTTAAAAATATCTTAACTATAATAATAAGATTGTAATCATTTCAAAACAATGATAGTCCAAATAGATTGATTTTTTAAAAATATTGTTGATTATTTATGCCGAATTATTATATGTAAACAAATAATATATAAAAATTATGGTATAGGGGTCGGGCTTTATATGGAATCAATTATATTATTTAACTCATTTTCACTTGGAACAATTATACCCACAATATTTTTCCTAACAACCGGTTTCTTTTTATATAATACAAAAGATAAATCAATGGCAACTAATGTTATAGGAAGATCCTACATTTTTTTGGGATTATTCAATATTGGGTATTTTATATCTTCATCCATATATCATCCTGTTGCTGCTTTTCATAGATGGTGGACTGTATTATTTATTTTAGTTGCAATATCACATTTTGGCTATTTTTATTTCTTTTATCCCGAAAATCGCGCTCCCCGAATAGCAAAGTTATATTTCTATACAGGTTTATTTATTGCATTTGTATCTCTCATAGCATTTATGTATGTTTCTTTACAATCTGATATCATTTATCAATTCAGAGGACATTATTATGACTTTGATGCTGAAGATATAAGCAAAAATATTGGTATCATCATAATGTTAGGAGTCTTAGCTTCATATATTGTTGCCGGATGGCGGATTGCAACCTCAGGTAAAGATGATAGAAAGGTTATTTTGCTGTTTTTACTCTTTTCAATGATTGGAACAATCGTACCTTCTGTTACCAATACTTTAAGCAGAAGTGGTAAAATTGACAGAGAAGTATTCCATACAGCATGGACTCTATTAAATCTTTTGGGCTTTTTTTTAATGTTTATTGCTTATATAAATAATTCAAAAGATAGAATATCGTTTTTAGGAAAGCTTATTGGAACTATTCTTGTTACTATACTTTGTTTACTTCAGATAGTTGGTTTTGTAATTCTCAACGATAAAGAAAAGGACTTTGATGCAATATTTTTCCAAAGAACATTATTGGTAAATACTTCAGAAAAATCTGATATTAATTTTGTTTACCGTGCATCATATTCTTTGCCTGATAATAATTGGATTCAAAAGGTTCCTGAAAATTTTGACGCCAATAGAATTTCTATTGAATACACTCATACGTATATATGGGATAAAATAAATTCCTTGCCAGAAGATACTTATTTTGATTCTCTTAAATTACTGTTAAATAATACTCCATCTACATTTAAAGGATATAAGCAAACTTTATTACACTATTGTGAAAAAAATATTTCCATCAATAAACATTCGTTTATTAATTATTTAAACCATCTGGATAAAAAGGTCTTTTATTTAGGCCATCAAATAGCAACAATAAAAGGCTCCGAATTTCGTTCCAAATTGACAAAAATTCTTTCAAAACCAGATAATGAAATTAAGGGATTTTATGATGTAATATCTGAATATTTATCTACTACTCAAAAAGAGGGTGAAGAGTTAAAATATGATATAATGAATTTTTTAATACCAATACAATTCCCAAAAACAAGGGTATATCATACTTCATCAGAGGGTAATCATGTTGTTGCGTATCGGTACTGTTCAAATGATATTGTATATGAAGTAGCTTTTCCTTATATACTGTTCCGACAATTCATGCATTCCACAGTATCAACATTAATCCTTATAGTTATTATAGTTTATGTTTTTGTACGTTTCGGTATACGCTTTTTCTTTGCAGGAATCTTAGTAAAACCAATTCGCATACTTTCAGAGGGTTTACGTGAGGTTGATAAAGGCAATTTTAATGTCCATATTCCTGTCCAATCAGGTGATGAATTTGGATATATTACTTCAGCATTTAATAAAATGGTAGAGTCCCTCCGCACTTTATTTCAATCAACACATAGTAAATCTGAAGAAGTGAAGCGGTTAAGTTCCGATCTCAATGTATCCGCAACAAAATTATACGACATTGCTCGTGAACTTTCTACCATAGTTGAAGAAACATCCAGTGCCTATGAAGAAATGTCTTCTTCATTTGAATCAAATCTTAATGCTATAAAGCAGCAGGCTGATAGCATGGATGTGATAAAAAATGATATTGAAGACATAGATGTAAGCAGCAATCAGATATCACAAAGAATAACACGTCTGTCACATTCAATTGAACAGGCAGTGAAACAATCTGAAGACGGGGAAGTAACTATTACCAAATCCATTAGCGCCATTGAATCAATTGCTGAATACTTAAAGGAAGTAGAGCAAACGATAGTCAATATTAATGAGATAGCTGATAAGATTAATTTACTTGCGTTAAATGCTGCAATCGAAGCTGCCCGTGCCGGTGAATCCGGTAAGGGATTTTCAGTTGTTGCAGATGAAGTAAATAAATTAGCTGATCAGACGTCCGATATTGTGAAGGGAATACACTCAACAATATCTGAGCAGGCTCGAATGATAACAAATGAAATTCAATATATTAGTAAGGCAACTGAAGCTATCAAAGCTATACGAAAAGGAATTACTGAAACATTTAATGTTCTTAAAGATACAGTTGACTTTACTAATGAGTTAAATATTAAAAATAAGGATATAAAAACAAAATTGGAATCTTTTAAAGAGTTATCAGGCTCAGTATATAATTTTTCAATGGAACAGAAAGTTACTCTTGATGAATTAACGAAAGCTGTAAACGCAATCATTGAAATTAGTCAGAAAGCACTTGAAAGTGCAGAATTTGTTCAGGGATTTTCACGTATTCTGGATTTAAGTGCTCAGGAGTTAAGTGAAAGTATAGGCTATGCAACAAATGGTTTAAAGCAAACCAGTGATAGTGATGATTAATAAAAAGTAACTAAAATTTTTTAGTAATAATTCCTAAAAATACAATTTAGTGTAAAGTTACGCATTATAAACTCTTGCCATCGAAGGTATCTGCGTTAACTTATCATTTCCTGACTTAAAAAAATTATTGAATAAATATTGTAATTTTTTTTTACAGAAAGTATTTTAATTTGTTGCTAAAATATTAAAAATTATTTATATTTAGTATTAAATATATACTATTCATTTCTTAGAAGAAAGTTGTAATTTATATGCTTAATAAGGAGGGTGATAATGCCTACGTATGAATATGTCTGCACCTCTTGTAATGATAAATTTGAAATATTTCAGTCTATAAAGGATGAACCAGTAAAAACCTGTTCAAAATGCGGAGGGGAAGTTAGGCGTTTAATTGGATCTGGTGCAGGAATTATCTTCAAAGGTTCAGGTTTTTATGTAACCGATTATAAAAATAATGGAAATGGCAAAACTGCTAAATCAACTTCTACTGAGCCAGCGTGTGCAACCTGTGAATCAGGTTCTTGCGGAGCAGATTTGGATTAAATAAATACGAGTGTATGTCTACTGCAGAATGCAGTGGGTATACACTCAATTCGTGGTATTATTTTTTCATCATCAGGTTTCTTTTCTGGCGATAAAGGGTATGAAGATACTTTTCTATAGCAATAATTCCTGATGATGGTATAATCTCACCATTAATTTTTTTCCCAACAAGCGAATCACAGAATTCTTTAATTGCATCATACGAACGAATTACAACAGGCGAAACAAGTATATATTCTATATCAGGTATCAGTAATTTTTGGCTACGATGTGGATAAAGTACTCTACGGGCATTATATATTGGTATAACAATCTTTAAACCGGTATCTCTTAGTTCTTCAATTATTTCAGTAACTTGCGATTCATTTTCATCGGTTATATCCATAATTTCAGATAATGCAATTATATTTCTGTTTATTGAACTTATAGTATCATAAAGGTTTCTAGCCTGCTTGCTGAGTTGATGAACTGGTGATGAAAACACTTCAGCTGGTTTAATTGGCTTAATTATTTTTTTTCTTCTAAACAGAGAAAGTATTGCGTCAATAATGCGCGAAAACAATGATTTCTTTGGCCTGGTTTCTTTACTAACCGGTATTTGAGTTGATATTTCAGCTTCTTTCTTTTGATTTTTATAATCATCAAGAATTTTTTGCAAAATTTCTTTTTGTTCTTGATTTAAAGTAAGTTCATCAACATTGTCATTAATGAATATCTCTGCAATTTTGATAAGAATATTATAATTTCTTTTCAGCTTTTCTTTTTCTAGGTAGCCAAGCTTTTCAAACTTCTCTTTTTGATAATAAATTAGTTGATTGCAACCTGAAAGATAATTTATAAATACAGGACCATCAATATAATACCATTGTTCATTTTCTGAATCGTTATATGCTATTATTTTTGCATTTTTTCTATAATTTGATTCACGCCATTTTCCAATCAGTGTTTCATCAATTTCTGGTATTGTATTTATGATATCATCCTGTAAAGATACTTTATGCTCTCGTATAAATGTGACAATATCGTTATTAAATGCATCTACGGGATCAAGTAATGAATCTACTTTTAATAGACAATTTCTGAATGCCTGCAAATTCTTTACATCAGCTAAATCACTTTCTGATAGTAATGAAGTCAAATCATCTAACAGCACATTGAAAATATAATCTAACTTAGCATCGCGATAATCGCTAAAATCATATGATATAATACCAAATTTTTTTAACCGCCTCATCACCATATCAGCATGCTGAGATATGATATTTTTTAATGTCTTTAAATTCAGAGTAGATTTAACAGCCTGATAATTGTCTACATGAAAACAATAATCCTCAGCTAATTCTATATGGTTTTTATCTATAGTAAAATGTTTAAATGTAAAAATTGTTGTACCCAATTGCGTTTTTATTATCCTGTTGAGGTCATTTTTATTTATTGATTTTTTTATAAGCTTTGAAAGATTAAATAAACGGTATTGTTTTAAAAGTGTTAGTACATTTTGCTTAGAAATCTCATCCCGAATTGCCTGTAAGCGATTAAATTCTTCATCCTGAATATCTATGCAATACTCTTCTTTTTCATTGATATCAAGTTTCTTTGTCTTCTCGTCCACAGAAAAACTGAATGTTATAAGTTTCTTTACATGATCAGGATAAGAATTGAGCAACTGTGTCATTAAATAATTTATTTGATTATTTCTGGAGGTTGTGAAAGGGATAGGTATATTGCGTGAAGATTGCAAAAATTGCAGTGTTGCCATTTCCCGGTTGCCATCGGGGAGCGATAGTTCCTGCAACCGAACTATTTCTGCCAGAATATCATATACATACGATTCTTTAGCCAGTAGCCCTTGAATAAAAGGGAAACGCTGTGCTTTATTTTCAATATTCATATTCTTCTATAAGCATCTGTAATTTTAAACCAGTCATTATTATTCTCCTATGGTATATCAAAATATACTATATTGAAAATAAGTAAAGTATTTTATGAAGTTAATTTTTCAAGTAAGAAAGAAATAATTGATTCTCGTTTTACGCTTACCTGATCGCCTGAGAGCATATCTTTTATGGTTGTACAATTATTTGCCAGTTCATCATCACCAAAAATTAATGAAAATCTTGCATTTTCGCGGTCAGCTCGCTTAAACTGTGTTTTAAAGCCTTTTGCAGCAGGGTCAAAATCACATGAAATATTATTATTCCGTAATTCTTCTGCTATTTGCATAACAACAGGTAGTGCATTGTTGCCAGAATATGCAATATATACATCTAGTTTTTCTGTTACAGATAATTGTTCCAGTAACAATGCTATGCGTTCAATACCTGCTGCAAATCCAACAGCTGGAGTAGGTTTCCCACCAAACAATTCAACTAAATTATTATAGCGACCTCCAGCTGCGAAGGCATTTTGACCACCCAATTGTGTAGTTACAAACTCAAATGTTGTTTTTGTGTAATAATCAAGACCTCGTACCAAAAGCGGGTCATGAATATAGTTAATGGAATGTTTTTCAAGTAAAGTGCTTGTTTGGCTAAAGTGTTGTTTACACGATTGACATAAAAATTGAGTGATTTTTGGTGCATTATGTTTTAATGATATGCATCCTTCAACTTTACAATCAAGTAGTCGCAATGGATTTGTGTGTATCCGTTTTTTACAATCTTCACAAAGCTCATGTTCATGTGTGGAATAATACTTAAATAACTCACCAACATATGGTTTACGACAATCAGGACATCCTATGGAATTTATTAATAGATTATATTCTGTTATTCCCAATCTCATGGATATCTCATTCATTAATGATATGACCTCAAAATCATACCATGGGTTGTCACTGCCAAATAGTTCAGCTCCAAACTGGTTGAACTGGCGCAGTCTACCTTTTTGAGGTCGTTCAGCCCTGAACATTGGTCCGTAATAAAAAAACTTACATAAAGCCAGCCTGTTATATTCACCGTTTTCTACGTAAGCACGTACCATTGATGCTGTCCCTTCAGGCCGTAAGGTCAAACTTCTGCCACCACGGTCTTCAAAGGTAAACATCTCTTTGGTTACGATATCTGTACCATCACCTATGCCACGGGCAAAAACTTCTGTATATTCCATTACGGGTAGAATAACTTCCCGGTAATTATACAGCCTGAATACTTCCTTTGCAGTATTAATTATATGATTAAATTTTGGCGTTCTGTCAGGAAATATGTCTTCTATACCTGGTGGCTTTTGAATCATTACAGTTTCCTCCGGAAAAATTCTAAAAATGTATTATAGCAGTTTGCGTAAAATTGCCCACTGAACTAAAGGTTTGTCAAATATAATTGTTGCAATGGTGTTGGGTTGTGCCATTGGTACTGAGTTACCATCTATTATAATATCTACGACTGTCATAGGTGAATCGTGTATCTGATTATTTACTATAGGATATATTGCTTGGTAACTATCGCCTTTGTATATAGGATTGAATACTTTAACAAGGTTTTTTTGCTGGTCAATACAATATCCCATAAATAAAGTTTTTTTAATATATGGTACGCCATCAAATGATTGATTATTGAATTCATTAAAAATATTATCAGTATATGGCCTGTGGCTTACCAGGTCAAGTTCTTTAAGCCAGAAGTCACTATACCGGTTACTATCGCCACCATTTAAAAACGTATCAATAGCATGCCTGTAGATACGCGTTACATTGGCAGTATAGTACAATGATTTCATTCTGCCTTCTATTTTAAAGGCGTTTACACCTGCATTAATATAATCAGGTAGCCTGTTAATTAAACATAAATCCTTTGAGGAAAGAATTTCAGTTCCGTGTTCATATTCTATGATGTCCAAATGATTGCCGGGCCGCTTTTCCTCAACCAGCGAATATTTCCACCGGCAGGGATGTGAACAGTTTCCCTGATTGGCATCGCGACCTGATAGATAGCGACTAAGCAAACACCTGCCTGAATACGAAATGCAAAGTGCACCATGGCAAAAAATTTCCAGTTCAATATCTGTATGCTCGCGTATTTGTTTAATGTCTTCCAGAGTAGTTTCTCTTGCAAGAACAATCCGTGATATTCCATTATCTGCCCAGAATTTGATTGCCAGGTGATTTAACGTTGACATCTGCGTTGAAAGGTGCAGGGGTATGTTGAGATACTCCTGTACAAGTAAAGCCATGCCAGGATCAGAAATCATTATTGCATCAAATGGAATATGTTTTATATGCTGTATATATTCAGTAATGAAAGGTATATCAGACTCATGCAAAAATGCATTCAGTAAAAATATTGCCTTGACATTATGTTTGTGAGCATATGCTACCGCCTGTTCTATTTCAGCTATTGAAAAATTTTTTGTGGTAGCTCTAAGATTAAATTGTTGCCCGCCAAAATACACAGCATGTGCACCATAGTGAACTGCTGCATAAAGCTTTTCTAAATTGCCAGCAGGGGCAACCAATTCAATATTTTTGTGTGTCTTTAAAGCCATTCATTATTCCTTTTTGATAAAAATCAACAGCCCTATTATGCTCGGATAATGTTTTTGAAAAGTAGTGTGAACCATCATTCCTTGAAACAAAAAACAAATACGGTACATGTGCCGGATTTAACGCTACAAGTATTGAACGTTTCCCTGGATTGCATATTGGCGTTGGTGGCAAGCCTTTATATTTATAGGTATTATACGGAGTGTCCGAATCCAAATCATTATAAGTAAGACGTTTACCAAATTTTTTCAGTCCATACTGTATGGTGGAATCACAATCTAATTTCATCTTTAATTTTATTCTGTTATAAAATACTGCAGCTATTAAAGGCCTTTCGCTGTTAATCTTTGCTTCCTTCTCAACCAGTGATGCCACAGTCAGTATCTGGTGAAGGTTTGAATATTGTACTTCTATAGATTCCTGAATATCATGAATCACCTTTTTTGTCTGGTTTACCAGACGTAGTATTATATCACGTGGATCTGTATTCTCAGGTATTACGTACGTATCGGGAAATAAATATCCTTCAGCACTTGGTGCACGTATTCCTAATGTTGCTAAGAATGATGGTGACTGAGCCCAGTATAAAAAATCACCTTCAGCGCAGATATCATTTGCAGCCAATACTTTTGCAATATCATATATAGTGTAACCTTCGGGAATTGTTATTCTTTTTGTTACAAATTTGCCTCTGGTTATTTTCATTAATATTGAAAAGCTGGATTCGCCCTCATAGATACGATAGTTACCTGCTTTGACATCAGTAGCATTCAGGATGCGTCCCATAATGTAAAAAAACGAAGCGCTGGTGATAATATTCCTGGATTTAAGGACATATGCAACCTGATAAAGATTCATACCTGATCTTATGGTAATAGTTTCACCTTTCATGTTTTGCGGAGGGCTGCTGAAAAACCAGAATACTGCTGCCATAAAAATAAATACTATAATTAACGATAGTGCAGTTGTTTTTATTTCTCTCATTATTTTATTTTTCCTGATTTGCACTAAAATAAATATTTTGTTGACTTCACACGCTAAGTTGCTATTTAATAACTTTTGTTTTTAATAATACTATTTTATCAATTAAAAAACTAATGCGCAGAAAAAATATCGCTATACTACTTTTTCTTTGCTGTTGTGCTTTTCTTTACGGACAGGAACCAGTAAAATTACAGCAGAAGAATGCTATCTATTACAATAAAAAAGGCTGGGAAAGCCTGGAAACGGGCAATTCATATTCAGCAATTGTTGCGTTTCAAAGTGCCCTTGCGCAAAACCCAAAATATAAAGAAGCATTAATAGGATTGGGTTACGCATACCTGCACACAGAAGGCTTTACTGAATCAGTTAAATTATTTGATGCAGTGCTAAAATTGTATCCCAATAATGAGCAGGCACTATTAGGGATAGCAAAAGCATATACTGGTTTGGGTCGCTACCGTGAAGCAATGAAAATCTACGATACCTTAAATGAACTATCGTACACCAATAATGAGTCACGGTATGGAATGGCATACCTGTACTATAAAATGGGTAAAATGCTATGGGCCAAACGTATGCTTAACAGGATCTTGCAAAATGATCCTTATTACTACGAAGCGTTGTTACTGTATGCTGATATAAAGGCAAAAGACAAACGCCTTGACGATGCAATTGAACTTGTTAAAAAAGCCATAGATGCAAGGGAAACATACCCTGACGCATTTGTCAAATTAGCTGAGCTACTGTATCTTAAATATTATTATTATGGTGATAAAGCATATTTAAATCAGGCAGTTGATGAATTGCAGAAAGCATTAATTATAAACAAAACACACCTGCAGGCAAATCGTGATATGGGATATTTGCTCTATGTTCAGGGGGATTATCAAAATGCAATGACGTATTATGAGGCGATAGTTACTCATTATCCAAACATTGCCAGCAATGAAATCCTTTATAATTTAGGCTTAATGTATGAATACAAAGGCGATATAAACCAATCATTGACCTATTATCAGAAAGCACTATCAAAAGATAACCTCAACAGCCTCATTGCAATGAAGATTCGACAGCTCAGTTTACTGGAACACATTAAAATAGGACATCCCGTAAGAATACAGAGCAGTAATGACGATTTTGACTCATCACAGGAATTGCGAAAAAAAGGATATCCTGATTTATCCATGTTATTTGCCCGTTTATCATTGGCACTCAACCCCAACAATACTACAGCACGTCAGGAGTTAATGCGCATATATGAAACGCTGGGCTATTATGAGCTTTATTACGATGAAATTAAAAAAATGCATACATTAAACCCCACACAAAAAACACAGGACATGATGAGCATTGCTGTGATGAAGCGAAGAGACAAGCTGTTTTTCCGTTTGGGCTATGATAAAGAAGAATTGCCACGTGATGTGCCACTGGTGCTGGTGCTTAATTTTACACCTGCTGTTGCAGTACCTGCATTTGCTGATGCAGGATCTGTTATTGCCAATTCAATCAACTTTGCTATGGGTCAATTTGGAAGATACAGAAATTTCCCTTTAACACAACGTCAGGCAATTACTACAGAGTTTGCATCAAACAATTTAGATGATATTTTCGGGATACTCAATGATAAAATTAATTCCAATGAACTTCCCCAAATTTCATTTATAGTATATGGAGAATATACACTGTCAGGCAAATACATAGAAGTTGATGCAAAACTAATGGATGTAAAAACTGGAGTAGTTATAGCCCAATATAACAAATCTGACAATTCCAAATATTCTTTACAAAAAGTATCTCTGGATATAGCCAAAAATTTGTATAGCACCATTCCATACTGGGGCAAAATTCAGTCCTACTATGATGATATGGTGTCAGTTAATCTGGGGAGTATTGATGGCATTGAAAAAGACAGCATCCTTGAAACATTTGTAGATAATGAAGATACCATTGATTCTGAAAAACCACGAAAAAAAGTCATATTACAGGTAAAAGAAGTTGATACAAAAGTACTTTTAGCCAAACCTCTTAACCCTAAAGATATTGACCTGCTTTCAAAGGGGCAGGAAGTGTATCCTGTTTCAAAACGCCGTGCAAAAAAAATAAAATAAATAGTATATAAATTTATATAATGAAATATACTAATAAATCTTGACATATAAAATGCAATTTATACCATTGTGCACAAATGGGCTTATTCTAATTTTTTTGCATAAAATTTTATAAAAGGGAGTGGGACTATGAAGATAGCTGTCTTAGTTAAGCAGGTTCCAGATATGGAATCCAAATTCAAAATTATTGGCGACAGTAAGATCGACGAATCCCAGATTGCTTTCAAGATGAATGATTTTGATGAATATGCTGTNGAGGCTGCGCTGCAANTGAAAGANAAATTTGGTGGTGAAGTAATTATCATTTCAGCAGGCCCNGAGCGAGCATCAAAAGAAATTCGTCAGGCATTTGCAATGGGTGGCGACTGGGGTATCCAGATTCAGGATGAGCAGGTTGATGCAGGTGACAATTTTGTGGTNGCATCAGCACTGTGCAAAGCTGTTGAAAGCTTAGGCGGTGTTGACCTTGTACTGACCGGTGTTCAGGCCGAAGATGACCAGGCAGCAGTCACTGGTGTTATGATTGCTGATATGCTTGGCTTGCCACATTGTACAAATGTTGTTAAAATTGAAGTTGGTGGCGATGGCAAATCAATGACCGTTAACCGTGAGCTTGAAGGTGGATTAAATGAAGTACTTGAGATGGCAATGCCTGCAGTTCTTACAATTCAGTCAGGTATTAATCAGCCACGGTATCCGACCCTTCCTGGTATTATGAAAGCTAAGAAGAAAAGACTTGATGTCAAGAAGGCTGCAGATCTTGGAGTATCTGCTGTTGGTGATGCTGGTTCAAAGACAAAATTTGTTAAGATGTTCTTCCCGGTATCAGATCACAAGGCAGAAATTATTGAAGGTGATCCAAAAACCGCTGCTGCCAAGCTTGTAGAAAAATTACGCAATGAAGCAAAAGTGATATAAGGGGGTACACAATGGCACGTATATTAGTAATAGCAGAACAGAGAAACGGAAAAATAAGCGATGCTACATTAGAACTTTGCAAAGC
>Ga0067045_1029773_pt1 | contig 18490 bp, 18 predicted proteins | sample TerdegcTABiofilm_FD_59184 | JGI IMG/M metagenome (GOLD analysis project Ga0067045, IMG submission 59184) | Combined Assembly of (Gp0054472, Gp0054536) Wastewater bioreactor microbial communities from Singapore -Terephthalate degrading... | reverse complement strand
GGGCCGAATGCCTCCGGTGGTCTGCGACGTGGTCTGCCGCCCCGCGTGGAGAAGCTGGGCGAAGGTCCTGCTCCCGTGTCTGTGAATGGCCGCGGTCATCCGGGAAAGCCCCTCGATCTGTCCGTCCTCCCAGATGCCCGCCTCGTTGGCGAAACCCTTTCCCGCGGGATCGACCACGAGGGCCTCGGACATGATCAGGCCGTAACCGCCCCGGGCCTTCGCCTCGAAGTAGTCCACAAAGCGATCCGTCGCCCGCCCGTCGTCGTCACAGTAGTTGGTGACCATGGAGGTGCAGACGATCCGGTTCGGAATGGAGACTCCGCCGATCTTGCCCGGCGTGAAGAGCTGTTGCAGCGTCACCTCCGCCATGTCGTCCCTCCGGTCACCGGTTGTGCGCGTAATGGCCGTCGTTCGGCTTCGGATCGAGAACGCCCACCCACCGGTTCGTGTAGTTGAAGAAACCCACCACGTAGCTCGCTTCGAGGATCTCGTGGTCGTTGAAGCCGACCTCCCGAAGGCGGTCAACCTGCTCGGTGGTGATCTCCCGGGGGTACACGGTGAGGAAATAGGCGAAGTCGCACAGGGCGCGCTGCTTGGGAGTCAGTTCCGCGCTGCGGTAGTTGTAGCACAGCTTGTCCACCCAGATGGGATCCCCCGTGAGCCCTCGCAGGACATCGCTGTGGGTGGTGAGACAGTAGGTGCATCCGTTGGTGGAGGAGACCACGAGGCCGATCATTTCCTTGTCGGCGGTGCTCAGGTAGCAGTGCTCCTCATTGAAGAGAGACGCCTTGAAGTCCAGAAATCCCTTGTACTGTCGGGCATTGAGGGGAAGGACCTTGAAGAGGTTGTTGATGAAGCCCCAGTTCTTCATCTGGGCGTCGGTGTAGGAGTCGAACACCTCCTGGAGTTCCTGGGGAACGTCCTTTTCGTCGGGTTTCTGCAGATAGGACAATTGCTCGGGATATTTTTCGCTCATCATGGCTGCCCCCTTATAGTGATGTGCGGTGCTTTGCCGCCTGTCGTGCCCATGATAACACCGAAGCCCGGTCCGAGGACCGGGCTTCGGCAGCACACACGGCGGGCAGTGCCTTGCGAACGCCCGGAGGGGCGGCTTACGCCACCGGAGCCCCCTCGAACAGGATGGCCCGGCAATGACCGGCTTCGGCGCCACGGATCTTCGACGGCGCCGCCACCAGGTAATACTCGCCGTCCTGGACCTTGCTGAGGTCCAGGGATTCGATGATGGCCACGTGGCTGGAGAGGAAGGGGACATGGATGCTCCCCTCGTCCTCTACGGGGGCGACGGACCAGGCGTCTGCGCCGACGGTGATGACGCCCTGCTCGATGAGGTACCGCCCCGCATCGGGGGCGAGATAGGACGTGCCGTCCGATTTGAGAAGAAGCCGCTTGACGCCCTTGGGCAGATGCTCCCTGAAGAAATCAGCCCCGACGAGGCAGTTTTTGGGAACGGAGAGCACGAAACAGGTGCCGATGAAGTGATCGAGGGGCATGTCGGCCACATCCGCATCGCCGTCGACGAAATGCAGATAGGCGTCGCAGTGGGTTCCCGCGTGGAGGTTCGAGTGGAGCAGACTGAAGTTGTAGGGCGCCCCCTTGCTGATGAAGGCCAGTTGTTCCACCTGGGGCAGGGGCGCTCCGGGATAGAGCGGTGCGGAAATCAGCTCGCGGGTGATGTCGTGGTACTTCATGTCTCTCACTCCTCACACGATAGATGTGTACTGCCGACATCCCGTGTTCCGGGACCGTTCGCCGTTTCCGCACGCGCCCTCGAATCACGGAGACTCTCTTTCGGCGACGCCTTTTTCGGGAGAATCTACACGATCGACGTTCCGTGCGCAAGATACCGCAGAAAAAATTCACACCGTCATCACTTTTTCCGCGATTCCCGCATCGCCGTCGACACAGAACGGATCCGCATCCCGGCCATGCGCCTCCGCATCTCCGTATTCCCTCGGCGGACAGAGACGCCATGCCTCTGGAAAACCGCAGGCCATTTTCCCCGTCCGCATGTCGAGAGCACGCAAGGGCCGGCACTCCCCTACGGAGCACATCCCCCGGACGGAGAAGCTCCATCTTCGCACCCGGAAGACTCCTCCGGAGGAAGGGGTTCCAGAGCGGCACGGAGCCCCGCGAGGTTCGCGCCGCGACGGACGGCGATGATCTCCGCCAGAACGGACACGGCGATCTCCTCGGGGGTCTCCGCCTTGATGGGGAGTCCCACGGGCTGGTAGATCCGGTCGAGATGCTCCCGGGACACGCCGCTTTCGAGCAGGCGCTTTCGCACGAAGGCGATCTTCCGCCGGGAGCCGATCATGCCCACGTAGGCCACGGGCTTGCCGTCCAGCAGGCGCACCACCTCGGCGTCGAGGGAGTGTCCCCGGGTGACGATCACCGCGTAGGTCCGGGAGGTGAAGCGAAGCCCCTTCGCCTCCACTTCATCCAGCGGACACGCCAGCGCCCGCCCCCAGGGAATGTTGTCGGCGTTGGCGAACTCCTCCCGTTCGTCCCAGACGGTAACCCGAAAACCCGCGAGGGAGGCGAACTGGGCGATGGCTTTTCCCACGTGTCCCGCGCCGAAGACGAGCACGTCGTTCTCTCTTCCCACCACTTCGAGATAGACCGCCATGCTGCCTCCGCAGGCAGCACCGTCGAGAGCGGCTTCCGTGGCGTTCAACGTCTCCCGGTAGAGTTCTCGCTCGCCCCCCTCCCGCAGCAGTGCGAGAGCCCGGGTGACGACCCGGTGCTCCGTGATGCCGCCACCGATGGTCCCGAGAATGCTCCCGTCCGGACGCACCCACATTTTGGCGCCCATACTCCGGGGCGTGGAGCCGATCTCTTCCACCACCGTGCAGAGCACGCCTTCCCCCGTTCCATGGAGCGCCTCGGAGAGAATCTGAAAAAGAACGCCATCCATCGCGCAACGCCTCCTTGTTCGCGAATCTTGCCGTGCAGTGTTCGGGAGCTACTCCCGACACCGGGCATGCGGACAATCCGTATCCGAAAAGACGAACCGAGAGATCGGAGCTTTTCCTCCGGATAGAAAAACCGCCTCCCCGCCGAAGATGACGTTTTGTCGCACCGTTTCGACGGGCGCTTCCGCCCGGGGCATGTTCCGACGGAAACATCCGCCGGAACGAAAGAACGTCGTTTTCAGCAGAGCGACGAGGACGAAAAATGCGGAAAATCCTCCGCTTCTCCGGCCTCCGAGGGCCCCCTCCGGGGAGTTTCGGCGCTCCATTCGACAAAGCGCTCCGGCGCGGCATAGACGTTCATGCGCCCTCCCCGAACGAAGCCGCAGAGAGTGATTCCCGCGCGTTGCGCGGTGACGATGCCCGCCTCCGTAGCGGCGGAGACGCTCGCCACGAGGGGAATGCGGACCAACGCCGCCTTGAGAACCATGTCCCGGGGCAACCGCCCCGAGACGGTGAGAAAAGTCTCCTCCAGAGGATGCGCCTTCTCCACCGCCCATCCCACGACCTTGTCCACCGCGTTGTGCCGCCCCACATCCTCGGCGACGAAGAGCCGTTCGCCGTCCCGGGAAAAGAGAGCCGCCACGTGCACGCACCCCGTGGAGCGGTAGAGCGGCGCCTCGGAAAGCATCTTCACCGCCGCCGCCACGGTCTCCGCCGAAAGACACCACGTCACGGGCAGAGGCGCGAGCGTCACCTTCTCTCGGGAACGTACGCCGGGAAGCGTTCTGGTTCTCCGAACGGAGAGGATCTTCTCCGAAAAGTGCATTTCAGCCACGTCCTCCCGACTTTCGATGAGACCCCGCGTGGCGAGATGCCCCAGAGCCCAGCGCTCCTCATCCCCCTCGGTCAACAGGCCCGACGCCAGCTCCTCGCCGTCGAGGAAAAGCGTCAGCTCCCGCTCGGAAAGCACCGTGTCCCGGAGGGAGCTGAACCCCTGCCCCCGGTCATAGCGCCAGATCGGGAGCTTCCTCTCCCGCCCCTTCTCTTCATTCACCGTCACGGTTCTTTTTCCTTTCCGGAGCGGCCCCGCTCCCGGAGCACGCTTCTTCCCGAAGGCTCTGTTCCCTGGCGAAATCCGCAAGGGAGACCGCGGCGAACTCCTGACGCAGGGCTTGCGACGCCCGGGCAAAAATATCCTTGAGGACACACGCCTCGGGCGAAGAACGGCAAAAGGCGATGTCCTCGCAGGGCGCCACATCGAGCGGACCGTCGAGTGCCTCGATGATCTCCGCAAGCGAAATCTCCTCCGCCGGGCGGGCAAGCGAATACCCCCCTTTCGCTCCCCGGATGGCCGCTATGAGTCCGGCCCGTTTGAGCTGGGCCAGCAGTTGCTCCAGATACGAAACGGGCAGGTTTTGGCGCTCCGCCACATCCTTCGCCATGGTCACCACCCGCCCCTCCGCCAGGGCCAGTTCGAGCATGGCCCGAAGGCCGTAGCGCGAGCGCGTGGACAGTTTCATTCCCATGTTCTCCGCTCCCCTTCCCGAAACCGTACCGACGCCTTTCACCGCATTTCGCGCCGGTACGGTTCTGCTGTATCATGAGATCAACGAAAAAAACACCCCCGTCGCAGTCGGTCATATATCGACAGAACCTCGCAAAAGAAAGATTGTTTTCCGACCGAATTACTGTACTATAGAGAGCACTTCTGCCTCTGTCAACGCAGGAAGGATAAGGAAACCACCAGAAGGAAACGACGGCAACGGAGGGACCTCTTTCGTTCGGAAACATCCGCCCTCCGCTCCGATGCCACAAAAAGACGCGCTGCGGATTCCGCCGGACGAGAGCGACCTCCTGGAGCACGTTCCATCCGGCACCGCACGGGAGAAACTCATGAAAGGAACGAACGGAAAACCATGACGGATCTTCAGCAAGAACGCCTCAACGCACTGACGACCCTGTTGCGCGACTTCGGAAGCGTCACCGTGGCTTTTTCCGGCGGCGTGGACAGCACGCTTCTTGCCGCGGCGGCTCTCCGCACCCTCGGGCCGGACCGAATGGCGGCGGTGACCGCCGTTTCCGCCACGCTCGCCGAGGAGGAGCGAGGGAACTGCGCCACCCTCGCGGCGGCGCTCGGCATGCCCCACTTTTTTCTTCCCCTGTCGGAGCTGGAAGAACCAGCCTTTGTGCGGAACGACGGGGAACGCTGCTACCACTGCAAACGCTTTCGTTTCCTCCGTCTCGCCGCCTGGGCGGCGGAGCAGGGCCTTACCTGGGTACTTGAGGGCTCGAATGCGGACGATCTCGCGGACTACCGCCCGGGACTCCGGGCGGTGAGGGAACTCGCCGCTCCCACCCCGGGGAGTGCGGGAGTCCGCGCTCCCCTGCTGGAACTCGGGTTCACCAAAGAGGACATCCGGGCCATCTCGAAAGCGTGGGGGCTGTCCACGTGGAACAAGCCCGCGGCGGCCTGTCTGGCCTCGCGCATTCCCTACGGCGTCCCCCTGACGGAAGAGCGGCTGCGCCGTGTGGGCGCCGCGGAGGCGGCGGTGCGGCGCTTCTGCTCTTCCGGAACGGACCTCCGGGTGCGGGACATGGACGACACGGCACGCATCGAGATCTCTCCGGAGGCGATGCCCCGTCTCGTCACGGCCGAGGCGACGGAAGCGCTCCTTCGGGAGTTTGCCTCCCTGGGGTTCCGCCACGTGGTCCTCGACCTGGGAGGATACCGCCGGGGGAGTCTGAACGAGGCACTCGGCCTCGGAGCGCCGTCTCCCGCGCCGACCGGGGGCGGTACGGACGCGTAGGGCGGGGAGCCTGCTTTTTTGACAGGGCTCGTCCGGGGCCGAACAGAAAGAGCGGTCGGGCGCCGGAGACATGAGAATCCGCGACAGCGTCCCACGTCGGGGATCTGTCGTTCGGAGAGGAGAAGATCGCGATGGCATTGGAAGACGGAATCGAAGAACTCCGGCGGAGCGCGGAGCATAGGGGCGGTTTCGACATCGTCCCCTGGGAACTGTGCCGGAAGATCGCCCTCCGGGAAGAGATCGCTCCCGGAGCGGTGGAGCGGGCCGCCCTGGAAAAGGGGCTCGTTCCCTCGCGCTACGAGCGGAGCCTGGGGACGCTGGGCATTGCGGGACAGGCCCGCCTCCTCGCCTCCCGAGCGGCGGTGGTGGGCTGCGGCGGCCTGGGCGGACTGGTGGTGGAACTTCTTGCCCGGGCAGGGGTGGGACATCTCGTCCTCATCGACGGGGACACCTTCTCGGACAACAATCTGAACCGGCAGATCCTCTGTACCGAGGCGGACCTGGGGAAAGCCAAGGCCCTGGTGGCGGCGGAGCGGACAAAGGCGGTGAACGGCGCCGTGGAGGTCTCGCCCTTTCCGGGCTTTCTCGACGCGGACAACGCCGCCTCGCTCCTCGACGGATGCGGCGTCGCGGTGGACTGCCTCGACAACCACCGCTCCCGGAGGATTCTCTTTGACGCCTGTGCCCGGATGGGCATTCCCGCAGTGCACGGCGCCATCGCCGGATTCTGGGGCCAGGTGGGAACCGTTCTGCCCGGCGACCGGACGCTCCTGGATTTCTGGGGAGACCAGGCGCCGGACAAGGGGGTGGAGGTCACGACGGGCAATCCTCCCTTCACCCCGGCGCTCGTCTCCGCCCTTGAGGCGGCGGAGGCCGTGAAGGTCCTTCTCGGCATGGAGGGAACCCTCCGCCACCGGCTGCTCTGGTTCGACCTGCGCGTCCAGGAGGCGCAGACCCTGCCCCTGAACTGAGGGAAAGAGAGGGATTTCCGTGGAGGAAGCGGCGTTCCGGGAAGCGGACGTGGTGGTCCTCGGCGGAGGACCGGCGGGAAGCACCTGCGCTTCCGCGCTGGCGGCGTGCGGCTTTTCCGTGATTCTGGCGGAGCGCCGGCTCTCGGGAGGCGACAAGCTCTGCGGCGGCTGCCTCTCCGCGAAAACGCTCCGCCTCCTCTCGGAGGAGATGGGCCTTTCCTCCGGCGCTCTCGCCTCGGAGGGCATTCTCGAGGCCGCACCGGGGACCTTCGCTTTCGCCTACGGGCTCGGCGACTCCTTCGAGGAGCGCATCGACCCGCCCCTCCACTTCGTCCATCGGGGTCGATACGACGCGTTTCTCCGGGAGCGGAGCCGCCGCCTCGGCGTCATCGTCACGGAAGCGACGGCGCTGCACGCGGACCCCTCCTCGGGGATGGTTCGCCTCGCCGGAGGCGGTTTCCTCCGGGGACGCTTTCTCGTGGGCGCCGACGGCACGCAAGGCCCCTCAAGGAAGCCCCTTGCAGCTGTTTTGCCCGAGGACAACCGACGTCCCTCCGCCTTCGCCCTCCAGGCGGTCATTCCCCGGCCAGCGTGGCCCGACGGGCCGGACCACCCCTTCCTTTTCTGGAACATTCCCTCCGGAGGCTACGGATGGCTCTTTCCGGGGCGGACCCGCTTTCTCGCGGGGCTCGGCGGCGAAGGAAATCCCTCGTCCTGGAGCCGCTATCCGGCGCTCCTCCGGGATCTTCTCCGCCGTGTCGGCGCACCGCCGCCAACACCGGGCACCTTCCGGGGCGCCTTCGTCCCCCTCGCCGGAGAACGGCGAAAGGGGTCCCTGCGGATTCCTTCCGGAAAGGAGCGCCTGCTCCTCGTCGGCGACGCCGCAGGATTCGTTCACCCCGTCACGGGAGAGGGCGTTTTCTACGCCCATCTCTCGGGGCTCTGCGCCGCCCGAAGCATCGCCGCAGCGCTGACGGAACGGGTGAACCCCCTCGAGCGTTACGAAACGTCCCTGGCGGGAATGCGCGCCGAGTTCGCCAGGACAACACGGGCGAAATGCTGGCTGCATCTCCCCCTCGGCCCCCTGGGAAAATCCCTGTTCCGCGCCGCCTTCCGGCTCGGTGGTGCATCCTTCGTCCGGGCCGTGCACTGGGGCGCACCGTTCATCCCGGAGAAATGAAAAAGGCGCGGCGTGCCGGGGGATTCTCCGGCACGCCGCACAATCCCGATTCCGTTGCCCCCGATCGCTCCTCAGAGCTGGTGGAAGATCTCCCCGTAGGCCTCCAGGGCGGGAGAGTAGACTTTCTTCCGCTCGATCTGAAGACATTCCTTGATATAGATCTTGCTCCCCGACAGGTCCAGGGGGACCCGCGCACCCTTTTCGTCGGTCACGCACACCTTGGGCTGAAGCATGTTGCCCTCCGAGGCGGACACCACCGTGGCGATCCGCTCGTCCGAGAGGCGCACCACGCTCCCCGGAGGGTAGAAGCCGATACCGGAGATGAAACAGCGGCACACGTCGGGATCGAAATGCTCCCCGCTGTAGTAGAGGATGATGTTCAGGGCCTCCTTCACGGAGACGGCACTTTTGTAGATCCGGTTCGTGGTGAGGGCGTCGAAGGCGTCCGCCACGTGGACGATGCTCGCGAGAAGAGGGATCTGCTTTCCCGACAGGCCGTCGGGGTAGCCCTTGCCGTCGAACTGTTCGTGGTGGCTCCGGATTGCGGCGAGAACGAGGGGATCCGTGATGCCCGCCTTTCGGGCAAGTTCCTCGCTGTGCAGCGAGTGGTGTCGCACCAGGGAGAATTCCTCGGGAGTGAGCTTTCGTGGGGAACCGAGGATCTCCTTCGGGATCAGAAGTTTCCCCAGATCGAAGCAGAGACCCGCCACGATGGCGGCCCGAACGAACCCCTCGGGAAAGGGAGCGGAGGCCGCGTCCAGGGACTGAACGCGCCTCGCCAGATAACCCGCGAGGAGGGACACATTGAAGGAGTGCACGTGGAGATATTCCTCATGGTTCCTGGGCTCGTTGAGGGACATGAGCACCTGGGACGTCCGGGCGAGTTCCGCCTCGATCATGTCCGCCACGGCGAAGAGCCCCTCCCCCGAAAAGGGTTTCCCCTCCTCGGGCGGGGCCTCGAAGGTGCCGACAAGCCCTCGCAAAATGCGTTCGTTGGTCTCGAAGTCCACCATGCGCACGGTGGCATCCAGGGATTGCATGATCGCGGTGACTTCTTCGGTGTCCATCTCCTCCGCGCCGAACTTGAGGTTTACTTCGCGGATTCCCGCATTCTCCAGCTTTCGGAGGATGCTCTGGCGCTGCTTTTCCGTGGCGCCGATCTCCTCCACGCGGGTTCCCCAGGAGAGCAGCACAGCCCCTGCGACAACAAGATCACTGGCCAGGGTTGCCTCGGGATGGTCGAAGATCTGGTCGACAGGTACGGTACGAATGTAGGCTCTCGGTTTCTTCATGACCGTCGTCGCATGAAAACGACACGCTCCCCCTTCCTCGGACTCTTCCCCTCGCTCTTCGGGCGGAGTCACAACTGCCGCCCTGCCCCTTCCGATCCGATTCTCCCCCTGTTTTTTGGAGATGCCGGATACGCCTTCGTCATCACATTTTTTGATTTTACACTGTTTGAAAAAAAGCGTACAACTCCGGCGACATGATTTCGAGGAACACCCGGAAAGGAAACGAGTCACCATCCCCCGGAGTTCCCGGGGCGGTTCTCCCCATCGCACAGACGGTACCCCACGCCCGGCTCGGTGAAAATGTATCTGGGAAAACGCGGATCCGGTTCGATCTTGCGCCGGAGATTGCTCATGTTCACCCGGAGCAGGTGCCGCCCCTCCTCGTATCCCTCGCCCCAGACAAGACGCAGAATCTGGGTGTGGGTGAGGATCCGCCCCCGGTGGGTCACGAGAACGCGGAGTATCTCGTATTCCGTAGGAGTGAGGGGAATCTCCCGGTCATCCAGGGTGACGCGCCTCCGTGCAAGGTCCACCGCGAGGCGGCCGATGCGGTGCAACGGCTCCTCTTCGGCGGGGGCTGTCCTCCGGAGAACCGCCCGCATGCGCGCCAGAAGCTCGCCCACGGAAAAGGGCTTCGTGAGGTAATCATCGGCCCCCGCGTCAAGGGCGGCGATCTTGTCCGTCTCTCTCTCCCGGACGGAGAGAACGATCACGTGAACAGCGGACCATTCCCGGAGGTGACGCAGAAAGGCTGTGCCGTCCATGTCGGGAAGCCCCAGGTCGAGCACGATCAGATCGGGATGTCGGATCGCCGCCAGGGAAAGCCCTTCGTCGCCCCGCTCCGCCTCGGAAACATCGTACCCCTTGGCCTGGAGGGAAATGTGCAGAAATCTCCGGATGGCCTTTTCGTCGTCCACGACCAGCACGCGGGTCGCCTCGCTTCTCTCGGTGGTCATGTCCTTCGGCGCTCCTCCTCCTGCGGTTCTTTTTTCTCTTCAGGACGTTCCTCGTCCACGGGAAGACGAATCACCACTTCCGTTCCTCCTCCGGAGCGGCAACGCGCCTGGATCATTCCGCCATGGGCTTCCACGATCCCCCTGCTGATGGAAAGCCCAAGCCCGGTGCCTCCAGGCCCTCCGGGAAAGGCGAGACGGTGGAATTTTTCGAAAACGCGCTCCAGCTCCGCCTCGGGGATCCCCCGTCCGCGGTCGGCCACGACGATCTCCAGATCCTCCTCCCGCAGGGAGACACGTACCTCCGGCGGCGAGGTGCCGCCGCCGTACTTCACCGCATTGTCCAGCACGTTTCCCAGCGCCTGGGTGAGCAGGACGAAATCCGCCCGCAGGGGCGGCAGGTCCTCGGGAATCTCCATGCGGACCCGTCCCTCCGCAAGGCGGTCCTCGGTGCGGCGCAGCACCTCGCCCAACAATTCCTCCACATCGATGAACTCCCGTCGGAGCGAGAGAGCCCCCGCTTCCAGGCGCGTCATGCCGAGGAGGTTCTCCACGAGCTGATTCATGCGCCGCGCCTCGGACCAGGCGGTCTCCACCAACTCGCTCCGGGCGGCCTCGTCGAGGCGGAAGAGTTCCTTTCCCCCGTCCACCCCCTCTCTGAGCGTGCTCAGCACTCCCTCGATGGAGGAGAGGGGTGTGCGCAGCTCATGGGAGATAGAGCTGAGCAGGGCACTCTGCATCTTCTCCCTCGCCCGCAGTAGTTCCAGATCCCTGGCGTCACCGGAGAGGCGAATCCGCTCCAGCGCCATGTCCGCCTGAATGGCGAACGCCTCAAGCAGGCGACGTCTGGCCGGGTCGAAGGGGTGCTCCGGATCCTGGCACACCGCGAGAATTCCCCGCAGGGTCCCCGGCTCGCCGAGAGGAACGGAGAGAATCGTCCCGCCCTCCGTCCTTTCCTGCGGCGCGCCGTTCCCGAAGGAGAGCACCGCAGACACGCCGAAAACGGCCCGGACATGAGCCAGAACGGCCCTTTCCGCAGCCGCCGCGTCCCCCGCAGCGGAGAGATCGCGGCTCAGCTCGAAGAGTGCCTGGGTCTGCCGTTCCCGGGCCAGGGCCGCCCTCGCCTGCTCCCGAACCCGGGAGGTGAGGCTGCTGATCACCAGACCCACCGAGAGCAGGCCCGCGAAGGTGATGATGTACTCCGAATCGTTCACGACGAAGGTATAGAAGGGAGGCACCATGAAGAAATCAAAGGCGAGCACGCTGAGCACCGACGCGAGGACGGACGGCCCCCTCCCGAGAAAAAGTGCCGACCACACCACCACCGCCAGATAGAGCATGACCAGGTTCGTGGGGGCGATGAACCAGCGGACGGGAATTCCCAGGAGCGTGACCGCCACCACCAGCAGGAGACTCGTCCCGTAGGCGCGCCGTTTTGCGGCGGCATCGGCGGAACGGGAGCCTCCCTCGGAGAACGCCGCCATCCAGCCATGAAGCGTTCGGGGGGTCTTTACGTTTTTCACGGCGCACGCACCTCTCTTTCGGAAAGGACGTTCTCCGCACAGGGTGCCAGAAGTGCCCCTCTTTGTCCAGACGCCTCCCCCGATCAAGAGGAGGGCAAGGAATCTCGAAATGCCATCAAGATTTCGTCAAGAACGAGGTCGGATCCATTGTGACGGACCCGTTCCTTCTTCATACTGATGCTGGATTCATCACCCCGAATATGCGTATCGTGCGGAAGAAGGGGGAAGATCTTCCGAAAGGAGGCGGAGCACATGACCTCCCTTGTGTCGCTCGCTTTCGATCGTTTCCGGGACGCGGTTGAGGCGGCTCGCCGACTCGCCCGCGAGGGAGAGACCGTCAACATCCTCCGAAGTCATGCCACGGGACAGTATATCCTCTGCCTTCCCGGGAACATGGCGGGCAAGCTCCGGAACTTCGACGTGGTTCTCCGGGTCGTTTCGGTGGACGCGACGGAGAGCAGAGGCGATCCGCTCGTCCAGGAACCCGAAAATCGGTATGCCCCCGGAAAGGAAGGCGAGAAAAGATGCTCTCCCTGACGGCTTTCGGAAAAAAACGCGGAGCTTCCCTCGGGATTCCCTCTCCGGAGGAACTGTCCCGCCTTGCTGACGGAAAGCAGATCGAGATCCTCGAAAAAAACCCGCTTCTCCTGCACTGCCGAAGCTGCGGCGCCATTTGGTCCGTGGAGCGCCTTTCCGACGGAACGCTGCCGACGGACTGGTGGCGGTGCCCCGACAAGTGCAATCACAGGTGCGGTATCGACATATAGCCGCGCCGCGTGCGTGCTCCCGCCCTTCCATTCCGGATTCCAATACGCTATGATGATGCCGAAGCAAAGAAAATTTCCGAACCTCTCGCATCGTTCCGGCCCGTCGGAACGAGAATCCCGGCGAGCGACCCGGAACGGAGGGATGGCGCATGGAGAGCGAACTGCACCGGACCACCGATCTCTACAAGAAGACCCTTGACTGCCTCTACGACGGCGTCTACGTGACGGACACCCGGCGGATCATCATCTACTGGAACCGTGCGGCGGAACAACTCACGGGCTACACTGCGGCGGAGGTTACGGGACACCGCTGCGCGGACAACATTCTCGTCCACGTGGACGACCGGGGAACATGCCTCTGCGAGAACGCATGCCCGCTGGCGGAAACGCTCCTGGACGGAGAGATGCGCGAGGCGGACGTCTTTCTCCATCACAAGGAGGGACATCGGGTTCCCGTGTCCATCCGCGTCTCGCCCATCACCGACGCACGGGGAGTCGTGATGGGGGCTGTGGAGGTGTTCAGCGACAACAGCGAGAAGCTCACCGCCATGGAAATGGCGGAGATCTTCCACGACATGTCCGTCACCGACGACCTCACCTGCGTGGGGAACCGGCGCTTCTCGGAGATCTCCCTCCTGGCGAAGATCGATGAGATGCAGGAAAAGGGGTGGCTCTTCGGTGCATGTCTTCTGGGCGTGGACAGTCTGGAGGCGATCAACGACAGCTACGGTCCGGGCTCGGGGGATCGGGCGCTCCAGGTGGTGGCCCGGACGGTGAAGGGAAGTCTCCGCGCCTTCGATTTCATCGGGCGCTGGGGGGGCGGGGATTTTCTGCTGCTCTTCGCCAACGTGCGTGCCGAGGAGGATCTGGTCCGCCTCGCGGAGCGCTGCCGCGTCCTCGTCCAGGCCTCCCACTTCCTCTCGCCGGGAGGCGAGTGGGTCTATCCCACAGCCTGCCTCGGCGCTACCCTCTCCCTTCCCGGGGACACGATGGAGCCTCTCACGGAGCGCCTCTTCAGAGCCCTCACGGCGGCGAAAAAGACCGCGGGACGGAACGCCGTGGTCCTTCTCTAGCGGAACTCGAAGACCAGAATGGTCACGTCGTCCGCCTGTTCCGCCCCGGCGGCGAAGCGGTCCACCGTGGTGCGGATCTCCATGGCGAGCGAACGGACGTTCGCAAACCGGTCGTCTGCGGCCGCACACCGGGCAAGCTCCGCTTCGAGACGCGCCTCCGAATAGAACGCCCCCGCTTCGTTCATGGCCTCGGAGACGCCGTCCGTGTAGAGAAACAGACGGTCTCCCCGGCCGAAGCAAAGATGTCCTTCCTCGAAATGGCGCCCCTCCATGGCTCCCAACAGACACCCCGCGAGACGGGGAAGACGCTCCGGCGCCATTCCCCTCCGGAGCAGAAAGGGTAGGTTGTGCCCCCCGTTCGCGAAGGCGCACTCCCCCGTGGACAGATCCGCCACGGCGCAGAAGAGTGTGACGAACATGCACGACTCGTTCTGCTCCGCCAGGGCGTCGTTCAGTCGGGCCAGGATTTCCCCGGGGGCGGAGGCGTTTTTCGCGATGGCCTTCACGAAGGTGCGCGTCACCGCCATGAAGAGCGCCGCGGGAATTCCCTTGCCGGACACGTCCCCCACGACGAAGCAGAAGTGCGTCTCATCGAGAAAGAAGAAGTCGTAGAAGTCGCCCCCCACCTCCCGGGCGGGGTCGAGCAGGGCGAAGATGTCGAACTCCTTCCGGTCGGGAAAGGGAGGAAAAGTCTTGGGCACCAGTTCCATCTGGATGGTGTGGGCAATGCGGAGTTCGCTCTCGATGCGCTCCTTCGCGGCGGTGGTGGCGGCCAGCTTCGCCAGATAGGTCCGGAGATCCGCCTGCATGCGGGTGAAACTTTCCGCCAGGGAGGCCACCTCGTCCCCGCCGGAGAGATCGGGAACGGGAACATCCAGGTCGCCTCGGGCGATCTTTCCCGCAACCCCCTCCAGACGCTTGAGAGGGTCCGTGATGGTCCGGGCCACAAAGAGCACCAGTCCGAGCATGAGCAGAAATCCCGCACCGCCGAGGCCGAGCTGGATGCTGCTCAGGGCCGCCACGGGAGCCAGCACGTCCTCCTTTCCCAGGACGATGCCCAGACTCCACCCGGTGGAAGGGACGGGAAGAAAGGCCAGCCAGTGGGACGGTGTCGCGTCCCTCTCCTTTTTCGAGAAATCCCTGAAAGGAACGAAGCCGGATCCGCCCCGCACCATGTGTTTCCCCAGCTCGCGGAGCGAAGGTTCCCCGAGGGTCTCGGCAATGCTGAAGACCGTCTCGTTCATGATGAAGTCCCGGACGGGATGGCTGATGAAGGTGCCGTTGCGGGAGAGAAGAAAGGCATAGCCGCTGCCGAGTGGAAGGGTGCCCAAAAGCTCCGTGAGCCACTCCAGGGAGATGTCCCCCGTGACGATCCCCGCAAAGGCAAGCTCCTTCACCAGGGGAACGGAATAGGTGGCCATGACGGCGTTGCCGCCGCCCTCGTCGAAGTAGGGCTCGCTCCAGGCGGAACGGAGCAGTTCCCTGGGAATGGTGTACCAGTCCATGATCTGCATGGGGTAGGCGCCGCTCGCCAGATCCGTCCGGACAAGCCCCCCTGGCCCCCGGTACACGTAGGGCACCGTTCCGGGGAGCGCCGTGCCCCCCAGGCTCGCAGCCATGCCGAAAAGCTCGCCGTGAAGGCGGAGCTTGTCCTCCAGAAGCATCGCCTTCTCCTCGGCGGTGAGAGGAAAGCGGTCCATCAGGAGCGCCGTCTCCCGCACCACCTTCTCCACTCCGGAGGTCACGGCGTCGATGCGGGCCACTGTGGCGGCGGCGACGGCGAGAATGCGCTCCTTCGTCTCCGCCTCGAGAAGATCCCGGGAGGCGCGCCAGCCGTACCCCACCACGGCGGCGAGAATGCACCCGACCCCGATTCCGAGGAGGAGCACGAGACGCCCGGCAATGCTCCGCCTAGGGAACACGGGGCGACGCTCCTTCCGTAAACTCTTCGTAAGGAATGTTCCTTCGGATAACCTTCTCCTGGAGCAGTACGTCCCGGGTCCGCTCAAAATCCTCTCGAGAGAGAACCCCCGGACGCCAGGGAACCTCCGCGCCCTCGGAAGGCACGATGTCCGGAAGAATGTTGCGGAACATCCACGCCATGTGAGCCCGGTTGGTGGGTACGTGGGCCTCCCGGACATAGCGCATCACCACGTCCAGGGCCTCCTCGGGGTGCGCCGCCGCATAACGCCATCCTTCGAGGGTGGCCTCGACGAGATCCCGGCAGACCCGAGGGCTCGCCTCCCGGTAGGAGGCGAGACAGTACAGGCCGTCCTCGGGAAAGCCGAAGCCGTAGTCGCCCAGGCGGAACAGAGAGAGATCGCCCGGCTCCATGCCCGCCTGGAGGAGCATGTGGTACTCGTTGTAGTCCATGGCGGCACAGGCATCCACGACACCCCGGAGAAAGAGGTTCACCGACCAGTTCTGCAGAACCTCCCGAACCGTCACCCCGAGGGAGCGGAAAAAGGCCAGATAGGCTCCGTGAAAGGCGTCGCCCCAGAGAGAGACCCGAAGTCCCCTCAGGTCCTCGGGAGTTCGAATGCCCCGGTTCGCCCGCCCGATCAAAAGCAGGGAGGAGCCGTTCACGATCTGGGCCGTGTGCACGAGCGGCGTGCCCTTGTCCAGCGCCTCCAGCGCCGCGGTGAGGAACATGGTACCGAACTCCGCCTCACCCCGGCGGAGCGCCTCGGGCACGCTCTTTCCGGGCCCGCCTCCGAGAATCCGCACGTCCAGCCCCCGACGGAGGTAGAATCCCTTTTCGAAGGCCATGTAGATCCCCGCGAACTGGGCCTGGTGATTCCATTGGAGCAGGAGCCGCACGGACAGCGCATCCGGTCCCGGTGCGCGGGGGTCCGGCTCCTGAGAGCCCGCTTCGCAGGCGCTCAGGAAAATTCCCGCCAGGAGCGACAGCGAGAGCAGAAGAAACGGGAGGAGAATCGCCCTCCCCGAAAAAAACCGTCCCGCCGCCATCGCGGAGGAAAACGCCCCTCACGCGCCCGCCACGAGCGCGGCGGCGGCCTCGTTCTCCGCGACGGGAAGCAGCGAATCGAAGCCGGAAATGGCGAAAACCTCCTTCACCACCCCGGAAAGGCCGAAGAGCACCACCGAGCCGCCGACACTCTTGGCCTTCTTGAGCACCACGAGGACGCTCCGCAGCCCCGCGCTGCTCACGTACTCCAGGGACGAGAAATCCATCACGAGGCGGATGTGCCCGGCCAGGAGCCACTCGACGCCGCGGGTCTCGAACTCCGGAGCCGTCAGCGCGTCGAGCCTTCCGCCCACGGCAACCACCGCGTAGCCTTTTTCCTCGCGAAGCGATATCTGCACCAGCGATCCCTCCAGACATGGGGAGGGCGGTTCGCCTCCCGGGCTTTTCCACTCCTTTGTACCACATTTCCCCGGCGGCGGCACGATGCCTCTTTTTTCTCCGCAAAACCCGTCCGGCGGTTCCGAGCTTTCGGCTTTGGGAGGCATCGGCGGCGGGCAAGGGATTTCGAGCGCGGCGTTTCACGGACCGCTTTTCTTCCGAGGCGCTCGCGAGGGCTCTTCTGCGTTCTTCGCCGGAAAGGGCGGGCTGCTCGCGAGGGCTCTTTCCTGTTGACAGGAGGGGGAGCGTCCTCTACCCTGTCCCAATGACACGGAGGTGCCATGCTTCTTCAATTCGACGATTTCGCGCTTCTGTCTCATGCAGGCGCGTTGTGGCATTCGGGAGGTGATGCGGGGAAATTCGCATCGGGAGAGCGGGAATTCGAGGCGAAAGACGCGGCATCGGAGGAGGCGACGCTTTTCGGAAGCAGGAGAAACGCGTCGTTTCGGAGACGAGAGATTCGAGGAGGCGGAAACGCATGCGTAAAGGAATGGCACTGCTCCTGACGGCATTGCTCCTGGCGGCACTGGTCGTCCCCGCGACGGCGGCCTACAAGGACGAGTACAAGCTGGACGTCGTTCCCGGTCCCACCACCGCGTGGGGCCTGGGTGCCCAGTACTTCGCGGACATCGTGAAGGACAAGACCGAGGGACGCATCGTCATCAAGCCCTACTTCGGCTCCCAGCTTTCGGCGGGAAAACAGACCTCGGCCTTTCTCCTCCTCCGGAACGGGGCCATCGACTTCGCCCTCCAGTCCACCATCAACTGGTCGCCCCAGGTGAAGGAACTCAATCTCCCCGCGCTTCCCTTCTTCATCGCCGGCTCCGGAAAGGATCGCTTCAAGGCCATGGACGCCGTCAAGGCGGGCAAGGCGGGCAAGATGATGATCGACGCGGTGGAGAGCAAGGGCGTGAAATTCCTCGGCTGGGGAGAGAACGGTTTCCGGGAACTCACCAACAGCAAGAAGCCCGTGGCGGCCCCCTCGGATATGGACGGACTCAAGATCCGCGTCGTGGGCAGCCCCATCTACATCGACACTTTCAAGGCCCTCGGGGCCAATCCGGTGAACATGAACTGGGCCGAGGCGACCACGGCATTCCAGCAGGGCGTGGTGGACGGGCAGGAGAACCCCATGGGCATCCTCATTCCCTCCAAGATCTACGACTACCACAAGTACATCACGGAGTGGCACTACGTGATCGATCCGCTCCTCTTCGCGGTGAATCCCGACGTGTGGAAGAGCTTCTCCCCCGAGGACCAGGCCATCCTGATGGAGTGCATCGGCCTCGCCTCCAGATACCAGACCGCCCTCGCCCGGGTCGGGTTGGACGACGGCAGCGCCCTCGCGGTTCTCCAGGAGATGGGCATGGTTCCGGAAATCGTGGATCCCTACAAGGCGCTCACCGAGAAGGGCATGGAAGTGACGTTCCTCTCGGAGGAGCAGATGGCGGCGTTCCGCGAGAAGACGCAGCCGGTCTTCGAGAAGTGGACTGGGGAAATCGGCGAGGAGCTGGTGAAGGCCGCCCAGGAGGACATCGCCTCCGTGCAGTGAGGTCATGCACCAGCCACTCTCCGGCGGATCCCTCTTCGGCGGAGAGTGCTTGTTTTCTCGAAAGAGACGCCG
>Ga0067045_1029771_pt1 | contig 18494 bp, 20 predicted proteins | sample TerdegcTABiofilm_FD_59184 | JGI IMG/M metagenome (GOLD analysis project Ga0067045, IMG submission 59184) | Combined Assembly of (Gp0054472, Gp0054536) Wastewater bioreactor microbial communities from Singapore -Terephthalate degrading... | reverse complement strand
AAAGGGGTCGGCGAGCCGTTTCGACGCCTCAGCGGTCAGGGCGATCGGCGGGCGGCTCATGACTTCCGAGCCCCCGACCATGGTGAGATCCGTCCCGCCGCCCAGCATTCCCGCCGCGGCGAAGGTCGCCGTCATGCTGGTGGAGCAAGCCAGGACGACCGAGAACGCCGGAACGGTGGGATTGAGGCTGGCGTCGAGCCACGCCTCGCGCGCGATGTTGCTCCAGCCCAGGTTCGGAATCACGGTTCCCCAGACGAGGAGATCGGGCTCAGCCTGCGCCGCCATCGCCTGCATGACGGGCACGGACAGGGAGATGGCGTCATAGGCGGACAGCGCGCCTCCCCCGCGGCCGAAGGGGGTCCGGAGACCGGGGGCGATGAAGATGGGTTGGGTGAAGCGGTTCATGAGGCCTCGATCAGGGGTGGCGGAGCGCGGAAGAGCCGCCACGCAAGGGAGACGAGTGATGCGCGAGGAGCGTGCGGCGCGACCGCGCCCGGCCCGCCCTAGAGCCTCCGGTCCACGACCAACGGGTCGCCGGACCGCTGTGGACGCTATCCGCCATAGCGCTCGGTCTTGATGACGGAGCGATCAAGGCCGGCCAGAAGCGCCCCGTCGGTCGCGATGTTGACGAACCCGTTGGAGCCGCAAACGAAGACGTGTTCGGGCTTCTGCGGCAGCCGGGCGACGACGTCCTTGATCATCGCGCTGTCGATCCGCCGCGCGAAATCCGAGGCGCGGGCGGGCGTCTCGCGCGTGATCGCCAGCGACAGGACGAACGCCGGATCGCTCGCCTCGGTTTCGAGAAGCTCTCCGGAGAAAAGAACGTCCTGAGCCGTTCGTGCGGAGAGGAGCAAGGCTGTCGGCACGTCCTGGGCCCAGGCGCGGCGCTGCCGGATCATCGCCATCAGCGGCACGAGACCGGAGCCCGCGCCGATCAGCAGGACCGGGTCCATCGCAGGCTGGGGCCACAGGAAATGGCCGCCGAGCGGACCCCGGATCTCGATCTCGTCGCCGACCTCGGCGACATCGTGGAAGAAAGCCGACACTTCACCGTCCGGCAGTCGCTCGATCGCGAGCTCGAGCGTCGGCGACGCGATCGCCGACGACGCGATCGAGTAGCTGCGCATCGCGGTATAGCCATCGGGCGCGGTCAACCGGACATCGACGTGCTGCCCTGCGATGTGGACGAAGGGTCGTTGGGGCCAGAAGAAGAAGCTCTTGATGCCCGGGGTCTGCTGGACGATGTCCGCGATCACGCAGGACTGCCACGACGCGAGCTGCGCGCCGGTCTCAGTCATTTGTGTACCTCTGCTCGCGCCAGGGATCGCCGTATATGTGATAGCCGTGCCCCTCCCAGAAACCGGGCTCGTCGCGTGTCGTGAACTGGAGCGCATTCACCCATTTGGCGGATTTCCACAGGTAGAGGTGCGGAACCAGAAGGCGCGCCGGACCTCCGTGATCTCGCTCAAGCGGCTTGCCGTCGTAGGTCAGGGCGACCATCGCCTTGCCCGAGAGCAGGTCAGCCAGGGGGACGTTCGTCGAATAGTTGTCGTAGCAGTGCGCCAGTACGAAATCGGTGGGGCGCTCGAGCCCCGCATCGGCCAGGATGTCTTCGATGAGGACGCCCTCCCACCGGGTGTTCAGCTTGGACCAGGCGGTGACGCAGTGGATGTCGGCGGTCATCTGCGTCTTCGGCAGGGCGTTGAACTCGGCCCAGTTCCACGTCTTGTGCGGTTTTGGACCGACCTTGACCGTGAACTTCCAGTCCGCTGTCTCGACTGTCGGCGTCGGGCCGGCCGTTAGGACGGGGAAGTTGTCCACTAGATGCTGGCCGGGCGGAACCCGTTTGGCTGTGTCGCCGCCTGAACCGCGGCCGGTGAACCCTCTGGTGACCATGCGCCTCTCTCTCTCGCTGACGACGACAGACCGGATCCGGCTTCACTTCCGATCTCTGTACAGGACCCCGGCGCGAGCAGTCGTCGAGCGTGCGGGCCGTGCGAAAATCAGAAAAATCGAGTCTGCCGTCAGTGTAGAACTATCCTGAACCACTCTGCGTCGCGGCTACTGTAACTTGACTATAGCCCCGCGCCCGCCTGTTTTCCCAATACCCGGGCGCTATAGTTTTGATAGCGCCATCTTGGCGTGCAGGCGCGGTAGTCAGGTTGGGTCGAAGGCTCGCCACGAAATTCGCGCCACGTCGGCCGCGCCTGACGGCGGAGGCGAGGCATCGAAACTATGTCGGATCGCTATTGGCCATGCTCTGCGGCAAGCTTCATAGTCGCAAGCACGAAACTTGTGTTCCGAGGACGTTCGCCCGTCGTCGCCAGCGTCGATCGTCAGCGGGCTTCCGCATCGCGCTGGAGAAACCGATGAGCATGACCGAAGCACAGGCGCCCGAACTGCGGGTGCAGAGATGGATTGGCGAGGATGGCGCCAGCCTCGCCTCACCGCTCAATCTGTCTGATCTCGGGACCGGCCCGAAGATACTCTTCGCCTTCCAGCACTGGTGCCAAGGCTGCCATGTGCACGGGTTCCCGACGCTGCAAAGGCTGCATCGCGCGCTGGGTCCCAGGGGCGTCGGGTTCGCGGTGATCCAGACCGTCTTCGAAGGCGCGGAGGAAAATACCTTCGAGAAGCTTCGCGTGAACCAGCTCAGGTACGAGCTTCCCCTCGCGTTCGGCCACGACGAACCGGCGGCCGGCGCGAGGCTTCCCACCTTCATGGAAGACTACCGGACAGGCGGAACGCCTTGGTTCGCCGTCATTGACGCCAGCGGTCGTCTTGTCTTCTCGGACTTCCATCTCGACGCGGACAAGATCGTCAAGGAACTAGAGCAGGGGTAGCCCGATGCGATGGTCTCACATCCTGATCCGCGCCGCCGCATATCAGGCCTTAGGCCCATTCCGGAAATGAGCCGGTCGGTGGAGACCATGATGGCGGCCTCCAGGCGCGGGCTCGTGCTTGCGCCGGTGGCGGGCCTGTTGCTGAGTGTCGCCGCCCTGCTGCTGGGCAACGGCCTTCTGGGCACGCTCCTGATCGTGAGGGCCGGCCAGGAGGATTTCCCGGGCGGCGCGATCAGCGCCATGATGTCCTTCTACTTCGCCGGCTTCACGATCGGCGCGCTCGTGCTGCCCCGGATCATCGTTTCGGTCGGCCATGTCAGGACCTTCGCAGGTTTCGCCGCGATTGCTTCGATGACCGCACTGCTCCACGGGGCGGTCGTGGAGCCGATCGCTTGGATGCCGCTCCGCCTCGTCACCGGCTTCGCCTACGCGGGCATGATCCTGGCGACGGAGAGCTGGCTCAACGCCCACGCCATGCCGTCGACGCGCGGCCAGCTTCTGTCGATCTTCGGCGTCGTTTCGATGGGATCATGGGCCGTCGGGCAAGGGCTTCTCAACGTCGCTCCACCCACGGGCGTGACCCTGTTCCTGATCGTGTCGCTACTGATCTCGGCGGCGGTGGTTCCGATCACTCTCCTGCCCACACATCCGCCGGCCGAGGTGAAACAGGAGCCGGTCGCGTTCAGGGATCTCATCGTCATGTCGCCCCTCGCCGCGGCCGGCGCCTTCCTGGCTGGACTGGCCATCGGCGGGTTCTGGGGAATGGGCCCGAACTTCGGCCAGAGGATCGGCCTCGATGTGGGCGGCATTTCCGCCTTCATGGCTGCGGTCCTGGGTGGAACCCTTGTCTTGCAATGGCCCCTCGGCTGGCTATCGGACCGCCTGTCCCGGAACGTCGTCATCGCCGGGGCCGCCGTGGCGTCAGCCGTGGCCGCTGTCGGCGTGGCGCTGGCGGTGCAGGCCCCCCTGCCGCTGCTCCTTGTCACGGGCGCCCTGTTCGGCGGCTTTGGCATCCCGATCTATTCGCTGTGCCTCGCCGTCGCGAACGACGACCTTCCGCCCGATCGGCTGCTCGGCACGGCGCGCGGGCTTCTCCTGCTCAACGGGGTCGGGACCGCGGCCGGGCCGATCATAGGCGGCGCCGTGATGAACCTGGTCGGCCCTGGTGGCCTGTTCCTCTATGCGGCGGCGGTCCTCGCGACGCTGGCGGTGCTGGCCCTTGCCCGCAGGACGGCGACCCGCCCCAACCGGGCCAGGGCCACCCTTTGTCCAAGCACGCCGATGATCACCGGCTCACTGGAGGCGATGATCCGGATGAAGGAGGCGTCCCAGAGCGAACCGCGCCGCCCGACGGCCGGGGCGGACGTCGCCTAGGCGACGTCCTCGACGGTGAGGGTCCGGCCGTTGAATTGTATGACCTCCCCGGCCTGGGCGCCTTCGATCGCTTCGAAAATTGGAGCCATAGTGGAAATCCCCATCAGCTCTCGCCCCTGACAGGTGAACTTGCTCGTCGAGACGGCGATGACGAACCAGCGGCCTGACAGTTTCACAACAGCGCCTTCGACGACGGTCGATTTGGGGCCGAAATCGATGGTCCGAAGCGTCTCGAGCTTGTCGACCTGGTCGTGCAGCGTGTCATCGAGCGACTCCGAGAAGTCGCTCGCGATCTCGGCCTGGGCGCGCTCGTCGTTCTCGGTCGGTTCGGACCGGTCGATCTGGGCCGCGGACACGTAGTCGGCATAGATTTCGCGCGCGCTGGTCAGGGCCTTAGCCTCCAGCGAAAGCATCGTCTCTCGGATGTGGTCTTTGTTCCAGTCCATGAGTTCCTCGTCGTGTTTCTATGTTTCAGGATGTCTGGCCGGATCGGCCGTGATCGCCTCGGTCGGGACCTTCAGAATCGTGGATCGCCCTGGTCCTCGTCGATGATCTCTTCGCCCTGGTAGGGGACCCTGATCAGCCGGGAATCGCGGATAATGCTCGTGACCAGCCAGACATACGACTGCTCGGCGGTATCGAAGCCGAGAATGCTGTACTCTTGGCCGAACGGACAGGGCGGGAAATCCGGAAAGCCCTCCCGCAGGATGTAACGCGCGGTGTCCTGCTCGAACTCGGTCTTGTAGATTTTGCGCAGCCCGTACTTCATCGGCACGTCCTGGTCGCCGGTCTGCGTCGTTTCCCGGTTCGCCGCGAGCCGCTCGGAGAAATCGACGTGACAGAGCTCGTCGAAGACGTCGAAGGCGTCGATCAACAGGCCCTTGTGTCCGGTCGCCGGATCCGTGATCGCATAGATGTTGGAGGCGTCTTCTGCGTCATCGCCGCTTTCGAGGCGCAGGGCCGCGTCGACGCTTAGGCTGCACGCCTCGATCGGCGATCCGAGTTCCAGATCGACGACCTGGCCGTCCCTAACGCGGTATTCGCGGTTGTAGCCCTTGGCGACGAAGGACTGCACCGCGTCCAGGACGTCGGTTAGCTGGGATGTCATAAGTTCACCTGTGTCTGCCGTTGATATGAGCCCGCTTCGGCAAAAGGCGTGCTGTGACCCGTCGGATGACGGAGAAGAGCGGAAGGCGCAGCGGTCATAACCATCTGGCCTTCTTGAAACGCATGAACAGGAACAGGCAGGTCGCGGCCATCAGCCCGAGCGCGGCCATCCATCCATAGGCCGAGTTCAGTCCGGGCAAATGCTTGAAGTTCATGCCGTAAATTCCGGCGATCGCCGACGGGACCGCTAGGATCGCCGCCCAGGCCGCGAGTCGGCGGGTGCTCATACCCGTCCTTTGCGCCTCCAGCAGGCTGCTGAACTCGAAAACCGTCGACAGGTTCACAAGCAAGCCGTTGACCATCGACTGCACCCGATCCACATGGTCCGCAACGTCGTTGAAGTAGGGCCTCCCCTCGGCGCTGATGCAGGGGAAATGCCCGCGGACGAGCTTTCGGACCACTTCAGACATGGCGCCGAGGGTGCGCTGGAAGCGCGTCAGCTCGCCCCTCAGTTCGAAGATGCGGGCGACGTCTTTCCGGCCGAGAAAGTCGTCGCGCGACCGTTTCTCCATCTCCAGAACGCCATCCTCGATCATCTCGAAAATGGGCAGATACTGGTCGACGATCCGGTGCAGGACGGCGTGCAGCACATAGTCGACCCCCTTTCCGAAGAGGGTGGGCGAACCCTCGAGTTGCTCTCGCAAGTTGCCGAGCGCCCCGCCGGCGCCGTGCCGTGCGGTGATCAGGTGGTTGTGTCCGGTGAAGATCGCTGTCTTGCCATAGCGGATCTCGTCGCCGACCAGTTCCGCCGTCTGTGCGACGATGTAGAGCTCGTCATTGTAGACTTCGAGCTTGGGCGGGCACAGCGGGTGCATGGCGTTGTCGATCGCCAGCGGGTGGAGGTCATAGGCCCCCTGAAGCGCGCGGAGTTCGTCGGTGGTCGGGTCGTGGAGCGCGATCCAGCAGAAGCCGGAGCGGCTCTCGTCCAGCGGGACGCGTTCGTCGAGCGCCAATTTCCGGACCCGTTTGCCGGCGTTGTAGTAGTAGGCGGCCAGGACGGTCATGCTGGCCTGGCCGGAATGTTGAGGCCGCGCTGGACCGCGGGCCGGGCGAGGCCACGCTCAAGCCAGATCTGGACGTTCGAGTAGGCGTCGACCCCGACGAGTTCGCTGGCGTCGTACATGCCGGTCAGCGCATTCACCCAGCCGAGTGTGGCGATGTCGGCGATGGAATAGTCGTCGACGATCCATTCACGACCCTCCAGCCGGCGATCCAGCACGCCCAGGAGACGCGCGGTTTCGTCTGCGAACCGCTGCCGGGGCCGCTTGTCCTCGAAGTCCTTGCCAGGTCCCCGCAGGTAGACGCCGAGCTGGCCGAACATCGGGCCGATCCCCGACATCTGGAAGAAGATCCAGGCCAGGGTCTCGTAGCGTTGGGCGGGCGCACTCGAAAGGAATTGGCCCGTTTTATCCGCAAGGTAGACCAGGATCGCGCCGGATTCCCACAAAGCGAGGGGTTCGCCTTCGGGACCGTCCGGATCGAGGATCGCCGGGATGCGGCCGTTCGGGTTCAACGCCACGAAGGATGGGTCCTTGGATTCGTTTTTCGCGATGTCGACCAGGTGGGGTTCGTAAGCCAGGCCGGTCTCTTCCAGCATTATCGAGACCTTGACGCCGTTGGGCGTGGGGAAGGCGTACAACTGCAGACGATCGGGATGAGACGCCGGCCAGCGCTGCATGATGGAAAATGACGAGAGGTCCGACATGGTCTGCGATCCTGGTGCTGAGGCGGACGGAAACGACGCCCCTCGTCAAGGCCGGGTCGATGACCGCATCGTCCAATTATGCGGTCATCGCCATTGGGAACCGGGCCGGTGCGGATGCAACGGCCGGGAAGCCTATTCCGCTGCAGATCCGGCGGCAGACTGCGTGGCGTCTGCTGTCTGGCGCTTCGGGATCACCCAGTCGGGCCGGGGGAAGTGGCAGGTATAGCCGTTCGGCCGCTTCTCCAGATAGTCCTGGTGATCCGCCTCGGCTTCCCAGAAATCGCCGACCGGCTCGACCTCGGTGACCACCTTGCCGCCCCACAGGCCCGAGGCGTCCACGTCGGCGATCGTGTCCTCGGCGATCCGCTTCTGTTCCTCGTCAGCGTACCAGATGCCCGACCTGTAGGAGAGGCCGACATCGTTGCCCTGGCGGTTCTTGGTCGTCGGATCGTGGATCTTGAAGAAATACTCCAGGACGTTTCGATAACTCGTCACGGCCGGGTCGAAGATGATTTCTATGCCCTCGGCGTGCGTGCCGTGATTGCGATAAGTGGCGTTCGGGACATCGCCGCCGGTGTAACCGACACGGGTCGAGACGATGCCGGGCTGCTTGCGGATCAGATCCTGCATGCCCCAGAAACAACCGCCCGCGAGAACTGCGCGCTGATGCATATCAAGCCTCCTTCACCTGATCGAGATAGTCGCCGTATCCGCCGGCCTCCATTTCGTCGCGCGGGACGAAGCGAAGGGAGGCGGAGTTGATGCAGTAGCGCAGGCCGCCCTTGTCCTTGGGACCGTCGGGGAAGACATGGCCGAGATGGCCGTCGGCGTGCACGGACCTGACCTCGGTCCGGACCATGCCGTGGGCGGTGTCGCGGACTTCGTTCACGTTCGCCGCAACAATCGGCCTGGTGAAACTCGGCCATCCCGACCTCGAGTCGAACTTGTCCGTGGAAGCGAACAGAGGCTCTCCCGACACGATGTCGACGTAGATGCCCGGCGCCTTGTTGTCGTTGTATTCGCCCGTGAAAGGCCTTTCGGTACCCGACTCCTGGGTAATCCGACGCTGCTCGGGGGTCAGACGGTCAATCGCCGCCTGTGACTTCTCGAACTTCATGTTGGTCTCCAATACTTGTTTAGAGGTCCGTATACACTGCGCTCAGCTTATATTGTCAGTCGTAGCGTCGAGTATCGCAGCGCCTCAAGGATTTGGCCAATGCGTGGCGTCTATAGTTTCCATAGCCGTGAAGCTCCCGCCTCGTTCAACTCCACGCGTAGCCGGCCGCCAGTTGCGCGATCTTCCTGATTTCGACCGCCGCCGTGGAGCCGGACACCGTCGCCATCACGACCTCCCGCTCCAGTACGAAACCGTCGATCGGCCGGGTCACGAGGCCGTGCGCCGTGGCCGATCGTTCCGGAAGAATGCAGACGGCGTCGCTGGCGGCCACGACCCGCTGCACCCAGTCCTCGCGATCCGATCGGAACCGGGGACGCATGAGCATGTCCCCACGCAGGAAATGATCGAGGATCCGATCGCGAAACTCGCAGCTCAGCCGGTCGACGAAGGGAAACGCGAGGAGGTCTTCCCCGCGCACGATCTCACTGGTCGCCAGGGGATGACGCTCAGCACAGCCGAGTACGAAGCGCTCCCGAAACAGGGGGTGCATATCCACCTTGCGGTCCGGCCTCGTTTCGCGCGGCAGGATGCAGGCGTGGTATTTTCCCGACAGGATCTCCGATGTGTCCTCACCCGACTGAAGCGAATGCAGCCTGATTTCGATCGCTGGCGCTTCCAACAGGATGCTCTCGAAGAAGGCCGCAAACCTCTCCGGTCCGATGCTGTGCGCGACGGCGACATCCAGCACGCGGTGCTTCCCCATCGCCCAATTCTCCGAATGATCGCGGACGCTCTTGATCGCCGCCATCATGCGCCTGAACTCCGCCTCGACGTCCTGACCGAGGCCGGTCAAGCGGCTGTTCTTCCCGTCGCGATGGATCAGCGGTCCGCCGAGCTCCTCCTCCAGGCGGCGGATGGCGCGGGTCAGACTGGGCTGTGACACGCCGCTCATCCGAGCCGCCGCCGTGAAGTTCAGCGTCTCGGCGAGGTGGATGAAATAGCTGACCTGAGTGAGTTCCATAGCCGTTCGGCCCATCCCTGACAGATGCCTCTACCGCCACGCCGCCAAGGACGGCGAACGGAGAAGTATGCGCGACGCATATAATATAGACCAAAGGGCTTGTCTATATGCGCGCCGCATATAATAAGAAGGCCTCGAGATGACGTTCACTGGTCAGCGACTGCGCTCTCGTCCTGAGGATCGGGAGCACCGCCGCCCGGCCGCGCGCTGAGGGTTCGACTTATGGCCGGAACAACATTCACCTTTGTCGGCGGGGACGGCGCCTCGCTGTCCGGGCGTCTTGAAGCCCCGGAGGGGACGCCGCGGGGCTGGGCGATCTTCGCCCACTGCTTCACCTGCGGGAAGGACAGTCACGCCGCCGTTCGTATCTCGCGCGCGCTGTCGCGGGCCGGGATCGGGGTGCTGCGGTTCGATTTCGCCGGAACCGGGACCCAGGGGATGGGGGGCGCTCTCAGCTTCCTGTCGGACGTCGAGGACCTTCGTGCGGCCGCTCAGGCCATGGCGGCGGCGGGGATGTCACCCTCCCTCCTCGTCGGACACAGCCTGGGGGGCGCCGCTTCCATCATGGCCGCGGCGGAACTGCCTGACGTTGCGGCGGTGGCGACCATCGGCGCGCCGGCCGAACTCGAGCATATCCTGCAGAACCTGCGACCGGACGAGGTGGACGCCATCAGGCGCGAAGGCGAAGCCTCGGTGGACATCGCGGGCAGGTCCTTCCTCATTCGCCGCAGTTTCCTGGAAGCGGTCGAGAAGCTCGACGTCGAGACCTGCATGGCCGCCCTGCGACGTCCGGTGCTGATCCTCCATTCTCCGGTGGACCAGGTGGTCGGCCTCGATCACGCCTCGCGTCTGTTCGGTGCGTCCAAGCATCCGAAGAGCTTCATCTCGCTCGGTACGGCGGATCACCTTCTCACCGACATCGAGGATGCGAACTACGCCGCAGCCATGGTGGCGGCATGGGCAAGCCGTTTTCTCCCCCTCCTCATGGCCGATCTTCCGCAGGTCGAGGTTGCCGAGGGCGTCGTCGCCACCGAAACGCTCGCGGGCAAGTTCCAGCTCAATATCCGCAGCGGCGAGCATGTCTTGCTCGCCGACGAACCGGTGTCGGTCGGCGGTCTCGGGACCGGCCTGTCCCCCTTCGAACTGGTCTCCGCCGGCCTCGCAGCCTGTACGGTGATGACGATGCGTCTCTACGCGGACCGTAAGGGCTTCCCCCTCAAACGGGCGAGCACGACCGTGCAGCATGAGAAGATCAAGGACATGATGCCCCCCGACCGGTTCACCCGCACCGTCGTTCTCGAGGGGCCGCTGAGTGATGAGCAGCGCGCGCGCATCCTCGAGATCGCGGATCGATGCCCCGTTGATCTGACTCTCGTTCGCGGGTCTGACGTACAGACCGAACTGTCGGGTGCCAGCCTGGCCGGGAATTCCGCGACGCTGGCCTGACCTTGCCCGGACGGAAAAGGCGAACGAATCTTGAGCCAGGCAGGAACCACTAGAGAGGTCTCAGCGCCAGAGCGAGCCATCCTCGCAGGCGGCTGCTTCTGGGGCATGGAGGATATCCTGCGCCGGGCCCGGGGAGTCGTTTCGACGCGCGTCGGTTACACCGGCGGCGAAACCGCTGATCCGGCCTATGCGAACCATTCAAACCATGCGGAAGCGGTGGAGGTGACGTTTGACCCTTCAATCCTCAGCTATCGCGCGCTCTTGGAACTCTTCTTCCAAATCCACGACCCCTCGACCTACGAACAACAGGGCAGCGATTTCGGTCCAGGCTATCGGTCGGCCATTTTCTACACCACCGAGGCGCAGCGGGACGTCGCCCTGGCGACCATCGCCGAAATCGAGGCGTCAGGGCGGTGGCCCGGCCCGGTCGTTTCCGAGATCAATCCGGAAGAACCCTTCTGGGAGGCAGGGCCAGAGGACCAGAAATACCTCATGCGCAATCCCGGGGGCTACAGCAGCCACTTCGTGCGTCCGACCTGGCGTCTGGAACGCCCCGGTCGATGAGCCGGTCGGGCCGCTTTCGGGAAAGCGCAATCCTCGGATCACCGTTCCGCTACCCAGGGTGTGCGTTCTCGGCCTGAAAGAACGAAATCAGGGCGCGCAGCGCCGGCGGGGTCTGATGCCGGTTGGGATGATAGAGATAGAAGCCGGGGAAGGGCTTGCACCATTCGTCCAGGACACGGACGAGCGCCCCGTTGGCGATATGGGTCTCGACAGCCGCCTCGGGCAGGAAGATGAGTCCCATGCCGGCGACCGCCGCGTCCCGGAGGAATGCGGTGTCGTTGGCGACCAGCGGTCCCTCGACCCCCACCGTCACAATGCCTTCGGGCCCGATGAAGCGCCAGCGCTCGAGCTTGCCCGTCGTCGCCCAGCGATACTTGAGGCAGGGATGTCCCGACAGGTCGTGCGGCGTGGCCGGAGGTGCGTGCTTGGCGAAATAGGCCGGAGAACCCACTACCGCGAACCGGTAGGGCGGCGTCAGCCGTATGGCGACCATGTCCTGCGCCAGCCGCTCACCGGCCCTTATCCCCGCATCGAAGCCTTCCGCCACGACATCGGTCAAACCATCGTCGACGACCATCTCCAGCCGCACGCCGGGGTGAAGGGCGTTGAAGAGCGGCAGGCGTGGCATTACGATTAGTTCCGCCGCCATTCGCGGAAGATTCAGGCGGATCGTCCCGACGGGATCGTCGCGAAGCGCGAGCGCATCTCCGAGCGCCTGGTCCAAACCGGCAATGGCCGGTGCGAGCTTGGCGTAAAGGACGGCTCCCGCCTCCGTCGGGTGGACGCTGCGTGTCGTCCGGTTGAACAGGCGCAACGCCAGGCGATCCTCGAGGCGACGCAGGGTCCGGCTCAGGGCCGAGGGCGTGACGCCGAGGCGCAATGAGGCGTCCCGGAAGCTACGCGCCTCGTGGATCGCAATGAAGGCCCGCAACTCGGCGTAGTGGCCACCGTCCATCATTGTTTCCTTCAGCTCACCAGACCATCCCGCTTTATGGCCTTTTTCGCACAGAAACGAGCGCCTAGCTGTGCGTGATCGAAGGAGCGGGTGATGAGCGAAGCCATGATCAATCAGGCCGCCTGGCAGCACGCACCGGGACATCCGCTGCGGATCTGTGTCTCCGATCTGCCCCCACCGGCCGCGGACGAGATCCGCATCCGTAACGCGGCTATCGCCATCAACCCGATCGACTGGATCCTGCAGGAGATCGCCCTTCTGCCCTGGCTGGAATATCCGGCGATTCTCGGCAGCGATGTCGCCGGGGAGGTCGCGGCGGTCGGTAGCGCGGTCGAGCGGTTCAAGGTCGGTGATCGTGTCGTCGGGCAGGCGGTTGGGACAACCGTCAACGAACCCGCACAGGGCGCCTTCCAGGAACACACGATCGTGCTGGAGCACATGGCGGCGCCGATCCCCGACGATATGGCCTTCGCTGATGCGGCTGTCCTCCCCCTTGGCCTCGGCACCGCCGCCAGCGGCCTGTACGGACGGACACAGTTGGCTCTCGCGCCGCCGTTACACTCGCCGACCACGCGCCCGGAGGTCGTTCTGGTCTGGGGTGGATCGTCAAGCGTTGGCTGCAACGCCATCCAGTTCGCGGTGGCGTCGGGCTACGGGTGCATCGCCATCGCCTCTGCGCGCAACGCCGGCCTGTTGAAGGCGCTAGGCGCTGGCGAGGTTCTCGACCACGCGAGCCCGACCATCGTGGAGGACGTACTCGAGGCGCTACGCGGGCGCCGTCTGGCCGGGACGTTGCATGCCACCGGCGGCATCGACGACTGTTTCGCCGTCGTCGCGAGATCCGACGGCTCGCGTCGGGTGGCGGCGACGCTGACGCCGCCCGAGGAACGGCCCATGGGCATTGAAGCGACGCACATCTTTGGGTCGAGCCTCAAGGACGGCGAAGTCGGTCCGATGATCTATCGCGACTTCCTGCCGCAAGCGCTCGCCTCGCGCACATTTGTCTCCGCTCCCCCGGCGAAAGTCGTGGGCCAGGGACTTGCCATGCTCCAGCCCGCCCTGGAAGCCCTGAGGGCTGGCGTATCCGCAGCGAAGGTCGTCGTCACCCTGCCATGAGTGACCTACGCGTCGTCACTCGTTTCGCGGTCTATCCCCCGGTCGAGCAGTTCGGCGTCGACGGGACAGTTCGTGCAGCCCGCGTAGCAGCACAGGCGACAGATGCGGTACGAGTGCTCGAGATTTTCTAGGCGATCGCGCAGGACGCGTTCAGCGATGTCGCCCAGGATCTTCAGTTCCTCCGGGTTCAGGATCGACAGCCCTTCGGCGATCACCTGATCGCGAGAGGCCAGCACCTCGCCGCTCGCCATCTCCCCGGCCGCAGTCAGGTAGAGGGCTCGCGCTCGCCCGTCCGTGAGATGCTCCCGGCGCTCGATCAGTCCCTCGGCCGCCAACCGATCCACTAGGCGAACGGTCCCAGGATGCGACAGGCCCACCCCGACCGCGAGCATGCCAATCGAGAGCCCGGGCTTGTGTGAGAGCAACGCCAGCGCCGAGGCGGCGGGTCCAGCTTCAGGCGCGCGCGATGAACTGGCGCGAACGATGTCGTCGCTGATCATCAGTGCGAACGCCCCGAATATATTTCGATCTCGAGGTCCATCCATTCTCAGGTCTATATGTGCGCGAAGCATGGACATCAAGCCGGACTCCAGCACCTCCTATCCAGGAGATGATAATCAATATCTTGTATTGCAACGATATTTTTTCCGCCTGTCGGGTTGGATAAGCGGAAAAAGAGGTTTGAAGCACGAGGCGGGGGAGCAGATCGATACCTGACAGCTATCGACGCAGCCCCACGTCATCCGCGGCGCGGTCAAATCCGCTGGGCAATCGCGGCTGCGACTCCCGTGGGTGTTGACGTCAGCCCCTCGACATCTCTCGCCCCTGATTATATGCACGACGCATATACCCGGGAGGCCCAGCGATGGACGACCCTTCAGATCGCTTGATCAACACCTTCGGCGCCCTCTCGCAGGCCGTGTCCGACCGGGTTCGAATGGCGATCGCAGAGGCCTTCAACGCAGGCGGTGAAACCGCGGCCGCACTCATCGCCATCGGCCATGAGCCGGGGATGTCGATCGGTCAGATTCGTCAGATTCTCCGGCTGTCCCATGCCGGGGCCGTCCGGGTCGTCGAGAGGCTCGGAGACCAGGGCCTGGTTGAGAAATCGCAATCGTCGTCGGACCGTCGCGTGGTTCACGTCACCCTTACCCTGCAAGGTCAGGCCCAGCGAGCAGAGCTCCTCGGACTTCGCAAGGCCGCCGTGGCGGCCCTCCTTGGCAAGGTCTCCGCCGAGGACCGCGTCGCCCTCGAGCGGGCTGCGGACGCCATCCTGTCGTCCGTGTTTTGCGATCCCCAGGGCGGCTGGGCGACATGCCGCCTCTGCGACCACGCACGCTGTGACGACTGTCCGGTCGACAGACATCGTCCATGATGAAACCGCGAAACCTCACCTGAGGCGTTTGAAACGGCTTTCGCGTTCACACCGAGGAGGCTCCAGCCGAAACGGTACTGAGGCCGCGCCAACCGGCCCCGTCTGACTGCAACCGAGACGATATGATGCCCGTGTTTGTCCAAGCCGGCCTCTGGGGCCTATTCTCAGCCAGCGGTCTGACAATCGGCGCCCTGCTCGCCGTCACGCTCTACGGCCGCCTGTCCCATCGCGTCATCGCTGGCGTGATGGGATTCGGCGGCGGGGTTCTGATCGCCGTCGTCGCCGTCGAACTGATGACGGAGGCCTATACGCGTGGCGACCCCCTCTCCGCTGTCGCCGGCCTCATCGCAGGGGGCGCGGTGTTCAGTTTCATCAACTGGCGTCTCGCCGAGCATGGGGCGAAGAACCGTAACCGGTGCGGAGACTGCGTCGCCCAGCCCAGCGAAACGGACCAGAAGGGGAGCGGACTCGCCATCGCGGTCGGCGCCGTTCTAGACGGCATTCCCGAAGCACTGGTCATCGGCCTGTCGTTGCTCGGCGGGGGCAAACTCGCCGCGGGCGTGGTCGCGGGCTTCTTTCTCGCCAACATCCCTCAAGGCCTTTCCAGCGCGTCCGGCATGCGATCGGCGGGTCGTTCGAGGCGCTATATCTTCACGGTCTGGCTAGGAATACCGGTCATTACCGCCGCAGCGGCGGCGCTTGGCGCGCTCGTCCTCGGTTCGGCATCAAACGAGATCCCGGCGGTGATCCTCGCCTTCGCAGCTGGCGCCGTGCTGGCGATGCTCGCCGAGGCGATGATCCCCGAGGCGTTTGAAAACGCCCAGCCCTTCATCGGATTGATCACGGTGATCGGCTTCCTCGCCGCCTTCCTGCTCCTGCAGCTTCACTGAAAGCAGGCGAACCTGTTCCTTCGCAAGGCGCTTCCCTGCTCAGCCGACCGGCAGGCTGCCGTTAAGCCCACACGCCGTTCCGCTTCGGCAAGTCCCCGGCAGAGCGGAACTGACTTTCACTAGAGGGCCGCTTTCACCGGCTGGTGAAACTCGATGTTCGCGACACGTCAGAGCCTTACCCGCCGATACCCGGTCCCCTCAAAAGCACAGGGAAGGGCTCCGCCCTCGCGCGGGCCAGGGTGAAGCGGCTTCGCCGCCGGATCGACCGGTCTCCCCGGCCTTCCGCGCCGGTCATTCCTGCATCTTGGACAAGGACGTCAGGCTTGTGCAGGTCGGGCGATCCCTGTTCCACTCATGACGCTCCTCGCGGGCGCGTCTAGGATCGTCCCACGGGCTGATCTGTCGGGAGTCACCTGGCGATCCTGCGCCTTCGAGCGCCCAGAGGGGACGTGTGCCCCGACGGATTGGCCGTGATCGACGCCCCGTGGGGAGTTTGCGCCTTCGAGCGCCAGAACAGGGCCGGCGAGGATTACGGCCGCCCGACCTGGAACGGAGAAGGTGATGACAGATGGAATAGCAACTTACGTCGGCGTCGATTGGGCGTCCGTCACGCACTATGCCTTCGCCCTCGATCCCGAGGGCGGCAAGCTCGGGTACAAGGGCTTCGTCCACAGCGGCGATGGCTTGGCCGAGCTTGTGGAGTGGATCAGGCGCACTGCGGCCGTCGAACCGGGCCGTGTGGCGATCGGCATCGAGGTTCCGCACGGACCGGTCGTGGAGAGCCTCATGGAGGCGGGCTTCCAAGTCTATGCCCTCAACCCCAAGCAACTCGACCGCTTCCGTGACCGGTTCACGGTCGCCGGCGCCAAGGATGATCGGCGCGACGCCCTGGTGCTCGCGGACGCCCTGCGGACCGATCGGCAGGCTTACCGACTGCTGGAACCGATGCATCCGACCATCATCGAACTGCGAGAATGGTCCAGGATGACCGAGGACCTCTCGGCCGAGCGCAATCGACTGGCCAATCGGTTCCGGCATCAGCTTTGGCGGTATTTTCCCCAGGTCATCGATCTGGCCGAAGACTGGGCCAGCCTCTGGATTCTTGACCTGTGGGATCTGATCCCGACGCCGGCGCGGGCCAGGACCGTGAGGCCCGAGACCGTGGCCAAGCTGCTCAAGCGCACCAAGGTCCGGCGCTGGACCGCGGACACCCTGTTGGAACAGTTGCGATCCACGCCGCTGATCGTCGCGCCCGGCGTTGCCGACGCGTGCGTCGCCCATTGTCGCGTCATCCTCCAACGCTTGCGGCTGGTCATTGATCAGCTCCGCACGGCGTTGAAGCATCTGGATCGCCTGTCCGCGGCGGTCGCGGCCATCCCGTCGACCGATCCGACGCCCCCGCGCCACCATGATCCGGAGATTCTGCAGTCCATTCCCGGCGTCGGACCGATTGTCCTGGCCGCCCTGTTGTCGGAAGCGCACGACGCCGTGGTTCGGCGGGACGCCCAAGCCCTTCGTGGCCTGTCGGGCGTGGCGCCGGTGACCCGGCGCAGCGGCAAGCAGACGCTGGTGATCATGCGCCAGTCGTGTCCGCGTCGGCTCCGGACAGCGGTCTACCATTGGGCGCGCGTGGCCGTGATGCGGGACTTCAATTGCCGCAACCGGTATGCGGCGCTCAGGAAGCGCGGCCATTCCCACGCCCGGGCGCTGAGGTCGATCGGCAGCCGCTTGATCGGCGTCGCCTGCGCCATGCTGTCGACGGGCGAACTGTTCGACGCCGCGCGTCAGCCTCAGCAAGCCTCGGCCTAGACTCTCGATGAGCATTCTTGTTTGGCCGGCCTTGCGGGCCGGCCGTGCTTAGGGCTCCGCCCTCGGCGCACTTCGGCACGCCTTCCGCCCAGCTTCAGTCCCATGCGAGGGGCGTCGATCTCTCGGGATCGTCAGGCCCTGCAGCCGGGTCCCCGCGAAGGCGCACCTCCGTTTGCACACCCGCTGCTCGCCGCGAGGCAGGCGTCATGCGGCGCGCTTGCGCTCGCATGACAGCCCTGCCCGGAGGCGGATTGGTGAGAGCAGTGATCGGTATCGGCACCGGACATTTTCCACTTGAAAAAGGTGGGGAGTCCCCTCCGGTCGATCCGCCCTGGCCCTTGCTACCCCGGTCTCGCCGACGGGCAGGGTTTCAGGCGCGCCTTTCGCGTGCCTGCAACCCTTGCCCAAAGGAGGCAGACATGACTGCTCATGATGTTCAGACCGCCGCGACCGCGCCCGAAACCGGGGCGGTTCCCGAGCCCGCGCACGGCGCGGAGATCGTGGTGCCGCTGAACCGGCTCAAGGCGTCCCCGAGGAACGCCCGGAAGGTGAAGCACTCGGCGGCGGCTATCGAGGCGCTGGCGGCCTCGATCAGGGCCAAGGGCGTGCTTCAGGCGCCTGTGGTGGAGATCGAGCGGGACCGGGAAGGCGCGACGACGGGGAGGCTGCTGGCCGACCACCAAAGCGCCGTCCGCGTGACGGTCTGGCGAGGGGAGGCCCTGGTCTTCAGTGGTCCCTCCGCCGAATGCGCCGCGTGGCTCTCGAGCGAGCCTCAACGCCGCTCAGACTGTCCGGCGATCTCCCACCCGGACCAACTCTGCAGCACAGACTGCGGACGACTGCGCCTCGATGTTGGCTGACGTCTGTCTTGGACAAGACGTCAACGGTTCGGGGGCTGCTGCCCCGGTTGCCTCTTCTCCGTCAGCGCCCCGGGACCTTCGCCAGCCTCTGGTCGTCGTCACCCAGACCTTGACCTGAATCAAGGTGTCGTCGCGCACCCGACCTAGGCTCAGGACTCATAGCCAGAATAGCACTGTAGCGGCGAGGGCGATGGCGGACAGGAAGACGGTCGGGCACCGATCGTAGCGGGTGGCGACGCGACGCCAGTCCTT
>Ga0067045_1029770_pt1 | contig 18495 bp, 18 predicted proteins | sample TerdegcTABiofilm_FD_59184 | JGI IMG/M metagenome (GOLD analysis project Ga0067045, IMG submission 59184) | Combined Assembly of (Gp0054472, Gp0054536) Wastewater bioreactor microbial communities from Singapore -Terephthalate degrading... | reverse complement strand
TGCTCATCGCATCCCCCGCCTCCACCGCCCCCACCAACCCCACCGTCTCCACCATCCCCAACGCTTCCAGCATCGCCTACCTCCCTCCGTCTGGCGCCACCCTGTGCCCTGCGGCGCCGCGCCGCTGATCGGGCTGCCGCTGTCGGGTCACTGCGCTTGCGAATCCAGCACCACCCGGTCCACCTTGCCGATGATCACCGCGTCCAGCGGAATGGGCGGATCGAACGCGTTGCAGGCCTCGCGCGAGACCTCCACGAGCACGTCATCGCCTTCCTGCATGGACTGCCAGGTCGCGCTCACCTCCACCGGGCCCACCGCGTTCAGGCGCTCGTCCAGCGCCTGGATGAGATGGAAGGTCCTGCCCTTGTAAGCGGGGATCGCCTGGTTGAGGACCACCGTGCCTACCACGCGGGCCAGCTTCACGCGACCACGCTCCCTCCTCGGTCAGTCCACGATGCCGACGATCACGCTGCGCACGGGCGGGAACTCCCAGCCCGTCACCTCGCGCCCGGCAGCACCCGACTCGGTGACCAAGACCTCGTCTCCGGACCTCGCGCCCACGCTGTCGACGGCCACCTGGAGCGGCTCCGCTGGGTCTCCGCGTCCCGGCCGCGCCCGCACCAGCAGCAAGGTCCGCCCCTGCAGGCACGGATGCTTGCTCGTCGCGATGACGCGGCCGATGACCGTGCAGACCTTCACGAGCGAGCACCAGGGACAGTCAGCGCCTGACCCTGCAGGTGGATCGAGTCCACGATCCCCACGATCACCCCGTCAGTAGGGACCTCCTTCATCCCTGGGGCCATCCGCGCCGAACTGCCCATGACCGCCAGCGTGACCTCCCCTTCGCCGGCGCCCACGGCATCGATGCAGACCATGTACCGCCCGGAACCTTCCAGCCCTGCCGGGCCCACGTTCATGATCTCCACCACCAGCAGCTTGCTGCCCCCCAGGTTCGGCACCTTGGCGGTCGCAACTACGTGGCCTCGCACCTGGGTCAGCAGCATGGCTTCCTGAGACGATCGACCGTCTGAGATCGCAAGCGAAAACAGCGCCCAACGCTCCAGGCTCGGCGGCGGCGCGGTAAGCCCATGCGCCAATTCGGAGCGGGACACCAGCTTTCGACACCCCGATACCGGCGAACCCGCAGGGCGGCCTCATAGTACGGCCGGCCCCTAGCCGTGTCAAGCCAGCCAGACCCAGGGGCTGCCCCCGAAGAAGCAAGCGGCGCAGCGCTGGCGGGAGTTCGTCATTCGTCGAGCAGCCGCAGGCTCTCCAGGCCCGCGTCCACGGCCGCACGGCCATACCCGCAGACGGCGAAGATGCGCTCGATCACCTGGTCCATCAGGATGTCCGGGCAGGAAGCTCCGGAGGTCACCACCAAGCGCAGGGGCATCGCTGCCGGCAGCCAATCGCGACTCACCACCGGTTGGTGGCAACGCAGATCGAAATGGCGGATGGCCTGCCGCGACAGGATCTCGTCGCAGTGCGCCACCAGGTAGCTGGGCATCGCCCGCGAGCAGATCTCCGCCAGATGCGCCGTGTTCGAGCTGTTGTACCCCCCGACGATCACCGCCAGCGCCGCGTTGGCCCGGAGCACGGCCCGGGTGGCGTTCTGATTCTGGTTCGTCGCATAGCACAGGGTGTCACTGGTGTCCGCACAGCGGTACTCGAGCTGCTCCGGGCCGTACCGCGCGCCCATGGCGGCGCGCAGGATGCGCACGACTCGGCGCGTCTCTTCGGCCAGCATCGTGGTCTGGTTGACCACCGCCACCCGCGCCAGATCGCGCTCAGGCACGAAACCCGGCGACCAGCGTGCGGCGAAGCGATCCGCCAGGGTCTGGCTGTCGAGCTGGCCGCGGATGTAGGCCGCCACCACCTGAGCCTCGCTGCAGTCGAACACGACCAGCGTCGGCGCGAACTGCTGGATATGCGACTGGGTGGCCCGGGTCTCCTCGTGGTTGAACTTGCCGTGGATGATGATCGTGTATCCCTCGCGCCCGAGCAGCTCCCCGCGCCGCCAGACTTTGGCCACGAACGGGCACGTGGTGTCGTACCGGGCGCGGAAGGCGGGGGTGCTGGTGTCGATGCCGCTGCGCTGCAGCGAGGCCTCGATGTCCAGCGTCGTGCCGAACGCCGGGATCAGCACGGCGTCGGTGGCGTGGATATCGGTCTCGGGCACCTGGCGGCGCCCCTGGCTGTCGAACACGAAGCGAACGCCGCGCCGCCGCAGCTCGTCGTTGACCAGATGGTTGTGGATGATCTCGCTGACCATGTAGGTGGGCCGGGCGGGCGTCTCGTCGAGCACCGAGAAGGCCATGTGGATGGCTCTCTCGACACCGAAGCAGAAGCCGAAATGGCGCGGCACCACCAACTGCAGATCGCCGACTTCCAGGAGCGTGGGCACCAGGCTGCGGCGCCCCGTCTGGCGTCTGAATTCCTTGATGCGCTGGATGATCGGACCGGCGTAGTGGTTCGGCACGCGGGCGAACTGCGAGTACCCCATGGCTCGCTCCTGGCTCGCTGGGCCGCAGGCGACCGCGTCCGCCCTTTCCCGAGCCACCAAAGGCCCGGCCGCGCCGCTGGCAGCACCCGTGCGGTTGGTTCGCCCGGAAAAGCGGGCATCTGGGGCGCCCGGCCCGCGGTCTTCGAGCCCAACAGCGCAGCGGTCCCGCGGCCTGCGCCGACGCTCGATTCGGTGCGCGAATGTACCGGAACCCGATTGGCTGTCAACGGGGCCGAAGGCGCTCTGGACTGGCCGCAGCCGGGGCGCGGACGAGCGCCTTGACAGCCGCGCCGCCCATGGCGTAGAATGCCCGTGCCCGGCGGCTGTCTGCCGCAGCGTTCTACCCGAGGAAGACCATGATCGGCATCTCCTACCATGCCGGGGGCATGCGGGATCTGCCCCTCGAACGCGTCGTCCAGATCCTCAGCGACGTCGGCTACGACGCCATCGAGATGATGTGCGGCCCGGAGGCGCACATCCGCTCGGACGAGGTCACCGACGCCGGCCTGCGGGACGTCAAGCGCCTGTGTGACGACCACGGACTGGCGGTGGCGGTCATCAACCCCTTCGCCGGCCCCGGCCTGTACCAGTTGGCTGTCGAGAAGCCGCAGCGCGCCATCGATCACTATGCGCTCCTGCAGGACGTGGCCGTGAGCCTGGGGGCTGCCGGCGTCAACTTCCTGACTGGCTACGGCGGAGAGCGCGGCGACGCGTTCGCCTGGCGCCTGCTGGTGGACGTGCTGCGGCCCATCTGCGAGCGCGCCGAGCGCCTGGGGCTGACGATGAACATCCACAACCACGAGGCCACGACGATCGACACGCCGGACAAGGTGCGCCTCCTGGTCCGCCATGTCGGCTCGCCCGCGCTGCGGCTGCTCAACGACATCACCAACTTCTATCACCTGGGAGCCGACATCGAGCGCACCACCCGCGAACTGGCGGACCTGACCGTCCACTGCCACGTGAAGGGCGTCCGCGGCATGTACCCCTACTCGACGTTCCTGATTCCCGGCGAAGAAGGCGACGAACTGGATTTCCGCACGTTTGCGCGCACGCTGGGCGAGGCAGGGTACCAGCGCTATGTCTCGGTGGAGACGTTCCCCCAGATGCGCCTGGAGAAGGCGCAGATCGCCTTCACCATGATGTCCACCGTGCTCCGCGAGCTGGGGCTCCGTGGCTGAGCGGCCCCTGGCGGTCGTGCTGGCCAGCGGCGGCCTGGACTCGTGCGTGGCGACCGCCATCGCCGCCACCGACTTCGACCTGGCCATGCTCCATGCCAACTACGGGCAGCGCACCCAGGCACGCGAGCTGGCGGCTTTCCGTGCTCTGGCGGATCACTTCGGCGCGGGGCATCGGCTGGTGGTAGACCTGCCCTACTGGCAGCAGATCGGCGGCAGCAGCCTGACCGATCCCACCCTGCCCGTCCCCCAGGATCTCCCCGAGCAGGGACGCGTACCCAGCACGTACGTGCCGTTCCGCAACGCCAACCTGCTGGCCATCGCCGTGGCTTGGGCCGAGTCGCTTGGCGCGGCCGCGGTGTTCATCGGCGCCCACGCGTCCGACAGTCCATACCCGGACTGCCGGCCTGCGTTCTTCGCCGCGTTCAGACGCGTGATCGCGCTCGGCACGAGGCCCGAGTCCCGCCTGCGCCTGGAGACGCCGCTGATCCACTGCACCAAGGCGGAGATCGTGCGCCGGGGGATCGCCCTGAACGCTCCCTTGGCGCTCACCTGGTCGTGCTACCAGGGGCAGGAGTTGGCCTGCGGCCGCTGCCATAGCTGTAGGCTGCGCCTGCAGGCCTTCGCGGCCGCGGGCCAGCCGGATCCATTGCCATACGCAGTCCCCGTGTCTGGGCAGTAGGGCCGGGCTGCGGTATATTACGTCTTCCTGCCGGACACTCGTCGGCTGCCTTGCCGAGACATTCGGGGATCTCATGGAACGCGACCCGCAGGAGCTGTTGGAGACCTTCCCAAACCCGCGCCCGGAGCGCGAGTACACGATCCAGATCAACTGCCCGGAGTTCACCTCGGTATGCCCACGCACCGGGCAGCCTGACTTCGGCACGATCCGGATCTGCTACGTGCCGGCAGGCGCGTGCATCGAGCTCAAGTCGCTCAAGCTGTACTTGCAGTCCTACCGCCAGCGGGGGATCTTCTACGAGGCGGCCATCAACCGGATCCTCGACGACCTGGTCGCCGCCTGCGCGCCGCGTCGGATGACCGTCACCGGCGAGTTCAACGCCCGAGGCGGCATCGACACCATTGTGACGGCAGAGCATATCGGGGTGGTTCGGCAATGACCGGCGACCAACCGGCACGCGTGCACCGCCGCCACCCCTGCTCGCTTCGCCCTTCCAGCCAGTGTAGCCCGGAGAGCACCGATGACCGAGCCCAGCCGTGACGATCCGGCAGCCGATGAGCAGCCGCAGCCGCAGCACGCATTCCCAGCGCCGTCCGGAGCGCCCAGTGGCGCTGCCGACAGTGGAGCCGACGAGGCGCTGACCTCAGCCGACGCGGAGGCGCCGACAGAGGAGGAGGACGAGTACTCCGACGAGCAGAACGAACCGCCGGCACCTGCCAGCGCGCCCGCTGCATTCAGCACCCGGCCACCATCGGCCAAGACCTGGTATCCGTACATCACCAAGACCCAGTTCGACAAGTTCCTGGCGCGACTGGAAAACAGGATGCCGGCCCAGATCGACCGCGACTACGTGCGGGCCATCATCCACACGCCGTCGATGATCTACCGCTTCCTGCGCGGCATCGAGGCCATGGGCTTGATCGACCGCGAGCAGCGACCGACGGAGCGCCTCGTGCGTCTGGTGGAGCGCGACTCCCGGCCCACTGCCCTGGCGGAGATCCTGCGCGACCTGTACGGCGATCTACTGGACGACTGGCGGCAGTCCGGCGAGGCGTTGAGCGACGACGACATCGTCGATTACTTCCGTGCCCGCACCGGCATGGGCAGGGATTCCGCCAACAAGATGAAGATGTTCTTCAAGTACATGCTGAGCGAAGCTGAGTTCGATCAGAGGCAGAGAGGCGAGCCTGCGGCGACCAGGACGCCAGCCGCGCCGCCCACGCGTGACGAGGCGATCCGCGACGAGGTTCAGCGACCGCTGCCGCCGGAGCCCACGCCTGCCGTAGCAGCGGCCGCCACGCCTACCCGCGAACCGCTGGCTGCGCCCCGTCCAGTCGAGGCCACTCCCGAGGTGCGCCTCCAGCCACCGCGCCACGAGGCACCGCCTCAGCGTGCTGCCGGCCGCGAGCCCGCACCGGACCGCCGGCGTGGCCGCGACAACCGCGATGGCAACCGGGAGCAGCGGGCCCCGGGCGAGGTGCGCAACGCCGCGGAACAGCGCGGTCCCCTGCCGCGCAACGGCGGCCCACAGGCGCCGCTCCCCCAGCAGCCGCAGCCGGCTTCTCAGTCTCCGGCCGAGCCCGCCCAGGCCCAGCAGGAGCCCCGTGGATTCGCCGGTCCCCAGACGTTGACCGACGTGCAGCGGGCATACCTGCAGACCTTGCAGGCGATCGTCCGGGTGAACGTGGACGGCGACTGGGACGAAGAGATGATCAAGACCGTGTTCGACCGGCTGGAAAGGCTCTTCGACCGGATCCGCCGCACCTGAGCAGCGGGCGCTGCAGCGGGGACGCGAGGGGCGCGGGGTTCGTTTTTCGGGGCGGCGGGCCTAGCTGTGCCGAGGGAGCCATGTTGGCCGAGCGAGCGGCTGCGTTTCGGAGCCCGCCGGCGCAGCCGCCGACCCGGCCCGGCAGCGCCAGGGGGTACGGCCGGGACCTGCCAGCCCAACGCTGGCTGGCGCCACCAGGAGCGGGCGCGGGACGCTCGTCACTCCGTGTACTGGCTCATCGCGCAGAACTTCCGGATCCGCTGCTCGACCAGAGCAGCCGGAGGGATCGTGCGCAATTCGGAGAACGCTTCCGCTACCTGCCGCTTGAGCAGCGACGCCGCCTCGTCCCAGTCGCGATGCGCGCCGCCGAAGGGCTCCGGGACGATGCTGTCGATGATGCCCTGCTGCTTGAGATTCTGAGCCGTCAACTGCAGTGCCGCGGCCGCTTCTTCCTTGCGATCGCGCGTCTTGAAGAGGATCGTCGAGCAGGCTTCCGGAGCGATGACGCTGTACCAAGCATTCTCCAGCATCAGGATGCGGTCACCGACCGCCAACCCGATGGCCCCACCGCTGCCTCCCTGGCCGATGATCGCCACCACGATCGGCACTTCCAGGTGCGACATCTCGAATAGATTGCGGGCGATCGCTTCGGCCTGGCCGCGCTCCTCGGCTTCGATGCCAGGATAGGCTGCCGACGTATCGACCAACGACAGGATGGGACGCCCGCACCGTGCCGCCAGGCGCATCAGCCGCAGCGCCTTGCGGTACCCTTCGGGGTGCGGCATGCCGAAATTGCGCTGCTGGCGCTGGGCGATCGTCCGCCCGCTCTGCGTGCCGACCACCATGATCGGCATGCCGTCCAGCCGTGCCGGTCCCCCTACCACCGCAGCATCGTCGCCGAAGGCACGGTCGCCATGCAGCTCGACGAAATCGGTCAGCATACGCCCGATGTAGTCGAGCGCATAGGGCCGCTGCGGGTGCCGGCTCAACTGCACCCGCTGCCATGGCGTGAGGTTGCTGTAGACCTGCTGGCGGAGAGACTCGGCGCGGCGCTGCAGGCGATCGATCTCCTGCGACAGGTCCAGCCCATCGGCCTCGGCCTGGCGCGAGAGTTCGGCGATGCGCTTCTCCAGCTCGACGATCGGGCGCTCGAAATCCAGATGGAACGTGGTCTCCGTCATCCGTCTCCTCTACCCCCGGTCCTGCGAGGTGACGACACACCGTGTCGCGCGCCGCCCGCCAGCGCCACGCGATCTTGCGCCTCGGTGCCGGGCTCGGCGCGGGCGAGGCACGCGGGCAGACGACGATCCGGTCGCCCAGCGCCGCTGCCCAAGCAGACACCGCCGAGACCCGTTCGCTTCGCCTCGAACCCGATGCCGTGCGGCCGCCAGCATCGCCCCGGCTCAGCGCAGCCGCTCGACTGCAGCCTGGATGCGGTCCATGGCCCGCTCGATGTTCTCCAGCGACGTGGCATACGAGAGGCGGATATGCTCTTCGGTCCCGAAGCCCACTCCGGGCACGCAGGCGGTCTGCGCCTCCTCCAACAGGTACTCGCACAGGCTGACCGAGTCGGTGATGGCTCTGCAGCCGACACGGCGCCCGTACAGCGCGCTGACATCCGGATACGCGTAGAAGGCCCCCCGCGGCAGCCGGCAGGCGACTCCGTCCATCTGGTTGAGGCGGGCCACCATGTACCGGCGGCGCTGGTCGAACGCCGTCCGCATCTGCGCGATCGAATCCTGCGGCCCGGTGAGCGCCGCCACCGCCGCTTTCTGCGAGATCGACGCAGGATGCGACACCTCGTGGTTCTGGATCTTGTTCATCGCGGCGATCACCGGCGCTGGCGCCGCCGCATAGCCGATCCGCCAGCCAGTCATCGCGTACGCCTTCGAGACTCCGTTCACGACCACCGTCAGCGCTCGGATCTCGGGTCCGAGCGAGGCGATGGACAGATGCTCCGCGCCGTCGTACGTCAGCTTCTCGTAGACCTCGTCGCTGAGCACGTACACGCCGTGCTCGAGGGCCACCGCAGCCAGCCCGGCCAGCTCGTCGCGAGTGTACACCTGGCCGCTCGGATTGGCGGGCGTGTTCAAGTACAGCAGGCGCGTCCGCGGCGTGATCGCGCGGCGGAACTCGTCGGGGGTGAGCTTCAGCCCGTTGTCGGGGCTGGTCGGGACGATGACGGGCTCGGCGCCCACGAGCTTCGGCTGCTCGACATACGTCACCCAGTACGGCGCCGGGATGATGACCTCCTCGCCCGGGTTGACCAGCGCCGCCACCGCGAGGAACAGACAGTGCTTGGCGCCGTTGTTGACGATCACCTCGTCCAGCGTGTACTCGAGTCCGTTGTCCACGGCGAACTTGCGGCAGATCGCCTCCTTCAGCTCGATGATGCCGGAGCTCGGCAGGGTGTACTTGGTGAAGCCCTCCTCGATGGCCCGGATAGCCGCCTCCTTGATGTGGCACGGCGTATCGAAATCCGGCTCCCCGGCGGACAGCGCCACCACGTCGATCCCCTGCCGCCGCATGGCCGCGGCCTTGGCCGAGATGGCCATGGTCGCGGATGGCTGCACGCGCTCCACGTTGCGCGCAATTTGCATCGGCCTGTCCCTCGCTCAGGTGGTGTACTCGGCGTTGATGCGCACGTACTCGTAGCTCAAGTCGCAGGTGAAGATCTCGGCGGTGGCGTCACCCCCCGTCGCCAAATCGATGTCGATGCCGACTTCCGCCGCGCCCATGGCCCGGCTGAGCTCTGCCTTGTCGAACGGCAGGCCCGCGCCCCGGCCATAGATGGGCGCGCCGCACAAGGCCACCTCGACCGTCCCGGGGTCGAACTCCACGCCCGAGTATCCCATGGCGCACAGGATCCGTCCCCAGTTGGGGTCGCGGCCGAACAGAGCGGTCTTGACCAAGGTCGAGTTGGCCACCGCCAACCCCAGGCGCCGCGCGTCGGCCGCGTCCCTGGCGCCGCGCACCCGAATGGCAACCAGCTTGGTGGCGCCCTCGCCATCCCGAGCGATCATCCGTGCCAGCTCGCGGCAGACCGCCTCCAGCCCGCGCTCGAAGGCGGCAGCCGCGGCCGGATCCCGCTCAGCCGGCGCGGCGCCGGCCGCGCCGTTGGCCAGGACGATCACCGTGTCGTTGGTGCTCATGTCGCCATCGACGGTGATGCAGTTGAAAGAACGGTCGGCGGCTCGCCCCAGGGCGTCCTGCAGGAACCCAGGAGAGACGGCCGCGTCCGTGGTCACCACCGCGAGCATCGTGGCCATGTGCGGGGCGATCATGCCCGAACCCTTGGCCATGCCGCCCACGCGCACCGTGGCCCCACCCATCTCGAACTCGACCGCGCAGGTCTTGGGCACCGTATCCGTGGTCATGATCGCCCGGGCGGCTGCCGCGCCACCCTCCGGGCTCAGGGCTGCTGCTGCCGCCGCGATGCCCGCCGTGACGATGTCCATGGGCAGCGGCACGCCGATGACTCCGGTCGAGCACACCAGGACATCCGTGGGGAGGATGCCCAGCGCCGCGGCCACCGCCGCGCACATCTGGGCCGCATCCCGCCGGCCCCGCTCGCCGGTACAGGCGTTGGCATTGCCGCTGTTGAGCACGACGGCCTGCGCCATGCCGTCGGCCAGGTGCTGCCGATCGATCGCGATCGGCGCCGCCTGCACCCGATTGGTGGTGAAGACCGCCGCCGCACTGCAGCGCTGGTCCGCGCCGACCAGCGCCACATCCTCCTTGGCGGAACTCGGTTTGATGCCGGCCCGCACGCCCGCCGCGCGGAAGCCTTTGGGCGCAGTCACGTCTCCCTTGTCGATCCAGCGCACCGGTGACCTCCTCAGGGTTTTCGCGGCAGCGCAGGCGCGCGGCGGCGGGCAGACCCTCGCCGCCGGCAGCGTCCGCTCTGCCGGGCTTCCTTCATCAACTTGTAGTGGAGGCTGTCGGCCAGCGCGATCCAGCTCGCCTCGATCACGTTCTCCGAGACCCCCACCGTGCCCCAAACATCCTTGCCATCTGACGATTCGATCAGGACGCGCACCTTGGCAGCCGTGCCGTCGCGGCTGGAGAGAACGCGCACCTTGTAGTCCTCCAGGTGCACATCCCGCAGGCAGGGGAACTCGCCCTCCAGCCCCTTGCGCAGCGCCCGGTCGAGGGCATTCACCGGCCCATCGCCCTCGGCCACCGTGTGGATGATGCGCCCGTCGACCCGAATCTTGACGATGGCCTCGGATTCCTCGCTCTGCTCGCCCGTCCTGCGGTTGATCGTGCGAAAGCTGATCAGCTCGAAGCGATCCGCATACCGACCCATGACGCGATAGGCCATGAGCTGGAACGACGCCTCGGCCGCTTCGTAGTGATAGCCCGCATGCTCCAGCCGCTTGAGCTCGGCCAACAGCCTGCCGACCACGGGGTCTCGCTTGTCCAAGCCGGGGCACAGGCGCTCCAGCTTGGTTACGATCGTGCTGCTGCCCGACTGCTCCGACAGCAGGTAGCGGCGGCTGTTGCCCACCACCTCCGGGTCGCAGTGCTCGTAGGTCGTCGGGTCCTTGACCATGGCGTCGACGTGGACGCCACCCTTGTGCGCGAAGGCGCTCTCGCCCACGTAGGGCTGCCGGTGATCGTGCTGCACGTTGGCGATCTCGCTGAGAAAGCGCGAGAACTCCATCAACTCGCGCAGCCGCTCCCGCCCGATGGTGGCCAGACCCAGTTTCAGCTCGAGATTGGGGACGAGGACGCACAGATTCGCGTTGCCGCACCGTTCGCCATAGCCGTTGAACGTTCCCTGCACGTGCTCGACGCCGTTCTCGACCGCGACGATGGAGTTGGCGACTGCCACGCCAGCATCGTTGTGGGCGTGGACGCCGAGGGGAATCTGCAGGCGTGCGCGTGCCACCTGCACCGCCGCAGCCACCGCGCTGGGCATGGCGCCGCCGTTGGTGTCGCACAGCACCGCCAGACGCGCGCCCCCGCGTTCCGCCGCCAGCAAGGTCTCCATCGCATAGGCGGGATCCGCGCGGAAGCCGTCGAAGAAGTGCTCGGCATCGTAGATAACCTCGCGGCCGTGCCGCACCAGGTAGGCTACGGAGTCTTCGATGAGCGCCAGATTCTCGTCCAGGCTGCAGCGCAGCACGCGCCGGACGTGCAGCTTCCAGCTCTTGCCAAAGATCGTCACCGTCGGCGTCTCGGCCCTCAGCAACGTGCCGAGCGTCTCGTCGTCCGCAGGCGATCGATCAGGCCGACGGGTGCTCCCGAACGCAGCGATGCATGCCTTCAGCCCCAGGCGCCGTGCCGCCTCGAAGAAGGCCAGTTCCTTGGGATTGGTGGGATTGGGCCAACCGCCCTCGATGTAGTGCACGCCCAGGGCATCGAGCCGCTGCGCGATCAGCAACTTGTCTTCCAGCGAGTAGGCGATGCCTTCGGCCTGCGCGCCATCGCGCAGCGTCGAGTCGTAGATCTCGATGGCCGATCGGGTCTTGCGCATCACTCGCTCCTTCTCCACCCAGCCAGCGCGCCCGCCACCGCGGCCCCAGGCCCCCGACACTGCAGGCCGCCCGAGAAGTCTTGTCGGTCCAGCTCGAGCGTCCCGCTGCTGCGAGTGCGCGGGAGCGCCGCCGGCGGCGCCTAGCTGTCAGCCACGGCCTGAGCGACCAGGTCGCCCACCTCGCTGGTGCTGTAGCCCATCTGCCCCGCGCTCATGCTCTTGAGCCTGGTGAGCACGTGCGCGATCGCGCCCTCCAGCACCTGGGCCGCGTGCCGCTCGCCCAACGTGTCCAGCATCAACTGGCATGCACCGATGGCCGCCATGGGGTTGATCACGTTCTTCCCCGTGTACTTGGGCGCGGATCCCCCGATGGGCTCGAACATCGAGACTCCCTCCGGGTTGATGTTGCCGCCGGCCGCGATGCCCATCCCGCCCTGGATCATCGCGCCCAGGTCGGTGATGATGTCGCCGAACATGTTGTCCGTGACGATGACATCGAACCACTCGGGGTTCTTCACCATCCACATGCAGGTCGCGTCCACGTGGGCGTACTCGCGCGCGATGTCCGGGTAGTCGGCGGCACCCACTTCGTGGAAGGCGCGCTCCCACAGGTCGAAGGCATAGGTCAGCACGTTCGTCTTGCCGCAGAGCGTGAGGCGTCGGGCCTTGTTGCGGCGGCGGGTGTACTCGAAGGCATAGCGCAGGCACCGCTCGACGCCCTTGCGGGTGTTGATCGACTCCTGCACAGCCACCTCGTCCGGCGTCCCGCGCTTGAGCACGCCGCCCGCCCCGGTGTACAGTCCCTCGGTGTTCTCCCGGACGACCACGAAATCGATATCCTCGGGCCGCTTGTCCTTCAGCGGCGTGGAGACGTTGGGGTAGAGCTTGACCGGGCGCAGGTTGATGTACTGGTCCAGCTCGAAGCGCAGGCGCAGCAGGATGCCCTTCTCGAGGATGCCCGGCCTCACGTCCGGGTGTCCGATGGCGCCCAGATAGATGGCATCGAATCCCCGCAGGTCCTCCACAGCCGAGTCGGGCAGCACCTCGCCTGTGCGCAGGTACCGCTCGCCCCCGAAATCGAAGACCTGCGTCTCGTACGAGAAACCTTCCTTGGCGGCCACCACTGCCAGGACCTTCAATCCCTCGCGGATGACCTCGGGACCAGTCCCGTCTCCGGGTATCACAGCGATTCTGTACAAGGCGTCCTCCTGTCGAAGCTGGCACCCAACTCCCGGACAACGCGGCGCGCATCGCCCAGGCAGGTGCGGATCAAACCGCAGCGAATTGGCGCATGTAGGGCAGGCGCGCCGCGGTCGCGGCCACCTGCGGGCCGGCCTCCAGCAGCTGCCCGAGGGAATCCCAGCCGCCGCTGACGAGCTGCTCGCGGGCGCCGCTGGGCATGCTCACCTGGATGCACCGCTGCCCATAGGCCACGGTCATCTGGCGCAGATCGATGGTCAACTGGAGTTGCGGCTCGCTCTCGATCGCCGCCTGAAGCTCGTCGATCCGAGCAGCGTCCGCCGTCACGCAGGGCAGGCCGTTGGCGACGCAGTTGCCGAAGAAGATCTCGGCGAAGGACTCGCCGACGAAGGCGCGGATGCCCCACCGCATGAGGGCCTGCGGCGCGTGCTCCCGCGACGAGCCGCAGCCGAAATTGGCGTTGACGACCAACACGCTGGCGCCCCGATACCGCGGATCGTCGAATGGATGCCCGCCGCTGGCACGGTCGTCCTCGAACACATGGGCGCCCAGCTCCGCGAAGGTGACCGTGCGCAGGTAGCGGGCCGGGATGATGCGGTCGGTGTCGATGGCCGCACCCCGCAGGGGCACGGCGCGGCCGCGGACGATCGTTACTTGGCTGGCCATCGGCGATGCCCTCCTCTAGCCCAGCATCGAGCGCACGTCGGTGACGGCCCCGGTCACCGCCGCAGCGGCCACCATCGCCGGACTCATCAACAGCGTGCGCCCCGTCGGACTGCCCTGCCGTCCCTTGAAGTTGCGATTGCTCGACGAGGCGCACACCTGCCGCCCCGTCAGCCGGTCAGGATTCATGGCCAGGCACATCGAGCAGCCAGGATGCCGCCACTCGAAGCCGGCCTCGCGGAAGATCTCGTGCAGGCCCTCGGCCTCCGCGGCAGCGCGCACCTGCTGCGAGCCGGGAACGACGAGCGCCCGCACGCCCGGGGCCACCCGGCGCCCGCGGACCACCCGCGCCGCCTCGCGCAGATCGGCGAGGCGGCCGTTCGTGCACGAGCCGATGAAGGCCACGTCGATCCGCACGCCCGCCACCGGCGCACCCGGCGTCAGCCCCATGTACTCCAGCGCCTCGCGCACCCCAGCCTGCTGGGCGGCCGGAAAACTCTCCACGGACGGGATCCGGCCATCCACGCCCACCGACTGCGCGGGGTTGATGCCCCAGGTGACCGTAGGCGGGATCGTTTCGGCCGCGAACCGGACCGTGTCGTCGTACGCAGCATCGGCGTCCGAGGCCATGCTGGTCCACCAGGTCACAGCGCGCTCGAAGGCCGCACCCTGCGGTGCGTACGGCCGCCCGCGCAGGTACGCGTACGTGGCGGCGTCCGGGTTGACGTACCCCACGCGCGCGCCGCCTTCGATGGACATATTGCAGACGGTCATCCGCTCCTCCAGCGACATCGCCGCGATCGCCGCACCGCCGTACTCGTATGCGAAGCCCACGCCACCGTTGACCCCGAGGCGCTCGATCACGTGCAGGATGACGTCCTTGGCATACACTCCCGGCCGCAGGGCTCCGTCCACCACGATCCGCCGCACCTTGAGCGGGGCCATGGCCAGGCACTGCGTGGCCAGCACATCGCGCACCTGACTCGTGCCGATGCCGAAGGCCACCGCCCCAAGCGCGCCGTGCGTGGCGGTGTGGCTGTCGCCGCACGCGATGGTCATCCCCGGCTGTGTCAGCCCGAGCTCGGGGCCAGTGACGTGCACGATCCCCTGGCGAGGATCGTCCGCGGTGAACAACGTCACGCCGAAATCCCGTGCATTGCGCTCGATCGCGGCCGCCATCTGTTCTGCCAGAGAGTCCGGGTAGGGCCGTCTCGTGCCATCCGTCGGCACGATGTGATCGACCGTAGCGAACGTCCGCTCCGGAAAGCGCACCCCCAGCCCGCGATCGCGCAACATCTGGAACGCCTGCGGACTGGTGACCTCGTGCACCAGGTGGAGGCCGATGAACAGCTGCACTTGGCCGCCCGGCAGCCGCCGCACCGTGTGCGCCTCCCAGACCTTTTCGAACAGCGTCTTGCCCATCGTCCGGCTCCCGGCTACACGGTCTGGCTCTGTTCCTGGGTCCGCTGCAGGCGCACCTGCAGCCTGTTCAGCGCGTCGACGTACGCCTTGGAGCTGGCCTCGATGATGTCGGTCGAGATCGCGCGCCCGCGCGCCCGGCAGCCGTCCTTGACGATGCTCACCGAGACCTCGCCCAGCGCCTGGCTCCCGCCCGTGATCGCGCGGATCGAGTATTCCTCCACCCGAGCTCCGGTCTGGGCCGCCTGCTCGATGGCCAGGTACGCCGCGTCGACCGGGCCATCGCCACAGGCGCTCTGCTGCACCGTCCGGCCGTCAACCCGCAGCCGCACCGTCGCCGACGGCACCGTGCCCGTGCCGCTGATCGCGTGCAGGTACTCGAGCACGTACTTCTCGGGAGCTCGGCCGATCTCGTCGCCCGCGATGGCGATCAGGTCGTCGTCGAAAATCTCCTTCTTCTTGTCCGCGATCTCCAGGAAGCGCTCGTAGGCCTTGTCCAGCTCTTCCTTGCTCAAGGTGTAGCCCAGCTCCTCGAGCCGATGGCGCAAGGCGTGCCGGCCCGAGCGCGCGGTCAACACGATCTCGGTGCGTTCCAACCCCACATCCTGCGGCGACATGATCTCGAAGGTGTCTCGCTGCTTGAGGACCCCGTCCTGGTGGATGCCCGAGCTGTGCGCGAACGCATTGGCGCCCACGACGGCCTTGTTCGGCGGCACGGGGATGCCCATCAGCCGGCTCACCAGGCGGCTGGTGGGCACGATCTCGCGCGTGTCCACTCCGACACTCATCCCGAAGTAGTCGGGCCGCGTGCGCAGGGCCATCACCACCTCCTCCAAGGAGGCGTTGCCGGCGCGCTCGCCCAGGGCGTTGATCGTGCACTCCACCTGGCGCGCCCCGCGGTGCACAGCAGCCAGCGAGTTGGCCGTCGACATGCCCAGATCGTCGTGGCAGTGGACGCTGATCACCGCCTGGCCGCAGTTGGGCACGCGTTCGCGCACGTAGGCGATCAGCTCTCCGAACTGCTCGGGCACGGCGTATCCGACGGTGTCCGGGATGTTGATCGTGCGCGCGCCAGCGGCGATCGTGGCTTCGATCACCTCGCACAGGTACTGGCGATCGGTGCGCGTCGCGTCCATGGGCGAGAACTCCACGTCCTCGCAGTAGCTTCGCGCCTGTTGGACCGCCGCCACGGCCATCCGCAGAACCTCCTCGGGGCTCTTGCGCAGTTGGCCCTCCAGATGGATCCGCGAGGTGCCGATGAAGGTGTGGATGCGCCGCCGCGGCGCGCCCGCCAGCGCCGCAGCCGCGCGCTCGATGTCGGCCGGCAGAGCCCTCGCCAGACCGCAGATGATCGGTCCAGCCACCTCAGCGGCGATGCGCCGGACGGCCTCGAAATCCTCGTGGGACGAGATCGGGAAGCCCGCCTCGATGACATCCACGCGCAATCGGGCCAGTTGCTGGGCGATCTTGAGCTTCTCGGGAACGGTCAGCGACGCACCCGGCGTCTGCTCGGCGTCGCGCAAGGTAGTATCGAAGATGATGACGCGTTGAGTCGGATCCGTGTCCATGGCCCTGTTCATCCTTTCCGCTGTGATCGCCGGATCGACTGGGTGATGACAGGCAGAGCCCTCCGGCGAGCGGCCCTGCCTGCCAGCTAAGGTTCAGTTCGCTGGTATCGGCTTGGCCGTGGGAACTTGGGGTCATGGCTGCATCTCCCTTCGGGACCGGATGGCGTAGCTGCCAGTGCAGCGTGAACGCATACCTTGGTGACTGCCTGTGATCGGGGTCTCATAGGCTTCGTCTCGTCTTCTGGTGGTGGGACGCGAAAGAGAAACGAAGCCCTATGGCTCGATAAGGCCCAGAATCAGGGCGAGGCGGAGGCGCAGCAGCTCGGAAAGGCACAGCAGCCCGACCAGGTCCCAGGTGGGGGCCGCGGCGGCACGGGAGCGATGCACGGCGCTGTCTGGTCGAGGCACCATCGAGGCACTCGCTGGTGAAGCGATCTGCGCTGAGCCGAAAAGCGCGCGAAATATAGCCGACCATCCAGCGCCTGTCAACCGGGGACGAGACGCCGGCGCCTCGGCACGCCGCCCGCCCGCCGCCGCGGTGGCCAGGCCCACTGCAACCAGACAGCAGTCCTCCTCCTCGGCCGGGCCGAGCTCGCCCGACGACCGCGGGGCGGCGGCCGCCCGCGTCCAGCTCGGCAGGCCACCGGCTGGCACGCCGCCATAGCGGATCAGCGGAACCCGCGCCCGCGCTCGCAGCCGGTCGCGCTCCGGCAGACCCGCGGCCCTCCTGGTGCCGCTAGTTGCGGCTGCGGCCGCCGATGCCCTTGGTCTGCGCGTCGATGGCCCGAGCCGGCTCCTTCGGCCGCAGCGCACGCGTAGCCTTGCCCGCGCGCCACATCTCCGAATTGCCCATGGCCGCCAGCTCCGCGGTGAGCTGCTGCTGGTAGTCCGGGGCCCCGCACGCCTCGATGACGCGACGAGTCTCCGCGCCGCTCTTGACTCGTTCGTACAGCTCCTCGAACACCGGCATGACGGCCGCCTTGAAGCGCGGTTTCCAGTCCAGCGCTCCCCGCTGGGCCGTGGCCGAGCAGTTGGCGTACATCCAGTCCATGCCGTTCTCGTCGACCAGGCGGATCAGACTCTGGGTCAGCTCCTCGACGGTCTCGTTGAACGCCTCGCTGGGGCTGTGGCCGTTGGCGCGCAGCACCTCGTACTGCGCCTCCATGATGCCAGCCAGCGCGCCCATCAGCACGCCGCGTTCGCCGGTGAGATCGCTGTAGACCTCGCCCTCGAACGTGGTCGGGAAGAGGTAGCCGGACCCCACGCCGATGCCCAATGCCAGGGCCCGTTCGCGCGCCCTACCGGTGTAGTCCTGCGCCACCGCAAAGCTGGAGTTGATGCCCGCACCGGAGAGGAAGTTCCGCCGCACCGAAGTGCCCGAGCCTTTGGGTGCCACCAGGATGACGTCGACATGCGGAGGCGGAATGACGCCCGTGAGCTCCTTGTAGGTGATGGAGAATCCGTGGGAGAAGTACAGGGCATCGCCGGGCTGCAGGCACGCCTCGATGGTGGGCCAGATGGCCTTCTGCGCAGCGTCGGAGACCAGCATCTGCACCACGGTGCCGCGCCTGGCCGCCTCCTCGATCTCGAAGAGGGTCTCGCCCGGAACCCAGCCGTCTGCCACCGCGCGGTCCCAATCGCGCTGGAAGCGCCGGGCCTGCCCCACGATCACCCGCAGCCCATTGTCCTTCATGTTGAGCGACTGGGCCGGGCCCTGAACGCCATACCCGATCACCGCGATCGTCTCGTCCTTGAGCACTTCGCGCGCCTTCTCGATCGGGAATTCCTCCCGTGTCACCACTTCTTCGATCACCCCGCCGAAATCGATCTTCGCCATCTCCTGCTCCTCTGCCATGACTAGTTGAACGCGTTGGTCGCCCCTCGCCTGCAAGTGCGGCATAAGTGTAGGGCAACCCGCGGCCGCCAACAAGCAGGACCGGCCAGCACAGAACGATGCCCGCGGGCCGAGCACGGCCGCAGGCACACGCCGCGACCCGGGCAGACCAGCCCGCCGGCGGCCGTCGGCGGCACG
>Ga0067045_1029769_pt1 | contig 18495 bp, 15 predicted proteins | sample TerdegcTABiofilm_FD_59184 | JGI IMG/M metagenome (GOLD analysis project Ga0067045, IMG submission 59184) | Combined Assembly of (Gp0054472, Gp0054536) Wastewater bioreactor microbial communities from Singapore -Terephthalate degrading... | reverse complement strand
GAGGGGACGCGGAGGTATCCCAACCACGCAAGCCGATTCGAGATAATGTCCGGTTCGAAAACCTCACCAACCTTTAGAAAGAGGGCACGCGCGCGAATGTAATCGGGGGGAGGTACGGGAATGGCTAGGGTGCGCGCCGAAATCACGGCAATTTCAAAATCTCCGTCGGCCAGCCTCGCAAGCGCAGAAGCCCTCTCGGAGAAAGTCCGGGACCCGGGAGGAACAGTCTTGTAAGGAGCCCCTGGCCATGACGGAAAATTGAGGATATTGGCATCTGTCAGGCCGAGGTCGTGTCCAAACTCCTCAGCCTCCTGATCCGAAGGCAGGATGACGATACATTTCTTGCCTGTGTGGCGGATAAGAGGAACCAAGCTGAAGGCAAGGAGGGGGTTCTCTGAGTTCTGTACATGCACAGAACGAGTGCCGCCCTGCAGCTGTTCCTCTATCGTTCGTAGGGAAGGATTACCGGATATTTTTTCGAATAACGCTTGCAGAGTATCGGGTTTCATCGTATGCTGTCCTACTGAAAGTACTCTGCAGTATACCCCGTATTCACGGTAGATTTCTATGGGAGTCTAAGATCGGATCGCCATGCTTGTGCTAGTCTTGATTGAAGAGAATTCCATCGCGGACCTTGTACTCAAGGAGTTACGCGAGGCCGACATCATTGTCTTCCGTTATCGCGATCCATTGCGCGTAGTAGACTGCATCACTGAGCTTGTCCCGGATGCCCTCGTCGTGCGGCAGAAGGACTTCCCTCTGCATGCGCCGATGCTCGCGGCGATGATTCGATTCTACAAGTCTCTCCAGAGCTGCAAGCTCATACTCATCGGAGAAGGTGAGTCATCCTTTCCTGTCTGCTCTTTTATTAAGGAAGCATCGCTTTCAGAAAAAACGTCAGGTATTTGCTCGGCACTTCTCGGCCCGAATTATGCCGGCGCGCACAGAGGCAGCAGACTTGTTGCACGCGCCCAGCGCATGGTGAGGGACTAAGCTGTACAGCACATGCGGCAATTGTCTGCGTGCACTGCCGTTCCATACAAGCTTTCTCAACTTGCGTTTTTATAAATTTTGCTATATAATAATCAAATTATGGATACCCACCCCCAACTATGCAATGAAAAGCAATTGGCTCCTTATGCTCAAAAGTATAAGGCGATCGGTCATCCCATTCGGCTAAAAATTCTCTGCCTTATCGCGCACCAAGAGGTCCCCTGCGTGGGCGACATCTGGCGCTGCCTCGACCAGCCTCAGCCAGTCGTGTCCCAGCACTTGGCCATATTGAAACGCAACGGCATTGTCTCTTCAGAGGTGAAGAAAACCCGGAGGATATACTCTATAAGCGACCCCTTCATCAAGAACTTGGTTGATGCCATGATTGCAGAAATACGCGCACCTTCAGACGAGACAAGTAAAAATAAGTAGTGCTATTTCGCTTTTTCCTTGAGGAGCTTTTCGAGTTCTTCCTGAAATGCTTTGTCCGCATCGCGCGCATCGATCTTTCGTATAATCTCTCCATGCTTGAAGATCAGTACGGAATTTCCGGCCCCCGTGATGCCCAAATCGGCATGCCGCGCCTCTCCGGGCCCATTCACCACGCAGCCCATGACGGCGACAGAGATGTCGGCCTCTAAGGAATAGAGCTTGTTCATCCATCTCGACGTGAATGCGTGGGTATCGAATGAGGCTCTTCCACAGCGTGGGCAGGATACGATTCTCACTCCATGTGCATTTTTGCCGGCGCAGCCGAGGATCTCCTTGCCGGCAATCACTTCCTGCTCCATCGAGTCGGAGAGGGAGACGCGGATGGTGGCCCCTATTCCCTTTTTCAAAAGCGGTACAAGAGCTGCGGTGTTCCGGACAATGCCCGCGACGAGAGGTCCGGCCTCGGTCACCCCTAGGTGCAGGGGATAGGGATAGCGTGCAGCAAAGGCTTCGTTGGCGCGGATTACCTCGTCGGGCTCGTTCATCTTGAGTGAGACGACGATATCACTGAAGCGCATGGATTCCAGCACCTCGATCTCGCGCTCTGCCGCCATGAGCGCTGCTTCCACAGTATCGTGTTCCTGGACAAGGTCTTTGGGGAGAGAGCCGCCATTGATGCCTATACGGATCGGGATGCCCTTATCCATGGCCTTTACGGCGACTTCGCGCACCTTCCATTCGGCGCCTATGTTGCCGGGGTTAATTCTGATCTTGGCGACCGGAAAATCCATACAGCGGAGCGCTATGCGCCAGTCGAAGTGGATGTCGGCGACGACGGGCAGCGGAGAGCGACCCGCGAGCAGACCGAGCGACTCCGCAGCGGAAATATCGGGGACCGCAAATCGTATGATACTGCACCCAAGCCTTTTCAAATCCGACATCTTTTCGATTACGGACAGAAGGCGGAGATCATCGGGGCCCGAAAATACGGGAAGCGAATCCTTCCACATCGTTTGGATACTCACGGGCCATTCGCCGCCCATGAGTAGGTCCCCGACTTTTACCGATTTCGTGAGAGACATCCGAAAAACCCCGCCTCCGATCCCGCAAAAAGACTCAGATGGCGCTGAACGTAAACGCCAAAACAAAGAGCGCCACAGTCTCGCAGAGACCGACGACGGTGATGTAGTTGGCGAAGCCCTTGCCGGTTTCCCCGTAGGCATCGCAGCCCGCAGCCGCAGCCTGTCCCTGGGCGACCGCCGACATGCCGATGGCCAGACCCGACATGACCCCCGCAGCGAGGAGGAGCAAGGGGTCTTTTGTCGAATTGATGATCCTACCCATCAGAATAAAACCATAGATAGTCTGTGTAAGCGGTGCGCCCGCAAAGGCGACGAGCAGGAAAGAGGCAGGTTTATTATTCAGATAAGCGCGCTTCCACGACCCGATTGCCGCCATACCGGCAATACCTGCACCAATGCCGGAACCCGTCGCTGCTAGCCCCAGCACGCATGCTGCACCGATCAATGCAATGTTCATACTCCAGTCTCCTCAAGGGATGATTCCATAGCCGATGAAGGACGATTCTGTTCCCTCAACGGATTATATTTGTAACCAGACCACTCCATTCCGAGGTGTCCGGAAAACTCCAACATGTTGAGCCGTATACCGTGGACGACGACCGAAAGCACCGTAAGCATAAAATTGAGCGAATGGCTCACAAGCAAGAGCACGACCGCGATGAGCAATTTCAATATAAAGTCAAACAATAAACCGACCTCGCCGCCGACAATGCCGGCTGCCATGCCGTTCACTGTCTGGGAGATCGCCAGGCCTGCGAGCCCCACCGCCCAGAGCCGTATGTATGACACGATATCGGCGAAGATGCTGACGGTGCCCAGGAAGGTGGGAATGATGCCTTTGAGGCTCTCCAAAAGGCTCGATCCAAACTTCCCGTTCCAGTTGCCGAACAGAAACACAAGTAAAAAACCGACGGCAATGCACGCGAGGGCCCAGCTCTGGATGGGAAAACGCACCGCATCGATAACCAAGTTCAGCGCTGCGTTGAACATACCGACAAGGAGGAAAAGAGAGCCTATCTGCGAGAGGAATTTCAGATTCGGGAAATCGCGTTTGATATTCTTCAGGTGGGCGATGGACAACTGCACAAGACCGATGATGAAACAGAAGACCTTGATGTTGCTTTCGGAGTTTGGTGACTGGCCGTTTATGAGGTCGAGAGAGATTCTCTGAAGTAAGGGTGGGAGGCGGTTGAATTTTATGCCGAACCACGATGCGGTCAGTGCGCCCCACACCACTGTGGCTGCACCCAGCAGCAAGAAAAGCTTCTGGGCGTCGGCCACGGGGCGCCCTTTCTTTTTCCCTATGACGATCGACGCGAGGGAGGCGAGGACAATCAGCATACCGTAGCCGCCGTCCCCAAAGATCATGGCGAAGAACAGCGAAAAGAAGACCAAGAACCAGAGGGAAATGTCGTACTCGCGATAATTCGGAACCGTGCCGAGAAACTCGAAGACCGGCTCGATGATGCGGACTGCAGGTGGATTTTCAACGAGTGTGGGTGGCATCTCTTCGTCGGAGGGTTCGTCGAAGGCGATCGCCCATCCATACTTGGTGGTGATTTTTTTGAATCTTTCGCAATCCCGCGCGGGCACATAGCCCCGCAGATACACAAAATGCTCCTGGGCAGGCATGCCGGACCTCAGTCGCTCGAGCACGATAGCCGCTTCAAGCTCCTTCAAGTACTTCTTTACGGAGGCCGTCAGTGCCGATCGGGCTTTGAACTCCTTCGCGATTGCTTTCTTTCTCGACTCGATCGATGCGACTTCCTCGCGCATCTGAGAAAGAGAGAGCTCCGGTAGCAAAAATTCCTGAAAAGCCGCCGGTAGCTTAGGCGCCTTTTCGCCATCCTCGAGTACGAATGCGACTCTGATCTTGCCTTTGGGGGCATGAATGCTAATGTATTCAAACTCTTTCGGCAGATTGCCCGCTTCCTTGGCAGGAGCTTCAAAGAAGCGAAACGAAAATCCGGACCCACGCTCCACTTCGGCCAGAATCGAGGTCGAAACGTCTCCCCAGGCCGCCACACGGTCCATCTCGCGGGCAAGCTGGTTCGCTCTCTCGTTGAGGGAGTCCAACTCGCGCTTTAAGCCCGAGACTTCCTGCACGAAAGCTTTGATTTCGTCAGGTTCATCCACAGTCAAACCTTCCGCCGGAACGGGCTTCTGCTTTTTTTCGACGTAATTTCGAAGCAAGAAATACACGGATTCAGTTTCCGATCTCTCCCGTTCAAGATTTTGGTATGTCTCGCCGGAACCCGACAGTTCCTCGACATGAGCAACGCCGAGCTTCCGAAGCCGCTCAGGTAGGGTTGGCCTGTCTTTGTCGAGCGCAATGAGGTAGAATTTCTTCATGGGTACGATCATCGCTCGGCTCCCTCGACTTTCCGCTTTGCGATCTTTCCTCTGACGACCTGGGCGGTCTGCTGATCCCCGAGATAGATGCGTATCTTACGAATGTCGGCTATCGTCTCGGGAATCTTCACTTTTTCGAACAGGTTGACGCGCTGTGTGGTGATGCGCAGCTCGTTGGCGAGCAGGTCCCTCTGCTTCGATACGACCTCGAGCTCCATCTGTGTGCGCAGAAGTTGTTCCATGAGTGTCAGCGCCGAATCGACCCATGGGGGCGTCGCGTAGAGATCGTAGACTAGGCGTTCGAACTCCACATCCTGAAAAATCGGGATCGAGACGCCGGCGATATTGCCAGTATCGGTTTTCAGAGAAGAAATTCTCAACAGCGGCCTTCCATCGAGACTCCTGGCCCTTTCGTGTTCCGAGAATACGGCAATCCACGCATCGTATGCTTTCTCGAGACTTGTCTTCCTGGCTTCAAGCTGCTCGAGCCGAGACTGCACACTCCGTACCTCGACCTGAAGCTGTTGTTTTTTAAGCTGAAGCGTCGGAAGATAGCGCTCGTACATCTTGAGCGCATCTTTTTTCTTTTTCAGCTCGTTTTTTGTCAGCTTAATCTTGGCCATGCCACATTCCTTCCCCTACCGTGCAAAAGCCACTCACTTGCCTCCGACCCAGAATTTCTGGATCAGATCGGAACGGAGCCCTGTCTCTCGGGGTTCAAAACATTCGGCAAGGATAGCCCAGCACTGGTCCAGAGCCTTTTCGAGGGGAATGTTCACCGAAAGGTCCATCATCCGATGTTCGAACAATTCTCCATACTTGAGCAGCTTGCGGTCCCAGGCGCTCATCTGGAAACCCATCGATTTCTTTTCCAGAGTATCCCTGTACGCCGCGAAGAGCTTGATCATGGCGTCCATGATGGAACGGTGGTCCTCGCGCGTCTTGCCGTTGACCATCTGCTTTAGGCGCGAAAGAGAACCGAAGGGCTCGATATGTCCTCCCCGCAAATAGAACTGGCCTTCGGTGATGTAGCCTGTATTGTCGGGAACAGGGTGCGTCACGTCGTCACCGGGCATCGTGGTGACGGCCAGGATCGTGATGGAGCCTGCATCCGAGAAATCGACCGCCTTTTCGTAGCGGGCGGCAAGCTGAGAGTATAGGTCTCCTGGATAGCCGCGGTTCGAAGGAACCTGCTCCTGGGTTATCGCGATCTCCTTGAGGGCGTCGGCGAAATTCGTCATATCGGTGAGGAGGACAAGTACATTCTTGCCCTTGAGGGCAAAGCGCTCCGCAATTGCAAGTGAGATGTCCGGCACCATGAGGCACTCGACGATCGGGTCGGCTGCAGTGTGCACGAACATGATCGTCTTCGAGAGCGCACCGCCCTGCTCCAGCGTGTTGCGGAAAAAGAGATAGTCATCGTACTTGAGCCCCATGCCGCCCAGCACGATGAGGTCGACCTCCGCCTGCATCGCAATGCGCGCAAGAAGCTGGTTGTACGGTTCGCCGGATACCGAGAAAATGGGCAGTTTTTGGCTCTTGACGAGGGTATTGAAGACATCGATCATAGGAATGCCGGTGCGGATCATCTCGCGCGGAATAATGCGCTTGTACGGATTCACCGAAGGACCTGCGATCGTGATGAGATTGTCGGTGAGCATGGGCCCCCCATCGCGCGGCTCTCCGGCGCCGTCGAAGATGCGCCCCAAGAGATTGTCCGAAAAACTCACCTGCATCGGGTGGCCCAAAAAACGGACCTCGTCGCCCGTGGAGACGCCCCGGCTGCCTGCGAAGACCTGAAGATAGACCATCTCTCCATCGAGACGGATAGTCTCGGCAAGCGATATCCCATACCGTGTCTTTACCTGCGCAAGCTCGCCGTAGGAGACATCCTGCGCTTTAACGGCAATCACATTGCCGACTATCGATTCGATTCTCGAATATATCTTGTTCATGCCTCACTCCAGAGCCTTTATCGCTTTCAATCCACGGCTTTCAAATTCAGGTTTTCTATCCGTCATCGCCTTCTCGACTTTCGTATAGAGCGAACCGAACATATCGCTATCTTCTGGGGTGCCGTTCAGGTCGAGCATCGTCTGACGAAGCTCGTAGAAAAAGTTGCGCGCGTCTTCCTTGTCCTGGAATGCGATGTTCGATGCGAGGACCCTCAGGACCAGCATAAACACATGTTTTTGGCGAGAGGGAGAAACCGCGGCGTCGACAGGATCGAAGGAGTTCTGCTGGAGATAGACGGCATCGAGGAATTCACTCTTGAGATACACGACATAGTCCTCGAGGCTCGTGCCTTCCTCCCCGACGACCTTCATCATTGCGCCGACCTCGGCGCCTCGCTCGAGGAAGGAATGGGCATACTGGACGGCCGATTTCGGCATTATCCCCTCATATTTCGACCAGGAGTCGAGGGGATGGATCGAAGGATACTTGCGCGCATCCGACCGCTCGCGCGACAGACCGTGGAAGGCGCCGACGACCTTTAGCGTGGCCTGCGTGACAGGCTCCTCGAAGTTGCCGCCTGCGGGCGAAACGGTGCCGCCGATGGTGACGGAACCGGTGTTCCCGTCGTAAAGCCGGACTATGCCCGCCCGTTCATAGAAGGCAGCGATGACCGATTCCAGGTATGCAGGAAATGCTTCTTCGCCGGGGATCTCCTCGAGGCGGCCCGACATCTCGCGCATCGCCTGGGCCCAGCGGCTCGTGGAGTCGGCGAGCAGGAGCACATCCAGTCCCATCTGGCGGTAATATTCCGCAATCGTCACTGCCGTGTATACGGAGGCCTCGCGCGCGGCAACCGGCATGGAGGAAGTGTTGCAGATAATCACCGTCCGCTCCATGAGCGACCTGCCCGTCTTCGGATCGATGATCTGGGGGAATTCCTTGAGCGTCTCCACGACCTCGCCTGCGCGCTCGCCGCAGGCTGCAATGAGCACAATATCGACTTCCGCGTGGCGACTCGTCACCTGCTGCAACACTGTCTTGCCCGCACCGAACGGACCGGGGATACAGTAGGTCCCGCCTTTCGCCACAGGAAAGAACGTGTCGATGATTCTCGTCTTAGTGACAAGAGGATCCTTCGGCATGAGTCGTTCTGCATAACAGTCCACCGCACGCTTCACCGGCCAGGAAAACCACATGCGGACCTGCTTCTTGTTCCCTTTTCCATCCACCACTTCCGCAACCACGTCGTCGATCGTGTAATCGCCTTCAGGCAGAATCGTGGCGATGCTCCACTCCCCATAAAAGTCGAATGGCAGCATGATGGTATGCTTAAAATGCAACTCGGGGACCCAACCAAGGGCCATGCCCCTCTGTAGGTGGTCGCCCTCCTTCGCGAGTGGTGTAAAATGCCACGTTGTGTCGCGCGGAAGAGCCTTCACATAGAGCCCCGGTTCGAGGAAGTAACCGATCCTCTCGGCGATCTCGGGGAGAGGGTTCTGAAGCCCATCGTATATCTGCCCCAAGAGACCAGGCCCCAGTTCTACCGATAAAAGCTCATCGGTGAATCGGACCTTGTCACCCACACGGATGCCTCTGGTGATCTCGTACACCTGCATCTGAACCGAAGATCCTCGTATGCGAATCACCTCGCTCTTCAGGCTCCTGCCCCCGGTCTCGATATAGGCGACTTCATTCATACTCACGACTCCGTCGGTGTTGACGGAAACCATATTGCCGTTTACTGCAGTCACAAATCCTTCTGTCATGTTGCCACTCCGGTCTCTAAGGCACTGCTCGCTGCCTCCGCAGCTGCATCGACAGTATCCTGATATAAGGTCCTAAACCCTTGCTTGCCACGCTCTCTGTCGAATGAGGCGCAGCGGGTTGCGATGAGCAATTTCATCTTATAAGCAAGAAGAGCATCGAGCTCAAAAATGGAAAGAGATGCGAAAAACTCGACAGCGTGCCAGCGTTCATGCTCAAACACGAGCTCGGCCTGAAGTGGATCGGGAGCTGCCGACACCGCCTGCGCAGACTGAAGCGCATCGGCGCCAACACTTCCGGGCCTGATCCACTGTTCTGCATCCCACTTATTTGCTTTGGCACGGAGCATCACGAGAGCATTCCTGACACCCCTCTCCCACTCAAAATATGCCTTTAAAAAAGAAGACCTTTCTATACAAGCCGCATATTCGCCTCTCCTCACCACATCGACATGGCGAACCAGCTCAAGATCCTCTTTATCCACAAACCTCGAACAGAGCACATCGAACTCCTCCACAGAGAGAGGGGGCGGAACACCGAATGGGAAAGACGCAAGTGTCGAAGCGAAATACCAGTAACGCTTCATGTCAATCGAGGCTCCTCGCCGCTTCTTTCAAATAGTCAGAGAGAATGGCATTGACACGCGCCGAAAGAATTTGCGCAAGGCTCTCTGCCGAAAAATCGTACTGAGCGGCAGAACCCACCTCTGCGACGCGGAACCCCGCATCGATGGATGGATATGGTTTGAGCATCACGCCTTTTGAAAGCTCCTTAGAGAGCCTAGCAGAGAGAGAAGCATCTATTTTTTTCATAAGGTCGGGCGGCAGCAAAACCTCTACATCGTTCGCCTGGCCCAGCGCCAGAGCCTTCAACACCTCTGGTATGACCTGTGCTGCCATCTTTTCGTCGAATGCAGCCGTAACGTTGGCACGGATCGCGGTATCGAGAAGGCGCTGAACACTCTGTTTGAGCGCGATCATGGCATCACGCGACGCCTGCAGCAGGCTTTCGCGAGAAGCCCTCTCCATCGCCTCGATACGGCGAGCAGCTTCTCCTTGTGCCTCCTCGGCTTCTTTTTTTGCACGATTCACTATTTCGAGAGCTTCCGACTGTGCCTTACGAATGATCTCTTCGGCTTGCTGCGTTGCAGTTTCGATCCCTTCGCTCCGAATCCTCTCAAGGAGCTCCTGCAGTTGAATCTCCATGGTATTTTCCCTCTAGTTGAATTCGATATATTGAAAATATCCGATATTGCCAAAGATGTTCTTTATAGCTCCGTAGAGTTTATACTGAAAAGTGTCCTTAGGGCAAGGGCGAATGTCTAAATTTTGCCCTCTTGACAGGATGGCCGCCGTGCGATTAAATCGCCTTCGTCCATAGGACATCTTAAAACGCGACCGTCGTACCGCGACGGCGCGCCAACAAAGACCCACACGCCCGCATACGGCAATAGCCGGAGCAGCACGAGGGTTACCTTGTGGAACTGTCGCGAGAAGCGACGCATCTTAAAACGCGACCGTCGTATAACGGCTATTACCCCAGCCTTCCAAGCTGGAGACGTGGGTTCGACTCCCATCGGTCGCTTCTTTCCCTTTCGAAGATTTCAACCAAAAAAACTAGGGAGCGGAAGAATCTCGAACCTGAGCTGCCGGCCGTCTTTCATGTGGCCGGAAAACCCAAGTGATATCTTGACAGCAGGCCTCTTTTTCATCTAGTTTACAACGCTGAAATTACAACGCTGATATCGGGACGTAGCCTAGGGGCTAAGGCGTCTGCTTTGGGAGCAGAAGATCGGAGGTTCAAATCCTCTCGTCCCGAAACCGTGGGGGATCGTAGCTCAACTGGATAGAGCAACTGCCTTCTAAGCAGTAGGTCGGGCGTTCGAGCCGCCCCGGTCCCATTATAAGATAACGAATTACAAAAATTGACCTTTTCGAGCATGAGTTCGCTTTCTCTCTCGATTCTTCGCGCATGGTGGTGTCGGCGACGATTACCGATCGAATCCACTGAAGTTTTCGACTTGACTATGACCATTTTTTATTACATAGTAGAGGCGGTTCCAAATGTTCCATAAATCCAGCAAAAAGGAGGATGCGTCATGAACGACTCGGATGGCAGTCATAGTTGTTGTCTCTGTACCGAGCCCGAAGATCCATTCCCGCGACCATCTTGCCTGACAGCTGGTAACGCCATGGTGGAATACCGAATCTAGGTCTTTAAAGCCATTCACCTCCTGCTGTCAGGGGACGCGGCAGTAATTTGAGGTGAACTATGACTAAATTTCATTTGCTATTACCTTTCCTCAAAAAAAAGAGCGAGAAGCGCAACGGCAATGCCTTCAACGAAGACGAACATAGATTGGTCTTACTCTGCAGTTCTTCGATAGAAGAGGCATTTGCCGAGCTCGACACAGGCCCTCGGGGGCTCTCCGAGAAAGAGGCGAATAGGCGGCTCTCGGAATTCGGCAGGAACGAAATCTCCCAGCTGAAGGAGCTGACTTTCTGGGAGGATATGCTGGCACGAGTCAAGAGTCCTCTCGTCATTCAGCTTCTCATCATCGCAGCGGTATCAGCTATCATTGGACAGGCGTCGTCCGCAATCATCGTCGGCATGATGATTCTCCTCAGCGTAGGCCTCTCCTACATTCTGGACAGCCGTTCGAACAGAGAAGTCGAATCTCTGGGAAAGCGTGTGCAGTCGCGCACCTATGTCCTCCGCGACGGCAAAGAGACCGAGATCAGAATGTCCGAAGTCGTACCCGGCGATGTCGTCTTGTTGCAGGCAGGGGCTATCGTGCCAGCCGACGTGAGGATAATCTCTGCAAAAGACTTCTTTCTCAGCGAGTCGGTACTCACAGGCGAATCGATGCCGGTGGAGAAATCCGCCAATCCACCCTCTGGCCCGCTGAAATCAGTCCTCGAGATGCCCAATGCGTGTTTCATGGGCACGAGCGTCATGAGCGGGACGGCGCGGGCAGTCGTTGTGACGACCGGCACACACACGCTCTTCGGCGCCATTTCGAAAAAACTCAGCGAACGCCGCGAAGAGACAAGTTTCGACAAGGGCATTCGCTCCTTCACCTGGCTCATGATCAGGATCATGCTGGTCATGGTGAGCTTCGTCTTCTTGATCGTGGGCCTTACCAAGGGCAACTGGCTCGAGGCTTTGCTCTTTGCCCTGTCGGTTGCAGTGGGTCTTACGCCGGAGATGCTCCCGATGATCGTCACGGTGAATCTCGCCAAGGGCGCGCTCGCCATGGCGAAGAAGAAGGTGATCGTCAAGAAATTGCCCTCGATCCAAAACCTGGGCGCCATCGACATCCTCTGTACGGACAAGACAGGAACGCTCACGCAAGACCGCGTCGTGCTCGAACATCATGTCGACATCATCGGGAACAAAAGCGACGAAGTTCTCAACTATGCCTACCTCAACAGCTACTTCCAGACAGGTCTCAAAAACCTACTCGATAGGGCAGTCATCGAACATGTGGATCTCAACGTCGATGAATGTCGGCTCGTGGATGAGCTGCCTTTCGACTTTCAGCGCCGCCGTATGTCGGTCGTCGTCGAATACGAAGGCGACAATGTGCTCATCTGCAAGGGTGCGGTCGAAGAGATCTATAGCTGCTGCACGCATTACCAGATCGATGAAGAGATATACCCTCTGATCGATATGATCCGCGCCGACCTCTTCGAGGAAGTCCAGAAGCTCAATGAAGAGGGGTTCAGGGTTCTCGGCATAGCGTACCGCGAGTTCAGCCGCGACAAGACGACCTTTACGGTGCAGGACGAAAGTCAGCTGATTCTTCTAGGGTACATCGCCTTTATCGACCCACCGAAGGAGTCGGCGACCGAAGCAATACAACTGCTCACAAAGACGGGCGTCGAGGTGAAGGTCCTCACAGGGGACAATGGCCTCGTTACCGAAAAAGTCTGTAGAGATGTAGGCATTCCATTCAGCTCATCGATTACAGGCATAGAACTGGCTTTGCTCGACAGGGCGGCATTTTCGGCCAAGGTCAAAGAGTGCGAAGTCTTCGTCAAACTGACACCGAGTCAGAAAGAAGAAATCGTCCAGGAATTGCGGAGACAGGGACATGTGGTCGGCTACATGGGCGATGGCATCAACGATGCGATGGCGCTCAAAGCTGCCGATGTCGGCATTTCGGTGGACTCGGCGGTCGACGTGGCCAAAGAGGCGGCGGATATTGTCCTTCTCGAAAAGAGTCTCCTCGTTCTAGAGGAAGGCATCATGGAAGGTCGGCGTATCTTCGCCAACATCATCAAGTATATCCGGATGGGAGCGAGTTCGAATTTCGGCAACATGTTCAGCATGCTTGGGGCGAGCTATCTTTTGCCTTTCCTGCCCATGAAGCCATTACAGATACTCACCAATAACCTCCTCTACGACTTCTCTCAGACGGGCATCCCCATGGACAATGTCGACCCAGAACTCGTCGAAAAGCCGATGAAGTGGGATATCAACAACATCAAGCGTTTTATGGTGTGTGTCGGACCAATAAGCTCGATCTTCGATTACGCTACATTTGGTCTCATGTGGTTTTTCTTCCATGCGAGCGATTATCTCGTTCCAGGATTGCCGGCGGCGCAGAAAGATGCCCTCTCCCAACTCTTCCAGACCGGTTGGTTCGTCGAATCGCTGCTGACGCAGACACTCATTGTCCATATAATCCGTACCCGGCGCATCCCCTTCTTCCAGAGTCGTGCATCGGCGCCAATGATGCTCATGACCCTGCTCGTGATGGCAACCGGGATCTGGCTACCCTACTCCCCGCTCGCGCCCCTCCTGGGCCTCGTGCAGCTTCCGGCTATTTACTGGCTGTGGATCGTGGGTTTTCTCGTCACCTACTCGATACTCACACATAAGGTAAAACGCTGGTTTTTCAGGCGTTTTGAAGGAGCATAACGATGGATTCCATACTTGACGCCCTCCAAGAAGGACGCCTTTTTGAACTTCCGGAAAACGACAAGGACCATGCGCTTCAATTTTTAGCACACATAATCGAGGCCTTTCCTCAGATTCCGACGGGGACCGATATTGTCGGCAATGTGATGGCGCGCGAAAAGTTGATGACCACTGCGCTCGGCAGAGGCTGGGCCTGTCCTCACGCCCGCGTCGACTTCGAGGAAGACCTTATGTGTGTCGTGGGGTGGAGCCCGACAGGTATCGACTACGGGGCTCCGGACGGCATCCCCGTCTCCCTGATTACCATGTACCTCGTGCCTTCGAATCAACGCAACCACTATCTAAGGGAAGTCTCCATCATGGCAAAGGTGCTCAAATCTTTGCCGGCAATAGACAGACTACCTTCGATAAAAGAATTGAACGATGTTCGAAACTACCTCTTGGACTTGATCGCGGCGAGCAAAGAGACCATAGGGCCCGATGCGCGCGCCCGGATGATACGCCTACAGTCTAGGGCGGCCATTGCAACGCAGCCGGTCTCGGACCTCTCCAACCTCATCATCGAACCGGTCTCCATCATCGCCGGTGCCGGCATGAAGCCTCTTGCGCTCACACAAAACTTGGAACTCATGAACTTCATTGAAAGAACGGCAGGTCTGGCTGAGCGACTCGAAACCGAAGGCACATACCAGAATGGACTCTGGCGTATCGTGCGAAGGAGCGCTACCGCATATCAAGGAGGCAGGACGGTCTTCGATTGCATCGCCCTCATGCCAGCGAAGGCTGTGCAGAAATAATTCAGCCTGAAGGAATACGTGCTGTTGACACCTGCAATTTTTGAATTATAATAGCTCGGCTTCCTTATAATAAAAGGACAGTTGAATCCATCCCACCCTGTGAGGAGTAAGTATGTCCTATACGACTGAACAGATTCGCAACATCGCCATCATCGGACATGGAGGCACCGGCAAGACCACCTTGCTTGAACACATTCTCTTTCAGGGCGGAATGATATCGAAACCGGAAACGGTTGATTCGGGCAAAACCGTCAGCGATTACGGAGACGACGAGATTGCGCGCAAGATATCAGTTCGCTCGAGCCTCACGCATGTCAACACCGATGACTGCAAGATCAATCTTCTCGATGCGCCAGGCGCCGGCGACTTTGTCGGCGAAGCCATTCTCGCGATACGCGCAGCCGAGACAGCGCTGCTCGTCATCGACGGCAAGTCTGGTGTGCAGATCGAGACCGTCAAACTCTGGAGACTGTTGGAGCGCCATCAAAAACCAAGGATGGTGTTCGTGAGCCGACTCGATGAAGAGAGGGCAAATTATACCGCAGCCCTTGCCGATATAAAAGAAAAATTCAAGATTACCCCCGTGGCCATCACTATTCCGATGGGAGAAGGTCCTTCCTTTAAAGGCATCATCGACGTGCTCAACAAAAAGGCTTATATTCGCCCTTCTTCCCACGATCAGAAAGAGCAGATCGGAGAAGTCCCGCCGGAATTCGCCGATGCGCTGGAGTCTGCTCGGAGTCAGCTCTTTGAAGCCGCCGCCGAGGGCAGCGATGAACTTATGGAGAAATATCTCATCGAGGGCGAACTCACACAAGACGATACCTTGGCTGGTCTTAAGAAGGCCTTCGCCACAGGCAAGATTGTCCCCGCCTTTGCCGGCTCCGGCCTGGCCAACAGCGGCACTTCCGCCTTCATCGACTTTGTGGTGCACAGCGCCCCCTCGCCTCTCCAACGCGCTCCTGAAAAGGCTCATGACCAGGAAGGCAATCAGCTCGAGATCGCCATCGACCCCGCAAAACCTGCCTCTGCCTTTGTGTTCAAGACACAAATCGATCAGTTTTCCGGACGCCTCTGCTACATCAAGGTAATGACAGGCACGGTCCTCCCCGACATGGACATGATCATCGCAAGCGAACAGCCACACAAGGAGCGCATCGGAAAACTCTACACCATGCAGGGCAAAAAACTCGAGGATATTCCTGCCCTTCCTGCAGGCGACATCGGCATTCTCGCCAAAATCGCCACGCTCAAGACCAACGACACCATCAGCCAATTCGACAAACTCTTCTCCTATACGCCGCTGCGCCTGCCTTCGCCGGTCCACATGCTCGCCATCTCGGCGGTCAATAAAAAGGAAGATGACAAGCTGAGCGAGCTTCTCTACAAGGCTGCAGAGGAAGACCTGACCTTTAGCGTGCACTACAACCCCGAGACCAAGGAGACGGTCATCGCCGGCATGGGCGAGCAGCAGATCACCATGATTCTGGATAAGATCAAGGCTCAGTCCAAAATCGCCGCCGAAACGAGAATACCGCGCGTGGCGTATCGAGAGACGATCACCAAGAAGGCGACGGCCGAGTATACGCATAAAAAGCAAACCGGCGGCCATGGGCAGTATGGCCGTGTCGTGTTCGAAATCGAGCCGCTCGAGCGGGGTAAAGGCTATGAGTTCGAGAACAGAATTTTCGGTGGTGCAGTGTCCAAAGGATTCATGCCCGGCATCGAAAAAGGCATTCACCAGGCGATGGAAGCTGGTGTCCTCGCCGGATACCCCGTCGTCGACGTCAAAACTGCCATCATCGACGGCAAAGAGCATCCTGTCGACTCATCGGAGATGGCGTTCAAGATTGCGGCGCGCGGTGCTTTCCGCGAAGCCATGAGACAAGCGAATCCTGTGCTGCTCGAGCCAATCATGAACCTTTCGGTCTTTGTCGAGGAAAAGTATCTCGGCGACGTCATGTCCGATCTCTCTGGACGCCGCGGCAAAATATCAGGGCAAAACCCCATAGGCGGAGGCATAGTCCAGATCGATGCCCAGGTACCGCAGGCAGAACTCCTGCGCTATGCGATCGATCTCCGATCCATGACATCGGGTACGGGCTCCTTCGAGATCGAGTTCTCCCACTATGCGCCGATCTCCGGTAAGATCGCCGACGATGTCATCAAGGCCGCGCAGGCCTTTAAGACACAGGAAGCGGAAGAAGAATAATCCGGCCACTTGGTGCGGACTTCCGCGATTGCGGTGGTCCGCACCCTTGGCGCTGCGACATTAGACGCCGCCCTGGCCATTCTCTAGACGCTCAATTTCGTGGATGAACTCATCGAGGGTGTCATATTTTCTATACACGGACGCGAAGCGGATGTACGCGACTTTATCCAGTGAGTAGAGCTTCTGCAGCACCATGCGCCCCAGCTCTTCACTGGAGATTTCGTTGGAAGCCTTGGCGTACTCCGCAGCCTCGTCCTCTATTTCGTTGATGAGGTTCTCGATAGACATCTGGGATACGGGCCGCTTTTCGAGTGCACGCACCAGGCCACGTTCGATCTTCTGGCGCTCGAAAGGCTCACGGCGACCGTCTCGTTTGATCACAAGAAGCGGTTTCTCCTCAATGCGCTCGTAACTGGTAAATCTGAGGCCACAGGAGAGACATTCCCTGCGTCGCCGTATCGCTTCTCCGTTGGCCAGAGTCCGTGAATCGATGACCTTGTCTTCCAAGCTTCCACAGTAGGGACATCTCATTCGGGATCCTTTTCTGCGATTTTCGAAAAGAAGTTTAAAAATTCCAAGGGCAGAGGGAATATGATCGTCGAGTTTTTCTCAACCGCGATTTCCGTCAATGTCTGCAAATACCGAAGCTGCAAACTCGAAGGCGACTTCGACAGCACTTCAGCCGCTTGTGCGAGCTTCTCGGAAGCCTGAAGTTCGCCTTCGGCGGCGATGATTTTTGCCCGTCGCTCGCGCTCTGCCTCTGCCTGACGAGCAATCGCCCGCTTCATGCTCTCCGCGAGCTCAACCGCTTTTATCTCCACGGCCGAGACTTTGATGCCCCAGGGGTCTGTCGCATCATCGAGCAGTTTCTGGAGCACCTGGCCCAACTCCGCCCGCTTTGCAAGCATATCGTCGAGTTCGTGCTGGCCAAGCACCGACCTTAGAATCGTCTGGGCGAGCAGGCTCGTGCTCTTGGTATAATCGGCCACTTTGACGACAGCCAAGATCGGATCGAATACATTGAAGTACACCACGGCATCGACGACAACGGTGACATTGTCGCGGGTGATGACTTCTTGTTTCGAGACATCGATGGTAAAAGTGCGCATGTCGACCTTGCGCAGAACATCGAGACTAAACGGTAAAATCAGATTAAACCCCGGCGATAGCACCTTCTGCAGACGGCCGAGACGAAACAGTACACCCCGCTGATATTCGGGGATGATACGCATCATTTGAATCAAAATAATGAACGGCACGATCAGAAGACCAGCCGCAATGTCGGGATTTCTTGCAAGCAGCAGTACTTCGGCCACCGCCCAGGCTAGAAACAGAACGAGCAGGAATAGAAAGATAGGTGTTTGCTTTCGGACGATTGCGATGACGATAAAAATAATCCACCATACCGCGAGCAGGGCAAAACCGCCAATGATCAAGGACATTCTTAATGCCTCCAGATGTATATAAATATACTATAATTCTATGAATTTCACAAAGCAGCCCTAGAGCTTATCACAAATTTGTCGTGCACCCTGTTCTATTGCCTCTTTTCCCTCGTATGAGTATTGTATTTATAAATAGATAACCTCACTTTGCAACGAACGGAGGATGGGCATGAATTTTTCAGAAAAACTCAAAAAATTTATGGAAAACAGCATCGATGCTTCCAAGGAATTTCTTGAAAAAACATCCGATCAAGCACAGACGTGGACTGAAATGGGAAAGCTCAGAATTGAGATTCTGCAACTCAGATCAAAGGCTCAATCGCTCACTGCAAAGCTCGGTACCGAAGTATACTCCCTATTGGTCGAGAAAGATGAGCCGATGATCGGGCCCTCTACCCCCGAGATCGAACCGATCATCAGGGAACTCAAGGAACTCGACCGTATCATCGACGAAAAAGAGGCGCTCTATAGGAAAAAGGGCGGAAAAGACAAAGACCTCGACGAAAAAATGTAGAGATGTGCTTTTACCTACCAGG
>Ga0067045_1003873_pt1 | contig 18496 bp, 16 predicted proteins | sample TerdegcTABiofilm_FD_59184 | JGI IMG/M metagenome (GOLD analysis project Ga0067045, IMG submission 59184) | Combined Assembly of (Gp0054472, Gp0054536) Wastewater bioreactor microbial communities from Singapore -Terephthalate degrading... | reverse complement strand
ACGACAGATTGCTGAAAAAGGAATTTATCCTGCTGTTGATCCACTTGAATCTTCTTCACGAATACTATCTCCTGAGATAGTTGGTGAAGAGCATTATGCAGTTGCTATGGAAGTGAAACGAATATTACAGCGATATAAAGATTTGCAGGATATTATCGCCATATTAGGTATGGATGAATTATCTGAAGAAGATAAATTGCTTGTTCAGCGAGCACGTAAAATTGAAAGATTTTTATCACAGCCATTCTTCGTTGCTGAGCAGTTTACTGGTATGCCAGGCAAGTATGTTAAATTAGAAGATACTATCCGAAGCTTCAAAGGATTAATAAATGGTGAATATGACCATCTTCCTGAGCAGGCTTTCTACATGGTTGGCACCATAGAAGAAGCAGTTGAAAAGGCTAAGAAGCTTGCTGGTAATTAATAAATTGTAGAGGATAGAACTATGGCAATGAAATTAAATTGCAATGTATTAACGCCAGAACGACAGATATATGAAGGGCAGGTTGATTTTGCGGTGGTACAGGCATTTGATGGTGAAATGGGATTTTTATATAACCATGCCCCTTTAATCTCTGAGTTGGGTACTGGTGAAATACGATTGCGATCCGGCGATAGTACAGAATATTTTTATGTAGATGGTGGTTTTGTAGAAATTAAGAATAATTCACTCATTATTCTGGCTCAGGAAGCTGTGAGCAAACAGGATTTGAAGCCAGAAGTACTTGAATCAAAGATTAAAGAGATAGCTGCATTGCCAAAACCTGAAACATTTGCTGACAGGTTAAATATAGACATTGAATTAAAGAAATTGAAAGCACGTTTAAAGATTGCTAAAAGGTGATAATAAAAAAAACGGGCAGACTAAACTGCCCGTTTTTTATTTATAGTGTAAATAATTATACCATTGAATAATTTAGAGTTGTATTATGTTCCATGTCTGAATAGTGCTCAGAGTATTGAAGTAATTTTTCGTATAATTCATTCCTTTTTTTGATCAGAAGCTTGCCGGTATATGTATCTTTTACCCTTAAAGGTGTTTCAAAATTATCAATGATTTCAACCATTAAATTAACAGGTTCTTTTTTCTGGCGCGCCTGTATTGTTTCTTCAGGGGTAGGTAAAATTATTGCATAAAGTGAATACGGAGTCTGAATGAGAGCATGCCCTCTGCTGAGGTACGCATCAGAAAATCCGCCGTCAATATTAATGGCCCTGCCGTCAGGAGATGCAATTTTTTCGCCCTTTCGCACATCTACTGGTGTATGCCCATACACTATTCTTTCCGCTCCAAATTCTTCCATGATTTTATCCATGAATTCCTTTTTAAGCAGGTTTTCACCCCAGTAAAGCAACTTTTCTTTGTGAGTGGATTTATCAGCAATAAAATATCGTTCAAAGGTTTTCATGGCATTCTTCCCAAAGAATGGGGATTTTGAACCACACCATAAATAAAACATAAGAGCAAGGTCTTTGGGATTTTGAGGTTTGCCTTCCAGATAATTTTTGCCTATTGTTTTAATTCTATGTTGCAAATGATCAAGTAATGCTTTTCCTCTGTAACCTAAAAATTCTTCAAACTGACCATCATGTGTGCTGGGTATCAATGCATGTATGTTAAGTATATAATTGTGAATATGGTATAGTTTGCCATGTTCAAATAAAAATTCCATTAAATAGCGGACTTTCTTGCTTGTTGTAAATTGATATGTAAGGTCATTAATTATTTCTTCTTCTTCGGGTGATAGTTTATCAGGATTATCTAAATCTATTGTAGGAAAGTGTATATCAGTTAATCCAGAAGTATCATTATTTTTTAACATTTCTGCTAATTTGTGAAGCCAGAGCCTTGATTCCATATTGAATTCAGGATTTTCCCGTATAGTTTGTTCTTCAAGCTTAAACTGGATAATGGCAAGTGCTTTCTCCATTCTTCGTGATATATCCTGCTTTGCTTTGAAATTACCCGGTATTTCTCCTGTATAAGTATGTAAAGCAAACTCTTTTAATTTTGTGATATTTATTCCTATTCGGTCTAAGAATGCAAGGTTGTCATAGCGTGTGCTTATACGCAATGCCTCAGCAATAAGTGATTTATTACCTGCTGCGGCACCCATCCACAATATATCATGATTACCCCATATAAATGTTAAATACCGTTTTATATCCTTTTGATTTAGAATACGAATTATTTTATCTGGTTCATCACCACGATCAAATACATCGCCAAGTACAATGAGATGTCCCAGAATAACCTGTTTAACTATTTTACACAGTGAACTTATAATCTTATCTGCAATTAATTCATTTTCATAAATCATATTTGGCACAGGATAGTTTAGTATAAGGTTTTCAAGTACATGTTTTAAATCTTTATTGATGTTATTCCTTATTTCATCAAAATCCCGTACATTCTGAACACGGTACTGAACAATTCTGATGAGTGATGATATGATATCCTGCCTGTCAAGACGGTATACCTCATCTTCAAAATAACGTTCTTTACGAATTATCCTTCCCAGATAATCAATTTTTTCTTTTGAGAATGTTTTTGGCAAAGCTTCGTAGCATATTCTCCATACAAGTCCAAAACGCCCTTTGAGGATTGATACAAATCTGTCACCAGCGCCATGTGGATCGCTTACCCACATGGTCGTGTCAATGTATTCATTTAAACGGGATTCTATTTCGGTAAGGTCTCGTATAATATTATGAAGTGCAGCAATATTTTTCTCAGCGTCCATAAGCCCTCCACAATATAGCAATGTTACATTATTTTTCCACCGACATCGTCAATGTCAATATCTTCAAGGACCTCTTTCATGGTTTCTTTATCTATCTGGGAAAGATTTTCTAATCCTTGAGCTATAGCAAAGACTTTCTTTTTAACATATATTGGGACATGTGCTCTGAGAGCTATCGCCATAGCATCACTTGGGCGACAATCTATGATAATCTCAGAGTTGTCAGGAGCAATCAAATTGAGTTTTGCAAAATAAATATTATCCTTGAGGTCATCAATTATAACTGATGTCAATGTGTACTGGAAAGTTTTGAGCATGGTAATAATAAGATCATGCGTAAGGGGCCTGACAGGTTTTTTGCCTTCCAGTTCAATAGCTATAAGGCTTGCTTCAAGTGGAGCTATCATGATAGGCAGTATATTGCCCGTTTCATTATCCTGGAGTACCACTATAGGAGTGTTACTTTCCTCATCCAGGACAATAGTTGCTATCTCAACTTTACAAAAGGACATACTATTTCCTTTTAATATTTATTACACTCAATATAAAACCAATATATGAAAAAATCAAGCAAAGTTGCTACTTTTTAGGTTTTATTTTAGTATAAAGCTTTTTTGAAATGATGTTCTTAAAATGAATTGCAACAACCTGGCTATGTGTTTCTTTATTGCTTTCACATTCAATATATTCAGCATACTGGAGATTTTGCAATAAACGTTTAATGTCATCGGTTGCATGCAGTTTATCAGTTTTTGCTCCAAAGATATAGCAGGGTGTTGTTATAAAGGGGAGTTTGTCCCATAGATTATAATTTTTGAGTGCAAGCGCATTAGGTTTTAATTTATAGGGATCTGCTGAATTTATTGTATTGGTATATTTTGCCATTTGTTCCTTTTCTTTTTCTGTATCCAGGCGAAAATTGCGTAAATACCATTTTACAAGTTCTTTGAGTACATTATACCATGAAGCAGGAAGCCTGGGTACAATATCACCCAACAGAGGGGGAAATCTGAATTCAGGAAGTGGGCCTATGAGCAGTGCGCATTCTGGCTTTCGGGTGTGCATCGCTAAATATTCTAGTATAACTGAGGAACCCAGCGAACTTCCTGCCATAACAAATGTTCTGTTTTTAGGAATAACTTTTTGAATAACTTCATGGAGATCAAGTACCATTCGCATGACATTAAACGAAAAGTCTTTATACGTTTTCCCTTCAGGTATTCTGGAAGATGTTTTTTCTCGGGTTTCGATATATATAACACGGTATTCATCGGTTAAAGTTAGCAGGACATCTTTCCAACCGGTTATATGAGATATCCAGCCTGCAACAAAGAATATAATTGGTTTGGATGAAGAATCCTTTTTGGGAATAAAATCTATACAATATAATTCCATTCCATCAGAAACAGATATGAAAAAATCATTGATTTTTGTTGATGGTATTGTGTATTCCGTCAAAGCCATGGTAACCCTCTAATTAAGTATTATTGCAATCTATAAGAGAATATCATATACAAAAACAAAAATCAAGCATTTCATTGTATACGCTGTGCAATATCTGTGCCAACGTCAGCAGTTGTTGCATTACCACCACGATCGGGTGTCTTAACAGTGCCATCATTTAAGTGATTGACCACAGCAGATTTAATCTTTTGTGCTGCATCGTGCTCACCTAAAAATTCTAACATGAGTGCACCACTGAGTATTGCAGCAACTGGATTCGCTACACCTTTACCTGCAATATCCGGTGCTGAACCATGGACGGGTTCAAACATTGATGGGTATTTTCGTGTTGGATTGATATTGCCACTTGCAGCAAATCCCATTCCCCCAACAACTATCGCTGCCAGGTCGGTAAGTATATCGCCAAAAAGATTGGATGCGACTACAACATCAAATTGCTCGGGGCAGCGTACCATATTCATGGCTGCAGCATCAACAAGCATTGATGATGCTATTACATCAGGATAATCTTTGGAAACTTCGTAAAAAACAGTATCCCAGAATACCATGCTGTATTTGAGTGCATTGGATTTGGTTATGCTTGTCAGAGTTTTACGTTTGCGATTGCGGGCAGTTTCAAATGCATACCGGATTATGCGTTCAGTTCCTTTTCGCGAAAAATAGTTAATTTGCATTGCAACTTCGTCGGGAGTACCAATATAATGCCTTCCTCCCAGTGCAGTATATTCACCTTCAGTGTTTTCTCTGATTACTATCATGTCTATGTCATATGGCTTTTTGTTTTTTAAAGGTGATTCCACCCCAGGGAATAGCATTGCTGGCCGTATATTGACATATTGATCAAAAGCTTTTCGTATAGTTAGAAGTGGTTCAACAGCAATATGGTCAGGGGCATTATGTGTATTGCCAAGTGCGCCTAATAATATTGCATCAAACGATGAAAGTAATTCAAGATAATTTTCAGGTGCACATTTTCCTGTTTTATTATACAGGGTTGTATTCCAGTTAAATGTTGTGTAATGAACATCAATGTTGCAGGCATCAATAACTTTTACTGCTTCTGCTACAACCTCAGGACCAATACCATCTCCAGGGTACAAAGCGATTTTATAGGGCATAACTATCTCCATTTACTTAACTTAAGATAATATTCACGTCATAAAAAAAATGTTTAACTAAAGAATTACGCTCAATGTAGTTTGCTAATTAAATATTTTTTAAATGAGTTACTTTGAATAAAAATTTACAATTTGTTATAAAGTAATTGAACAACTATGATAAAAATTATATACACAACAATAACATTCATCTATAAAAAAGTACATTAGAAATTAATTATTTATGACATAATTAATTTCATAATGCATGCTTATACCATCAAATGAATGTGTTCATGGTTTCATGATATGGTTATACATACATATTGATAAGTAAACGATAATATCTATGTAAAGTAAAATCTTAAAATGGGTATACTGAATGATGGGGAAACGATATTCTTTGTAAAAGATCTTTTGAACAATAGATATTTAAATTTTTGTCAATGATAATACAATACAGGTTAAGAGCAGCATTCTTTTTACAAAAGCTAATTGCCTGCTGAGTTCCCATAATAAATAAGGCAGTGGCATATCCATCGCATATTGTGGGGTTACTGGTAATCACCGAAACTGAAATAATATCGCTCTGTGCAGGGTAGCCTGTTGCAGGATCAAGAATATGATGATATCGCTTTCCTTTGTAAATGGTATATCGTTCGTAGTCACCGCTAGTGGCAATAGCCTGCCCATCATGTAAAATCACGGTCCCAATGATGCCTTCCTGGCGTGGATGCTTTATGCCAATAGTGTACCCATACCCGTAATTATCGCCCAGTACCTGCAGGTCACCGCCAGCTTCCACAATCCCTTGCTGTATACCGCACTGTTTTAATACCAGAGCTGCCTGTGCAATAGCATATCCCTTGGCAATTCCGCCAAGCCCAATGGTAACACACGGTTTTTGTTTTATTACTGTCCTTGTTTTAGGATTTAGCTGGATATAGCGATAGCCAACACATTTCAGGCGTTGATTAATACTTTCCTGTGAAGGCGGAACAAATGATGGTGATTGCAACTGCCATAATGAACCAGCTGAGGCAAAGGTAATATCAAATAGTCCATGAGTGTTGTGCGATAGTTCCAGTGCCAGCTTTATTACAGTGAATGTGTCATTGCTGACATTTGTTTGCAGGTTATTGTTGATATGTGCAACATCGCTTGTTGGAATGTAGGGGCTCATTGTTTCTTCAGTGTGTTTAATAGTTTCAAAAGCCTGATTAATAGCTTCATACGCTTTTTTGTCTGAGGTGCTATCAGCAGTTATGGTCACAATGGTTCCCATTGCCATCTTTGATAGTGAATAACGTTGTGGACGTGAACACGAGAATAGAAGAAGTGATACAACAATAATGGTAAGTATCAATGTGTATTTATGTTCCATATTGTATATCCGGATATAATAACGTAGTTGAATTTTTATCATTGGATATGACAAAATATTGCTTAACCGGGATTTTTGTAAAATATTAAATATTTTCATTTAAGTAATTTCTTCCAATTTAGGTTAGTTATTATATTAATTTAACAATGTAAGTTGGTTATTAATAATTACTGAATATAAATTTTGTAAAAAATGGACACATGTATTCCTGTAAATAAAGATGACAATAATGCAAACTTTATTATTCATAATTCTTGACAATTATCGTAAATATTGTAACAAAACAATATACGATAGCATAATTACATACCGATAAGTTTATAGGTATATATTGTTTTTACAGTTAAAAAAGTTTATTTCTCTGATAGAATATTTTTTTATATAAACAGGATAATTGTATGAAATTACGAATAGTCTTAATTACAGTCATTACCTTTATTATATGTACCGCACCATTAACTGATGCAAAAACTGTAAAAAAAGCTCAGGGATCGGAGAATATTTCCGATTTATCAAAATTTAATGAACAACTGGTAAAGGTAACCAATAGTGCTATTCCAACCGTTGTCAGTATATCAGCAGAAAAAAAGGCTGGCAGCCCACGGGAAAGCAAACGGATGCCTATGCCTTTCCCGGTCCCCAAAGAAGCAAAGGCACTGGGGTCAGGTGTTATTATTGATAAACGCGGATATATAGTTACCAACAATCACGTGGTAAAAAATACTAAGTCCATAACCATTACGTTATTTGACAAACGAACATTCCCCTGTGAGTTGGTTGGCTCTGACCCCGCAACTGATATTGCAGTCATTAAAATTTCCGGTACAGTTCCTCAGGATTTGCCAGTTGCCGTCATGGCTGATTCAGACACATTAAAAGTTGGGGAGATAGCAATAGCAATAGGCAATCCGTTTGGATTTGGGCATACCGTAACCATGGGTATTATCAGTGCTACAGGCAGGGAAGGATTTGGTCTTGCCGATTATGAGTATTTCATCCAAACCGATGCTGCCATTAATCCCGGAAATTCCGGTGGTGCCCTGATAAACATTAATGGTAAACTTATTGGCATTAATACTGCTATATTTTCACGAAATGGCGGCTATATGGGAATAGGGTTTGCAATACCATCCAACATGGTAAAACAGGTAGTAGATGAGTTGATTAATAAGGGCAAGGTAACACGAGGGTGGCTTGGCGTATATATTCAGAACATTACACCGGAAATAGCAAAAAACTTCAAGTTTGAAGGAAGAAAGGGTGTTTTGGTTGCCGATATCATGAAGGATTCACCTGCTAAAAATGCAAAAATTGAAATTGGAGACATCATTATTTCGGTCAATGGCGTTGAAGTGTCTGATATAAATCAGCTACGAAGATATGTTGCTTCATTAAAACCGGGTTCAACTGCCAAAGTCAAAATATTCAGAGGTGGCCAGGAACTGGAGCGGGAAGTACTCATTGCTGAGCTTCCTGCACAGGCACAGGCACCAGAAGAAAAGATGGAAGAAGTTGATACAATAGGCATGCGTGTGGGTGATATTACTGAAGAGAATGCCTATAAATTCAGAATTACTGATACCACAGGAGTAATTGTACTTGAAATTCAGGAGCAAAGTCCTGCGTATGAGGCAGGCATGATGGTTGGTGATATCATCAAGGAAATTGAAAATACTCCTGTGGAAAATGTTGATAAATATAACGAATTGCTGAAACAATATGAAAAGAAAGAAACATTACTGCTTCTGGTCAAGCGTGGAGGTATCCACAAGTTTGTGGTAATTAAGAAGCAATAGTTATTGTAAATAATCCAGCCCCACTGCTTTTTTAACGCGCAGTAGTGTTTCCTGGGCAATGGGGCGGGTTTTTTCAGCACCCTTCTTTAAAATTGCAGCTATTTCACTTTTGTTGTTTTGTAATTGTTTCCGCTTATCTCTGAAGGGAGCAAAATATTCCCATATCATTCCAAACAACTCTTTTTTTACCTCACCATACCCAATGCCACCTTTACGATAGCGTTCTTTGAGTATTTCAGTTTTTGCTGGTTCGGCAAATAATTTATACAGGGCAAACAGGTTACAGGTTTCAGGATTTTTTGGTGCTTCAACTGGTGTTGAGTCGGTTACTATACGCATTACTTTTTTCTTGAGTGTAGCTTCGTCTTCAAAAATATTTATTGTATTGTTATAGCTTTTAGACATCTTTTGCCCATCTATGCCGGGAATGACTGCAATATCTTCTGATATCATTGGTTCGGGCAACACAAATATTTCACCATACATCTGGTTAAATCGTTCAGCAATGTCGCGTGTTATTTCTAAGTGCTGCTTCTGGTCTTTGCCAACAGGGATAACTTCAGCATTGAAAAGTAGTATGTCAGCAGCCATAAGAACAGGGTAGGTAAAAAGGCCTGTGTTTGGTACAATACCTTTTGCAATTTTATCCTTATAACTGTGGCTGCGCTCTAAAAGTCCCAGGCTGGTGTGGCACGATAGTATCCATGCAAGTTCGGTAACTTCAGGGATATCAGATTGCACCCAGAAATGCGCCTTATCAGGATCAAGCCCTAAGGCAATAAAGTCCATTGCAGCATTGATTGTATTTTCAGATAGTTCCTGTGGATTGTGAATACTGGTCATTGCATGATAATTAACAATAAAGCAAAAAAGGTCGTTGTTGTGCTGCAGTTCAATCATGGGTTTCATCATGGCAAAATAATTGCCAATATGAAGCGTTCCAGACGGTTGTATGCCAGAAAGTATTCTTGACATTTTTCTCCCCTTTTTCAGTATGGTCACGTTGTTGTGTATGCAGATTGTAAACAGATGTACTGAGTATGCAATTATCGTCAATAATTAATTTAACAGGAACTATCGCTTATAAAAAAATAACAATAATTTGATATTTGGAATGATATTAAGTATTTTATAATTACTGAATACAGTGTGAGAATTTTACGATGGGTGTGACAAATCTTTTTACCTATAAATATCTTAAAAGAAAAAAATTAACCGTCATAATATATTTAATTGTATTATGTGCGATAGTTACTATCAATGTACTGTTTTTGCTGGCACATCAGTTTGCTCTCAATTACATTGCCATAAGTTTCTTTTCAGAAATTATGTTATTGATTCTGGCAAACATAGTGGCAGTGAGTATATCTTTTGTCATTGTTAATAAAATGCTGCAGAAACGCTACAATGATGTTGCTGCTTCGCTTTTAACTGTTCTGAAACAGTTTGAAAAAGGTAACTTTACCTATCCATTCTCTATTGATAATGGTCGTTTTGATAATGTGTTGCGCTACATGCAGAAATTAATGATGAGACAAAACAGCACGCCGGCATCATTTGATGAGAAGCTGAATGAACGAGTATTTGAAATAATAACAGTGTTAATCAGTGCGATGGAGGATAAAGATCCTTATACCAGCGGACATACCACACGTGTTGCACAGTATGCATTAGCAATTGGAAAACGTTTGGGTTTGTCACAGGAAAAAATGCGATTACTTAATCATGCTGCAGCTGCCCACGATATTGGTAAAATTGGCATCCCTATTGAAATAATAGAGAAAAACGGCCGTCTAAATGAAAAAGAAAAACTCATGATGGAAAGCCATCCTATACGGGGAATGAAAATTTTATCATCAATTGATTACCTTGAAGATATTGCATCAATAATAATGTATCATCACGAACGTGCAGATGGCAAAGGATATTATCAGCTGCCAGGTGAAAAAGTTCCTGTTGAAGCAAAGATTATTGCAGTTGCTGATGCCCTGGATGCAATGCTCAGTGATAGGCCATATAGAAAGGCACTATCGCTCTATGAAGCAAAACAGGAAATACTTAAAAATAAAGGTACACAGTTTGATCCTGAAGTGGTTGATGCACTCATTAATGTGCTGGAAGAAAAAGAACCATTAAAAGAATTTATTGCTTTTTGATATATTTTTTTATAAATTCTTCCTGTGTTAAGATAGAAATAAACTGGTCCAGTTTAGCTATTTTAAAAATACTTTCAACATTTTCATTTATATCATAACAGACGAATTCAATATTGCTTTTAAGTGCTAAATTCATGCATCGTACCAGCGACCCAATACCTGAAGAATCTATATATTTCAGGTCACGAAGGTTAAGTGCAATAATCTTTGGATTATCTTCAATATGATGACGATAAACTGTTTCAAAGTTATGCACTTCAGAAATGTCGTATCGACCATTTAACGTAAATATTAATAAGGGTCCTTCTTTGTGTACATCAATTTGCATGTGATAACTCAAATAAATTATGAATTAGCAACAGTAAAAAAACCTGATATATATGTTTTATAACTGCAAAATTCTTGTTATTTAGGTTAAGGTATTGAATTATAAATGTCAACAAATAAATTATTTAAAAGATTAAAAAATATTTGTCACAGTGAGTTAGCTACTGAATAAAAATATAGTACAGCGATTGATAGCATTAATGTTAATACTGTAACAATCATCCCGGGTTTTAAGAATTCCATAAAGTTTATTTTAATACCTGATTTTGCCGCTGATTCCAGCACAATCAAATTGGCCATTGCCCCAATTATTGTTGCATTGCCAGCCAGTGTCGATGATGAAGCCAGCGCTAACCATATGATGTTGCTGTTGCTGTATTTTAAGGTTGGCCCTAATAGAATAACAAAAGGTACATTGCTGACTATCTGTGAAAAAACCAGACTGACAGCATGTAAAAGGGTTATACTGTGCAGGCTGTCATTAAAGTGGGAAAACTTCAGGAATAGTGACAGGATTCCAGCTTTTTCAGCACCTTTGACTACTATAAATAGTGATGCAAAGAATAATAATAATACCCAGTCTATCTCTTTGATTATTTTTGATGGTTTGATTTTACCCAATAATAATATTAATGAACTACCAGCCAGCGCAATCAGTGGTATTGATATATCAAGAACGTGATGAAGCAGAAAAAATAATGTGATAAGAATAAAAATTGGAACAGAAAATATCATCGATGACAGGTTATATTCGTAGTCGTTCTGGCTATACTGCAATACCTGCTGTGTTTCAAATGTGTGTGAATACATACGTTTGATGCATACTACAATAATTATCATCCCAATAATTGAAACTGGAAGCAGGTGAAGAAGAAAATATACGTAGGGAATTCCTGAATAAATGCCAATGAGCATGTTCTGTGGATTACCTGTGATGGTCATTGCACTGCCAACATTAGAAGCCAATATTTCGGCTATCAGATATGGTTTGGGGTCAAGTTGCGCTGATCTGCATATTGATATTATGATGGGGGTAAACATCAGGACAACTGCATCATTAACCAGAAATGCGCTTGCAATACCAGTAGTGAAAGTAATGATCCACAAAAGCTGTAACGGGGTTCTGGAAAAAGATATAGTTTTTTGTGCAATAAAGGCAAAAAAACCATCCAGTTCTAATGTTGCTATGACTATCATCATGCCCAGTAAAAGAGCTATTGTGTTAAAATCAATAGCAAGAATAGCCTCTTCAAAAGAAAGCACTCCCGTTAAAATCATGGCAATAGCGCCAAAATAAGCAGCAGATGGCCTGTCAACATTAACCCATGGAAGGCGAGTAAAAATTATGCCTGAATACGTTATTATAAATATTATCAATGCAATAGAATACATGGCGATAGTTACTGATAAAGAAACCTTAAATTAAAAATGCAGAGGATTTGTAGAATTCCTCTGCATTTTTATTACATAAATGCTGCCCGGCCAGGACTCGAACCTGGACTACTCTGATCCAGAGTCAGATGTGTTGCCAATTACACCACCGGGCAATCTCATATAAACAATCTATAGCACATAGTTTCTGTAAACAAAAATTTTGTCAATAATTTTGACTGTATTCAATCTTCTTTTTGAGCTATTTTTGCCCATGTATCCTTCAGTGTTACAGTTCTATTAAAAATGAGTCTGTCATTGTTAGAATCAGGATCAACGGTAAAATAACCCAACCTTTCAAACTGAAAATTAGTGTAAACCCGTGCACCTTGTACATAGGGTTCTATATACCCATTAACAACTTTTAATGAATCAGGATTAATGTAATCAGTAAAATCTCTGCCTTCTTCAACTTCAGACGGATTTTCCTTTGTGAACAATCTGTCATAAAGCCGTACTTCAGCAGGTAACGCATGTTGTGCACTAACCCAGTGGATGGTGCCTTTGACTTTTCTACCATCTTGTGCATATCCGTCTTTTGTGTCAGGGTCATAGGTGCAATGAATTTCAGTAATGTTCCCGTTGCTATCTTTTATAACGTTTACACACTTAATAAAATACGTATATCGCAAACGCACTTCAGCACCAGGTGAAAGCCTGAAAAATTTCTTTGGCGGATTTTCCATAAAATCATCACGTTCAATGTAAAGAACTCTGGAAAATGGTATATTTCGGGTACCAGCGGCAGGGTCTTCAGGATTATTTATACCTTCAATGTATTCAACCTGATTATCAGGATAGTTAAGTATAATAACTTTAAGAGGATTGAGCACACACATGACTCGGTTAGCCTTTTTGTTTAAATCTTCCCGTATGCAGTGTTCAAGCAGTGCGATATCAACAATACTATCCTTTTTTGCAACACCAACAAGTTTTGCAAAATTTTTAATAGAATCGGGGGTGAAACCTCTCCTTCTGAGCCCTGCAATGGTAGGCATGCGTGGGTCGTCCCATCCATTTACAAAGCCTTCCTGCACAAGTTTTAAAAGCATACGTTTGCTCATGACGGTATAGGTTAAGTTAAGACGTGCAAATTCAATCTGTTTTGGACGTTGGCCTGTCGCTATCTGTTCTAAAAACCAGTCATATAATGGTCGGTGTACCTCAAATTCCAGAGTACAAATGGAATGCGTTATTCCTTCAATGTAGTCAGATTGACCATGAGCCCAATCATAGGTAGGATAAATGCACCATCTATCGCCCGTACGATGATGGTCCGCATGTTTTATGCGATACATAACAGGATCTCGCATATGCATATTTGGCGATGTCATGTCTATCTTTGCACGCAATGTTTTTGAACCATCGGGAAACTCACCGTTTTTCATGCGTTCAAATAAGTCTAAATTTTCTTCAACACTGCGGTTGCGGTATGGGCTTTCTTTCCCAGGTTCGGTAGGTGTACCACGCGTTGCTGCAACTTCCTCAGCGCTCATGTCACAAACATAGGCTTTACCATTTTTAATCAAAACTTTAGCCCATTCATACAGTTGTTCAAAATAATCGGAAGCATGTTTAACATCATCATCCCACTGAAATCCTAACCATTGGATGTCCTTCTTAATTGATTCAACATACTCAATATCTTCCTTTTCAGGGTTGGTGTCATCCAGACGCAAATTGCATTTGCCATTGTATTTTTGAGCAATACCAAAATTAAGGCATATTGATTTTGCATGTCCAATATGAAGATAGCCGTTAGGCTCAGGAGGGAAGCGCGTAATAACTGATGAACAAACATTATTTTTTAAATCTTCGTTGATAATTTCTTCAATAAAATTCGTAGCTTGTGGTAGTTCCATAGTAGTATCTTTTAATAAAGTATTTTACATACTGTAGCAAGGAATAAGTTTATTTTGTCAAGACATTATAATTCTTTTATGTAAGCGATAGTTACTGGAATAAGGCTCTGACCCCTTGTTTGGTGTTTGCTAATCCTTGTTTGTCCTTAGTCATCACCACTTTTGATCGATCATATGCTTTGATTATACGTGTTGATGTTAACTTATTATGCTTTGACCTTATTTTCCTGGAGAATTTTGCATTCCCTGCATTCTCCGCATGATGCGTTATTTTGCCTCACACAGAGCGTACTGAGGGCACAGAGATTGTAATACTTTACTTTTATGCACTTTCTTTTGTCCAGACGGCAACAAAAGAAAGTGCCAAAGAAAAATGCCTTGTACTATTGCAATATATGTTATTGTTGCCAGCGTGCTGCGGACGCCCTACTGGCTATGTCCTCGCACGCAACTCTAATCGCTTCGACATCCTGTCTCCGCTATCTCTCGTAACTCAGGTATATATGCAATCTTAGGCTCTGACCCCTTTTTTCATTGTTTTCATAATTCATATATTCTCCTGACACCCTTTTCTCCGTGCACTCTGTGTGATTCGTTTGTTCTCAAATGCTCTGACCCCTGTTTTGCAAATTTTTTTATGAAAAATTACAAAATTTACCCCAATTCTTTTCAATTTTTTCTACCAGAAGCGTTGTATACAGTAAAAGCTTTATTTTTCATCTTACTATAAAAAATATACGGAGGAATACTATGGCTCGGAAATTACGGGTACAGCTTCCAGGGTTAACCTACCACATCACGTCCCGCTGCATCGAATGGAAATCCATGCTACAGGAAGACTACTGTAAAGCGTGCTTTGTAGAAATACTCAACAAAGCGAAAGCTAAATATCACTTTAAACTCATTGCCTTCTGTATTATGGATAACCATATTCACCTGATCATTCATACCCTGGACGATGGTGCTCCGATATCCCGTATTGTGCAATATATTAAGGCACGGTTTGCTGAAGTGTATAACAAAATAACCGGTAGAACGGGACCATTCTGGAATGAGCGGTATAAAGATAGCATCATACAGTTTGCTAAGGATGGATTTCACTATTTGCTGTGGTTATTGTGGTATTTAGCCTATAATCCCATACGGGGAAGACTATGCTCTGACCCTACCAGATACCACTACAGCAGCATACGAGCATATTTAGATGAAGATGCTGATGTAGGTGTACCTATAGACCATCATGATTACTTTGTGCAACTGGGAAAAACGTTTGCTGAGAGAGTAGCAAAGTTTATGAGATATGAGGAGTATTACCGGAAGAAGTATTCCATGATACTTGAGTGGGTGTAAAAAAAGGGGTCAGAGCCTATATGCAAAAATACTTGAATAAATACATCAAGCATAGTATTTTGCAATATATACATAAGATTCAGCATCATCCTTGCTATTGATGTAATTAAATAGTGATATCTTAAAGCATTGTGTAATTGTATAATAAATTAATACATGGAACTGGAACAATATCATATAGGCTGTTCAGGGTGGAATTATCAGCACTGGCGCGGAATTTTTTATCCAGAAGAAATCCCAAAATCAAAGTGGCTTCAGCATTATGCTACGGTCTTTAATAGTGTGGAGATTAATGCAACATTCTACAGGAAATTTAAAGATTCTGCGTATGTAAACTGGTATAATAAGGTTCCACAGAGCTTTTGGTTCAGTGTGAAATTGTCAAAATATGTAACGCATATCAAACGGCTTGTTGATGTTACCGATGAAGTAAACTCGTGTATTGCTTCTGCATCATTATTAAAACAAAAGTTAGGTGTTATCCTTATTCAATTGCCACCATCACTTAAGTTTGATACATCGCTGGTTGCTGATTTTCTGTCAATACTGCCCGGTAACTATCGCTACACAATAGAAGCACGGCATAATTCATGGATATGTGATGACTCATTTTCTTTATTGCAGCACTATAATGTGGCATGGTCTATATCAGATACTGCGGGAAGATATCCATATTATGAAGAAGTCACTGCTGATTTTGTGTATATACGATTGCATGGTTCAACACAATTGTATGCATCAAACTATTCTGATAATGAGTTGCACAATTGGGCAAAAAAGATTTTAAAGTGGAATAAATTAACATACTGCTATTTTGATAATGATTTCAATGCACATGCAGTTTATAATGCTCTATCGTTAAAAAAATTATTAATGCTTGCCAGTCCTTCACCATGTAGTGATTATATGTAAAAAATGTTTTAAAAATTATCAGGTTGTATTTTTTCAGGGATTGTGCTATTATAATAAAATTCTTAAGCAGGTTTAATTGCTATGGAGCTAATTGATTTACATTGTCACACAACAGCATCCGATGGCATCTATTCGCCAACAGGAATCATTGATTATGCCATTGCGCATAATGTCAGCGTTCTTGCCATTACTGACCACGATTCTATTGATGGGTTAGCAGAAGCTCTTGATTATGCAAAACAAAAGTCTTTTGAGCTGATACCTGGTATAGAGTTCAGTATAGATTTTCCTCATGGTTCATTTCATCTGGTTGGTATGGGAATTGATTATACTAATGCTGATTTACGCTATGAGTTAGAGCATCTGCAAATGTTGCGGAAAGAAAGGATATACAAAATTATCAAAGATTTGCAGCTACATGGTATTGAAGTTACTGATGAAGAGGTTGAAAAAGAAGCTCTGGGTAATTCCCCTGGAAGGCCGCATGTTGCACGTGTGCTGGTGAAAAAAGGATATGCACCAACAGTGAGTGATGTTTTTACTCAGTTTATGGTAAAAGGAAAACCCGGATATGTTAAGAAAGAAAAAATAAATTTTCACCGCGCTTTACAGCTGATTAAAGCAAGTGGTGGAACTGCAATTGTTGCACATCCCGTGTCTCTTGGTTTTTCTACATGGGATGAATGTGAACAGTTAATCAAGGATTTTGTTGATGCCGGTGTGGCAGGGATTGAAGTGTATTCGGCAATGCATAGTGATGAAGATGTAACACATCTTTTACATATTGCACAAAAATATTCTTTGCTTATTTCGGGTGGAAGCGATTTCCATGGAGATAAAAATGAAGCCATGGGATACTATGGTGAAGGCAAGCCTATACCAGCTGGTTTAGCAAAGCAATTTTTAAAAACGGTAAAATAGATTATGAAAGTTGATAGGGGATATCAAAAATCATTTTTAATTGATATCGATGGTGTGATAGTAAGAGGAAGCTCACTTATTTCTGGCGCAAAAGATTTTATTGATAAGCTCAAGAAAGGTAATTACCCCTTTTTATTTTTAACAAATAATTCGTATTATACGCCTAAAGAGCTTTCTGAAAGGTTTTTTGCTTTAGGACTGGATGTTGATGAGGATAGATTTTACACTTCAGCTATGGCTACGGCAAGTTTTCTTGTGTACCAAAAGCCTGGTTGTTCTGCATACGTCATTGGAGGGAAGGGGTTGATTCAGGAACTGGAAAGGAATGGCATTGTTATAACATATAAAAACCCTGATTATGTAATCATTGGTGAAACTGAAGAATATGATTATGCTCGCATTATAGAAGCCACATATCTTATACAGGAAGGAGCACGTTTTATTGCTACCAATCCCGATTTAACTGGCCCAACACAGCGTGGTCCAGTACCTGCGTGTGGTGCGCTGGTAGCACCAATTGAACGAGTTACTGGTGTAAGGCCTTATTTTTTGGGTAAACCCAATCCTGCGATGATGTACTGGGCACGTAAAAAGTTGAATGTTCACTCAGCAAACTGTTTTATGATTGGCGATAGAATGGATACTGATATTTTAGGTGGGTCTGAAGCTGGGATGACATGTATCCTTGTTCTTTCAGGAGTAACTACATTAGCAATGGTTGACAGATTTCCATATCAGCCAGATTATATATTTGAACACGTTGGTGAAATTGACCCCGATACAATACTATCCCGCCGTGAAAGAGTCAAAGAGTAGAAATAGAATCATGTACATAACATTCAACATGTATGCTGTATATGCTTAACGTAATATACTAAACTATAGACTAACATAAAACAACACAGTATTTAAATGTTATACAAAATTTTATGACATACATATTACAATTATATGCTAATATTTTATACACAAAACTATTGACAAATTTATATATAAAATAATAAGTACAAATTAATATATTATAAATTATATTTAATACCAAACAGTTGGTA
>Ga0067045_1029768_pt1 | contig 18498 bp, 11 predicted proteins | sample TerdegcTABiofilm_FD_59184 | JGI IMG/M metagenome (GOLD analysis project Ga0067045, IMG submission 59184) | Combined Assembly of (Gp0054472, Gp0054536) Wastewater bioreactor microbial communities from Singapore -Terephthalate degrading... | reverse complement strand
GCTTATGTCACCAGGGGCCGTTCTCATGAAACCCATTGGACACCGGACCCATGCCTAAGAAAATCCTGCGGCGCAGCCGCAACCCGCGCAACAACTTGCCTCTGCGCACCCTTCAGTCGGATGAACCCGATTTCGCGTCTTCACGCCCTTGGAGCAGGTTTCGGCAGATAAGCCTGGGAAACTGGAGGGAATTTGTCGATTATCCCAGTTATGCTGCGACCCGCTGCCCGACGGCCTCCTCAAGCAGGTTGATCGTTCGGAGCATGTTGCCCTCCTCGTCGTAGAACTGGACCAGCCCGATATCGGCCAACCACATGGCCATGAGGTCGTCGGCGCGGTAGCTCCTTCCGAGATAGCGCCCGGCGTCGATCAGGATCTCCTCTTCAAGATCGAAGAGATGGGCCGGTGCCGTGCCGAGGATCGCGAACACCCGGATGACCAGTCTTCGGACCTCAGAAGGACGGGGCTCCACACGCATGTTCGCAACCTCCTGTTGCTCGGAACCGGCTTCCTGCCGTGTCGGTGAGGGAGCGGAAATGTACTCCAGCGTCCGATCGCTGGGAAGGCCGATTTGCGATCTCCGTCGCTGACAGCAGTCAGTGCTAGCAGAGTTGGGAGTTGGGAGTTGGGAGTTCGGGGGTCAGGGTTGAGGGTGCGTCGTTTGGGCCTCGTGGTTCCGGGGGGCGAACGGCAGTTGTGGGCGGGGCGCACATGGAATCCGATGCGGAATCCCGCAACCCTGAACCCTCAACTCTGACCTCGATCACTCCGTGTGCGGCGAGGTCGGGGGTCGTCCGTAGACGAGAATCCCGCGGTCATGCTCGATGAGCCGGTATCCCGCCCGTTGGGCCTCTTCGAGGATGAACGCCCGTTGGGCCTGCGACTGGTAGAAATTCTCGGCCGCGTCGATCACGATCCAGTCGAACAACTCGATCGGCGAGCGGCCCGGCCCGACCTCCGCCTGAAAACTCTTCCATCGGTCGCCAGCCTGGGCAATCGTGTCCAGCCGGCGGACGCCTAACAGGTGAGCGGCGATCCGGCCGGAGGCCAGGACACTCGAATCACGCCGGCCGACCTTCGCGAGGATCCGGTGGATCGCCGCGCAGCCCTGGGAACCGGCCATGCGATCGTCGATCGCCCCCCTCCGATATTCGTCTCCGTAGGTCTGGTGGAGCACGTCCCTGAGGGTGAAGCGGGTCCAAGGCATCGCGCCGAACCACGTCGAGGCCACGGCGCAGGCCACGACGGCAGCGACCCCGGCGACCCACAATCGGGCGGCGAGGGCCGGCGATGCGGTCGTTTCGACCCGGCCAGGCGGCTCGTCGGCGGGCGACGCTGCGCCCGCCATGGCGGCCAGAAAAAAGATCGGGATCAAGGTGGTCGTGTACTGAAACGCGATACTCGTGGCCGGCCCGTTCCCCCAAGCCAAGAGCACCGCAAGCGGCGGCGCTGCCGCGGCGAGGACGAGCCATCCTCGCTTCAACGGCTTGAGTCCCAAGGGCACCATGAGGGCAAGAAGGAAATAGGCCGATTCCGGTCGCAACAGCGTGCCCCAGAAGACGCCTGGCCGCAGGACCGGAGAAAGCAGGACTTCTCCGAACGAACTGCCCAGCCGCGTGAATCGGCCGACCTGGTAGCGCGAGAAGGGCGAAAACACGAAGACCGCAGCGAAGGTCGCCAGGAAGACGGCGAAGGCCGCAAGCCATCCCCACCACGGCAACCGATCGGCAAGGGCCGCGATCCCAGGCCGCGCGTCCCCGTCCCGTCCGCGGTCCCGCCAGGCTTGAAACGCCGTCACCAGGCTCAGGCACGCCAGGGCGATCAACACGTCCTCCTTGAAGCTGCACGCCAACGCAGAAGCGGCACACGCCGCCGCACGCCAGCCGCAGAGCAATGCCGCCAGGGCCGCAAACATGAGCGGGAGCGCCAGGCTCACCGGATGCCAGCCGTAGGAGCAGTTCACGTTGAGCTGGCCCAGGGCGGGATACGCCAGGTACGCCGCTGCCCATACGGCGGCCCCGGCGGAGGTGCCGCCCAATCGCCGCGCGATCGCATACACCAGGAGGGCCGGTAACGCCAGGCAGACCGCCTGGATCACGAAGAAGAGCCTCGCATCGGGCCAGAGCCCCCAAAGCGGCGCCAACAGGGCCAGGCCCGGGTTGAAATGGTCCCAGAAGGCCGGCAAACTGGGCGTCTCCATGAGGAACCCGCGGCCTTCCCACGTGTTAACCACACGCCAGGCGAAATGACCGAAGTCGTTGTAGCCCAGGAGGAAGTTGTCGTACGCCTGCTGCGCTTCGTAGTACCACCAGGCCCCGGCCGCAATGGCGAGAATCCAGGCGATTCCAAGCCAGGGGACCTTGGCACTCCATGGCCGGCCCTCCGCGGTGCTTTCCAAGCCTGAGGCGATTCCCCACGCGCCCGCTCCGGTGATCCCGGCCACGAAGACCGGCTCAAGGAAGTTGCAGGGAATCCCCCAACCGGCCAGTCGCAACGAGTCCAGCAGGGGAATGACCCACGCCAAGAGAAGCCATCGCACGGGCAACGGGAGAGGCAGGTCGCTCGTCCCGGCCAACCGCTGCAAGAGCAGCATCAGAAGGATCCCCGCCGCGCCAATGGTCGCCAGGCAGGTGTTGCTCAGGGCGAGAAAGCCCCACAAAGGCGGAGCCGACGCCATCGCCGCGTAGGCCGCCGTGGTGTGTTCCCGCGTGGTCAGCAGGGCGACCGCCCACGCCCAGCCGACCGCGGCAAGAACCGCCAGAATCGTTCCCAGTTTCCCCTGCAAAGACTTGGGCACGTGCAACTCCTCTCATCGCCCCGGCGATGCGCCTCGCATCATCATCCAGCAGTCGACCTCGCTCCGGCGGATCGTATAGTGCTCAACCACCCGAAAGCCGAATCGCTCGTAGAAGACCGCGTTTTCCGGCGTCTCCGTATCGAGGCAACAGGCCGCGTGTTGTGCGTCGAGGCGACGAAACATGCTTTTCAGAAGGCGACCCGCATGCCCCTGCCCCTGATGCTCCGGATCGACTCCCAGGAGTTGCAGGTACCAGTGGGGAAAGGGCGCGATCCGTTTCCACCGCGCGGCCAACTCGCCGTAGAACGACAGGAACCTCGTCACGAGCCCCGGGCCCACGGCAAACGGCAGGCGCCACCCCCCGGCGCGGATCATGCGACCGATCGACGATCGGGCCTCGTCGGGCGGAAGCCATACGGCGGCCCCTTCGGCCCGCGGCGAAGTCGCGTAAACCTCGCCGTAGCGCCGGCCGTACTCGACCGCCTGCCGGCAGCACTCGCGGACCGCCCGCTCGTGCCTCGCGTCGCGCGGCTCGAAGTGGCGCATGAGGGGATAGCCGCACAGCGCGCGGGCCAGTGAGCACGACGCGGCGGCCGCCAACTCGGCACCGACGCGAACGGGTGAAACCTCAGGCGAATCTTCCATGAGATCTCCATGTCTCTGCGGCGGGGTCATTCGGGCGTGAAACATGCGGTCACCCGATCGGCCAGACGGAGACGCCTCGCGGCAGCACGCACGCGGTCGCCAAGTTGACGCAGATACGCCTCCCGCGTCGGGCGGTCGAAGAGGAGTCTGCGGTACGGCTCCCGAAGCTCGGGGGCGCGGCGGCGGAGCAACTCGGCCACCGCGGGCCAGACCCGCGGCCGGGCATTGAGCGCGTCGATCCAGATCGCATCGATCCCGAGGTCCGCGGCCCGGCCGAGCATCCCTTCGATCGAGGCGTCGTCGTCGGAGATGTGCGGCAAGAGCGGCCCGAACATGATCGACGTGGCAAGCCCGGCCCGGCGTGCCTCCTCGACCACACGGAACCGCCGCGCGACCGGCGCCGCGTGCGGCTCCCAAAGACCCTGCCAGCCGTCGTCGAATGTGGTGACGGTCGTGCCGATCCGCACGCGCCGGCCCGCGAAGACGTCGAAATCCCGCAGCACGAGGTCGCTCTTGGTCAGGACGTTCACTTGAAAGCCGCGATCGAGGAGCAGCTCGCAGCACCGCCGGGTCAGACGCCGCTCGGCCTCGACCGGTTGCCAGCCGTCGCAGGCGCTGGAGACGAACACCGCTCCCGGCTCCGCTCGCCGCAACTGCCGCGTGAGCGTCTCCACGGCGTTGACCTTGATATCGACGAACTCCCCCCACGCCTCCACGTGAGGGTGAAACCGCTGCATGTAGCGGGCATAACAGTAGACGCACGAATGCGTGCAGCCCGTGTAGCAGTTGAGCGAATAATCGCCGAGCCCGCTACGGTTGAGGATCGTCTTGCAGACCACCTCGCGCACCGCGACCGGCGGGGAGTTTCCGGTGGGGCAGGTCGATCGCTGGTCTGTCCGCTCCATCCAACCAACTCCGCTGTGCCAGCGGCGCGCTGCAGACAATCGTAGGGTGGGTCGAGCGGAGCGAGCCCCACCGGAACCGGTCGAATGTCAGTTGGTGGGGCTCGCTCCGCTCGACCCACCCTACCTCCACTTCTCGGCGGGGCGAAAGGCGAGGGGGCGTCAACCCTCGTCCGGAATCCCATCAACACCGTAGAGCCGGCAGACCAGTTCGTCGATCCGCTGCTCGTGGGCCTCGATCTCCCGCTGTAACCGTTCTACCGCGCGGTCGCCGGAGGATCCCTTCTGGAGTTGCCTCTTCGCCTCAACAATCCGCTCCACACGCTCGACGATCTGATCGGCTAGCCTGCGGTCGCGGGCACTCTCGGGCAGCCTGAGGGGCACCTGCTCGATATACTGCTTGTTGTAGGCGTACCAGCCGCTATGGAAACGGGTTGTGATCTGGCGGACGAACCAGTCGAGCAGGCTGCTGTTGAGAAGCCCCAGAACGTACTCCGGCGAGGTCTTCGGAGGAAGTGAGATACCGTATCCTCCGCCGCCACCGCCGCCACTGCCAACGAAGAACAACTCACCGCCATCGTCAAGACAGAACTCCGGCCTTCGCGCGAGTGACGGGGTGAGAATCTTGGGCGCGTTCATTCTGGCCAGGTTCTTCGGATAGACGTACCCGTACCAGCGGTCGCCCTCGAAGGAACCTCGTTCACGGCGCGCGAGTCGCGCACGACAGCGAGTCAAGTAGTCCCATGTCTTCGGCCACTTGCGCGCCAGCTTATCGGCGTCAATCAATCGCCACCCTCGCGACGAGCATTCGTAGGGGAACAACACGACCTGGCCGGTTGTGTCGGGCAGCCACCTCCGGATATGCACCGATCCTTTCAAGAGGGGATGGAGAAGGCCTGGCTCAAGCTCGATCGGCGTTCCCAACGCGTCGCTGTGATACCGCTTCGAGGAATGGTCCAGGATGAACACGTCGTCCGCGCTCGTTTGGAGGCCGACGAAGATCGCCGAGGCAACATCGCGCAAAGGCGGTCCCGCGTCTCGAATCCTCGTCAGCAAGTCGGCCTGCGATTTGTCGATGAAGACGAAGGACTCGGAGGGCGACGGGTACTGCGCCGAGAACCTAATCGCGCCCTCCACGTTCTTCCGTTTCTCTATCGCCCGACATTGGTCTTCCCCATCGGCCAATCGTACGATACGCCCCACTTTGACCCCGTCACGATTGGGCCTCTTCGAGAGCACGTGGATGGCCGTGTAGGTGGTGGCCCCGTGGAACACTTGCTGGTCGGTGAAGTCGATCACCGATTGAAGGTGCCGGCCTTCGGCGATGATCTTGCGGATTCCGGCGCCGTAGCTCGCCTGCCAGAACTTGTGCGGGCAGATGAACCCGAGCAGCCCGTCGCCGGCCAGCAGTTCCAGGGCCCGCTCGAGGAACACGACGTAGATGTCGTAATTTCCTTTGGCCGCCGACTTGTAGCGGGACTTGTAGAACTCGCATTCCTCCGGGGCCCAGCGGTTCAGTTCCTGGACGCGGATGTACGGCGGGTTGCCGAGGATGCAGTCGAACCCCCCGCGGGCGTCCAGGACCCGCCCGAAACCGTGCGTATGGCTCGACCAGTCGAAGGCGTTCATCCGGAAGGCCACGTCGGGGTCGCGCTCGAGCAAGGCGCCGTGCTTCTCGTCCCAGTAGTTGTCGAATTCGGCCTGCGAGAGAAGGCTGTTGCCGCACCGGATGTTGTTGTCCAGCGGCGGGAGCAGGCGGTGTTCCAGGAGCCCCCGCTGCCAGCCCTCGGGCATGTTCTCCAGGGTCTTCAGGTAGAGGCTCATGATGGTCACCTCCACCGCCTGGGCGTCGATGTCCACGCCGTGAATGCAGGAGGCGAGCAACTCCGCCTTGAAGTCGGGCGTCAAGAGCCACCGCCCGTCGCCGTTGCACAGCGCGATCTTGCGGGTTTTGCTCCGCGCACGGGGCGAGGCGGGCACTTCGGCCGATTCCGGGTGTTCGGCGATATACCGGCAACAGTAGTCCACCAGGTATTGAAACGCGGCAATAAGGAAGGACCCGGAGCCGCACGCGGGGTCGAGAATCGTCACCCCGCACACTTCGGAGGGTGTTCGGCCCTCGACCTTCGGCGCGACGACGCGGCGGAGGATGGTGTCGACGACGAACCGCGGCGTGTAGTAGACGCCCCCGGCGTGCCGGACTTCGGGCTTCTCCTCAGCCTCCACGAGGCCCCGCTCCACCGTGATGGTGCTGCCCAGGAATCGCTCATAGATGATGCCCAACAAGTCGTCGCCGATGGCGTCGAAACGGTAGGGGCCCTCGGGAAGATACAGCGACCGGAGGAAGTCCGCCAACAACTCGGAGGAGACCGACAACTCCTCGCTGAAATGGGCCTTGAACAGGTAGCCATTGAACCGGGCGTCGAACTCGCGGAACTGACCAACCAACGCCTGGTAGAGATCGGACCGATGCTTGGAAGCGTCTTCGAGGGCCGCGCGAAGCGTTCCATAGCGGATGATGCCGCGGTCTTCGCAGGCCCGCATGAAGACAAGGCGGTCGATCAGACGCTGCGCGGCTTCTGTCAATTCGGCGGCGCCGTGGCGCGTCCCTGCCTCGGAGAAGCGGGCCGGGTTCTCACGATAGATCTCCCTGGCGAAACGGAGCCGGTGGTCTTCAAGGTGCTTCAGAAAAACCTTGTCGACGGGCTCGGTGCCGCGGAGGTCGAAGAGCATCCGGTCGAAGCCGCGGACGCGACGCCCGGCGCGGACCTTCTTAAGCCGGGCCAACAGCCGTTCCAGCGCCCCGTCCGCAACGGCGTCACGGCCGAAGGTGTCGACCAGCACGTCCCACTGCGCGACGTAGTCCTCGAAACGCAGGTCAAACTCCTCGATCAAGCCCCGCCCCGGCTCTTCGAGGCGGGGCTTGACCGTGGTGTCGTAAAGGCGGAATAGGCCGAAATCCGTGAGGACCGCGAAGGGAATCTGGGCGCTCCAGGCGTAGGTCTTCGCCTGAAAGATGGACTCCTTGTCGGCCTTCAGGTCGGCCGCCGGCCTCTTGGCCTCGACCACGAACCGCGGGAAGCCATCGATCCGGAAGAGGTAATCCGGCCGGCGTTTTCGGACCCGATCGCCCTCGATCGTGTCCACCGGCGCTTCGATCAGCACGTCCTTCTCCGCGTAGGACCGGTGCTGGTCATTGGCGACGTCCCACCCTAGGGCCTTCCAGAAAGGGTCGATGTATTCCTGGCGGACAACCGCCTCGCTGGTCTGAGGATTCCGTAAGTCGGAGAGATTCTCGCGAAACCCCGCGACCAGTTCCGCAATCGACTTGACGCCGCCGCTATCTGATCCCATCCGAAAGCCCCCGCCCACCGTCCTCCCTACGCCGCGCGTTTCGACCGGAGAGCATTCTAGCCGCGCACCAGTGCAAACGGAAGGGGCTTGGGCATGAGTAGTTGCCCGGCACGCCCGCTTCCGCTACGGTACTTCTCCTGTGGACCCGAATCGGCGAGACTCTCTAGCGAAAGGATCTGGCGATGCTGACGGCTCGTGTCCTCCCTGCGTTCGCGATTGCCCTGTTGCTCTCTCCGCAAGCCACGCGGGCCGAGCGGGCGGCCGATTTCTACGTCGCCCCGGGCGGCAACGATTCGTGGTCCGGCCGGCTGGCCGTCCCCAAGGCCGACCGGAGCGACGGCCCCTTGGCCACGCTCGAAGGCGCGCGAAACGCCGTGCGACGCCTCAAGGAGCGGGGCCCGCTCCAGAAGCCGGTCCTCGTGCTGGTCCGCGGAGGCACTTATCGGATTGCCCAGCCGGTGCTGTTCGAGGCCCAGGACTCAGGGACCCAGGCGGCCCCGATCACCTATGCGGCGTGGCCTGGGGAGAGGCCCGTCTTCAGCGGCGGCCTGCCGGTGACCGGATGGAAGAAGGGCGAAGGGGCCTTGTGGACCGCGGTCGTGCCGGAGGTGCGCGACGGCCGGGCCTATTTCCGGCAACTCTTCGTCGCCGGTCGTCGCTGCGTGCCCGCCCGACTGCCCAACGAAGAGACCTTCCGCGCCGCCGGCCCCGGGGTCCCGCTCAAGGACCGCAACGCGGCCCGAAAGGACCCGGCCTCCAAGACCTCGCTCCATTACCAAGACGACGACCTGAAACCCTGGGCGAACCTCAACGAGGCGGTTGTCGTGGTGTACCACTCCTGGACCACCTCGCGCCACCGCATCAAGTCGCTCGACGCGAAGGACCGGCTCGTCGAGTTCACCGCGCCCAGCGGCTGGCCCATGGGCTGGTGGGAGAAGAACCAGCGGTACTACGTCGAGAATATCCGCGAAGGGCTCGACGCCCCGGGCGAGTTCTATCTCGATCCCAAGTCCGGCGTACTCACCTACCACCCGCGGCCGGGCGAAGACATGACCAAGGCAGAAGCCTTCTTACCCGGCCCGGAGGAACTGCTGCGTCTGGACGGTGATCCTGCCGCAAGCAAGACCGTTGGGCACCTGCGGTTCGAGGGGCTCTCGTTCGAGCACACGGCTTGGACCATGCCCAAGGCGGAGATGGTCGACGGCCAGGCCAACGCCAGCCTCAAGACGGCGGCCGTCCACTTCCTCGGCACGCGGAACTGCGCCCTGGAGCGTTGCGAGATCGCCCACACCGGCGGATACGGCCTCTGGTTCGAGCGCGGGTCCAAGGACAATCGGGCCGTGCAGTGCCACCTGCACGATCTCGGCGCCGGCGGGGTCCGCCTCGGCGAAACGACCCTCCCTTCGCAGCCCGAGTTGCAGACCGAGCGGAACGAGGTGTTCAACTGCTTCATCCACGACGGCGGCAAGGTCTATCACGCGGGCATCGGCGTCTGGATCGGCAGGAGTTCGCACAACAAGGTCCTGCACAACGAGATCTGCGACTTCCTCTACACCGGCGTCTCGGTCGGATGGAGCTGGGGTTATGCCCCCAGCACGGCCCACCACAACCTGATCGAGTACAACCACATCCATCACCTCGGCTGGGGTCAGTTGAGCGACCTGGGTGGGATCTACAGCCTGGGCCTCGCGCCCGGCACCCGCGAGGCATACAACCTCATCCACGACGTGCTCGCCTATTCCTACGGCGGCTGGGGGCTTTACACCGACGAGGGGAGCACCGACATGGTGCTGGAGAACAACGTCGTCTACCGCGTCAAGGACGGCTGCTTCCACCAGCATTACGGGCGGGAAAACACGGTGCGGAACAACATCCTCGCCTTCTCGGCCACCAAGGGCCAGGTGATCCGCAGCCGCCAGGAAGAGCACCGCTCGTTCACCTTCGAGCACAACCTCGTCTACTACACCGAGGCCGACCTGCTGGGCGGCAACTGGTCGAAGGGCGGGTTCTTCCTGGACCACAACCTCTACTGGAACGCGGCGGGCAAGCCGGTCACGTTCCCCGGCGGCCTCTCGCTTGAAAAGTGGCAGGCCAAGGGCCAAGACGTCCACAGCCTGATCGCCGATCCGAAACTCGTCGATCCGGCCAAGGGCGACTTCCGACTCCGGCCCGACTCCCCGGCCGCACAAATCGGCTTCAAACCCTTCGACATCAGCACCGCCGGCCTGACCGGCCCCGCCGACTGGGTCGCCCTGCCGAAACAGGTCCAACGTCCGAAGATGCTCCTGCCGGGCGAGAAGTGAAGCGGGATGGGTGGCATGCTCTCACGACGCGAAGCGTCGGGTGAGCATGGAAGCCTTAACGAGCGTTCCATGCCGACCCGCGGCTGCGCCGCGTGACGGCATGCCACACGATCCTGTGACGGCATGCCACGCGACGCTTTGCTTACAGCGCGTACTGCGGGATCTTGAACGTCTCGCCGTCCTTCATGGAGGAGAGGTGCGCGTAGTAGCCCGGGACGGTCATGTTCAGGGCGTCGATCACGTCGACTGCAGGCTTGCGGCCGCGGAGGATGGCGTCGATGAAGTCGTCGGTGAGGTAGCCGTGCGATCCGCCGTGCCCGCCGGGAGAGACGCCCGGCGGCAAGGCATACTTCTTCACTTGCGATCCCAGTTTGGCGACGATCCGGCTGCCGGGCGCGCAGCCCGTGTACGTGCCGTCGTAGCCACCGATCTCGCCGCGCACGCGGCCGGCTTCGAGGTATTTTCCATAGGCCGGGCAGACCATCATGCGGGACAGGCCCCCTTCCCGCGTGCGGAACAGCCCGATCTCCGACTGGAACAGGTTCCCAATGACATTCGGCACCCGCTTCGACTTGTCCATGGGGAGGATCCCCTGGCACGAGACCTCGGTGAAGCTGCCGTGCGTCACGCCGACGTAGTAGGCCGTGGCGTGGGTAGGGTACCACATCGGGCACCCGTTGCGCCGCCAATCCTTGTAAGAACCGATCGGCGGATCGCCCGGCTTGCGCGTATGGCAATACTCGCCTTCGGAGTAGATGATCTTGCCGAAGCCGCCCGCGGCGTAGATCTTCTCCATCGCGTACAGGTCGTCGTGGAAGCAAGAGGTCTCAAACATGGCATACACGAGCCCCTTGTTCTTCCGGCAGCATTCCAGCAGTTTTTCGGCGTCGTCGATGTCGCCGCGGAAGGCCGGTACGGCGGTGCAGACGTGCTTGCCGTGGTTGAGCACCTCGATGCAGTGCCTGGCGTGCGACGGCGCGTCGGTCGCCACAAAGACCGCCTCGATGGTATCGTCCTTGACCAGTTCTTCCAGCGAGGGATACGTCTTCTCGCACTTGACGACCTTCGCCAGGGCCGCGCAGCGGTCCGGAAACAGGTCGCTGACGGCCGCCACCTTCACGTTGGGATGGCTCTGGAAATCGAACGCCGCGGAGAACTTGCACACGCCGTAGCCGACCAGGCCCACCCGGACCTTGCGGTCGGAAAAGGGCTTCCAGACCTTGGTCCGATCGAAATCGGTCTTGGTCTGATCGAACCCCGCGATGGCCGGTTCGCCTCGCGATTCTCCGATCATCCCGGCCCCGGCGAGCATCGCGGCCGAGGCCTTCAAGAAGGAACGACGGGGAGTCTTCGACATGAGAGGATTCTCCTTGCGGTCAGGACTTCACTTGCCCACCCTCGATTTCGTGGACCACCACGGCATTGTGCCGGCTCGCGGCGGCGCCGGTGCCGGTGACGAGGACGATGCGGTCGCCGGGCGCGAGAAAACCCGTGTCCCGGCCACGCTCGACCAACCATCCCAGCAGCTTCCCGCTCGTTTCGGCCGGGGCCCCGGCGATCGGGACGACGCCCCAATAGAGGCACATGCGCCGCAACGAGGCGTCGCTCGGGCTGATGCCGAGCACGGGCACGCGGTGACGGTGGCGGGAAATGCTCAGGGCCGAGCGGCCGCTGGCGCTGACCACCACAATGAGCTTCGCCCCGATCCGCCCGGCGATCTGCCCGGCGGCCAACATGGTCGCCTCGGTAATCGGATTGAGTTGGCCGCCGGTCGCGATCGGCCCTTCGACGCTCGGGCGGTTTGGGGCGGCCGACTCCGTGGCCAGGGCAATCCGGTGCATCGTCTCGACCGCCTCGCGGGGAAACTCGCCGATGGCCGTCTCGCCGGAGAGCATGCAGGCGTCGGCCCCGTCGAGGATGGCGTTGGCCACGTCGGTGGCCTCGGCCCGGGTGGGGAGGCGCGAATGCTGCATGCTGTCGAGCATCTGCGTGGCCACAATCACCGGCTTGCTCGCCGCGTGGCATGCGCGGATGATCCGCTTCTGCACCATCGGCACTTCAGCGATGTCAATCTCGACCCCCAAATCGCCCCGGGCCACCATGATCGCGTCGGTTGCCGCAACGATCGAGTCCAGGTTCTCCACGGCCTCGGGCTTCTCGATCTTCGCGACGACCTGGGTTTCGGACCCGTGCCGGGCGAGAATCGCCTTGAGCTGCTCGATATCGGCCGCCGTGCGTACGAAGCTCAGGCCGACGAAATCGACCCCGGCGCCCGCGGCCCAGGCCGCGTTGTCGCAGTCGCGCTCGTTCATCGACGGCACGCTGAGCTTCACGCCCGGCAGGTTCACCCCCTGCCGGCTCCGCACCACGCCGCTCTGCACGATCCGACAGGTGGCCGACGAGGCCGCGACCACCTCGACCACCAGGGCGACCAGGCCGTCGGCCAGCACGACGCGGTCGCCGGGCCGCAATTCGCCGACCAGCGGGGTGTAACTGGTGACCAATTCGCCCGGCGTGGACGTCGCGTCGCCCGGCACAAATCGCACACGCTGGCCCGCAACCAGGTGGACCGCCCCGTCCGGCAACTCTCCCAAGCGGATCTTTGGCCCCGCCAGGTCGACCAGCACGGCCACCGGGGCGCCGGCCCTGTGGCTCGCCTCGCGCACGTCGGCCAGGTGCCGCTCGTGCTCCTGCCGCGACCCATGGGCCGTGTTGATGCGAAACACGTCGACCCCGGCCGCAATCAGTTCCCCGAGCCTGTCCACCCCTTCGCAAGCCGGCCCGATCGTGGCCACGATCTTCGTGTGACTGGGACGACGCCTGATCGATTCCTCGAGAACGTTCACGACGCTGCCTCCGGGTTTCTCGACACTGTACCACAACGACCGGCCGCGGAGCAGAGCCCTCCCGCCAAGAGGAGACAATCTTGGAGTGCGGCGACTCGTCACCGCTTTCCATTTCGTCGGCGCTGCCGGCGCTGTGCGCGGGTCTCCTGACCCCGCACTCTCTGTGACCGCAGGTCTCCGGAAACAGCGGGAGACCAGCGGTCATGGTCCCGGCGCTCTTCGGGAGACCCTCGCCGAGCGAGCCCCCGCGTCCTTCCAGAGAATTGCCCCAAGCGTGGCCGACCGCTGCATTCGCGCGACCTCAACAGGCACGAATCGACCGAGCCATCTCCCCCAAAGTGTGTAACACGAAGCAGTCCACCCGTCTTTCGCCCCCAGACGTGAACCAAGACCTCGTGATGTCGCTCTCTGGTTAGGCGTCGCCGAGTGCCGACCGGCACGCTATAATGGCCCGTTTACGGCTTCTGGGCCGTGGGCTACCTATTCCCTGCCGCTGTTCCACACCGCTTGCTCTCGCCATGAGTCACCAAGACAACCCCCGGACGATGTTCGAGAAGATCTGGGACGACCACGTCGTCCACGCCGAAGAGGGGAAACAAACCCTTCTCTACATTGATCTTCAGTTGGTCCACGAGGTCACGAGTCCCCAGGCATTTGAGGGGCTCCGCCTTTCCGGACGCAAAGTCCGCCGGCCTGAGCGGACCATGGCCACCGTCGACCACAATATCCCCACCACCGACCGGTCCCTGCCGATCGTCGACCCGATCTCCAAGCAGCAGATCGACACCTTGCGGGAGAACTGCCGGCAGTTCGGCCTCCGGCTGCTCGACCTGATGGACCCGGACCAAGGGGTCGTCCACGTGATTGGGCCGGAGTTGGGCCTGACGCAGCCGGGCATGACGATCGTCTGCGGCGATAGCCACACGGCCACGCACGGGGCGTTCGGCGCCCTGGCCTTCGGCATCGGCACCAGCGAGGTGGAGCATGTCCTGGCCACGCAAACGCTTCTTCAATACAAGCCGAAGACCATGGAGGTCCGCGTCGACGGCCGGCTGGCCCGGGGCGTGACGTCCAAGGACCTGATCCTCTATCTCATCGGCCGGCTCACGACCCAAGGCGGGGTGGGCCATTGCCTGGAGTACACCGGCGAGGCGATCCGTGCCCTGAGCATGGAAGAGCGGATGACGGTGTGCAACATGACGATCGAGGCGGGGGCCCGGTCCGGCCTGATCGCGCCCGACGAAACAACCTACGACTACCTCCGCGGCCGCCGCTTCGCCCCCAAGGATTTCGAGTCGGCGGTGGCGCGGTGGAAGCGGTTGCCGAGCGATCCGGGGTCCCGGTTCGACCGCGTGGTGAATTTCTCCGCCGCCGAGATTCAGCCCCAGGTCACCTGGGGCACGAACCCGGGCCAGGTGACGGACGTCGGCGGCCGGGTGCCCAACCCCGACGCTCTGCCCGACGAAACCGATCGCAAGGCGGCCCAGAAGGCCCTCGAGTACATGGGCCTGGAGGCCGGCACGCCCATCGCTTCGATCGCGGTCGATCGGGTCTTCATCGGCTCGTGCACCAACGGGCGGATCGAGGACCTTCGGGCCGCGGCCGCTGCGGCCCGCGGGCATCGCGTGGCTGACAAGGTGCAGGCCATGGTCGTGCCTGGGAGCGGGGCGGTCAAACGTCAGGCCGAGGCCGAAGGGCTCCATACGATCTTCGAGAACGCCGGCTTCGAGTGGCGCGAGCCCGGGTGCAGCATGTGCCTGGCCATGAACCCGGACAAGCTCGAACCGGGCCAGCGGTGCGCGGCCACCAGCAACCGCAATTTCGAGGGCCGGCAAGGCAAGGGCGGACGCACGCATCTCGTCTCACCTGCCATGGCCGCCGCCGCCGCCGTCGCCGGGCATTTCGTCGACATCCGCCAATGGGAGTATCATTGACCATGCACGCCTTCACCGTTCACACCGGCCTGGTCGTCCCGCTCGACCGCTCCGACGTCGACACCGATCAGATCATCCCCAAGCAGTTCCTCAAGCGGATCGAGCGGACGGGCTTCGGCCCGTTTCTCTTCTTCGATTGGCGCTACCTCGACGACGGCTCGCCCAACCCCGAGTTCATCCTGAACCGGCCCGAGTACCGCGGCGCCAGCGTGCTCTTGGCGCGGCGGAACTTCGGCTGCGGTTCCAGCCGCGAGCACGCCCCTTGGGCCCTGGAGAACTACGGGTTCCGCGTCGTGATCGCGCCCAGCTTCGCCGATATCTTCTACAACAACTGCTTCAAGAACGCGGTGCTGCCGATCCGCTTCGACGACAAGACGATCGACGACCTCTTCGCCCGTGCCCAACAACACCCGGGCTACCAGCTCACCGTCGATCTGGAACGGCAGAGTGTAACCGACGCCTTCGGCCTGAGAATTCCCTTCGAGGTCGACGCCTTCCGCCGCCACTGCCTGCTCAACGGCCTGGACGACATCAGCCTGACGCTCCAGCACGAAGCCGAAATCGCCGCTTACGAACTCGCGCACGGGGTTGCATAAACACCGGAGCCGTTAAGCACGGGGTTTCGCATAAGCCCAGGGGTTGCAATCCCTGGGCTTGGCCCGACCTTCCGCCATCGCATCGCCTCTTCGAAGTGCGGCGACCGGTCGCCGCCTTCGCTTCTCCCGCACGGCGGCACCCGGTCCGTCCTTCTTGCCTCCCTTTCCTCGCGGCGTGGCCGGAGTTATAGTAACCCCATGCGCGAGCGGAAGAATGCGTGCAAGAACCGCCAAGAATAGCGAGGTACTTATGGACTCAACCAGAGCGACTGATCGTCGGACCTTCCTGGGGACTACGGCGCTGGGCGCCTCGGCGCTGCTTGCCGCGCCGGCGGTGCTACGCGGGGCGTCGCCCACGGCCGATCCGGTGCGCGTGGGACACATCGGCACCGGGACGCGCGGGTGGGACCTGGTCAAGTACACCGGCGCCACGGATTCGGCCAAAGTCGTGGCCGTTTGCGACGTCTACAAACCGCATCTCCTCCGGGGCGTGGAGGCGGCCCACAATCCGGACGTCAAGACCTACCTCGACTACCGCGACCTGCTGGCCGACCCGAAGGTCGAAGCGGTCATCATCGCCACGCCCGATCACTGGCACGAGCAGATGCTCCTCGACGCCGCCCGGGCGGGAAAGGCCGTCTATTGCGAGAAGGGATGGACCGTGTCGATCGCCGCGGCCAAGCGGATGCGCGAGGCGGTGCGGAAGCACAAGACGGTCATGCAGTTGGGCCATCAGGGGCGGCAGTTCCCCGCCTCGGCGGTCGGCGGGAAGATGATCCGCGACGGCAAGATCGGGCCGGTCACGCTCGTCAAGACCGGCCGGTACTTCAACAACCCGCCGGAGAAGCCGGTCTGGCGCTGGTTCGGCTACTATAGCTGGTACGATCGACCCGACCCCAAACAGGTCATCAAGGACCTCGATTGGGAGAAGTGGCTCGGACCGGCGCCGAAGATCGACTTCCACGAAGGGCATTTCTGGCATTGGCGCTGCTACTGGCCCTACGGGACCGGCCAGGCCGGCGACCTGCTGAGCCACGAACTCGACTACGTCCAGTGCGTGCTGGGCTACGGGATCCCCGACACCTGCGCGTGTGCCGGCCTGAACGCCTTCTGGAAGGATGATCGCGAAGTGCCCGACACCTGGATCGCGACCTACCAGCACGAGCAACAAGGATGCACCACCGTCTTCGAGGGCATTCAGAACTCCAATCGAAACCAGACGCCGGAATTCATCGGCCGGAACGGCAGGATGATCTTCAATTCCATCGGGCAAGACGCCAGCCGCTTCGAGGTCTACGAGGACGTTGCCGCGTGGACGATGGGCGGACAGCCCCGCGAGGCCGTCTTCCGGTTCATTCCGGGCAAGGCCGACCGCCGGCCGAACCACATGGAGGACTTCCTCCAGTGCGTCCGCACCGGCCAGAAGCCCCGCTGCAACGAAGACGAAGCGTTCATCGAGACAGCCACGTTGCTGATGAGCGTCGAATCCTATCGCCAGAAGCGCCAGGTGCGCTGGGACCGCGAGAAGGAAGAGATCGTGTAGCCGGCGGCCACGCATCCCCCCCTCCTGTTGGACGGGAGAGGGGGGCGTTGGCGAACGCGGTCTCCCAAAGCGCCGAGCGGAGTTCGTCGCTTCCGTGACGTATCAAGCGGCCGGAAGAAGTACTCCCGGCTCGGCCCCCTCCATCCACCTTGCCTCCTCGACGCCCCCGACGATCACTTCGTCGTCGCGCCCTCCGGACCCGACGCCCCCGTGCGCTGCTTCTCGCCCGCGAGAGGACGCGAAAGCGGGGCCTTGGACTTGGCCTTTGCGGGTCGGTTGGACGGATTCCCCTCGAGGGCCAACGCGCGGAACTCCTCCATGTGCCGCGTCCACGTCTGCTCGAGCTCCTTGACCTTCTCTGGGAGTTTCGCCGCGAGGTTCTTGCTTTCCGAACGGTCGGAGCGGAGGTCGTAGAGTTCCCAGGGCGACCGGTCGGCGGCCACCAGCTTCCAGTCGCCGACGCGGATGGCCCGGTTCCCGATGTGATACCACCAAAGATAATCACGTTGAACGGACCCGTCCTTGGCGAAGGCCGGCACGAGGCTCTTGCCGGGCGGCGGCGGCACGGGCTTGCCGTGGAAGGTCGCCGGCCACTTGCCCCCGGCCAGTTCGAGGATCGTCGGCGCGAGGTCGATCAGGTGGCCCGGGGCGTGACGCAGCTCGCCGCGGGCGGAAATCCCCTTCGGCCAGTGGACGATCAGCGGCGTGGCAATGCCCCCTTCGTGGACCCAGGACTTGTGGAGCCGGAAGGGCGTGTTCGCCGCGCTGGACCAGCCGGGACCGATGCTCAGGTAGGTCGCGGCCGAGCCGGGCGGCGCGGTGCGGTCGTGCTTGTCGCCGCGGATGATCTCCTCGGCGCTCGCCCCGTTGTCGGAGAGGAAGAAGATCACGGTGTTCTCCAGCGCGCCCATCGCCTTAAGCCGCTCGACGACGCGGCCGATCTCGATGTCGATCCGATGGACCATGGCCGCATGGATCGCCATCTTGATCGGCTGGAACTGCTTCTGCTCCGGGGTCAGCTTGCTCCAGGCGACGGCATGGCCCACCTCGCCGGGCCCGATCTGCCGCTGCAACTCCTCCTCCGAGAAGTTCCACTTGGGGATGATCTCGGGGTCGAGCTTGGAGAGGGGGCAGTTGACCAGGCCCATCTTCTTCAGGCGATCGTAGCGCTCCTGGCGCAGCACGTCCCAGCCCGCCCGGTAGCGGTCGCGGTACACGGCAATGTCTCCCGCCGGCGCCTGCACCGGGAAATGTGGGGCGATGAAGGCGAGGTGGAGAAAGAACGGCTGCTCGCGGTGCTCGGCCTGGTGTTTTGTCAGCATGTCGAGGGCGTACTGGGTGATGGCCGTCGTGGAGTAGTACCCGCTGCCGGGCTTGACGGCGGGGAGCGGCCGGTCGTCGAGCGTGTGCTGCTTCGGGTTGAAGTTGCGGTTGTGGTCCTCGAGGCAATAGGAGCGGTCGAAGCCGCCCGCCAACACCGGGCCGTCGATGTGCCATTTGCCGGAATGGTACGAGCGATAGCCGAGCGGGCGCAGGAACTCCGGCAGCAACCGGGCCCACGGCGGGCGCCGGCCACCG
>Ga0067045_1029767_pt1 | contig 18502 bp, 13 predicted proteins | sample TerdegcTABiofilm_FD_59184 | JGI IMG/M metagenome (GOLD analysis project Ga0067045, IMG submission 59184) | Combined Assembly of (Gp0054472, Gp0054536) Wastewater bioreactor microbial communities from Singapore -Terephthalate degrading... | reverse complement strand
CCGCCGCTTCGTCCAAGGGCGCGGTCTCGCTCTCCGAAATTCCTTCCGACATGCCGTCCTCGGCATGCACGATCCGATGCACGAAGAACAGCTCGCGGAGGTCTTCGACCAGCTCCGGAAACCGCGCGTAATACTCCTCGGGATCGGGGTTGAGACCGACCTCATGCCGGGCGACGAACTCCGTATAGATCAGCTCCAGCAAGAGCTCCGGAGCCGGACGCTCCTCGGGGTGGGAAGCCAGCAGATCCTCCACGCGCCTGGATTCGCCGCGACGAATGCAGCGATCCAAGGTGTCGCAGGCTTCGCGAATCCAATCCTCCAAACGGGCCATGCTCGCAGCGCCGGCGCGATCGGGACGCGGGAAAACAGAACTGGAGATGGAGCACAGCACCCTCGCCGTGCTCCATCTCCATTATGCCTCTTCCGCTGTTGAAAAAGTACGCGGACAGCCCTGTGCCTTGCCTGACGCGCAAAGTTCGGGCGGCCCGGTGCACCGGCCCACCGTCCCGTTTACCGCGGACCTCAATTGGAATTCAATTCGATGTCGAACTTGTTATCGCCGGGATTCACGTCGAAGGTCAGTTTTTGGACGTTGTACTTTGCGGGGAGGCGGACCGAGGGCGGCACGTCGGGATCGGGCCAAAAAAACGTCACTTCATTGGTGCCCGTCTTAGCGCCGGGAACGCCGTCAACGAAGGTCAGATCGAACCTGCCGTTTTCGTCCGTCGTCGCCAGGGCTTGACGTCCGCCGGACAAAGGATAGAAAGCAACTCCCAGCCCAGGAACGGGCTTCCCATCCAAAGTGACGGTGCCTCGCACGCGGCCCAATTCGGGAAGATCGCTCCTTCCACATCCGCCGACCCCCAACGAGATCGCGACGACTACAAGCAAAACGCAACGCAATCGCACACCACGCATATTCACCTCGCTTTCCGATTCATGGGTGGGGGAGCCGGCGCTGCTGCCCCCCGGTTTTAGGAAGCATCATCGACACACCGCGCTAACGGCACGATCGGCCGCAGCTCACGATTCGTCGGCTTACGCTTCCTTGGGCCGAACCGTCCTGGCACTCGCCGTCATGTCACTCGGTTCCTGCTTCACTTGTCACCGTGACAAGGCGGCTGAGGAACAGCCCCGCAAGCCTAAAACTCCCCGATCGGCTGGCCGTCGTTCCGCGAGAGCAAGCGTTCCAAGGTGCTATCGACTCCTTGGTTGGCGCTAGTCATGCCGCCGATGCTGTTTCCCCGGAAATCGATGGTCTCGCTGATAAAGCGAACCGAGCCGTCGCACAAGGCGAAGTTGACGCCGCCGGGGTGCAAGCTGTGAAAGCCCCGATTCTGATGGAACGCCGCTACCACGGTCTGATTGATGCCCCAATAGGGAATCCCCAAGGCTGATAGAATTGAGCGGTTACGGTGAGGATAGGCCGTGGCCACGGGGCTGGCACCGAAAACGTTGCCCGCGCCGATCTTCAATCCCCGAAGCTCGTAACACCTTTCCCCGAGCATTGCCGTATTGGAAGTGCCATCGGTAATCTCCGCGAAACGAATCGCGGAGTTCCAGAAGAAGACGCCTACCGGCGGACCGTAGGGAGCAAAGTCGCCGCTGATCGGGGTCGTGCTATCGCCCACCGACGAGACCCCGACGTAATTCGATTTCGCGATCTCGATGCGATCGGAGTCGTCGGTTGTGACCTTCTTTTCATAGGTCGTGAACTGCGTTGAAACGGATGCGTACTTCGCCCCGAAGTCGTTCAAGGGCGGGCCGTTGTCGGAGGGGCACGCGAAAACCGGAAGCGGCGTCTGAAGCGCGCGTAAACCGTCGGGATTCAATAAGTTTTCCCACAACGTGAGCTTTCCCACGCTCAAAGTATCATGAACCGTTTTCTGCTCCACATAGGGCAAGATAAGGGCGCCCCAGCCCCAAAACGACCGTTCAGTCGCACCCGGAGTCGGGATGCTAGAGATGAACCCCGACGGGAAGCACCCATAGCTATCTGCGTAGTTGTGCACTCCCAATGCTAGCTGTTTCATGTTGTTCGTGCACTGGGATCGCCGAGCGGCCTCTCGCGCAGCTTGTACGGCGGGAAGCAGCAACGCGATTAGAATGCCGATGATGGCGATCACCACCAACAGCTCAACCAAGGTGAAGCCGACTCTTCGGCTTCGAGAAAGGTGTAACGGCGAAACAAGACGTGACATGGCGAACAGCCTCCATAGCGATGGGTGGCGGATCTGCGGCAGGCCGAACGGAGGCACCCAACCCTGCGATCGACTCACGTTAAACCCTGTTGCCTAACAGGCACCGAAGAATCGTAGAAACGGATTGTTAGAAAAGCGTTAATGAACTGTTAAAATTGCGTTAAAGATTTGTCACAGTTTTGGGACGGGCGCGCAGGGCGTGTAGAACTCCGCCTAAACCGCCGCGCGATTCACCATGGATGGGATAAAAAAAAGAGGGGCTTGCTCGGCTCGAAGACTACGGCCGAATTAAGAGAAGCCGTGTGCCCCGAAAGAGACGCGCTTCGGCGATTCCGCCGACACAAGATGGGCGCAATCCCTTGCCTGACCGACATATTGGCTATTGAAGGGAAGCAATCCAACGCGCCCGACATTCTCTTTGGAAGGCGGAAGACGCCGACATGCGACGTCGGGCACGATGGAGCGCAGCCGGTCCCCGCACGCCCCGGCGTCCGGATCGCGTGCCGATTCTCACCCGCTCCCCTTGCAGGAACCGCTGTGTTTGCGGTTGGGCAGAACAAAATCCTTATGCGCGGGAGCAGCTGTCGGCGGCCTTGCGGCAATCGAAGCCCACGACCCGGGTATCTTCAACCCATGGGTCGGCAGCGAGATCGCATGAAGACGGATTCGCCCCGCGGCTTGGTGAAAACTGGGGGAGCGTGGCCGACTCAGACCGTTTCCGGCACCACGAAGGGGGCGCGATAGTCGCGCGTCAAAAGCCGGTCGGCCGCCGCGTTGTCGCGGAAGCGTTCCCGGCCGGGATCGAAGGCCAACTTCGGCCCCACGGTGCACTTCATGGAGGCCAAGTCCACGCCGAGGGCGCCCGCCAGGTGCTCCTCCAACGCCTTCCACGAGGCGGCTACCGTCTCGTTGTCGGGGAGGGCCTTGGCGGCGTCGGCGAAGGAGGTCTCCGAGCCCAGTCGATAGGAGATGTTCCCCAGGTGACACAGGGCCGCCGAATAGTGGGCCACTTCGATGTCGGCATGGAGCTCCTCGACCTTGCGGCTGCGCACGCAGGCGATGAAGTTCTCGAACTGATCGCCCGGCCCCATGGTCACGTCGATCTTTTCCAGGTCCTCCCCCTGCTCCTTGCCGTTGGGATAGAACTTGCCGCCGCGGATCACGCCTTCCGTGAGGTAGAATTCGTTGTCCACCTTGGGATCGAACTTCTTGCCGCCGGGGCCTTCCTTGCCGACCAGGCCCAATACTTCGAACAGCAAGAGGACGTCGCCGAAACCCATCACGGTGACTTGCATGTTGGGTGTTTGGCCTTGATCCTTCCAGCCGCGGTCGGGTTCATCGACGTAGCGCCCGCCCGCGCTGATGACCCAATCGGGCAGCGTGGCACCCGGGATCGCCCAGCGCGCGATATCCATTTGGTGAACGCCCTGGTTGCCGATTTCACCGTTCCCGGTCTCCCAGAACCAGTGCCAATTGTAGTGCACCAGGTTGCCGTTGAAGGGCATTTCGGGGGCGGGGCCGAGCCAGAGGTTGTAATCCAACTCCGGCGGCGGGTCGGTGTCGGGCTTGAAACCGATGGTCCAGCGCGGCTTGCTGGAGTAGCCCTTGGAGATCAGCAGCTTGCCGTATTTCCCCGAGGCGACCGCCGCGACCTGTCTGGCCCAACCCGCGCTGGAGCGGCTTTGCGTGCCGTGCTGGACGATGCGGCCGTATTTGCGGGCGGCCTCCACGCACTTGCGGCCCTCGAAGACGTTGTGGCTGCACGGCTTTTCCACATACACGTCCTTGCCCGCCTGGCACGCCCAAATCGTTATCAACGAATGCCAGTGGTTGCACGTGGCGATCGAGACCGCGTCCAGGTTCTTATCCTCCAACGCCGCGCGGATATCCTGCACGCACTTGGGCGTGTTGCCCGCGCGCTTTTGAACCTGTTCGCTCCGCCTGCCGAAGAGTCGGCTGTCGGGGTCGATGAGGTACGTCACCTGCACATTGGGCATGGCGGCGAAGGCGTCGATATGGGCGCTGCCTCGTCCGTTGATCCCGGCCACACCGACGCGGATCGTCTCGTTGGCGCCCAGCACGCGGCGGCGGGAATCGGAGATCACGAAGGTGAACGCGGCGCCGGCGGCCGCCGTCTTTAGGAAGGTTCGGCGATTGGGGCGGGTCATGGCTTTTCCTCGCAATGAATTGGAGAGTACGCTGATCCGATATTCCGGGCGGGCGAGGACCGAACTGCCGAGCGGGAAGGATTCGGCTCGCCCCATGTCGGCTTCATTAAACTACACTGCACTGCGGAATGCAACGCGCAGAGCCGAGATTGCGACGCGACGAGATTGCGACGCGAGGCGGATGCAAGGACCTTGCACCGTCGCGGCCGTCATCCGCGTCGACGGATCCCCCGGCCATCGCTTCCGTTGACCCGCTGGGACGCACTCCTATAATCAAAGGACCGGTGAGTGTCCGGGCCGGGTGGGACGAATCGCGGACAATCTACGAAGCCAAGGAATGAGGACGGTTTGATCATGGGTTTGGCAAGAGAGCTTTCGTCGTCCGATTTTGATTCGGTCGTACTGCAATCCACCGTTCCGGTGTTGGTCGACTTCTGGGCGCCCTGGTGCGGTCCGTGCCGGATGGTCGCCCCCGCCGTCGAGCAACTGGCAGGCGAATTCCAAGGGAAAGCCCTGGTCTGCAAGGTCAACGTCGACGATTGCCAAGACATCGCCATGCGGTATCGCATTACCAGCATCCCCACACTCATGGTCTTCAAGGGCGGGCAAGTCGTCGATCAGTTCATCGGTGCCCGTTCCAAGGAGGACTTGAAACGCGCCCTCGAGAACGCCATCGCCGCTTGAACGCGGTCACGGCGCCGGCGAGACGTCTGCGGAAAAGGTGTCCTTCGAGCAGCCGATTCGTTCCCCACGCCTGTTCTTTCCGGTGAAGGTCTGCTTTGAGTAAGCGCGTACTTTCGGTCGGCAATTGCGGCCCGGACAATGCCCGCATCTCGCAGCGATTGTCCGCCTGGTTCAACGTGGAGATCAGCACGGCGGCGGATCACCGCACCGCCCTGGCGATGCTTTCCGAGCAGCCGTTCGATCTCGTCCTGGTCAATCGTGTGTTCGATGCAACCGGCGAGTCGGGGTTGGACTTGATTGCTGAGATGAAGCAATCGGCGGAGCTTGCCGCGATTCCGGTGATGTTGATCTCCAATTATCCCGAATATCAACGGCAGGCCGTCGCATTGGGCGCCGCGACCGGTTTCGGAAAGAACGACCTCGCCGGGGACGCGCTCAAAAGCGTGCTATCGCCGTACTTGGCGGAATCCAGTCCGTAACGCTGCGTTGCCAGGCGTGGAAGCCGACGGCTTGCCTGCCCTTCGGCCTCTCTCGGGTCATAGCCCGACACAAAAAGAATGCCGCGAGCACCGTTTCCGGTCTCTCGCGGCGTTTTTCGTCGGCTCGAGTCGATGCGACTCGGGGGTGGGCGTCAGGAATCGCTCTTTAGCGGATGCTTAGCCGATTCCGGCGTGGCCTGCGTCAAGGCCGCCTCATAGCGGCGGAGCACCTCACCCCAATTGATGACGTTGTAGAACGCCTCGACGTACTCGTTTCGGCGATTCTGGTACTTGAGGTAATAGGCATGCTCCCACACGTCCACGCCCAGGATGGGGATGTTGCCGTGCATCAACGGGCTGTTCTGGTTCGGGGTGTCCTCAACCACGAGTTTCTTGTTGGGATCCACCGAAAGCCAAGCCCAACCGCTTCCGAACCGGCCCATGGCCGCCTTGGTGAAGGCTTCGCGGAACTTGTCGAAGCCGCCCAACTCGCGATCGATCGCCGCGGACAAACGGCCCTGAGGCGCGCCTCCGCCGTTCGGGCCGAGAATCGTCCAGAACAACGCATGATTGGCGTGACCGCCGCCGTGATTGCGGACGACGGTGCGGATCGATTCCGGAACGCGATGAATCGCCGCGACCAAATCCTCGACCGCCAGTTTTTCCCACTCCGTCCCCTCCACGGCCTTGTTCAAGTTCGTGATATAGGCCTGGTGATGCTTGGTATGGTGAATCTCCATGGTCCGAGCATCGATGTGCGGCTCCAAAGCGTCGTAGGCATAAGGTAGCTGGGGAAGTGTGTACGCCATTCAACATTCTCCTCTCTTAGTGTGGCCAACAAACAACACGCCTTGAGTGCGATGATCCACCCATTGGTTGGGTAGCGATGAGAGCGATCGAAAGTCGCCGCTCGCAATATGGCTAAATATACCTACCGTAATTGTGTTTAATGATACGCAGCCGTCGGGCATAGGCAAGCGCGGCGACCCAAAGCCGTAGCCCTGCCCGACTCTGAATCGACGTGACGAGGCTTTCAATTGAGGGCGGCTCTGCGGCGAAGAACGCTCTTCCTCGAACCAATGGCATTGAGGCCCTGGCGCGCCAGGGGGATTGGGGAGAGGTTTACGACTCTCGCTCGGGCCCTGGGTGCGGGAAGGGATGGGATTGGAAAGGAATTGGGCGCTACTCTCGCCCACTCGAAAGACATCAGCGGCACGAGAAATGCACACCACGAACCCAGGAGTCTGCGTTCGCGTTTTCGCTCCGATTACCGTCCGCTGCGAAGAAGAATGACTGCGGACACTTTGGCCTGCCAGGGTGCCTTCCCACGGGAATTCCCTGTGACTGCGATCCAACCAGCCTACTCAAATAACCTATATTTTACATAAATCGGAACTTTCTCAGTCTTCTCATATTCCAATAGTATGGATAACGCGCCACTTGGCCTACGCGTTCAACGGATTCCGGCGGCGGAGTCCGTCGGGTCGCGTTGATTTAAGCGCACAGCACCGGCAGGAGTGGGGGTGGCTCACCGCCGGGTCAGCATCCGTGACGAAGCAACTACGAGTGTTCCATGAAGCGATCTCCTCACCCCCCTTTTCGAAGGGGCAAGCCGATTCTTCGTGAATCGCGCAAGCTTCGACTCGAGGCCCTGGAGCCGAAGTTGATGCTTTCCGCGGCTGCCGTTGATCTCGGTACGCTCGAATTCGCCCGGATCGTGCTTCCCACCGGGGCCGGCGATGCGTGGTATCAGTTTACCGCCGCCCGCACGGGCGTGCTTTCGGCTTTACGGACCACCGGCGATCCGGCCGCGTGGAATCCCGGAACAGTCCGTTTATATCGGGCCTCGGGAGGCTCCGCAGTTCCGGTCGCCGAGGCTTCCGGAAGAATCGACGCCGCCGTCACGGCGGGACAGGCCTACTATCTCCAGATCGTAGCCTCCGCGCCGGGCGAGGTGCTGTACGCAGCCGACTTACTTACGACGACGGCCGGCACTTGGTCTTTCTTCGGCACTGCCGGCGACGATGTCTTCGAGTACCACGACGGCGCCGCCCGCGTGACGATCAACGGCATTCAGTACCAGTTGCCGACGGCGGTCACGGGCGTGTCGTTTTCGGGTGGAGCCGGCCGGGATCAGGCCGTGCTCCAATCCTTCCGAGGTAATGAATCGGTCTCCATTTCCCCCGGCACCGCCACGCTCTCCCTGGGGACTCGAACCGTCATCGTCAACCAAACCGAGTCCGTGTCGGCTCAGGTATCCCCTTCCGCGGTGGGCGAGCTGATCGATTCGCCGGGGGATGACCGCGTGGAATTGCGACCCAACGAAGGCCGCATCCAAGGGGACGGTTTCGACCATCGCTTGATCGGGCCCGGCATTATTCACGCCTACTCGCGGAACGGCGGACGGGACACGGCCACGCTGTACGATTCGCCGGGCGACGATCAAGCTACCCTTCAGCCTGTCCAATCCGTGGTTCGCGGCAACGACTTTTACAATCGGGCGAAGTTCTTCTCCCAGGTTGCGGTCGTCAGTACGTCCGGCGGTTTCGATTCCGCCTTGGTGATCGGCTCCGCCAAGAACGATTATCTTCGCGGCGATCTTTCCGGAGTCCGCATGACGACGCCGGGGGCCGAGTTATCGGTATCGGGCTACCGTATGACGGTGGTCAAATCGGGCGGCGGGGCCGACGTGGCGGAAATCGAGGATTCGCCCGGCGACGACTTTTTCGTCGCTTTCCCGGGTGACGCCGCTCTCTTCAACGACGTCGCCACGGTTCGCGTGCAGCAGTTTCGTTACGTCCACGCCTATGCCCGCAACGGCGGCCGCGACCTCGCTCATTTCTACGATTCGCCCGGCGATGATACGTTCACGGCTCGTCCGGACTGGGCTGCGATGACCACGCCGACGGACTACACCCGGGTCAAGTTTTTCGAAACCGTGCACGCCTATTCTCGATCGGGAGGGTCGGATATGGCCTGGTTGTACGACTCCGTGGGGAACGACGTCCTCACCGCGCGGCCGTACTATACCCGGCTTGTCGGCCTGAATTTCGAATACCGCGTCGAGACCTTCGACCGCGTGTATGCCGTGGCGGGAAGCGGCGGAAGCGACCGCGCCGAGTTCTATTCCTCGCGGGGTGCGGATACGCTTTCGGCCGCCGGGGCCTTGACCGATTTCGTCTTCGCCGAGACCGGTACGGCCGTGCAAACGCGGCGATTCGCCGCGGAGGAGGCTTGGCTGGGCGCCGACGACATCGTGTCGAACTCCGTCGCCCGCTGGACGATTCATCAAAACGAGCTCCGAACCGTCGTCCATGCCGCCGATTATTACAATGCCGCCGATGCCACGCTCGGCTTCCAGGCGGCGATCGACGCCTTGCCCGACGAGGGCGGCGTGGTCATCCTGCCGGCGGGAACGTACGCTCTCCGCGCGGGTCTGGTCCTTCGTTCCAATGTTACGTTGCAGGGGCATCCGGCCGGAACGACGCTGGTTCGAGCGACGCATGTCAGTGCTCGGTTGGCGGCCGAAGCGCGGCCCGGCGATCTCCTCATCCAACTGCAATCCACCGCCGGGTTCCGCATCGGCGACGAGATCGGGCTTTTCATGAGCGGAGCCGAGTCGCCGGTTTATCGCCGCGTGGCGGCCATCCTCGGCGATCGGTTGATCCTGGATCGTCCCTTGGACGGCGACGCCGTGTTCTCGCCCGCCCGAGCCGCCGAAGCCGCCAATCTCTTCGCGCTCGTTCGCACCGCGCGGACGAACGACGGTACGCCGATCCGAAATGTGGTCGTGGAAAGCTTGGCTCTCGACGGCAACACAGCCGCCGGCTACACCCTCTGGCGGGCGTTGGCGGACGCGGTAATTCATCTGCGTTTCACTGAAAACTCCGTCGTGCGCGACGTTCGAGTGCGGCGCTCCTTCTCCACCGGCATCGTTCTCGAAAACGGACGCGATAACCTCGTGGAGCGCGCCGTGGTGGAAGATTCCCGCCGCGATGGTATCGCCTTGGGCTGGGAACGCGACACCATCATCCGCGATTCCATTGTTCGCGGAGCCGGTTTCGGCCTCGCCGGCACCGGTTGGGGCGAGGGAATCTTGGTCAACGGCGGCTGGGATATCCGCGTCGAGGGCAATCTGACGGAATACAACGTGGGAAAGGGGCTGCACCCGGCCGGCGATCTCACCATCGGCGGCATCTGGCTCAATAACGTGAGCCGCTACAACGGCATCAACGGCTTCCACTACTGCAACAACAACTTCGCCGTGTGGGCGGTCGGCAACGACCTGTACGCCAACGGCGATAGCGGCATCGGCAGCTTGGGATTGGGGGGCGAATTCGGCGACCGTTTCAACGTGATCCGCGACAACCGCATCCATCACAATCAACGGTACGGCATCTGGATCAACGGCGGGATGGACAATTTCATCCAAAACAACACGATTTACGCGAATTCGCAGCGTCAACCCGGCCGATTCTCCGAGATCTTGGTGGGAGCGGCTTACACCACCGTGATTTCCGGGAACACCATCCAACCGTCGGTGAGTTCGGCGATCGCCCCGCCGATCGAAACCAAGTACCTTGTGGCGATGAACTCGGTCCAATAGCCGCTGAGCCTCGGCGTGCAGGTAAGCATGGCGCCGCTGCGTGGTGTCGGTCACCGTAGCGCAGCATCGTCAGGGATCGTCGGCCGGCGCGTCCGCCCCCTCCTGTTGGCGGGCGACCTTCGCGAGAATCTCGCCCAGCCGCCGTTCGATGCTCTCTTGCCCTGCCGTGAACTGCAATTCGATCCGGAGGGCCGCCAGCGGCAGACCGCCTAAGCTCGGCACTTGGATTTTCACCCAGTCCTTTTCCGTACAAAGCACGATGTCGGCACCGTGAGCGGCCGCCCAGTGCGACAGGTCCGCGACGTCTTCCCGCCGATAACGGTGATGGTCGGGATACTCGCGAAAGGCGACGACATCCAAACTCAGGTCGCCGAGGGTCTTGCGGAAGGCGGCAGGGTTGCCGATGCCGCAAAACGCGGCCAAGCGTTTGCCCCGGAGGGTTTCCGCGGGAAACGGCTCCGATCCGGTCCGAAGCACCAGCGTGGGCACATGCCGAGACTCGCCCCACAGGGAATGGGGCGCGTATCGCAGCACCCGGCGGCGAATCCGCTCAATCTGTTCGGCGGAGACCTGATCCGCACGCGAGAGCACGATGACGTCGGCCCGGGCCAAGTTCTTCAGCGGCTCGCGCAACATGCCGCGGGGAAAGACGTGCTCCGAACCGAACGGGTCCAAGGCGTCCAGCATCACGAGGTCCAGCGAGCGTGCCAAGCGACGATGTTGAAAGCCGTCGTCCAACACGATCAGTTGCGATGCCAATTCCTCCACGGCCGTAAGGGCCGCCGCCACGCGATCCGGGTTTTGCAGATGCGGCACGTCGGGGAGCTGCGATTCGAGCACGGCGGCTTCGTCGTTTACCGCACCGGCCTCGGCGCCGTACCCGCGACTAATCACCGCGACGCGGACGAGGTGCCGTCGAAACCAGCGGCAGAGCCAGGCGGTCATGGGTGTCTTGCCCGTTCCGCCCAGGGTGATGTTTCCCACGGAAACGACCGGCACGCCGACGTCATGGATCGCCGACCGGCCGCGGTCGTAACGCCGATTCCGCCACAAGACCCCCGCGATTACCAGCGGTTCCGCCGCGCCGAGTATGGCACGAAGACAGGCGGCCCTCCAGGAGCGGTCCTTGCCGGAGACCACGTCTCGCCATCCGCGCGCGTCCCACATGCGTGCCATCCTTCCGCCGGTCTCGCCGCCCGCCTCACAAGGACCTTGCCGAGCGAAACGCGCCCGACCCGTGCCTTGCGCCTTCGTCCGACCGCCCCGAAAACACGGATTATACGATCCGTCACGATGACGTTCCTATTCCCGGCGTCGCGCCGCGAAGAAACCGCGAGCCGCTCTTGCCCGTATAATTACCATCATCCGCGTGTCGCATAGGATCGTCCATGCACGGCAGGGTACGCAGCGACGCCCGACTCGGGGCGAGACGTCCGCCCGCTACTCGAGTCCGTCGGCCGCGGTCGGCGCGGAGAACGCGGCCGCTGCGTTCGAGCCGGCGGAGCGTTGCGTTCGACGCCCTTCCTCCAACCCACTTCCAAACGAAACAGCGAACCCTCGGCGCGACCGAGCCGATCCGGCCCATGCACGATCATCCCTCTTCCGCTCAAGAGCGCTTGCGTTTGCGGATCACGGTCACGGGCACCGTCCAAGGGATCGGTTTTCGGCCGTTCGTTTATCGCTTGGCGCGCGAGCTGGGGCTTTCGGGCTGGGTCCGAAACGAGTCGGATCGGGTGGTGATGGAAGTGGAAGGCGGCGGTGCCGCCGTTCGTGCGTTCGAACATCGGCTGCGGCATGAATTCCCGGCCTGGACCTGTTATGAGAGCGTTCACGCGGAACCGGTCCCCACCGAGGATTCGGCGCCCCGCCCGGCCGAGAGGGAATTCGAGGTCCGCGAGAGCCTCGCCGCGGGCGATCCGGCGCCGACCATTCCTCCCGACTTGGCCGTGTGTGCCGCATGCCTGCGAGAAATCCGCGATTCCCGCGACCGTCGCTACCGCTATCCGTTCACGAATTGCACGCAGTGCGGCCCGCGTTGGTCGATCGTGGAAGGCGTCCCCTACGATCGTCCGTTGACGGCGATGAAGCACTTTGCGATGTGCCGGGAATGCCGGCAGGAATATGAGGACCCGGGCGACCGCCGTTTCCACGCGCAACCCATCGCCTGCCCGCGGTGCGGGCCGCGGCTGTCGCTCTGCGATGCGGCGGGCAGCGTGTCGGCAAGGGACGACGCGGCCTTGCGGGAGGCGGCGGGTCGCGTTCTGGAGGGACGCATCTTGGCCATGAAGGGGCTGGGCGGCTTTCAATTGATTTGCGACGCCGCGAACGAAACGGCCGTTCGCGAGCTCCGCCGGCGGAAACGTCGTCCCGAAAAACCGTTCGCCCTGCTCATGGACGCGGCCATGGCCGAACGCTACTGCCGGATTCCCGACGAGCAGGTCCGCCGCTTGCTGCATTCGGCGGCGGCGCCGATCGTGCTCTTGCGAAAACGCGAGGGCGAATCCGCGCGGCCGCCGATCGCCGAGTCCGTCGCGTCCGGCAATCCCTACCTGGGCGTCATGTTGCCGGCCACGCCGCTGCATCACTTGCTGCTGCAAGCGGTCGACCGTCCCCTGGTGTGCACGAGCGGCAACCTCTCGGAAGAGCCGATGGCCGTCGACAACGGGGAGGCCCTGGAGCGACTGGGCGGTATCGCGGACGATTTCCTCGTCCATGATCGCCCGATCGTTCGCCCGGTGGACGATTCGGTGGTCTTGGCCGACGCCTTGGGGACCTGTACGATCCGTCGCGCGCGGGGATTCGCCCCGCGTCCGATCCGGCTTCGCAACCCGCTGCCGACGGTCCTAGGATTGGGCGGGCACCTGAAGAATGCTCCGGCGCTGGCGATGGGGCGTCGCGTCGTGCTCGCTTCGCATGTGGGAGACTTGGATACGCCGGCCGCCCTCCGCGCGTTCCGCCGGTCCGTGGAGGATTTGCTGCGATTCTTTCAAGCCGCGCCCGACCTGCTCGTTTGCGACCTGCACCCCGACTATGCGTCCACGCGCTTCGCCGAGGAGCTGAGCGACCGGCTTCGGGTGCCGCTGCTCCGCGTCCAGCACCACGAGGCCCATTTTGCCGCTTGCCTGGCGGAAAACGAAAGCCTGCGGCACGGCGAGACGGGGCTGGACCTGCCCGTTCTAGGCGTGGTTTGGGACGGGGCGGGCTACGGCACGGATGGGACCTCTTGGGGCGGGGAGTTTTTTCGATACGACGGGCGCCGCATCCAACGCGTCGCCCATTTCGCCACGTTCCCTTTGCCCGGCGGCGACGCCGCGGCACGGCAGCCCCGCCGGTCGGCCCTTGGATGCCTCTACGAATTCTTGGGTCCGGAGGCCGTGCAACCCTTGGAGCCTTGGTTTCAGCCGGAGGAACAACGCGTGCTGCTACGGCTCTTGGCTTCCGGTAAGTTGTGCCCACGGACGTCCAGCGTCGGCCGCTTGTTCGACGCCGCGGCCGCTCTGCTCGGTATTGGGGAAACGGCCTCATTCGAGGGGCAACCGGCCATGAGGCTGCAATTCGCGGCGGAGGAGTACCGGCACGCGCATTCTGAGGAAGGGGGGCAGGCAAACGCGTGGGAGGTTCCGCAACCCTTGGCTGCGTGTCGCATCGCGGCCCCCGGCGACGGTGCCCAAACGCAACCCTGGATCGTGGATTGGCGACCGCTATTCGCCTCCATCCTGCGAGCACGGGAAGACCGCTTGCCTGCCGCGGCCTTGGCGGCGGCCTTCCATGCGCGGCTGGCCGAAACGGTAACCGAAATCGCGCGGAGATTCGGCTGCCGCACGATTGCCCTGTCGGGCGGGTGCTTCCAGAATACCCTGTTACGCGAATGGGTGGGACGCCTTGCCGAGCACGAAGGATTGAAACTGCTGACGCACCGCGAAATTCCCCCCGGCGACGGCGGGCTGGCGCTGGGCCAGATTTGGTTGGCGGGCATGCGGCAACGGGCTGCGGATCATTTCCCCATCGCCCATCCCTAACGGTGGTGACGGAGGCGAGATGAAACCAGGTCCGGCGACAATTCACCTTTTTTCCTAAAACGAAGGACGACGAGGCATGTGCTTGGGTATTCCCGGAAAGGTGTTGGAAACGTTTGAGCGAGACGGCCTGCCCTACGGTCGGGTCGATTTCGGCGGGATTCGCAAGGAGATCTGCCTTGCATATACCCCGGATGCGGTTCCCGGCGAATACGTGTTGGTGCATGTCGGATTCGCCATCAGCCGGTTGGATGAGGCCGAGGCCGAGGAAAACCTGCGGCTGATTCGGGAGATCGAAGGCTCTCTCCCCGGCGATCCGTTCCAGGACGATTCCGAACATGCACCTCCCGCGATCAATCCGGATCGAGTCGCCGCGCGGCGACGGGGCGAGGTGGAAAACGAGGAAGAATCCGGCCGGTAGCATCCGTGGGTTGCGGCGCCCGGCGGTATTCCCCCCCGGCTTCCGGCTTGAAAAAGGATTGCGCTGGTGAAATACCTGGAAGAATATCGAAACGCGGAGGCCGTTCGCGCTACGGCGGACGGCCTGCGAAGACTGGTCAAGCAACCGTGGACGCTGATGGAGATCTGCGGCGGTCAAACGCATTCCATTCTGCGCTACGGCTTGGATCGGCTGTTGCCGCCGGAATTGACGCTGATTCACGGGCCGGGCTGCCCGGTCTGCGTCACGCCCGTCGAAATCATCGACAAGGCTCTGGCGATTGCCGCTCGTCCCGGCGTGATCTTCTGCTCTTTCGGCGATATGCTCCGCGTGCCGGGGAGTCGAAGGAGCCTGCTGGAGGTGAAAGCCGAGGGCGGCGACGTACGAATCGTCTACTCGCCGCTGGATGCGGTGGCCTTGGCGTCCCGCCATCCCGACCGGCAGGTCGTGTTTTTCGCGGTGGGATTCGAGACCACGGCGCCGGCCAATGCCATGGCCGTCTTTCAGGCCGCCCGGCTGGGCCTTGCCAATTTTTCCATCCTCTCCGCCCACGTGCTGGTGCCGCCCGCCATCGAGGCCATTCTCAGTTCGCCGAACTGCCGCGTGCAAGGATTCTTGGCGGCCGGTCACGTCTGCACGGTGATGGGCATCGAGGAATACTATCCTTTGGCGGAACGGTTTCGCGTCCCGATCGTGGTCACCGGATTCGAACCCCTCGATATCCTCTGGGGCATTGAGCAATGCGTGGAGCAATTGCAGTCGTCGCGGGCGGAGGTCCGGATCCAGTATTCCCGCGCCGTACAACCGCGGGGGAATACTACGGCCCAAGAGCAAATGCGGCGGGTGTTCCGCGTGGTGGATCGGGCGTGGCGCGGAATAGGCGTCATCCCGCGAAGCGGCCTGGCGCTGCGGGAAGAGTTCGCCGCCTACGACGCGGAGCAACGGTTCGACGTCCCGGCGACGGGGCCGGGCGAGTCGCCGGAATGCATCGCGGGAGAGGTCTTGCAGGGTCGCAAACGCCCGACGGAGTGCCCCGCTTTCGGCCGCCTGTGCACGCCCGAGAATCCGCTCGGGGCGCCGATGGTCTCATCCGAAGGCGCGTGTGCCGCCTATTACCGTTATCGCCGGTAGCTGTTATCGTCGGTAGCTCGGACGGCGCGGCACGCCCATCGCAAAGCGTGAATTGAGGGCGGTTCGGTCAGCTCCGCGACGGCTCGGTAACCGGGCCGAAATGGGGGCCCCACTTCTCGGCCAAGGTCTTGCCTTCGGCCAACAGGGCAGCCGTCTCTTGCTCGGACAGCGGGCCGTCTTCGTAGAAATAGGCGATGTCTTGTCGAAGCTGGTCGACGTTGTTGATACCGAGATTGATGCTGCACACGCCGGGCAGGCTGAGCGCGTATCGAATCGCCGGCCCCACCTTGTCGCCGACCAACAATCCCGTAGATCGCGGATTGGCGTAGCTGCCCTTGGCGGGATCGGCACCGCCCAGCACCTTCATCGCGATGATGCCGACGTTGTGCTTTTGGGCGATGGGCAACACCTGCTCCTCGAAGTTGTAGGTGTGGCGATCGACATAATTCACGGCCGCCAAGAGGACGTCCACCTCCCCGGTCTCCAGGAATTGGGCGAACCGCCCCGGCAGATTGTGCCCGGAAATCCCGATGTAGCGGCACTTGCCGGCCGCCTTCTGACGCACGAGCCAGGTAAATACGCCTTCCGGATCGAGGGCGCCCTCGACCTTGCGATTGCCCACGCTGTGGTAGTACAGCAAGTCCACATAATCGGTTTGCAAGAGCTTCAGCGAGCGGGCCAAGGATTTTTCACCTTCCTCGACCGTATCGGCGGGGACCTTGGTCGCCAGGAAGACCTCCTTGCGGCGCGTCTTCATCGCCAATCCCACCCCTTCCTCAGCCTTGATGTAGGCGGGGGCCGTGTCGATCGAATTGATTCCCAAATCGATCGCCGTGTGAACCACCTGGGCGATGTCCTCGAACGACATGTCCTTGGCATTGCCGCAGGGTGCCGTTCCCAGCGTGAAGATCGTCAATTGCTCGCCGGTTCTTCCCAGGGTCCGCCGAGGTAGGGGGCGAGGCTCCGGCGCGGTCTCCTGAGCCGCGGCGGCCCGACCGTCGGGGAGCCATCCGCCCGAGACCAGCGCGGCCCCGCCCAAAATACCGGACTGACGCACGAATTCCCGACGCGAGAAAGGTTGAGCTGCCATGACATGATTCTCCAGGAAAAAAGCGATTCGCAATCAAGTTGCCCAACTTATGGGCAAAACAAATATGGATTGAGGAGCCTTTCATTATTCGCCGGCGGGGGCGGAAGTCAAATCTGCGCGGACCTGCGGTAGTGGGGGACGATTGCTACCCCGGGCTGATGCTGCCCCAGACTGACGGCCGAGGGTTGTCCGGACGCATCCGTCGGCACAAGCCGTATTCGAAAGCATTGATATTTTGCAAGGGAAAAGATTAAAATCCGTCAATGCTTGGGCAGGCATCGTTACTGTTCGAGGTCATCCCGATCATCGGGTTTCAAATTGGGGAAAATGGGGCGAATTATGAGAATCGCCGTCTTTAGCACGGCAGCGGATTTTTTTCTGCCCTTGGAATCCGAGGGCTGGGCCGTCCACCCCATTACCGAACCTCCTCGTGACGCCGCTCTCCCCAAATTGCCCCAAGACGTTTCCATCTGGATCTTGGATTCTCCGCGATTTCCCGGGTGGGAGGCCGTGATTGCGAAAATCGCCGCGTCGAACGGCAGGCAAACCCCGCAGCGAATTCTGATCCGCCCACGCCCTCACGTCGGCGGAAGGTCGCCTGACCCTTGGACCGATCTTTTCGACGACTTTCTCTATGATCCCGTCGATTTTAATGAATTGACGGCTCGGCTGCGGACGGCCGCCGCTCGCATGGGAAGGTGCGCGAAATGCGACCCGGGCTGCGAGTCCGTCGTTCGGTTTCAACGGGTGTTCGAAAACGCCTGCGTCGGGGTCGTGATTTGCGACTTCGCCGGACACATTCTCGAGTGCAATCAGCAATTCGCCCGGATGATCGGGTATCAACCCGACGAGCTTTGCGGGATCTCCATCGCCGCGATCACGCATCCCGAGGATTTGCCCCGCGAGGTCGAGGTCCTCCAGCCGCTGGCGGACGGCCGCGTCTCCAGGGCCGTGTTGGAAAAGCGTTACCTTCGCAGGGACGGCACCGTCGTCTGGGGGCGGCTCTTCGTATCAATTGGCACCATGTATAGTCCCGGGGAAGGTTGGGGACTGGCCCTGGTCGAAGACATCACGGACGCCAAAGCGGCGGAGCAGGCCGAGCGTGAGAGCCGCGAGCGATGGCAAACGCTGGTGGAGAATCTGCCGGACCGGATCGCGGTGATCGATTCCCAATTCCGACTCAAATACATCAACCGGCGGATCGATCCGCAGGCGCTCGGCCGCTCCATATTGGAACTGATCCAGTTGCAGGATCGCGATTTAAGCCTGGCCAAGTTGAAGGAGGCCCGGGAAAAAAACGTCACGACCTCGTTCGAGGTCCGCGACCTGGACGACCGGGTTTGGTATTGCCGCTGTATACCGCTGACTTCACGGGAGGGGCTGCCGAACGATTTGGTCATCATCGGAACCGACCTCACGGAGCGGTATCGCATCGAGGCCGAGTTGCGACAAAAGGAGGTTTGCTTGCGGCGGCTGCTGGATGTCGGTGAGTTGGATCGGCGGTTGATTTGGGACCAGCTCCACAATCGCTTGGGTCAGGAGCTGACGGCGCTGTCGCTGGCACTGGATAAGCTATCGGCGAATCCCCCGGACCGGAGCTCGGATCCGGTGGCGGGAACGGCGGCTCGGCTGGCCAAGCACTGTCTTACCGTATGCCGCAATCTGGCGGACAGCCTGCACTCGGGCAC
>Ga0067045_1003568_pt1 | contig 18505 bp, 13 predicted proteins | sample TerdegcTABiofilm_FD_59184 | JGI IMG/M metagenome (GOLD analysis project Ga0067045, IMG submission 59184) | Combined Assembly of (Gp0054472, Gp0054536) Wastewater bioreactor microbial communities from Singapore -Terephthalate degrading... | reverse complement strand
TACAATGTGAAAGAATTCATGTGCCGCTGTAGAACGTAATTCGGTCATGTAGCGTTCGTTTAAAGTATCTTCTTTCATAACATAAATTGAACTGTAATTATGTTCCCACGCACCGGCAGAAAAATCTTCGAAGTGAAATAGAAAAACATATCTTTGAACCGGAAGACCGTTTAAGAATTGGCTTGTTGCACTTAGTATATCTTCAAGTCCCAATAAAATGCTCTCGGATTTTATCAATCCTTTTTTAGAATATGTAAAAACATCTATCGTAGTATTCTGAATTTTTGCTGAAGCTTTAGTAAGGTTTCCTAATAATATTGGCGAATCGACTACATAATCATAATCGGGTGCAGAGTAAAAGCCGTTGCTGTTCTTTTCCAGAGCAGTGCCAACCATCCATTCGTCAGGGTATTCCAGTTTAATTTCAATTGGGTATTTCTGCATTCCGTGGAAATATCCGAAAACTGTTTGTCCGTTTATTAATGCGTGATCTTTTTCTAAAGAACTGCCGCACATCGGGTAAACAGGATTCTCATTCATCGGTGTATCAAAAGTTTCGGCAATGGTATATTCTATTTTATATACTGATTGGGGTTTAGAGATTTCCCATTGATTTGTTGAAGAGTTTGATACTCTAACTTCCATTCCTGATTTATCGAATGCTTTGAAACTTCTTACATATCTGCCAATATCCATTATTTGATATGTGCCTGGAGCCGTAGCAGCAAATTGATAAATTTTATTTTTCTCGGTTAGCTTTTCAGGGAATAAAGTAACCTTAAACAGGTCATCGGCGCGATCATTAAGATTAACATAAAACTTATGCTGTGCAATTAATGATGTTAGTGAAGTAAAAACAAAAAGAACTAGTAATATCTTTAGAGAGATTTTTTGTTTCATATCTTTACCAAATATTTAGTTGATATTTGGACGGGGCGGGGATCAAAATTGTGCCCCGTCAATTAGAAAAATTTATGGAATTTTCATCCGGGTTCTGTTTTTTTTGATATTACACTTACATCACTTTGTCTTTTCAAACAGAAGCTCTGTAAAGATGAAATCGGGAGAATTTGGAACCTCAACAGTAAATTGTTTTATCTCGCCGTTAAAATTCATATCGAATTTTACCCATCCGCGTGTTAAAAATTCATCTTCCCAATCAATATAAAATTGATCGAAGTGATAGTGCTTCAATTCACCCTTAAATGTTGGTGATGGAACAAAATGTAAATACAATTTTCCTTCTTTAAGACTTACATCAGCTTTGCCGTACATTTTATCTTCGTATGTGCCACAATATTTTTCGATCGGGAGAGATGGCTTTGTATTTTTAACTCTTATTTCTTCTCTTCTCTTATTTTCTTTTTCAAAATTCTCCATTCTTCTGGACCAGTTATCGAGCATCATTTTATTATAATCTTTAGGTTCAACATTCATCATAAGATCCATTATATAATTTCTTATAGCGTTTACCATTCCTGTTTCGTAATTGCTTAATATTACCATACCAAATTTTTCTTCAGGAATAATTGTAACATCCGAAATCATTCCGGGCATACCTCCGCCGTGGTTTAAGACTCTCTTTCCATTGTTATAAGCGATGAACCATCCCAATCCATAGTTGTTGTTTCCTAAGAACATATTATTAGACCACATTTCATTTGATTGTCGTTCACTGAAAATTCTTTTATCGCCGATTTTCCCTTTATTCAATTGAAGCCGAATCCATTGAGCCATATCTTTAACATTAGAATTAATCGCTCCGGCTGGTGCAACAGTTTCGATTGAATAGTAATCAGTATGAGCAACAACATTTCCATTATCCATTCTATGTGGCCATGCGTTGTTTCCTTTTTCTTTCATCTCTTTAATTGATGTGTTGCTTCTTGTCATTCCAAGCGGTTCAAAGAAATTGTGTTTTACATAACTATGCCAGTTAGTATCGGATACAGCCTCAAGTACTTCTCCGGCCACGCTGAACATAATATTCTGGTAACCGTATCTCGATCTGAAGCTTGAAATTGGTTTTAAGTATTGCGCGCGTTTTATAACTTCATTTTTGTCGTAAGTTGAACCGAGCCAGAGTATATCACCGCTAAATGTTGCAAGTCCGCTTCTATGTGTTACAAGATCTCTTATTGTCATCTCCTTTGTAACCCAGGGATCGTACATGTGAAAGTAAGGCAAGTATTTAATAACAGGATCATCCCATTTTAATTTTCCCTGATCAACCAATCGTGATAATGATGCTGTAGTAAATGCTTTTGAACATGACGCAATCATAAAGTTTGTGTTTTCATCAACGGGCTCGTTAGTTCTTATATCTCTAACGCCAAAACCTTTTGCAAAAATTACGGTGTCGTTTTTAACAATAGCTACGGCGAAGCCGGGCATTTTCCAGTCTTTCATCGCTTGCTGAATGTAAGTATCAATTTTATCCAGCTTTGCTTGCTGAGGATAAATATTTGTTGCGATGAATAAGAATGTGAATAATGAAAAAACCATTTTAATTTTTGATAACATTTTATTCTCCAAAGAGATTTTGAATTTTTTGTTGCTAATGGAAAAAGAGCGGAATCATTTATAACAGTTTTTATATTAATTCCGCTCTTTAAAATAGGTTGTTACTCTATGCCAGGCAATTCGATTTTTGAACTTAGAAAAAATTGAGGAAAGCGCTTTATAACACAATAACCAATCATTTCACCAATTTCATCGAAACCGAGTAGGTTGGTATTTATAATTGCATGATACAAATGAGGATCTTCGATATTCTTATGGAAATATTTTAATATGTAATGTTTACGTGCTTCATCTTCGGTTTTAATGAATTCTGCTGCAGTCTTGCGATCGACATTATAAAGCTGCATTGCAGTTTCAATTCGAAAATTTAGCGGTGCAACCAACCGGATATGAAAAGCTCGTTTCATGTGGGAAAGTATGATGTTAGCTCCGCGTCCAACTAAAATAACATTTCCATACTCTGCAAGTTTGGTAATAGTCTGCGATGTTTTGTGAAGTAGAAGAAGTTTCGATGGAGTGATTCCTAAAATTTCTCCAAACCAAGAGTCAATTTTTGCCGGTTTCTCCTCAGCAAGATATTTTTTAAAATGATCCGGCAAGTTATGATCTTCCATTACTTTCTCCATCAAATCGCGGTCGAAATATGCCCAGTCGTTATATTCCTGAATAGCATGACGATTCAGAAAATCAATAAGACTTTCGCAGATTTTTGCAGCACCCGTTCCGGTCTCCCTCGATATTGTAATTATTGGTCCGGGATTTAATCTTCTGCGGTGACGTTTTGCTTCTTCGGATTCTTCGTAATGTTTCTCGATGTAGATTCGGGCTTTTTCGTATGAACCAAGGACTTTCATTTATCACCTCCACATTTTATTGGTTGAATGGAGGAGAGGAAATTTTCTTTGTAAAAAATAGTGAAAGAAAATATGATCTGCTTGAAAATATTAGAGAGGAATCCTTGTTACAAGATTCCTCAAGCACTTACCTTTTTATTTTTCTATCGAGCCATTTTTCTAAAGTTGAATAGATTAATTCTTTTTCTTCGCCTTCAAAACTTCTGATACTCGTGCCGTGGGCACCACCCTTTTTAACCATTTTAACACAATTATTTTCACCTAATAATTGAATTGAGGTTGCGCTCCAGGTATCGTTACCGCCATAAATATATAAAATGTTGCTTGCCTCTTTTTGCAGCCATGTATTTACTTTTTGCATACTGCTGCAGTTATATTCAATCTTTGCACCTTCTGGAACAAGCATAATATTCGATCCATCTTTTATTTCTACAAGTAAATCTTTAAACGGTGAAAGATCATATCCGTAATAACCAACTTCGTTGTAAGCCTGAACATAAAAAGGACCAAAATCTTTCATTGCTTGTTCTGTGAAGAAATACAATGGATTAGATGCTTTCATTTGATTATACAATTCTTCGGCACTCGCATCGGGAGAAGGAATATCCTCGCATTTAGTTTGTCCCCACTGCCAGAATGCGAATGAGTATTCTAAAGTCATGTACTCTAATACGAAGTCGTAATCCCATGCAAATTGAATATTCTGCTGTTCGGCATCTTTCATTAGTAATGTGCGGACTTCATTCCTTTTAGAAAGGAAAGCGCGCTGGAATTTTTTAATTTTTTCTCTGCACTCTTCCGTACCAACAGAATTAAGAAATATGTAGATACGCGGATCTTCCTGTGCAAGATTTACCGGGGCAACATATGGAACCGACACATCAACATCATTTGGGAAAAAGTAACGATGATAAAGTGTTGTTTGACCGCCTTTGCTTACGCCGGTGTTAATCCACTTACTTTTGTAAAGTTGTTTAAATAATTCCACAATTCGATGATGGTCATTTGCGGCTTGTTCAATTGTTAAGTATTTCCAGTCGAGATTTTCAGGTACAGATTGACCGAAGTAACGATGTTCAACAATAATTTGATTGGCATCTAAAATTCTCGCCAGTTCGGTTTTTGAACTTCGATTAGCTGCATAGCCCTCTGTAACAAAAACCATCGGTTTTGAATAATCAGAATGTGATAGATAGATTTTCTGTGTGAATGTTTTGCTCTTAGGATTTTTATGATCGATCGGTTGTTTAATAAAAATTTCGTAACCTTCTTTGAAAGTGGTATCGACACGCACCGGTTTAATATCAACAACTTCTTTGAAGGATTTTAACTTTTTGAATAATTCTGTTTCTGATTGGGAGTAGGAGATTGAATAAACGAAGAGTAATAGAAAAAGTAAATTGAAATAGCGTTTCATTTTCACTCCAAATTAAAAGTCCTTCCCTTACAAAAAGGGAAGGACCTGATGTGGATACTTAATTATTTCTCACTCATGAATGGATAACGGTAATCTTTAGGAGGAATGAAGTTCTCTTTTATTGTTCGGGCTGAGACCCATCTAATAAGATTCAAATAGCTTCCGGCTTTATCATTGGTGCCACTTGCTCTTGCACCGCCAAATGGCTGCTGACCAACTACAGCTCCAGTCGGCTTATCATTAATATAGAAATTACCGGCTGCGTGTGTTAATGCCTTATCAGCTTTTTCAACAGCGAATCTATCCTGTGCGAAGATTGCGCCTGTTAAAGAGAATGGGGAAGTCTGATCGCAAAGTTGTAATGTCTCTTCATATTTATTGTCATCATAAACATATAATGTTAGAACCGGTCCGAATATTTCTTCTTCCATCGACTTAAATTTAGGATTGGTTGTTTCAATAATTGTCGGTTCGATGAAATATCCTTTAGTGCTATCATAACCGCCACCGGCAATTATTGTAGCATCATTCGATTTCTTTGCATAATCAATGTAACCTGTTATTGTATCAAAAGCGCCTTTATCAATTACAGCATTAAAGAAGTTTGTAAAGTCGCGCGGATCACCCATCTTAACTGTTTTCAATTCGGCAAGAATATATTCTTTTAGTTTTGGCCAGATCGATTTAGGAATATAAGCGCGTGAAGCAGCAGAACATTTTTGTCCCTGATATTCGAATGCGCCTCTTATTATTGCAACGCCTAATGCTGTAACGTCCGCACTCGAATGTGCGAAGATGAAATCTTTGCCGCCGGTTTCACCAACAATGCGTGGATATGATTTATACTTTCCTAAATTGTTTGCTGCGGTTCTCCACATCGATTGAAATGTTGGAGTTGATCCGGTAAAGTGAATTCCTCCGAAGTATTCGGAATCCATAACAGGGTTACCAACTTTCGATCCGGAACCCGGGACAAAATTAATCACACCTTCAGGAAGTCCGGCAGCTTCTAATAATTTCATAATCCAATACGCAGAGTAAACCGAACTTGAAGCCGGTTTAAGTAATGCAACATTACCCATAATAGCAGGAGCTGTAGGTAGGTTTCCTGTAATTGATGTAAAGTTGAATGGAGCAACTGCAAAAATAAATCCTTCGAGCGGTCGGTACTCGGATCTGTTCCACATTCCAAATGGAGAGTGAAGCGGCTGTTGCTGATAAATCTGCATTGCATAGTAGGAATTAAAACGGAAGAAATCTGCTAACTCTGCAGCAGAATCAATTTCTGCCTGGAATGGATTCTTACTTTGTCCTAACATTGTTGCAGCATTCAAAATATATCTCCATTCTGTAAGAGCTAATAGATCTGCAGCTTTCAGAAAAACAGAAACACGATCATGCCAATCCATTCTTGACCATGTCTTATGTGCATTCATAGAAGAATCGATAGCCATCTTAACTTCTTTCTCGCTTACTTTATGATATTTTGCAAGAACATGTTTGTGATCGTGAGGCATTACGCAGTTGTCTGTATCTCCGGTTCTAATTTCTTTACCGCCTATAATTATTGGAATATCAATTTGCTGGTTAGCCAACTCATCAAGTTTAGATTTAAGCGCTCCTTTTTCTGGTGAACCGGGTGCATAACTTTTTACAGGTTCATTTGGTGGTAATGGTACATTAAAAATTGCATTTGCCATAATACGTCCTTCTTTCTATTTACAGGTAATCAGTTTTTTAGGTAAGTAAAATTAGGAAAAATATGTAGTGCGAAACCAAAAAATCGGATGGAGTGCATTAAAACCCTTGTAAATAAAGGGGATTATCGTTTTTATTTGTTTCTATACAACATACGGAGTTGTGATATAAATATAAAAGCCGGATTAAGTTTATAGTTTAATCCAGCATATATTAAAAACCTAACATAAAGCCAAATACCAGCATACGCCTTCCGAAGTAACTACTTATTATCTTTCGTTCTTTGTAGTCTTGAGAATATGTGTAACCGAAGATATTTTCGAAATTAAAAATGTTCAATCCCTCCATGTATGCAACTAATGAAATACTTGGTGATATCTGATTGAAATGAGTAATTCGTAAATCAACTCTTTGGTAATCTGGATACCTTGCAGAATTAGTAGCAGAATAAATTGGTTCGAAAATATTGAGATCGCTTCTGTAAAAGGATGATTCAACTGGAGTGTAAGGACGGCCCGTAGCATATTTTGCATTAATACCAATTTGCCAGAGTTCTGCAATGTTATATTTTAAAACCAATGATACGTTGTGTGTGATATCAAAGGAACTGCTTGTTAAGCCGTCGTAATCCATCCAATCTCTTTTGGTGTTAATGAATCCATAAGAGATCCATCCGGTAATATTAAGCGGAAGAACTCCTTTGAAGATTAGATCAACACCATCAGCAAAACCTTTTCCGCCGTTATCATAATTTAGAATAGAATTCTCTTTAGGTAGATTAGAGTATTTCTTATGATATACTTCCATCCTGAAAGAATTTTGCTGGTCAAAGTTATAATCGTAAGAGAGAATTAGATGCTCTGCTTTCATTGCTATTAAGTTGGGATTACCATCAACCGGTCTGAAAAGTTGAGGATCCGGTAACTGATGAAAAATTCCACCGCCAATTTTAATTGTGGATTTATCGCTTAATTTGTAGCTGATACTTAAGCGTGGATCCACCCAGTCCACATTTAATCCTGGAATCCTATCGTAACGAAGACCGGCTGCAAAGGAAACATTGTTCAATCCAAATGGATTTGCAGATTGATATTCTGTATAACCGGCAATCCGCGAACCTCTGAATGTTGCATCAATTATCTTTGAAAAACCTTCGGGACGGATATCGAAATTCTCTTCCGGAATTTTACCGAGATAGTTTACATCGCGGTTTTCGTATTCAACACCAAAAAGAATTTTATTCGAAGAGCTTACGGAAATTTCAAAGTCATTTCTGAATGTATAAACATAATCTGTTTTTGTCAGGTCAAGAATTCCGAGCAGCCAGTTGTTGGAATATTTGTTATAGGACAAACTATTTTTCATTACAACTTTTTCAAATAAAATATCTGTGTTATGCAGGTTCAGAAAAAGATTTTTAGAATTACCATTGAAGGTTCCATTGTATTCTGCACGCTCAACCTTAACACCTTGTTCATCATTGGCAAGTAAAGTAAATAGTTTCAACTTTCCCGTTTTCGAATATGAGTAAACAATTCCTCCGGTCAGATTTCTTGAGGTTGGGGATAATGTTAATCTATCGAGTCCGCCATTTAACCAGAAAATCGGTTTCGTAAAGCTTTGTTGAATGTTAAGATACATTCCAACTTTGCCGTCATCAATCGGAATATCGGCCGATAACGAACCGTTAGCTAGTGATAAGCCGATTTGGTATTGAGATCTTACCGGCTGATCCCTCGTTTCAATATCAAGAACACCGGAAAGGACATTTCCATATTTCGCTGAAAATCCACCACTCGAAAAGTAAATTCCCTTTACGGCACTTTGATTTAGATTAGAAAAAATCCCTCCATAAGCGGATTCGAACGTAAATGGATGATATACAGCCGCTCCGTCGATGATTGTTAATGTCTCAATCGGATCGCCTCCACGAACATAAAGTTCTGCACTCTCTGAAACCTGGGTTAGTCCGGGTAATGTTTTAAGGGATTGAAAGATATCAGCCGCTCCACCGGGAGTTGTAAGGACATCAATTCTACTAATAACAAGTCCTTTCTCTTTTTCGGAACCGTAAGAGCTTCCAGTTACAATAGTTTCTTTCAGATTGACTGCTTTCTCTATCATCTTAATATTAAACTGGTACTTTGGTTTGCTTATTTCAAACTCGTCCTGATATTTTTCATAACCAATAATACTGGCAATTAAAGTGACTTTTCCTTTAGCTGTTGTTCGGAACGAAAAATTCCCATCATCATCACTCATACTTCCATCTGTCGTATTTAATATAAATACATTGACGTAGGGGAGAGGATTATTTTTTTCGTCTTTAATCGTTCCTTCAATTCTAATTTTTTCTTGAGCAGTCAGCGAAATAAAACCAACCAGCACTAAAAGAATTATTAGAATTATTTTATAATTATTTTTCATTGTATTGCCTTTCGTTATTTACCTGTTTTTTCAAGTAATTTTGGGAGAAGCGAGTACTTAACCCATGTATAGTTCGGTTCAACGTTCAATGCTTTTTGATAGGAGAATTTTGCTGCTTCAAGGTTTTCTAATTTTTCCTGTGTAATTCCCATCCAGGCTAATGATTCTAAGTAACCCCAGTGCGGTTTAATCTTATCGATCTCATCTTCTTTATCAAAGATCTGAATTGCTTTAGAAAAATTTTTTAATGCATCTTCAATACTTCCGCCGAACATTGCCGGAGTCTGCAATTTCATAATTCCTCTTATTAAATAAGAGCGTGGATTATCTGGATTAATTTTTTGTGCTTCATCTAAAAGTGAATGTATCTTAGATGTTAATGTAACAGCCGACATCGAATTATTGGCAATTTTCATCATATAAATTGCTGCAAGCAATGTTTTACCTTCGGATTCAAATCCGGTTATTACAGATAATTTTTCTGCATTTGCAACACCGCTTTCGTAATTCTTTTCGAATAAACCTTCGTTACCCGGACGTGAGCTCATTTCTAAAAGTTTATATTCGCACAAAGCTTCATAATAAAGTGCAGCTGGATCAGAATTGTTTTGTTGCAAAATCTCTTTTGCCTTTTGAAGTAGATAACTGTCATAAACAATCATAGCTTTCTCGCAAAGGGAGATAGCCTCGCGTATGTTACTCTTATCTTGCATCGCAGTAACTTTGATAAGAGTGGTTAAGAAGAGTGATAGTACCAGGATCCATTTAGTGATTTTCATTTGAACCTCCGTTTTACATTTAATAAAGAACTTTGTTTTATAAAGTAGAATGACAAAAAAATTTATTTCCTGACTAATTTTTCTAATTGATTAAGATAGATTTCAAAAGCTTTCTTTCCGTTTTTTGTAAGTGCATAACTTGTTCTTGGCTTACGATCGATAAACTCTTTTTTAACAGAAACGTAGCCGGCTTCTTCAAGTTTTCTAATATGTACACTAAGATTCCCATCGGTAGTATTAACTTTATCTCTAATAAAATTAAACTCTGCTTCTTCAACAGAAATTAAAAGAGCCATAATTGCCAGCCGTATTCTTGAATGTATTATATCATCAATTTGCTGATAATCGAATTCGCTCACGAGTTACTCGCTAATTCTTTTTTGTATTTTCTGTAAATTATAATTCCGGGAATTGTTTGAAGAAACAACATAAGTAAGGACATAATTAAAAACGATTCTACAGTTTTTACAAATAACAATGCGGTTCCGCCTATCCACCACCCATAGGAAAGGTTACTCATCCATTTTGCCTCGCACAACTTTCCTGTAAGAAAGTAAGCTCCTCCCATTATTATGCAAGCAATAGGACTAATTCCCATTGGGCTGACTGCTCCGCTTGCAGTTCCTACAAAACCGATAATTGTCATTGCAATTCCAGCCATACCCCAAACATATCCAATTAGTTTACCGGCAAAAGTTGATGGGAATCTTTCTTTTTGTTTTTTACCATTATAAAGTGAATAAGCCCAGCCAATAGGAATCAATACCAGCCAGATATAACCATACCTGAAGTAGATCTCATTTATAACAAATAGATAAGTTGACATCATTCCAATAATTACTAGTATTCCCCAAAAAATATAATCCTTGCCGTTGTAGATAACGCTTCGTCTTGTTTCATCTATTACTTTCCGGATAAACTGTAATTCCTCTAATGCTCTTTTTTCATCCATTTTGTCCCCTTTTTATAAAGTGCTTTATTTTCTAAAGTGATAATAATTATCCCTTAGCACTTTGTCAAGGTATTTTTAAAAAATTTTTTTGTGGACCAATTTTTTTATTCCAGATTGTTATTTCAATACATCTTTGAGAGAGTTGATGCAATAATCAATCATTTTCTCATTTGAATTATAACCCATCAACCCAATTCTCCATACTTTACCGGCAAGTTCTCCTAAACCAGCGCCAATTTCTAGATTATGTTTGTTAAGTAAATCGGTTCTTACTTTTAATTCATCAACACCATCCGGAATTTTTATTGTGAGAAGATTTGGTATTCGTTCACTTTCGGGAACAAGTGGTTCTAATCCAATCTCTTTCAATCTCGCAACAAGTTTATCGCTATTTGTTTTGTGTCTCTTCCAGGAATTATCGATTCCTTCTTCCTTTAATAGCAGTAGAGCTTCATGTAATCCATAAAACTGATTACTTGGTGCTGTATGATGATATGCTCTTTTTCTCGGACCGTTCCAATAACTTAATATTAAATTGAGATCGTTGAACCAACTTTGCACAGGTATATTTCTATTCTTAATATGCTCAACTGCTCTTGGGCTGAATGTTATGGGCGACATACCCGCAACGCAAGCAAGACCTTTCTGCGAACATGAATACGCGGCATCAATTTCCCATTCGTCAATTCTAACTTCTACTGCACCGAGCGAAGTAACAGTATCGGCAATTACCATTGCACCATATTTATGTGCAATTTCAGAAAGTGTCTTTATATCCGATAAAGCTCCGGTTGATGTTTCGGCATGGACAAATGCTACAACTTTTGTGTCGGGATTTTGTTTCAGTGCATCTTCTAATTTGTTTGGATCAATTACCCGCCCCCACATTTCTTTTACTACCACAAGTTTTCCACCAATCTTTTCAACTATTTGAGTCATTCTATTGGCAAAGTATCCGCCGACGCAAACAACAACTTTATCACCGGGTTGAATAAGATTAATAAGAGAAGCTTCCATTCCCAGCGAACCGGGACCGGACAATACAAACGTTGCTTCGTTCTCCGTTTTGAATGTGTATTTAAGGAGTTCTTTTATTTCATCCATCAATCCGATGAATTGGGGATCGAGATGACCGAGAGCAGGTTTGGATAATGCTTTTAAAACTCTTGGATGAACATTTGATGGACCCGGTCCCATTAATATTCTATTATAAGGCGTGAATGAATTGTTCATTTCTATTCCTTTATTTTATTAATCTAATTTAGAGCCGGTCGTAATTCACTTTGATTAGTTTTAATAACAACCGTAGCAGTTTTCAATCTTTCCGAACGTGCTGTTAAAACAATATCTCCGGCTTCTTTTGTTGATTGAATTATTACCTGACATTTACCATTGAATAAACTTCGTTTATAATTTCCTTTTAAGTATTTATCCGGCTCATGACTACTCGGGTTACCGTTACCAACACCAATTATTTTTCCGTTACCTTTTATTTCGAAAATCAACGGATCATTTGCAGTAGGAACTTCATTACCCTCTGAATCGATAGCTGAAATATTTACAATTGAAATATCCTCTCCATTAGCATTAATTATTTTTCTATCCGGAGAAAGTAGAATAGTCAGAGCATCACCCGTAGTTTTTATTCGGGTTATAATTTCTTTACCATTTTTAATTCCGCGTGCTTCTAGAATTCCTGGTTCATAAATAACATTCCATTCCAGATGGGACTTTTTAACAACATCTTTCTTACCCAGACTTTTTCCATTTAAAAAAAGTTCAACACTTTCGCAATTTGAATAGCACCAAACATTTATTGATTCACCAATTTTATTTTTCCAATTCCAGTGAGGGAAAATGTGTAGAACATCTTTATTACTCCACCATGTTTGATAATAGTAATAAATATTTTTGGGAAATCCGCACATATCCATAATTCCAAAGTGAGAATTTATACAGGGCCATTTATAAGGAGTCGGTTCGCCGCGGTAATCGAAACCAGTCCACACAAATCCGCCGGCAAGCCATTCACGCTCATCATAAAAAGTCCAGAATTTTTCCGCTGTTGATCCCCATCCGGGAAAGTTTGTATCGTAATCTGCCATAAATCCTTCTTCGGGAATATTGGAATAGATTCCGCGAGTACAGAGATTGCTGACTTCCTCAGTTCCCCATAAAATCTGTTCCGGATGATCCTGGCGGTATTTATCGATGTTGCAAATTTTCATGTAATTAAATCCGCGCAAGTCGATCACACTATTTATTCCATCGTACTTTGGAGTGTTGGCTGCGTATGTTGATAGTCTGGAAGGATCATGTTTCTTCTGAAGCTGCATAAGTGATAATGCAATTTGTTTGCCTATTTCAGTTGTTTGAATTGCCCATTCTTCATTTCCTAAGGACCAGGCAATAACAGAAGGATGGTTTCGATCTCTCAGAATCAATCTTTCAAACTGGCTAATAAATTCCGGACTACTTCCCATCAATCTATTTTCATCTAATACTAACATTCCAAGCCGGTCACAAGCATCAAGTAATTCATTTGTTGGCGGGTTATGACTAGTTCGATAAGCATTGCAGCCCATTTCTTTAAGCAATTCTATCCTGTAATATTGAAGCCGGTCTGGAAGTGCAGAACCAACTCCGGCATGATCCTGATGACAGCACACGCCTTTTATTTTTACATGTTTTCCATTCAGGAAAAATCCTTTGTCCTTATCGAAAGTAATTGTTCTTATACCAAATGGTGTTTCGTATCTATCAATTATTTTTCCATTACTCTCTATAACAGAAATAAGTTTATATAATGCTGGTATTTCAATTGACCAGAGTGATGGATTTTTTACGTTAATAATTTCATTGACAGTTTTTTCATCATATTTACTTACTTCTATGTTAGATGATTTTTTCCCTACAATATTATTCTTGTCATCTATTATTAGTGAATGAAGAATAAATCTCTGATTTGAAGAGAGATCATTTTTTATTTTGGTTTCTATTTTTAATTCGGCATTTCCTTTGTTAACAGATGATTGAACAAATGTCCCATAAAGTGGAATATGAAGCGGATTTGTTTTAATTAACCAGACGTGTCTATAAATTCCAGCACCTTCATAAAACCATCCTTCGTAAAAAGTTGCATCAACTCTTACAACAAGTGCATTTGGTTTATCATAAAGCAAATAATCAGTTATATCGTAACTGAACTCGCTGTAACCGCTTAGATTTCTACCAAGCAGATGACCGTTTAACCAAACGTGGCAATCCCTAAAAACTCCATCGAACTTTATCGTAAATTTTTTGCCGCGATCCGAAGAAGGAATAGTAAAAGATTTTCTATACCATCCAATACTTGTTTCGGGAAATTTTTTGCCTACCGGTTTATAACCGTGTGCAACAATCTGATCATCTTCAATTTGGTTTTGAAATGGAAGTTCTACTGCCCAATCGTGAGGTAAGTTTAATAATCGCCATGTAGAATCAACAAAATCGTTTCTTAGAACGCTGTTACCTGCACCGGCTTTAGCAAACGGTTCTTCTAATCCGTAATTAAAATCTTTTTGATAATCTTCTGAATTGCCAAAGTGAAATCTCCAGTTGAAATCCATTAAAAGTTTTTCACGTTCTACAGGTTCACTTAATAATTTTTGTTGTGCAGTTAGAATTAAAGAAGTGAGAAAAAAAATGGTTGATAATAATTTTGATATCTTCATAGTGAAACCGAGTTGTTGCAAAAATTTATCGAGTTCTAAAGTAAGTCGGCTTTATCTAGAATAACCTTTAAATCCTCTTTTGCATTTTCGTTTAAAACAGAAAGCGGTGCTCGCGGTTCTCCTCCAAAATATCCTAAGAGGTCCATTGCATATTTTAATCCGGGAACTCCATATTTAGCTGTAACAGCTTTGTTAACCGGAATCATTCTGTTTTGTATATCAAGTGCATTCTTAAGATAACCTTTTTCAATTAACGATTGAATTGCAATACATTGTTCAGGTGCAATATTAGCTAATGCAAGAATTCCACCAACACAACCGGAAGTAAAACCTGAGAAGAGCATGGAAGCCGTTCCTACAAGAACGGAAAAATCTTTTTGAGTGAGCGAAACAAATTCATTATTCTGGCGAACATTTTCAGAACTGTTCTTAATACCAACTATATTAGGATGTTCAGATAATTTAGCAACTGTTTCTGCTTCAATATCAACACCTGTGAATTTAGGAACATTGTAAATTATAAGAGGGATTTTAACGGAATCTGCAACCGAAGTAAAATATTTAATGAAAGCATTGTGCTTCATTTCGGATTTATAAAATGAAGGCGTTAGTATTAGTGCAAAATCGGCTCCTCTATCAGCAGATTCGTTAGAAAGAGAAATTGTTTCTTTGATGGAATCGCTTCCTGTTCCGGCAATAATTAATTTATTGGGCGAAGCATGTTTTTTAGTCATCTCAACAAGTGTTAGTTTTTCCTCACGTGTTAAGAAAACAGATTCACCATTAGAACCCATAACAACATAGCCGGCCAATCCGGTTTTATTCCATTTATCAATGTTGAATTGAAGCTTATCTATAGCGAGCTCACCATTTACAAACGGTGTAGTTATTGGCGGCATTATACCTTTTAAATGTTTCATTGATAACTCACAATTTTTAGATTCCGAAACAGGTTCGGAATGACTTTATAATGATTTTAATTTCAGAATAAATTTTTGATAACAAACCAGATATTTGCCGGACGTTCTGCCAACCGGCGCATATACCAAGGATACCAGGATTCACCATAAGCAATTAAAACACGGAATTTGTAACCATTGTTAGCAATTTTTTTTTGTAATGATGTTTTGATTCCATAAAGCATCTGGAACTCATAAGCCGCCTTATCACCGCCGAGCCGCTCAGCTTCCTGAATAATCCGGTTAATCAGTTTCTCATCATGAGTTGCGAAAACCGGTCTAATCTTTTTTTGTTTGGATTCCATCATTAGTTTTTTGGCTAACATAAAAAAGTTATCATCAACCATTACTTTGTCTTTGAATACCAAATTGTGCGGTTCTTTATATGCGCCCTTTACAATTCTAATTGATGGACTAAAACTCAATAGTTCTTCAATATCTTTTTCTGTTCGGAACAAATAAGCCTGAACACAAAGACCAACATTATCAAAATCCTTTTTACATTTTTTATAAAAGTCGATTGTCCGTTGTGTGTAGAAACTACCTTCCATATCAATGAAAACAGAATTGTTCAGCTTCTCTTTTGCTTTCTTTACGATGGCAATAAAGTTATTGAAGGTTTCTTCTTCTGAAAGATCGAAGCCAAGTTGTGTTAGCTTAACTGATATTTCTATATCAAGATTATTCGAGGCGATTTTATCTATCAATTGAAGGTAATGATCCCTAACAGCATCTGCTTCAGAAAGTTGAGTTATATTTTCGCCGAGTTTTGTAAAAACGGAAGATATTCCAAGTTTAGAATATTCAGCCGCAGCAATAAGTGCTGCTTCTTCAGTTTCGCCGGGAATAAATTTTTTAACAGCTTTACGAACAAACCCCATTTTAGGAATGTGTTCTTTCATCCAACTGTTTTCAGACATCCACAATAGTATGTTTCTGGATATGCTCATTAGACTCCAATTTCCAATCCGCGCGCGCTTTGACTATCCCTCGCTTCGCTCGGAAAGCTCAGCGCGACACTCGGCAAATATTTTTTATTGCGCTTCGATTATTCCTCGCTTGGCTCAGAATGCTCAGCGCGACGGTTGCAAAAATTAAATTTTCTCAGAAGCTACAGCTTCAACTTCTTCTATTGTTTTCGGAATCGGTTTGCCAAGAACACGGCATCCATTACTTGTAACAACAATATCATCTTCAATTCTAACACCACTGAAATTTCTATATTGATTTACTTTTGCATAGTTAATGAATTCAGTAAACTTCTTTTCACTCTCCCATTTATCAATTAGTTCGGGGATGAAATAAATTCCCGGCTCAACGGTTAATACAACACCTGGCACTAGCGGTCTTGCATAGCGCAATGATTTTAAGCCGAACTGAGTGCTGCGTTTAGTCTTTTCATCATAACCGAAATTATTTTCACCATAGTTTTCCATATCGTGAACATCAAGTCCCATCAGGTGACCGAGTCCGTGAGGGAAGAATAGTGCATGAGCGCCGGCTTCAACGGCATCTTTTGTATTTCCTTTCATTACACCGAGAGCTTTTAGACCATCTGTTATAACTTCTGCAGCTTTTAAATGAATAGATTTATAATTCTTTCCTGGTTTAATTTCTTTTATTGCAGTCATGTTGGCAGCAAGAACAATTTCATAAATAAATTTTTGAATTTGGGAAAATTTACCATTCACAGGGAATGTTCTGGTGATATCACTTGTATAATGCGAAGCTGCTTCAGCACCGGAATCGTTTACAACAAGATCTCCGTCTTTTAGTTTGTTTCCATAATAGTGATTATGAAGCGTTTGTACATTTCTAGAAAAAATTGGAGGAAAAGCTAAACCACTCCCGAGAGAAAATGCAATTCCTTCAATAAATCCGGCAACCTCTCTTTCATACATTCCCGGTTTTGTAAATTTCATTGCAGCTACATGCAACTCGTAAGCAATCGCAATTGCTTTTTCTATTTCAGAAATTTCTTCTTTCGATTTTACAAGTCTCTGTTCCGCTATTGATTTTATTAATACCATCGAAGCGTAATCGTTCACTTTAAATGGTGATATGCCAAGTAATTTGCTAATTGTAAGAATATTATCGTAACGATATTGTGGTATAAAATGAATTTTTCTTCCTTGCTTTACTGCATCTGCACAAATGGTCTCAAGTTCGCTAAGAGGTTTTGTAATTTTAACACCGCACTTTGCGGCTTCCTGTTTTATGGTTGGTTGTGGACCCATCCAAACAATCATATCGATTGTAAAATCATTTCCGAAAATAATTTCTTTGTTTTCATCAACATCAATAACTGCAACAAGTTCAGCGCGGTCTAATCCGAAGTAATAAAGGAATGTGCTGTCCTGACGGAAATGGTAAGTGTTATCTGCATAATTCATCGGTGCTTCGTTATTACCGAGGAAAAGTATTAATCCGTTTTTAATTTTTTTCTTCAGTTCTGAGCGGCGCTGAATGTAAGTTTTAGAGTTGAACATTTTTACCTCGTTTTGTTAAATTTTATTTGAAAGCTAATTTACTTTTAAAATATAATTCCTGATAGAACGCGGATTACACGGATGCAGCGGATTTACACTGATATTAAAGCATCGAGTGTTCGGTTCTTCTAATAATTTCATTTTGTAATGCTTCGCTTAAATCTACAAAGTAATCGCTGTAACCGGCGACACGGACAATTAAATCGCGATATTTTTCAGGCTGCTTTTGTGCTTCTCGTAATAGATCAGCAGATACGACATTGAATTGAATATGGTGCCCGTCAAGTCGGAAATAAGTTCTTATAAGTAGAACAGCTTTGTCGATTCCATCATCAGTTTCTAAAAGTTGTGGTGTAAATTTCTGATTAAGTAATGTCCCGCCGGTTCTTAAGTGATCAATTTTGGATGCGGATTTGATAACGGAAGTCGGTCCGTGAATGTCTGCACCTTGAACAGGTGAGATTCCTTCGCTTAAAGGTTCGAATGCAAGTCGTCCATCTGGTGTAGCACCTGTAACACTACCGAAATAAACATGTGAGGTGGTGGGTAACAAATTAATTCTGAAATAACCGCCCTTGGTGTTTGGTCTTCCGTCAACAGCATTAAAATAAATTTCGAAAACCTGTTTTGTTATACCATCTGCGTAATCGTCGTCGTTACCATACTTGGGCGTTTCAAATAAAAATTTATTTTG
>Ga0067045_1029766_pt1 | contig 18518 bp, 12 predicted proteins | sample TerdegcTABiofilm_FD_59184 | JGI IMG/M metagenome (GOLD analysis project Ga0067045, IMG submission 59184) | Combined Assembly of (Gp0054472, Gp0054536) Wastewater bioreactor microbial communities from Singapore -Terephthalate degrading... | reverse complement strand
CCGCGGCGGTCACGGGCTCGCCTTGCGCCAGCCGCAGCCACGCCTGCCAGAGCGCGACCCGCACCCGCCACAACGCCGTGGCAGCGCCCAAATCCACCACCGAGAGCCGGGCGACCCCGGCGGCCACGGCCGCCCAGTCCCCCTGCTGCCGCTGCCCCAGCACCTCATAGCTCACCAGCGTCCCCCACAAGGGGGTCCCCACCGCCGCCGGATACCGCTGCTCATAGCAAGCCCGCAATTGGGCGGCCCAGGCCACCAACGCCGGCCAGGCAGCGCGCCGGCCGAGATACTCGCACCCCCAGGTCCCCAACAGCTCCAGCCATGACCGGAATTCAGCCGCCGTCACGGCCGGGGGCAGCGCCTGGACCGGCGGCCAGGCCCAGGTCAATTGCGGCCAGGCCGCCGCCACCAGCCGGGGGTAGCTCAACGCGCCCGTCGCCCGCGGCGGGGCTAAGCCCCGCCGGACCAGCTGCTGCCAATAGCGGAACAGGGCCAGCCGCACCGGCGTCCCGGCCGCCCCTGCCGTCAACTGCGCCTCGGCGTAGGCCTGCACCAGCGGCGCCCACCGGTATTCCAACCCGGGCTGCACTTCCTGCACCAGGCCGGCATCCACCAGCTCCGCCAGCGCCGGTCCGACCGGCACCCCCTGAAACTGCCCGCTATCCACCAGCAACGGTAGCCAGAACGATGTCTCCGGGGCCAGCGCCCCCAATTGCACCAACAAGCGCTGAGCGGCCGCCGGCAAGTGCTGGTAACTCACGTCCAACGTCCAGCGCAGGCTGTGGGCACGGCACTCGGGCCGCGGCAAGGTCAGGGCGGCGAGCGCCGCCCGGGGCTCCTGGAGCTGCGCCACCGTGCGCTCCCATCCCTGCTGTTTGACCAGTGTGGCCGCCAGGGTCACGGCCAGGGGCCAGCCCTGCCACGCCATCCCCCCACTGTTGCGCCGCGGCCACCGCCTCCGGCCGCCACTGCGGCCCCAGCCGTTGGCGCACCAGGGCCACCACCTCCTCAGCCGTCAACCCCGGCACCGCGAGGATGGCATCATCCAGCGCCAGTTGTTGCGCCAGATGTCGCTCCCGCACGGTGAGCAGGTAACTGGAGCCGGGCAGCTCCGGCAACAGCACCGCGCGGGCCGGCGCCGTTTGCCAGACGTCATCCAGGATGAAGAGGCAGGGACGCCCCGCCGCCTGCAACCGGGCCACCAGGTCCTGCGCCAGTTCCGCCGGCGTCCCATCCGGCGGCGGCGCCAGCCCCAGTAGCCGCGCCCACCGGCGCAAGATCGCCGCCGGCTCCCCGGCCGGCCCCAACTCCGCCCACCAGACGCCGCCGGGGTACCGGGCCACCAGTTGTTCGTCCAGGGCCACCGCCTGCGCCAACACCGTTTTGCCGCTGCCTCCCGGCCCCCAGAGCGCCAACCGCCCGGTCGTCGGGCGCAGCAACCAGCCGCGCAAGGTAGCCAGTTCCGCGGGGCGGGGCACGTACCACGCCGGCAATTGGACTCCCTGCCGGCGCGGGTCGACATAACCGGCCTGCCAGGCCTGGAGCCAGCGCAGAAAATCGCGCCGCTGCTGGCCCAGGGGGGCCGCGGCCGGCACCGCCCCTTCGGCCACCAGGGGGTGGTGCGCCACCAGCGCCTGGGCAGCCGCCGGCGTCACCCCCAGCCGCGCCCAGCCGGCCAACACCTCCCCGGCATCCCGGAAAGCGCCGCAGCGCCACAACGCGACCAACACCTGCACCTGGAACCCGGCGGTCGCCGGTACATGCCCCCGCCGCACTTTGGAGAGCAGCCCCTGGCCCACCTGCGCCAGCCGCTCTACGGCCCGGGCACTGACGCCCTGCTCCGCGGCCAGACGCTCCAGGACTGCGTCCAACCACTGACCAAAATCCGTCGCTGCTGTCATCGCCGGCTGGTTCTGCATCATAGGCTTTCCACACCTTTCAACACCGCCCGCTCGCTTTTCAACACGCTGTATTTTACGATAAAGGACGTAGCCGGCCAACCGGGGGCCCCTGTGGCCGGCAGCGACCACCCCTTTACCGGTCAAGCCCGGCTCGGGCAGTCTGCTCCGGCCCCCCGCGAGCAGACCATTCGCTAAGGGGATCACCGGCCGGTCACTCCTGGCGCCAGGAGTGACCGGCCGCCAGCCACGGCCCGCCAGCCCGGCGCCCGCCAACCGGCCCCAGGCTGAGGGCCGCAGGCTACCAGGCTCCTCCGGCCTCCGGCGCCGCCCGGAGTAGCCGCCACTCGGCCCTGACCGGCCCGCCGCCGGCCCGTTCCGCCTACCGGTAGGCCAATCTATTCCTGACCCTAATTCATAAGGAGCTTGGCCATGAGCGACAGTCAGAAAACCTCTTTCCTGGTGGTCCTGGCTAACCTCATCAAGAAGATCATCCAGGGAAAGAAGTAACCCCCGCGCGGGGCGGTGGGTGGGGCCCGCCCCCGCCCCGCGTCTTGACCCCCAGTCGGCCCCGGCTATAATACGGGCACCAACCCAAAGTGAGGGAGCTGAACCATGGACACCAGCCGTCCCCTGTGGAGTCCGGGCGACCGCCCCGGCGGTCCCGCCGGCAAACGCCTCCGCGTCATCCTCTACGCGCGTGTTTCCACCGACATGCAGGCCGAAGAGGGCAAATCCATTGCGGCGCAATTGGCCGAAATGCGCGAATACGCGGCCCAACGCAACTGGACCATCGTCGCCGAGTTTGTGGACCCCGGCTATACCGGCACCGATATGAATCGCCCCGGCCTGCAAGCGCTGCTGGCGGCGGTGGAGCAAAAACAAAGCGACGTCGTGCTGGTCCATGAACTCTCGCGCCTGTCTCGCCGCCTCTTTGATACCTTTCAGCTGTTTGAAACCTTCGGCCATTATGCCGTCGGCTTTGCCTCCGTCAAGGATAACGACTTCGATTTCTCCTCCCCCACCGGCCGCCTCTTCCTCACCATCCTGGCCGCGCTGAACCAGTACTACGTGGACCTGCTCAAAATGCACACCGCCAAGTCCAAGCGCGAACGCGCCCGCGAGGGGCTGCACAACGCTTCCATCCCGCCGTTGGGCTATCGGCTCAGCCAGGACCCGGACCAGCCCCCCCTCGTCGTCCCGGAAGAAGCGGCCCTGGTCCGCCAGTTGTTCGAGCGCTACGCCACCGGGCAATATTCCTACCAGGAACTGGCCGAATGGCTCAGCCGGGATGCCGGTCTCAAAACCCGCGCCGGGCACAACTTCTCCAAAGACACCCTGGCCGACATGCTGCGCAACCCCTTCTACAAGGGGGTCATTCTCTATCGTCAGGGCCTCCACGGCCAGGCCGGCGGCGAATTCTTCCCTGGTAAACACGAGCCCATCGTCACGCCCGACCTCTGGGAACGTTGTCGCCAGGTCCGCGAACAGCGCCACGCCGCGCCCCGCACCTATCAACCCAAATACCGCGTCTATCTCCTCAACGGCCTGGTCACCTGCGACTGCTGCGGTCGCAAACTGCGCGCCCAGGGGGCCGCCACCGGCGATTACTACCGCGAGGTCTCCGCCGAACGCGGCTTCACCGATTGCCCGGTCGCCGGGCGCGGCACCCCCATTGTCCCCCTGGATGAACAGGTCGGCGCCATCTTCCGCGCCCTTCGCCTCCCCCCCGATTGGCAACGCGAACTCCAGGCCCTGTTAGCCGACGATTCTCAACAGGAGACCTTAGCCAACCGCCGCGCCCGGCTGGTTGCCGAACGCCAACGCCTCAAGCAGATGAAAGTCCAAGGGGAGTTTGACGAAGATCCGCAACTCTATGAGCAGGAGCTCGCCCGTATCCAACGCCAGTTGGGTGAACTGCCGCCGGAAGATGATTTCTCCACGCTCACCTACGCCGCCGAACTCCTGGAACACCTGGCCACCGTCTGGGACGCCGCCGAACTCAGCGACCGGCGCGATCTCCTGCGCCTGGCCCTCAAAGAAGTGCGCGTGGATGTCACGCAACACCGCGTCGCCACCCTGGAACCCCATCCGATCTTCATCCCGCTCTTCCGCCAGATTCCCTTCCTGCGGGAACTGGAGTTCGGCATCTTTGCCCCGGTCTGGCCGTTGGAACTGGCTGCCACCCTGACCTCGCTCACCGTCCTCCCGGCGCTCGCCCAGGTGCCCGCCGCGCCGCCTCCCGTCGCCGGCCCCCTGGTGGTGGCCCTGCCCCCGGCCCTCCTGGGCGACCGCATCACGCCGCAGCTGAGCGCCTGGCTCAAAGCCCGCCGCAAAGCTAACCTGGATTACAGTCAAGTGGTGGAGCTGGTGACCCCCACCGCGCCGCCGCTGCGGACCGATGCGCGCAAATGGCCGGCGGTGGAGCACCGCCGCGTGACCGCCCTGGACGCGCTGCCCGATGCCAGCGTCCAGTTCCTCTGGAGCCCGCTGGCCATCCAGGCCGCCCCGGACTTAGCCGCGCTGCTGGCGACCGCGCGGCGGGTGCTGGCCCCTGGCGGGGTCTGGGTCAGCCTGGACCTGGTGCCGGACGCCATGCCCGGGCATTGGCTCTTCCGCTACTTCCCGGAAACCTGGCCCAACGAAACCCAGCGGGCGCTGGCCGTCCCGCGCCTCTTCACGCTGTTCAGCCAGGCCGGTTTCCAAGTCACCCTGGAACGCCGCACTTACTACCAGCCGGTGAGCCTGGGCGCCGCCTGGACCCTGGCCCAGCAGCGGGCCGCCAGCCCGGCGCTGCAGCGGCTCCCGGACGAGGTGTACACCGCCCGGCTGGCCGCCTTGCAGGCGGAACTCCAGCGCGCCGGGCCGCACACCTTGCTCAGTTCCGAGTTCTGCCTGGTTGTGAGCACTGCCCAGCGCCCCGGCCTGCCGACCGGGAGCGCCGGCCCGTCCGGGGCGGAGGCTGGATAACGCTGATTAAGCGGGGAAATTGGGCACTTGACAGATTACGAGAATTGAAGTACAATGAGAGGCAATGAGTGGTGGTACTTTAACATAACTGGCCTTGTGTGAACAGAGGTAAACAAAAAGAGTCATCCCCCCATGCTTGGCGGCAACGGGATGACTCTCAGTCAAGCCTCTGCGCTGGGCCGTAGGGCCTTTCTGTCGCGCAGAATTACTTGATACGGGGACGACGGGACTCGAACCCGCGGTCTCGGCCTTGACAGGGCCGCATGTTGACCAACTACACCACGTCCCCAACGGCGCTTATCTTACCACAGCTGCCGTTTTTGTCAAATGCGCCCCACCTTGACACCCCCTCGCTTTAGGCTATAATAAGCAACGTAAAGCGTTGAGCGGGACGAGTACCCGCCCGGCGGTGTCAGGGAGAGAGGGTCAGCGACTGAAAGCCCTCTTCACCAGCAGGCGGCGAAAACCCCCCGCGAGCGGGTTCTGGAACGGCATACTGCCCAGTAAAGAACCCCGGGTCAGCCCGTTATAGCGCCGAGTGCCGGCCAGCGGTCGGAACCTGGGTGGAACCACGGGAGTTAAACCTCTCGTCCCAAGCGGACGAGAGGTTTTTTTGTTATGGGTTGGTTGGTGCCCTGGCTTGTCGCTCCGTTGATGGGTTGATCGTTGACTCGTTGACTCGTAATTGATACAGGAGGTGTTCCATGAAACCGATGTCTATGAGCCCTGAAGAATACCGGCAGAGCCATCTCTACCGGGTGCGCCACTCCGCAGCTCACCTGATGGCCGCCGCCGTGCTGGAGCTGTTTCCCGATGGCCAGATCACCATCGGCCCGCCGGTGGAGTACGGCTTCTATTACGATTTTGATCTGCCCCGGCCGTTGACCCAGGAAGACCTGGAAAAGATTGAGGCCCGGATGAAGGAACTGATTCGCCAGCAGGTGGATTTCGTCTACCGGGAGATCACACCGGAGGAGGGACGGCAGCTCTTCGCCGGTCAGCGCTACAAGCTGGAGCTGATTGATGACATCCTGCGGCGCGGCACCGATGAGTACGGCGAGCAGACGGCTCAACCGCAGCTCTCCACCTACAGCAGCGGGCAGTTTGTGGATCTCTGCCGGGGGCCGCACGTGGCTAACTCGCGCGAAATTAATCCCGACGCGGTGAAGCTGCTCAATGTCGCGGGCGCCTACTGGCGCGGCGATGAGCGCAACCCGATGCTGCAACGCATCTACGGCACCGCCTGGGAGACGCCGGCGGAGCTCCAGGACTACCTGGCCTGGCGCGAGGAAGTGGAGAAGCGCGACCACCGCCGGTTGCTCAAGCAGCTGGACCTGGTCTCTTTCCACGAAGAAGCCGGCCCCGGTCTGGCCTACTGGCACCCCAAGGGGGCGATCATCCGCAAGACGATTGAGGATTTCTGGCGGGATGAACACCTGGAGGGCGGGTATGATTTTGTCTACACGCCGCACATGGGCAAAGCCTGGCTCTGGGAGACTTCTGGCCACCTGGGTTTCTACCGGGAAAACATGTACGCGCCTATGGAAGTGGAAGGCCAGCAATACTACATCAAGCCGATGAACTGCCCGTTCCATATCATGATCTACAAGACCAGGATGCGCTCCTACCGCGACCTGCCGTTGCGCTGGGCGGAGCTCGGCACCGTCTACCGCTACGAGCGGAGCGGCGTGCTGCACGGGCTGCTGCGCGTGCGCGGCTTCACCCAGGATGACGCGCATATCATCTGCACGCCGGAACAGATTGAGGACGAGGTCTTGCGGGTGCTGCGCTTCTCCCTCCACATGCTGCGGGCCTTTGGCTTCCAGGACTTTGAGGCTTATCTCTCCACGCGACCGGAAAAGGCCGTGGGCGAGCCGGCCCGCTGGGAGCAGGCGCAGGAATCCCTGCTGCGCGCCATCAACGCCGAAGGGCTGGCCTACCAGGTGGATGCAGGCGGCGGCGCCTTCTACGGCCCCAAAATTGACCTGAAGATCAAGGATGCGCTGGGCCGCGGCTGGCAGCTCACCACCATTCAGTTTGACTTCAATCTGCCGGAGCGGTTTGATATGACCTTCGTCGGCGAGGATGGGCAGGAGCACCGTCCCTACATGGTGCACCGGGCGCTCCTGGGCTCGCTGGAGCGCTTCTTCGGCATCCTGGTGGAGCACTATGCCGGCGCGTTCCCCGTCTGGTTAGCGCCGGAACAGGTGCGGGTGATTCCCATCGCCGACCGGCACATAGAGTACGCCCGCCAGGTGGAAGCGCAGCTGCGCCGGGCCCATCTCCGCGTCAAAGTGGATACTTCCACCTCCCGGATGCAGGCCAAGATCCGCGATGCGCAGCTGGAGAAAGTCCCCTATATGCTCGTGGTGGGGGATAAAGAGGCCGCGGCCGGGGCGGTCGCCGTCCGGTTGCGCAGCGGCGGTGACCTCGGCGCGCTGCCGCTGGCGGAGTTCGTCGCCCGCGCTCAGGCGGCCATCGCCGAACACGCGCTGGAGTAATACTGCTCTCCAAAAGTTCGTCCCGCGCCGCCAGGTGACGGCGCGGGACGCTTTTTCCCCTGAAAGTAGAAGCCAGTTAATAGTGAGCAGAGAGCAGAATAGTGAGCAGAGAGCAGAAAGTAGAAAGTAGAAGTTCCTGTTTCCCGCTTACGGCTCACCTTTGAAAAGGATGAAGGCGGAAGGATGGAATCTCTTCTGAGAATAACGCTCTTCGTTTGTAGTGAGGCGCTTTAGCGCCGTTTTGCCGCGCTCAAGCGCGTCACTACAAGCCTAAAGCGCGACTACCAACCTTTTGTTTGTAGTGAGGCGCTTCAGCGCCGTTTTGCCGCGCTCAAGCCCGGTACTACAAACACGCTAAAACGCTGATGTTACAACGCTGAGTTTGTAGTGAGGCGCTTCAGCGCCGTCTGAGCCGCGCTAAAGCGCGTCACTACAAGCCTAAAGCGCGCCTACCAACCTTTTGTTCGTAGTGAGGCGCTTGAGCGCCGTCTGAGCCGCGCTGAAGCGCGGCACTACAAACACACTAAAACGCTGAAACGCTGAGACGCTAACTTGAGCGCCGTCCAACGCGCTAAAGCGCGTCACTACGAACACAAACGGCCTCCTCGCCCGGACTTCCCCCCAGATGTCGCTTGATCTCGGCGGCCAAAGCCGGGGAGATGCCCGGCACCTGCCTGAGCGCCTCTTCCGTCGCCTCACAGATGCCGGCGACCGAGCCGAACGCTTTGAGCAGCGCCCGCCGCTTCACCGGCCCGATGCCGGGGATGGCATCCAGCTGGGAGGCCATGCCGCGCGCCTCCCGCCGCTGGCGGTGGTAGGTGATAGCAAACCGGTGCGCCTCATCGCGGATGGCCCGCAGCAGCAACAACCCCGGCGAGTTCCACGGCAACCGCACCGACTGCGCCCGTCCCGGCAAGAAAACTTCCTCTTCCTGTTTGGCCAATCCCATCACCGGCACTTTGTCGGTCAGGCCGAATTGCGCCAGCACCTCCATCGCCACGCCCAGTTGCCCCTTGCCGCCGTCCACGATTAGCAGGTCAGGCAGCAGACTCCACATCTGATTGCCGCGCACGCCGATCAGTTCGCCGGCCGCCACGCGCTGCCAGCGCGTCAGACGGCGCGTGAGCACCTCTCTCATACTGGCAAAGTCGTCCTGCCCCTGCACCTCGCGGATGGCAAACCGGCGATAATCGCTCTTGCGCGGCGCGCCATGCTCAAAGACGACCAGGCTGCCCACCACCTCCACGCCCTGCGTGGTGGAAATGTCGTAGCACTCCATGCGCACCGGCGGGCGCGGCAAGTTGAGGGCCTCCTGGAGCTCGGCCAGCGCCTGCTCGCTGCGATGTTTATCCATGGCCCACTGCGCCTTGAGCGTCCGCAGCGTCTCGGAGGCATTGGCAGCCGCCAGCGCCAGCAGCTCGCTGCCGGGGCCTTCGTGCGGCACTTGCAGGTAGACCACATCCCCGCGTTTGGCGCTGAGCCACTCCTGCAAGACCGCGGCCTCGGCGATCTGTTCCGGCAGCAGGATTTCCGGCGGGATGGTGGCCGCTTCGCTGTAGAACTGTTGCAGGAAGGCCGCCATCATCTCCTGCTCGTCGGCGTAAGCCGCCCCTTCCAGGACGAAATACTCGCGGCCCAGCAGCTTCCCGTGGCGCACAAAGAAGATCTCCACGCAGGCGTTGCCCTCGTCGCGCGCGACGGCAATCACGTCCTGGTTCAAGGCCGCCGTGCTGACGATCTTCTGGCGCGTCATCACCTGCCGGAGCGCCAGCAGGCGATCCCGCAGGGCCGCGGCCCGCTCAAAGTGCAGCTGCTCTGCCGCCGCCCGGATCTGCGCCTCCAGGTCCTGCATGAGGCCCTCGGTCTCGCCGGTCAGGAAGCGGGCCAGTTCCTGGATCATCTGCCCGTACTCGGCCTCACCGGCGGCCCCGATGCACGGCCCTAAGCACATCTTCATGTCGTAATAGAGGCAGGGGCGCGGATCGCGGCCGGTGATCACCCGGTCGCAGGTGCGGTAGGGAAAGACGCGGCGCAGGAGGTCCAGCGTGTCGCGCAAGGCGCCGGTGGAGGTGTAGGGGCCGAAATAGCGCCCGCCGTCGCGTTCCATCTGCCGGGTGATGAGCACTTTGGGGAACGGTTCCGCCGTCAGCTTGAGATAGGGATAGCGTTTGTCGTCCTTGAGGCGGACGTTGAAATGCGGGCGGTGGCGCTTGATGAGGGTTGCCTCTAAGATCAGCGCCTCCACCTCGGTATCGGTGACGATCCACTCCAGGTCGGCGATCTCCGCAACCAGCCGCCGCGTCTTGGGGTTCTCCTGCGCCGTGGCGTGAAAATAGGACCGCACCCGGTTGGCCAGGTTGATCGCCTTGCCAACATAGATCACCTGCCCCTTGACGTTGTGCATCAGGTAAACGCCGGGGCGCGTGGGGAGCGTGGCCAGCTTTTGCTGGAGGGCTTCAGAAAGGTAAGTGGTCACACCGGCCTGGCGCGAAAGCAGCCCAGGCTCTGGCCAGAGCCTGGGCTGGTGCTGGGGATACGCTTAGACGATGAACTGGAGCAACTGTCCCATCTGCTCCAGCTGCTCTATAATTTGGTCGCCGTTGTTCCAGAGGAACCAGCCAATGGCACCGCAGCAACAACAGAGCAACAGGACCGCGACGATCACCAGAATGATGATGAGGGTCTTGTTGGACTTTTTTTCCGGCGGCATCCCGGCCGGAGGCGGATACTGCACCGGTTGCTCAAAGGGGGGGATACTCTCCGGGGACGGGGGAGTGTAATAAGCATTGGGATCTTGCGACATAATTCCCTCCTGAAGTTATCAAATGATTAATACTATTGCAGGTTGCCCAGATCGGCACAAATACCCAGAGCGGGCAAAGTCAAGACGCCGGCAAAAACCAGGATACCAAAGCAGATGCCGATCACGGCCAGGGCCACGCCAATCCAGCCCAGGGCGATGCCCCAGGTCGCCAGGCCGCGCCCGCCGATCTGGCCGCCACTGCGATCAATCTCACCCTTGGCCGAGTAGCCTAAAATCAACCCGATGATGCTGCCGATGGTGGGCAGCAGAGTCAGGCCCAGAATGCTGAAGATGAGGCTCGCCGTAGCACTGCCGCTGGTCGGTGCCACCGGCGGCGGGGCATAATATTGCGGCTGCGGTGGTGGATATGGTTGTTGATAACCCATGGTAATTCCTCCTTAAAACAAAAATTAGTATACAGTGAGCAGGTTAATGCGCCCAACGTAGCTGGCTCACCGCACGACAACTGTTAATGATACGCAGAAACAAGCCTTGAGTTGCACTAAACCCGGCGGGCGGCGGCGCGCAGCCGGCGGCGACGCACCAACAGGTAGACCAGGAGAACGACCAGGAAAGCCCACAGCAGGATGAGGTAGGGGAAAATGATCGCCACCAGGGAAGTGATGGCTGCCACGATATCCTCAATGGTGCTCACTACCGGGTTAGCCACGCCGCCGGTCGTCGCGGTGAGCACCGGCCGGGCCCCGGCCTTGGCCACATGCACACCACCGGCCAGGATCACCCCGCAGGCCATCGCTAATATGGGATGAATGTGCACCGAAGATTGCGTCGTGGCAGCAAAGAGAATGGCCCCGGCCGTGGGCCGCACGAACGTCTGAATGGTATCGTTAATGGTATCTACCGCCGGAATTTTATCGGCCACAATCTCAACGATCAGCAGCACCCCCAACAACCCAATGATCCACCAACTGGCCAGGGTATCCCAGGGAGACTCCAATTGGATGAGGGGGGTCAAGCGAGCCAGCAAAGCCACCGTCAGCAAGGGGATGTAAGCATTCAACCCCGCTGAGGTGGACAATCCAAATGCCGCCGCCAGTCCGGTAATGGCTTCAATCATCGCACCCTCCAGATCCTTTCCGCACTCAACTCACCTGCACCTCTATTTACAATTATAGGAGTTCACCCGAATATGCAACCGCCGGTGTGCTATTTGCTCTTCTCGTGCCGGCGGAAAACCAGGCGGATTGGCGTGCCGGTGAAGTCAAAAGCGGCCCGCAGGCGGTTTTCCAGGTATCGCTGGTAGGAAAAATGCGCCAGTTCCGGATCGTTGACGAAGAAAACGAAGGTCGGCGGTGCATCGCTGGCCTGGGTGACGTAATAGAGCTTCAGCCGCCGGCCCTGTTTGGTCGGGGGGGCATGGGCGACCCACGCTTCCCGCATCAGGTCGCTGAGCGCCCCTGCCGGGACCCGCCGGTAGCGCGACTCCGCCACTTGCAGCGCCGTGGGCAACACGCGCGACACGCGCAACCCGGTCTGCGCCGAGACAAAAAGCACCGGCACGTAGTCCATGAATTTGAGTGCTTCGCGGACCTGGGCCTCGTAGCCGGCCTGCTCGCGCCGGACTTCGGCGGGCACCGCGTCCCATTTGTTGACGACGACGACCACGCTGGCCCCTTGCGCGGCAACCATGCCGGCGATGTGGGTATCCTGGGCGGTTACACCCTCGGTCGCGTCAATGAGCAACAGGGCCACATCCGCCCGCTCCACCGCCCGTAAGGCTCGCAGCACACTGAATTTCTCCACGCCGGGATCAATCTTGCCCCGCCGGCGCACGCCGGCCGTATCAATCAGAATGAACCGGTGGCCCTCCCAGGTCAACGGCGTGTCCAGCGCGTCGCGCGTCGTCCCGGCCACCGGGCTGACAATCGCGCGCTCCTCTCCCAGCAGCCGGTTCAACAGCGACGATTTGCCCACGTTGGGCCGCCCAACGATGGCCACGCGCACTTCTTCGGCCACAGCCTGTTCCTCCACCACGGCCTCCGGCTCCGCAGGCGGCAATTGGGCGACCACCTCATCCAGTAAGTCGGCCACCCCCATCCCGTGCAACGCCGAAATGGGGTAAACCTCACCCGCCAGGCCGAGTTCGTAAAATTCCAGCGCCTCTTGATCGCGCCGGGGATTATCGGCCTTGTTGGCGACGAGCAACACCGGCTTTTGCGCCCGCCGCAACAGATCGGCGACCTCCTGGTCAGCGCCGCTGAGGCCGGTCGTCACATCGGTCAAAAAGAGAATGACATCGGCGGACTCAATGGCCTGTTGCGCCTGGGCGCGGATCAGCGGGATGTAGGGGGCAGAATCCTCCAGCAGGGGCGCGGCCGGACCGGGGCGGCGGCCTTCCTCCACGGTGGAGGGCAGCACTTCAATGCCGCCGGTATCCACCAACAGGAACTGGCGACCGTTCCACTCCGTCTCAGCGATGAGCCGGTCGCGGGTGGTGCCGGGGATGTCGCTCACCACGGCCCGCCGTTCGCCAAGGACGCGGTTGAACAGTGTGGACTTGCCCACGTTGGGGCGTCCGACAATAGCAACTAAAGGCTTAACCATACCCACTCCATTCTCAAACAGTGCTCAGGGATCGGCAAACAGGAGCAACGACACGGGGCGACGCGCGAAGCCTGATCACTACCCACCTCTGATACCAGGATTATACCCGGTCCCGGATTTCACGCAATAAGTCAGCCAGCAGACGGGTTGGTCAACCAGGCCGGCTATCAGGTTGTCTCCCAATTGCCACCAAACCGTCCGCACCTGGCGTTGTTCTTTACGCCAGAGCCGCGTATAATGGTAAGTATTGAAGGCACGTCCGGGGCCGATCACCGGAGGCGCACACGCAACCAGGCGACAGCGTTGAAGCTCCGTCGCGGGTAACACGAGGTAAAGATGGGGGAAACATCGGCTGTTGCACCATCGCCCTGGCGGCTGACATCGCTGGACCTGCCGCTGGTGCTTTTCTGGCTCAGCGCGCTGGCCGGCCTCTGGCCCGCCTACGACCGCGCACTCTGCTGGCGCAGCCTGGTGGCGCTGAGCCTCGGCACCCTGCTCTACTTCGTCGTCTCGCGGAGCACACTCTCTGCTGGCCGCTGGCGCGCCATGGCGACCGCGTTGGTGCTGGCGGGGTTGCTCCTGGCGCTCTACTTCGTCACGCAGTACGGCCACTTTGGATACGAAGAGAAAGTGCCGGTGATCAGCCGCCTGGGTGAAGCGCTGAGCCGGGTAATCCCGGCGTTCGTCGTCTGGGGGCCAATGCCCAACAGCATCGCGGCGTTCCTGGAGGGGCCGCTCTTCCTGACGGCCGCGCTGGCCCTGACCGCCCGCGGGTCAGGCTGGCGGTTTGGGTGGGGGGTCGGCGGCGGATTGCTGGCACTGGCGCTGCTGATGACGGCCTCGCGCGGGGCCTGGCTGGCCATCGCCGCCGGCGTGCTGCTCTGGGCCGCGTTCCACTGGCGGCCGGCCCGCTGGCTGGCGGTCGCCAGCGCGTTCGTGGCGGTGGGCCTGGTCGCCTATGGATTGCTGCGCCACGATATCAGGGTGCTGGACCAGATTCCGCTCGTCAACCGCACCATCGCCCCACTCTTCATCCGCCCCGACCGGCTGCACGTCTACCGCAACAGCCTCTACCTGATCCAGGACTTCCCGCTCACCGGGATTGGCCTGGGCGAGCCCTTCGCGTTAGTGCTCTCTCGCTACGCGCTGCTGATCCAATCACCGTTTCTCACCTACTCGCACAACTTCTACCTGGAGACCTGGCTGGAGCTGGGCCTGCCCGGCCTGGTCGCCCTGACCTGGCTGATGGCAGCGCTCTTCCAACCAACGGGGATCGGCGCATCCGCAGCGGAGGAGCTCCTTTATCAGGGGACCTGGGTCGGCCTGGCGGTGACCTTCATCCACGGCTTGACCGACGCGCGGCAATACGTGGACCTCTGGTGCTGGCTGCCGTTTTTTACCCTGCTCGGCCTCAACGCAGCCCTGCGGTTGCGGCAGCCGGCCACCCGGCCGTCACGGGCGCGCCGGTGGGTCCCGGTGGGTGCCGGGGCGCTCTTGCTCGGGGCGGTCGTAATCGCCAGCTGGCCCCTGCCGGCGGCGCTGGAGGCCAACCGGGGGGCTCTGCTCCAGGCCCGCGCCGATCTGGCCCCGGCGCTGGACGAGGCGCAACGCGCCACGCTGCGCGCGCAGGCAGTGACCCACTACGAACGCGCCCTGACCTTCGCCCCTCAGCAGCGCACGGCCCGGCAGCGGTTGGGGATATTAGCGCTGAACAACGACGAGTTTACCACCGCTGTCACGCATTTAGAACAGGCCTGGCAGGCCGATCCGGCCAACACCACCACCCGCAAGGCGCTGGGCCTGGCTTATGTCTGGACGGGGGCGCTGGAGCAGGCTGTGCCGCTGCTGCAGGACAGCCCCGACATCATCAACGAGCTCAACGGCCTGGGCTGGTGGCGGAGCACTCAAAACCAGGTCCCGCTGGCGCTGAACGCCTATCACGTCTCCCTGCTGCTCAATCCCGACCAGCCCACGTTGCGCCAGGAAATTGCTCGTTTGACCCATTCATCCTCTCCGTGAGAAAAGAGCCATGTATACCATCAACCGACGTGAATTTTTACAAGGGAGTGGCCTGGCGCTGGCCGGGTTCTTGCTACGCCACGTGCCCATCCAGGCCGCCCCCCAGCCTTTGGCGCCACCCGCCTCCCTGGGACGGGTCATCCTCTGGCGGCAGGCGGTCCAACAAAGCACCGAGCTCAAAGCCAAAACGGTGGCCTGGCGCTGCTACAATGAGATCATCCCGCTGCGCGCAGCGGTGGAAGGAGAAGCCCCCTGGCCCAGCAACCCCATCTGGTACGAGACCGACGGCGGGTTTGTCCACAGCGGCTACATCCAGCCGGTGGAGAACCAATTGCAAACTGAGGTCATCGCCGAAGTGCCCCCGCCCGGTTTCTGGGTCCAGGTCAGCGTCCCCATTGCCGAGGCCCGCTGGCAGCCCGACAGCTCCTATGTAGCGGTCAGGCTCTACTACGGCACCGTCTACCGGGTCGTGAAGGCTGTAGCCGACAGCGAGGGCACCTGGTGGTACCAGCTCCAGGAGGGGATCACCTACTCACCCGGCCCCTACGTGCCAAGCTGGTCGGTGCGCCGCCTCCCCCCGGAAGAGCTGGCGCCGCTCTCCCCCGATCATCCCGATAAATGGATCCAGGTCAACGTCAAGGAGCAGAGCCTCACCTGCTTTGAAGGCCAGACGGCGGTCTTCACCACAGCCGTCTCCACCGGCGTCGGCGACCATGCCACGCCGCGCGGTGAGTTTCGGGTGCTGCGCAAACGTTACACCAGCCGGATGATTGGAGGTGACAAAGCGCAAGGAGATTATTACGACCTGCCGGGCGTCGCTTTTCCGGTCTACTTCACCGGGTCGGCGGTGGCGACCCACGGCACCTACTGGCACAACGACTACGGGCGGCGTCACAGTCACGGCTGTGTCAACGTGCCGAATGAGACAGCGAAATGGCTCTTCCGCTGGACGGAACCGGCCCTCCCCTATGATCAGGCCGAGCTGGTGGTCAAGGCCGGTACCGGCACCCGGGTCGTGGTGGTCTGACCCCTCGCTACGCCCCAGACAGACCTCAAACCCATCCTGGCAGGAAACATGGCGGGGACGCTTTGAGCGTCCCCGCCCTCATGTGTCCCCCTGCAAGCCCCGCCGTCCCCACCCAGAAAGGCACAGAGCCAATTTCCCTTACTCCGCATAGAGCGCCAGCCCAACTGTGCCCGGCCCCACGTGCACGCCGATAGCCGGGCACAGTTCAAACGTGTAACACTCCTTACAGTTCAGGCGTTCGGTGAGACCATGGAGCAACGCTTGAGCCGCTTCAGCGGCATTGGCATGTAAAACCCCAATATGGGCAGCTCTGCTCCCCACTGCTTCTTCGGCCAGCGCCAGCAAACGATTGAAGGCCTTCTTTTTGGTACGGACACGTTCCAGGGCGTCAATTTTGCCCTCGGCGTTGAAAAATAGAATCGGTTTGATATCCAGTGCCGTTCCCAGGTAACGTGCCGCCCCGCCGATGCGCCCCCCTTTGTGCAGGTAGCTCAAAGTCTCCACGGCAAAGAATAGACGGGTTTTTCGCGCAATTTCCCGAGTGATTTGGGCTGCTTCGGATAAGCTGCAACCTTGCTCGACGGCACGGGCGGCCGCCTGGACCACCAACGCCAGCCCGGCAGAGGTAGAACGCGAGTCCACCACCTCAACGGGGATTCCGCCAAAGTCGGCCGCGGCTGCTATGGCTGAAGCCACCGTGCCACTGACCCCCGACGAGATCAGTGGCATAAGGATGCCCTCATACCGGGGGGCCAGGGCATTGAAAGCCTGGAGAAAATCATGCCTGGAGAGCTGTGAGGTGGTGGGAAGCGTCGGACTGGTCGCCAGGCGCGTATAAAACTCCGCCGGCGTGAGGTCAATCCCATCCACGAGAATTTCTCTATCCCAGTGAAGTTTGAACGGTATGACGTGGATGTCATAACGCTTTAGGATATCCGAGGGCAGATAGGCCGAACTGTCGGTTAAAACTGCAATGCGATGCATATCATCAGCTCCTTACGCCCGAGAAAACGCAACCTTTGGCCAAAACATTAGCCCTGGATGATCTTCATGACCTCGCGGGCAAAATCACTCAAGCGACGGCGGTTTTCCTCGCTTACTTGAGCCAGCAAAGTCTGGTACTTTCCGCTTTGCACCAGCAAAAACGAAGCGACGCTGCGGTTAACTCGTTCCATCGCTGCGAGCGTGATCCCTACCCCGGCGAGGGCACTCAGCCCAATTTCGCCGGGCAGGCCGATGCGCTGCAAAAGCCGGCCTAACCCGCTCGCCTCCACCGAGTCACGCCATTCTTGCAACGAGAGCAGGATAGCCGTGGTCATCTCCGCGAGGTAGATCAGGGCCGACTTTTGCTCAGGGATGCGCGTCAACAAGTTAGCCAGCAAGTCCTCATATCCAGCAGCATCGCCGGCCCGCAGTTGATTCAAAATGCGCGCCTTCACCACCTCCCAGTCCTCATCTTCGGCAGCGCCGCCTGCCAGATCGTTGAAGAAACGCAGGGCGGCGGCGGTGGGGCGAAAGTGCACACTGGATCGTCCTGGCCCCCGGTCCTCGTCTGGCAAGCGATATTCTGACACCACCAGACCACGTTCCTCCAGCAACCGCAGCATCTCGTAAGCGGTCACCTTGCCGATGCCGAGGTGCTCCGCTAAAGCCACGTAATGGACAGGGCCATCCATCCGCTGGTAAAAATCCAGGAACTGGCTGAGAAATTCCTGTTGGCGCCGGGTGAGGTCCTTCATGAAGCACCTCCGAAAATTCCGAAAAAATTATACCGTATTTCTCACAGGGAGTCAACCACGGCCAGGATTGCATCTCACCGGAATGGGGCTAAATTATAAACTGCCTGAAATCTTGAAATGCCCCCCATCCTACTTGCCGGGTAGACAGTTACTGAAAATCATTGTAAGATTAGAACTGTGCGGCAACTTCCGTTTTTGTGCCAGCGAGGGTCTCCCTACATCAGGATGAGGAGGAGCGACACATGGCCGATACCTTCATAGACCTGTTGATTCACGTCCGGGCCTACGACCAGGAGCAGCAGTGCTACCCGGTGGAGGCTGAACTGAGCGACGGCAGCCACTTTGCCGATGGGGGGCTGATCGTGGATCAGGCACGCCTGACCGAACTGGAAACCGACCCGCAGGCCTACGGGCTGGCACTTTTTGATGCGCTTTTCACCGGTCCCATTCGTCGGGCCTACGACATCGCCACCGGGCAGGCCCAGGTTCGCACCGGGAGCCGTGTCCACTTGCGCCTCTGGCTGGAACAAAAGGCCGGCGACCTCCACGCGCTCGTCTGGGAGCGGCTGCACGCCGTCCGCCAGGGGAACGTGGTGCCGCTGGCCGCCAGCGCCGACACCCCCCTCTCCCGCTATGTGGACCTGGACCGGCCGGAGCCTGAGCCGCTGGCCCAACGCCCCGTGCGGATGCTCTACGCCGTCGCCAACCCCACCAATCTGACGGCCGCCCGGCTGGCCCCTTTAGACGTAGAAGCGGAGGTGATGGCATTACTGGCAGCGGTGGAACCGCTGCTCCGTGCCGGCCAACTCCAATTAACGGTGCTGCCCGGTCAGACGGGCCTTTCCGACGCACTGCGCGCCCGGCTGGCCGCGGCCGACGTCCACGTAGAGACCGGGACGACCGACGCCGACACGTTGCTCCGCCTGCTCAGCGAAGCCAATGGCTATCATATCCTGCACTTCCTGGGACATGGCGGGTTCAGCCAGCGCGAGCAAA
>Ga0067045_1029764_pt1 | contig 18518 bp, 13 predicted proteins | sample TerdegcTABiofilm_FD_59184 | JGI IMG/M metagenome (GOLD analysis project Ga0067045, IMG submission 59184) | Combined Assembly of (Gp0054472, Gp0054536) Wastewater bioreactor microbial communities from Singapore -Terephthalate degrading... | reverse complement strand
TCTCGATTGGGTTTGCTTTTTAGGGCAATCAGCCAATCCGAGTCACTTGCTGAATCAACAGGTATCAGCGCAACGAGATTCAAAATATTGGGCTGCGCCATAGGGTGTTGTTTTGCCGGGTTAGCTGGGAGCCTCTATGCCCATTTCGTCGGAATCATCACTCCGCACGATTTTTCTGTACACGCTGTTCTTGCCCCGATTGCATTTGTAGTTGTAGGGGGCATGGGAAGTATTTATGGTCCGGTTCTCGGAACATCATTCCTTTTAGTTTTGTCCCATTTTTATCTCCGGGAGCTTGGTTTGTATGAGTTACTTATCTATGGCGTCATTATCGTCTTGATCATACGATTTATGCCTGAAGGCCTCATTAGCCTACCCCGGGTTTTGTCGCCATGGTTTGCTAAGTTATCGAGAAAGGAGTGAGACTTAATCAGTTATGAATCTGCTCGACGTGAACAACTTAACCAAGCGCTTCGGGGGTCTCGTTGCAGTGCACAGCCTAGACTTCTTTGTCAATGATGGCGAAATTGTGGGCTTGATCGGCCCAAATGGTGCGGGCAAAACAACGGTTTTCAATATGATTGCAGGTATGTTCCGACCCACCAACGGCGAGATTATGTTCAATGGCAAATATATACATCGGCTTAAAACTAGCTCGATAGCAAAATTAGGAATTGTGAGGACTTTTCAGCTTACCAATCTTTTTGGTGATATGACCGCACGGCAGAATGTCATTATCGGTTCGCATCAACAGCTCGGATTAAGTGTGTGGAGTTCATTGTTAAACACGAGACATGCCCGTAACGTTGAGTCAAAAGCGAACCAAGAAGCAGATGATATTTTGAATTTTATGGGTCTTGCTGCACAGGCAGACATGCTTGCCAAGAATCTTACCCATGGCCTTCAGCGGCGACTTGAGGTAGCTGTTGCTCTCGCGGCTAGGCCGACGTTATTACTCCTCGATGAACCCTTACAAGGCATGAATCATGAGGAGGTCAAAGGTATGCTTGATTGCATAGCAGAGATCCGGAGGCAGGGAAAGACAATCCTCTTAGTTGAACACAATATGAAAGCTGTTACTAGCATATGCGAAAGGGTCGTAGTTCTTAATTTTGGGGAAAAAATTGATGAAGGCTTGCCACAAACTGTTATGCAGAATCCTGCAGTTGTTGAAGCCTATTTAGGTGTTGAAGAATGATACTCACCGTTAAAGAAATAAGCATAAACTATGGAAAAGTAGCTGCAGTCAGAGATGTTAGCTTCGATATAGAGGATGGCACGATTGTTACGCTTATCGGGGCAAACGGTGCAGGAAAGAGCACTATCCTTAAGACCATCTCTGGCTTGAAACACCCGTCTTCAGGAGAGATTTTATTCAGAGGTAAAGCGATTGATCGCCTCCACCCAGACAACATCGTCCGGGAAGGGGTAAGCCATGTGCCAGAAGGAAGAAGGCTCTTTCCTGCTATGACCGTAAGAGAAAACCTCCTAATGGGTGCCTACTTGAAAAAAAACAAGAAGGAAATAAACGATGAGTTTGAAAAGGTTTTTTATTATTTTCCAAAACTGAAGGAAAGGCAGAAACAACGAGCAGGAAGCTTAAGCGGAGGAGAGCAACAAATGCTCGCCATGGGAAGAGCCCTCATGTCAAGACCAAAGCTATTGCTCCTCGATGAACCATCTATAGGGCTTTCGCCCCTAATGAGCAAGATGATTGGAAAAATTGTACAAACCATCAATCAGGAAGAAGGTGTGAGCATACTCCTCGTTGAGCAAAATGCAAAACTGGCCCTTGGTCTCGCCAGTAGGGGGTATGTGCTGGAGACAGGTACAATTGTTCTTAATGGAGATGCGCGAGAGTTATTAAATAACGATATGGTAAAAACTGCATATTTAGGGGTATAGCTGAAAAGGCATAAGGAGGTATAAAGAAAATGTTTGTATCGGACTGGATGTCGAGAAGTGTTTATACGGTGCACACTGATAGCCCGCTTTCCGAAGCAGTCAAGATGATGCGGGAAAAGAAAATCAAGCACTTGCCTGTTGTTGATAAAAAAAAGGCAGTTATCGGCGTGCTGTCGGATAGAGATATAAAGGAGTATATGCCATCAAAGGCAACAACCTTGGATGTATATGAACTACACAATGTACTTCTTGAAACAAAAGCCTCCAAAGTCATGAAGAAGAAAGTCTTTACTGCAAAACCTGATTTGCCAATAGAAGAAGCAGCGATGATCATGTACGATAACAACATAGGGTGTTTGCCTATTGTTGAAAGTGGTAAGCTAGTTGGCATTATATCGGATCGAGATTTGTTCAGGGTTCTTGTGGACATTACAGGTGTCAGGCAGGGGGGTAACAGATTCTATGTCGTTATGCCGGACAAGCCTGGGGTAACAGGAGAGGTCCTTGACGTTGTGAAAAAGCATGGCTTCCGAGTCGATAGCGTTCTAACAACTTATGAAGGCGTAGAAAAAGGATATAAACGAGTCGTCGTGAGGACTGCAGGAAGGGAAGGAGATGCAGAGGCGGCAACATTGGAACTGAGCCGATTATTTGGGGCACCTTTCATGTAATGTCAATCGGTATTGTTAGCCTCTCCATCAGAGTGTCACAACTCTTTGAAGCCAAGGCTCAAGGTGTAAATGTCAGGTTTCGTCTTCTTTTCAATGTTAAAGCCCACCTTCTCAAATAGGTGAAGCATCGCCCTGTTTTCCTTCAATACATCGGCTGAAAAGCCCAAAAGGCCCTGTTTTTTTGCTATATAGCTGAGATGTATGAGAAGTTCTGTCCCAATACCTTTATTTTGATATTCATCTTTAATTACTATTGCGACTTCTGCCGTGTGGCTGCCCTTATTGGTTGTGAACTGAGCCAAGCCCGTAATGACCTCTTTTTGGTCATGCTGCACAGTTGAAAGTATGATCATCTCTTTCGAATAATCAATAACAACAAAAGACCCCTGCAAAACCTCATGAGGCATGCTTCTCTGCGCTTGCATAAATCGTTTGTGCATTGTCCCTTCCGATAAAGAATAGAAGAAATCTTTGAGGAGCGGTTCATCGCTTATTCTTACAGGACGTAAATGGATTTTTAAACCGGAATTGGTTGTCTTAAATGCTTCAAGTTCCTCAGGGTATTCGCCGCCTTTACCCGGGATAAAGGCCTGGTCTCTGTAGATCAGGGATTGCTTTCTTGCCTCGTCAATCAATGAAGGTCGAAACTTAGGATGGGCAACCGCAATCAGGGCCATGGCCCGCTCTCGAATATTCTTTCCATGAAGGTAAGCGATACCGTATTCAGTGACTACGTAATGTATATCTCCCCTCGTAAGCGTTACTCCCGCCCCCTCTTTAAGAAAGGGCACTATTCGGGACACGGTTCCGTTACGAGCTGTTGACTGAAGAACGAGAATTGTTTTTCCTCCCGACGCAAGAATTGCGCCTCTCATAAAATCAGCTTGTCCACCGACTCCACTGTAAAATGTCTTGCCGATTGATTCAGCTGTTGCTTGGCCGGTGAGATCAATTTCGAGAGCGCTATTTACAGCCGTCATGTTGTTCAATTGGGCTATGATCCTGGGATTATTCGTATAATCAATAGTTCGAAATTCTATGGATGGATTATCGTGGATAAATGCATAGGTATCCTTTGTACCCATACAGAATGCTGCAACCGCTTTGCCGCGATCGATGGTTTTTCTGCTGTTGGTAATAATACCCCGTTTCATAAGATCGGCAATACCTTCACTAAAAAGCTCAGTGTGGACACCAAGATCATTCTTGTGCGAAAGATTAGCCAATATCGCGTTTGGGATACTTCCATAGCCTACCTGAATGCAATCACCGTCTTCTATAATGCTTGCTACATGTTTTCCAATCCGTTCCGCAATATCTGATGGGATACTTGACTCGAACTCAAGCAGGGGTTCATCGTGATCTATAATAAAATCAATATCCTTGATATTAAGAAAAGTATCTCCATGGATTCGCGGCACCTGGTTATTGATTTGGGCGACAACAATCTTCGCGTTCTCTGCAGCCGACTTGACAATGTCGACACTGATACCAAGGCTCACAAATCCGTGACTGTCCGGAGGTGAGACCTGGATCAATGCTACATCAATGGGAATGATTTTTCGTCTGAAAAGCTTAGGAACTTGCGAAAGAAATACAGGCGTATAATCTGCCAAGCCTTTATTAACAGGTTCTCTTGTGTTGTCTCCTACAAAGAAAGAATTATAGCGAAAGTTATTTCTAAACTTATCCTGGGCATACGGGGATACGCCGAGGGACCAAACATGAAAGATCTCCGCATCAAAAAACGCTCTTGGGTGAGCCTCTACATATCTGATAAGCGCCTGAACTAGGTACTGAGGCTCTCCACATCCCGTACCAATAAAGATCCTGTGACCAGGTTGAATTTGTTGAAATATACTGTCCTCTTTAAGAAATTTCTGAGGATACAACTTTTTAAATTCTCCAATGCGAGCCTGCCCGTAAAGGCCATCGATAGGTTCCATAGCATACTATGATACATCAATGATTGGGACAATATCAATTTCCCTAGAATATCGAGAAACACTTCCGTAGTGGTGAGTCAAGGCCAAAACTATCAATTGTTCAAAAAAAACGAGTCGTTAAAAGATTGACCCCATGTTCCACATGGGATAAAATTACATTCAACTATCACATAGGCCAGATTTTATCACTGGTTTTTTCGTGATGGAGCATCAAGAGGGGGCGTTATGACGGAGATCAGCGCTGAAATTGATAACAGCAATTTTGCTCATGTACAGTGGCTGATCGACTCCATTCCATTTCCTTGCGTCGCCGTCGATTACGAAGAGGTTATCAGAGAAAGCAACAAACGGGCAAAGGATTTTTTCGGACCGTTCATTAAAGAAAAATCAATTTCCGAGGTAATAGACAATTTTACTTTACAACAGTCCATTGTCCGGGGGTTCATCGGCAAGGAGCAGACATCCATGGATTTGACTCATCGGGGACACGCCCTCAAGGTTTTCACCGCCCCCTTGATTGATCAAAGGGCTGTTACAAGGGTTGTTTTATACCTCCTTGATGTGTCGGACATCACAGGTACGTTGGCTGGTACCTCTGAACTCAAGGACGAGCTAGAGGTAATTATCAGTGCATCTGCTGATGGCATGGCGCTTCTTGACAAAGAGAAACGGTTCACATACACCAATGCCGCTTTCGCGGACTTGGTAGGTTTCCCAGTTCAATCAATCCTTGGCAAGGCGGTTGATGAGATGTACCGGAATGGTATTCTTGTCTACCCGAGCGTTGCGGAGGAAGCTTTTTTGAGAAAGTGTGTAGTCGAGGGCCAGGATAAAATTTGCAATGGAAAACAGATATATACAAGGTGTGTTCCAGTTTTCGACAATCATAAATATGTGGAGAAAGTGGTACTTCTTGCTAGGGCATCAGCATTTTCTCCGGCCGAGGCTCCACCTTCAAGCGAAACAGCGTCTGGTCATGGAAAACAATCCCCAGGAGGGCGTTTAATTACGAGGAGCAAGAAAATTGGATCAATTCTGGATACTATTAAACGTCTGGCGCCGGTGCCCATCCCTGTACTTCTTCAAGGAGAAACAGGGGTCGGAAAAGGGCTATTTGCCGAGCATATACATGTATTGAGCCAGCGGCCTGGCAAGTTTATCAAAATCAACTGCAATGCCTTGCCTCCAGAATTGGTGGAAAGCGAGTTGTTTGGATATGAAAAAGGAGCTTTCACGGGGGCAAAAAAAGAGGGGAAGCCAGGCCTTTTTGAACTGGCAGAAGGCGGGACTCTCTTTCTCGATGAGATTGGCGACCTTCCCCTAACATCCCAGGGTAAGCTCTTAAATGTGCTGGATGACCAGTACATACGAAGGCTTGGAGGGTTGTCAGATATAAGAGTAAATGTCCGCGTGATAGCAGCAACCAACAAAGATTTGAAGGCAAAAACAGAAGCCGGTCTATTTCGGCTGGACCTGTACCACCGGTTGAATGTTGTTCCAATTCATCTTCCTCCTTTAAGGGACCGGAAAGAGGATATACCTTTGTTAATTAGTTTCTATCTAAATAAACTGAATAACCAGTATAATCGAACAAAGTACTTTTCGCCGGCATCGATAGAGTGTTGCCGGACCTACCACTGGCCTGGAAACGTTCGTGAGCTTATCAATATAATAGAAAACATGATCGTGGTCAACGAGCGAGAGTGTGTCGAAACGTTTGATTTGCCTTTGCATGTTAGGACTCATGCCCCGCAACACCTGGCCGATAAGGGCAACAAACCTTTGAAAGAAATCGTAGCGAACCTGGAAAGGGATCTAATCAGACAGGCGGTTCTAGAGCACAAAAGTTCTCGCCAAATTGCTTCAAGACTTGGGATATCCCACACTGCTGTCCTAAAAAAAATGAAACAATATGGCATTTTGTATAAAGATTAACTGAGCACCACAATTTTTAAAAAGTGGCTGGAATTTTATTTTCCATGGAAATTATCTTTCCAGAAGATGTTCTGTGTCTTTACCGGTGTAACATCAACGAATCATTTCTCGTACTGTAAACAAAGTTTCCAGTTTATCCTTTATTATTTATAGAACATTACTCAAAAAAACAATATGTTAGCGAATGGCGCCAGAATTGCTAAAGTAGTAACTTGGAATTGGGATGCAGAACGAAAATTGTAAGGAGGTAGCTGTGTATACCATTGATATCGACATAGGCGGAACGTTAACTGACGGAGTTTTTAGTGACGGGGCAGATATCACGGAAGTAAAAGTTGATACCACCCCTCACGACATCACTGTGTGTCTTTTCGAATGCTTAAATCAGGGTGCGTCAAAGCTAGGCTTTGACAGTCTGAAAGAGCTGATGAAGGAAACAAGCGTCATCAGATGGTCTTCGACTGTTACTACGAATGTCCTGGCCGAGAGGACTGGTCCCAAAATGGGACTCATTGTTACAAAGGGACACGGAAAAAATTTGTATGGGTCTAACGGGAGTCCGGTAATAGATACGATTATTGATGCAGACAATATTCTTGAGATCGGGGAAGAGTTCACCGAGGAAGAGGCGCTGCTCCTGTTAAAGGCATTGCTGGAACGGGGTGTCAGGAGGGTAGTAATTAGCCTGAAGGGTGCTTACAAAGACCGGTTAAAAGAGGAGGCCATAAAGCAGTGGGTTGAAGACCAGTACCCTGACCACTATTTGGGCGCAGTCCCGGTTATTGTCGGTGGCGATATCTGCAGGCACCCAAAAGACGAGACGCGGACAAACTATGCGTTAATCAATGCATATACTCACGGTCCGTTGGCAGTATCCCTCTTCAAGGCTGAAGATCAGCTCATTTATGATAATGAGTTCCGGGGAAATCTCCTCGTAGGACTCAACCGTGAGGGAAGCTGCCGAATTGCGAAAGCAAAGGCGATGGATACGGTTGAGTCGGGTCCGGTCATTGGTATATTTGGAAGCGCACGTTTTGCAAAGAAATACATGTTGGAAAAAGTATGTACGCTCGACATCGGCGGTACCACAGCCAAATTTGGGATTATCCACGATTCCAAACCAGTCAATTTAGAGAGAACTGAATTTTTTGGGATTCCACTTGATATTCCATCGGTTTTGCTGAGGTCGGTTTCGATCGGTGGCGGTACAGTGGTGAAAGCGGACAAGAAGCTCAAAGGCCTGAAAATAGGCCCGGAGAGTACTGGTGGGTATCCAGGTCCAGCCTGCTACGATCTCGGAGGAAAAGAGGCCACGATCACAGACTCTCTCCTCATCCTCGGCCTCATTAATCCCGACAATTTCCTCGGTGGAGAAAGAACGCTCAACCTCACGAAGGCTGTTGAGGCTATAGAAGCAAATGTGTCAAAACCCTTGAACCTAGGCAGCGCAAAAGAAGCGGCCAAATTGATTGTTGATAAGTCGTTGGATCAACTGACGCAGGGATTTGTCCATACTTTCCAGGAGATCAATAATGAACCAGGCCCTGATTACGTGTTATTTGCGTTTGGGGGGAATGGTGCTCTTTTTGCCTGTCTTCTAGCTGAAAGGCTTGGCATCAATACCGTCAAAGTGTTCCGATTTGGTTCAGTGTTCAGCGCCTTAGGATCCTCCATGAGCGACGTTACTCATGTTTACGAAGAGTTTTTGGAAAAGAAATTAACCGACATAAGACCTGAGGAACTTAGAAATACACTCATTTTAATGATTCGTAGCGCCGAAATGGATCTGAAAGGCGAACGTTTTGATCCGAGCAAAGCCTCCTATACCCTGGAGGTCGATGTGCTCGAGGGTGGCAATACTTTTAAAACATTCTCGCTACCAACTGGTCCTGGCTCTCCCGAGATAGAGAAAGCATGGGAGAAGATCCTTCAGGAGTATGGGGATGTTCGAGCCAAAGCGCTCAGGTTGAAATCGATATTCTCAATTTCGAAATATCAACCTATTAGCTTTCCCCAGGATGGAGAAATTATTGCCGATAATGCCAAGAAAGGCGAAAGGGTTGTCTTCTCTGCAGGGGTTCCAGTCTTAGAGTACAAAATCCTTAAGAACGGTAACATCATAAATGGCCCGGCTTTAGTTGAAGGTGATAACACCACGTACTACGTCCCTGAAGGCTGGCTCTGGGAGACAGACGAATACCTTAATGCTACCATTAAGAGACACGGAGGTTGAGATGGAGAATATAAGATTCACAGAATATCTGGATTTAAATTTGGAAGATGAGAGTTGGAATTGCCATGTATGCGGGCATAGAATAGGACCAGCTACTGGCAACTACAAGGAAGGATGCCTCGTATACGAGAGAAACCCCGAAGAGGTTCATGACCCTATAATACCGAAAGCTACCTACAATTTTAGCCCAAAAAAAGAATGGGTTTCTATCTTGGAGTTCTATTGCCCAGGTTGTGGAACCCAGATCGAGACGGAGTATCTTCCTCCTGGCCATCCTATCACCCATGATATAGAAGTGGATATAAGAAGCATCAAGAAGGCTATAGCTGAAAATCGTTCCAAAATAGTTAATGGAAAGCTGGGGAGGTGAGACTATGCGATCGATAGACATAGACGTAGGCGGTACATTTACAGATTTGGTCATGCACTATGATGGGAAAATTGTCTATGCGAAATCTCCGACCACGCCGTTTGATCTCTCGGTGTGTTTTGTGAATGTCATAGAAGAGGGTGCAAAGCAACTTGGACTTGATATGCCTGCTGCACTTTCAGAAATGGAGATTGTTCGATATTCAACCACAATTGCCTTGAATAGGCTTATTCAACGACAGGGCTCAAGGATGGGTTTGATCACCACCGAGGGTCACGAAGATGCAATACTGATAGGAAATGGACCACAGTGGGTTGACGGAACAGTTGTCTCGGAACGGCGTAATCTAGCGAAACAGCATAAGCCATTGCCCCTGATCCCACGTGAATTCATCGTAGGCGCAAAGGAACGAATAGACTGTTTTGGGCAGGTGGTCCGACCGTTGGACGAAGAGGACTTGCGCGAAAAGGTAAGGTATCTTGTTGACAAAGGCGTCCGCGGTTTTGTAGTATCGTTGCTTTGGTCCTTCTTGAATCCAGCTAATGAGAAAAGGATTCGCACCATCATAAGGGAAGAATACAAGCCATACCATATCGGATATCTCCCTGTTGTTTTAGCCCATGAAGTTGTGGGGAAATGGGGGGAATATCAAAGAACTATGACAGCGGTTCTCGACGCATATCTCCACCGATCTATGCAGATAGAACTCTCTGCGAGTTGGGATCGGCTCAGGGAGAACAAATATAAAGGCTCTTTTCTGATGGTTCACAACACGGGCGGCTGTGCAGAGGTCTTCAAGACAGCGGCAAGCAAGACGTATAATGGAGGACCCGTCTCAGGTCTCATAGGGTCTTATTATATAGGGAAGGAAATCGGCTTCAAGAATGTTGTCGCCTCAGATGTAGGGGGCACAAGCTTTGACATCGGCTTGGTGGTTGAGGAAAGCGTAAGAAGTTACGATTTCAGGCCAATTATTGACACGTGGATGACCGCCACTACTATGATCAAGACCACTTCGATCGGTGCGGGCGGAGGATCCGTGGCATGGCTGAATCGACTCCTTGGGAATAGGCTGGAGGTAGGGCCGAAGAGTGCGGGAGCCCTGCCTGGCCCGGCTTGTTATGGTTTGGGTGGCACTGAACCGACAGTGACTGATGCTGACGTGGTTTTAGGCTACGTTAACCCCGATTACTATTTTGAAGGCAAGATGAAGCTGGACAAGGACCTCGCTCTGCGGGCCATAAAGAGGAAGATAGCGGACCCACTCGGCATTGATGTCTACGAAGCAGCTGGAGCAATCAGAAAACTGGTGGATAGCAATATGGAGTCAGCTATTAAGAAGGAGGTACACCTCAGGGGATACGCCCCTGAAGACTTTGTTATATTTTCATTCGGAGGCGGTGGGCCTACTCATGTGGAGGGCTACATGGGTGACATATCTAGGGCGGTCATCTTCCCGTTTTCGCCAGTATTTTCTGCATTTGGCGCATCCATCATGGATATAACACACCTCTATGAACGTACCAGCACCATGTATCTCATGGAGCCAGCAACAGGCAAATACACAGACCAATACGAGAACTTCAATAAAGTAGTAGAACAACTTGTTGAAAAGGCCAAAAGGGATCTGATAGCAGAAGGCCTTCCCGTAGATAAAGCCATTTTTAGTTTGGAACTCGATTTGCTTTATGGCGGGCAGATTCATGAAAAGAGATCTGCGTCACCACGTTTGTTCATAAAGAATCAGGATGATGTGAAGGTTATTTGTGATGAATTTGAAAAAGAGTTTAGGGAGAGTTTCAGCCCCTTTGCAGTCAACCGTGAGGGAGGGGTCATCCTGAGAAACTTTATTGTGAAAGTTACAATTCCCACCGCAAAAGTTAAGCTTCCCATTTATAAGTCGTCTGGGTCCGACCCAGCGGCAGCGCTGAAAGGCAGTCGCGATGCCTGGTGGAGGGTCGGTGGGTTCCGTAAATCACCTGTATACGACTTTGACCGGCTGCGTTCGGGAAACGTGGTCGATGGTCCTGCCGTAATCGAAGCGAAATACACAACTATCGTTGTTCCCCCAGAAATGCAATATCAGGTCGATGAACACGGTTTGGGTGTTCTTCACAGAGCTTAGGAAAAACAAGGAGGGAGGTCGATTATGCCAATACTTTCAGCAGAAGAGAAATTAAGCATGATGAAGACGAATCCACCGACGGCGTATGAGCTTGAATGCGTTCAGGGGCTTGCAGTCGGTGAGTTCGAGATTGGGTTTCAGAGAACGAATGATATCCTTGATGAAGCCATGGAGGTTTTCCAGCGGACAGCTCGAAGCGCTTTTGGTGTGGCAGGAGACTCTATGGTGGCAATCTTTACTGCCCAGGGTGATCTGGCCAATGGTGCTTGCGGCACATATCTCCATGAGGTGATCCAGCCCGTACCCATCAAATACGTGATGAAGTATTACTCAGAAAACCCGGGCATTAAAGATGGAGACATATGGTATATCAACGATGCCCTCTACGGAGGCATACACAATCCTGACGTACTGGTGTTCATGCCTGTCTTTTATGCGGGAAAGATTATAGCATGGGCTTCCGCAGGTGTGCACACGAGTGAATCTGGGGGTGTTGAGCCTGGAGGAATGGAAATAAATGCGCCTTCCCGGTTCTATGAGGGTTTCAACGCTCCTCCTATTAAGGTGGGGGAGAACTTCGAACTCCGGGCCGACTTTCTTGAACTGTTGGCAGCATACGGCCTTCGAGCTCCGCAAATGGTGCTGGCAGATATGAGAGCCCGAAGTGCGGCAGTTGATAGAGCCAGGATGCGTTTGGTTGAGCTTGCGAGCAAGAAAGGCTCAGCATATGTGATAGGACTGCTACAAAAGATGCTCATAGTAGCAGAAGAGGGTGCCCGAAGGAGAATTCGCTCATGGGCAGACGGCACTTACCGCTGCGTAAATTTTTGTGACGCAGTCGGAATGCAGGAAGGCCTGGTTCGGTCTTCTTACATGACAGTCATAAAGAAAGATGACGAAATCACTTTCGACTTCACCGGTACCTCTCCCGAAAACGTTTCCTCCTACAATGCTCATGTTCAGGCTGTAGTTGGGCATATCTCAAACTATATTTACGAATATGTGTTCCACGATTTGCCTATAAGTAGCGCGACATTTGCCCCCATCCACTTTAAGTTCCCTCCAAACTCTTGTTTGAATCCAGATAATAGGGCAGCAACATCGTGTGCTGTCATGATCGCGACCGGTGTAATGAGTGGCATGCACAATGTTTTTGCTAAACTAATGTTTCCCACTGAGGACTGGAAACAGGTATCAGCCTCGCAGGGAAACGCAGGCAACGCATACGTGTTAGCTGGCATGAATCAATGGAATACCTTCTATGCGGATATGCAGGCATACTCCCTCAACACTGAAGGTCAAGGAGGGAGGGTAAGCGAAGACGGAGTCGATGCATTTGGTTTTCCGTGGTGCGTATTTGGGAGGGCACCCGATGTGGAACTTATGGAGAACGAACTGCCCATTTTGATCCCTGTGTGTCAACACTGGCCTGATTCCGGAGGAGCAGGGAAATACAGAGGTGGTTGCGGTACTTTTCAAATGTGGGTCGCATATCACAAAAAAGATGTCTGGTTCCTCTGCATTGCCGACAATTCAAATCTGCAGACACCTCAAGGACTTTTCGGTGGCTATGCTCCTGCAACCGTGCCGGGTATAAGTATACGCAAGGCTGATATTCTGAAGAAGCTTGAGGAGGGTGCAAAGGATCTCGATTTGCATTTTGAGTCGCTTGTTAATGAAAAATCCATTTCCGGCGACTGGCAGCTTGAGTTCTTTGCCCGTGCGGTCAGAATGTATAGCCATGGGGACGTCATTAATTTCTGTTTCGCAACAGGCGGCTCAGGGTACGGAGATCCTCTGGAGAGGGACCCCAAGCACATAACAAAAGACTTGGTGGACAGACGGATATCGATATGGAGCGCCAAAAACGTGTATAGGGTAGCTTGCGACCCCGAGACATACGAAGTCGACTATGAAGAGACGAAAAAGCTCAGAGATAATGCACGGAAGGAGAGACTTGCCAAAGGGAAACCTTACAACCAGTTCGTCAGAACCTGGGAGAAAAGAGTTCCTCCTCAGGAAATGCTGAGTTTCTATGGTTCCTGGCCTGATGCACAGCCCGTCGCACCAATAATCCGGCCATAGGACTGGGAGGCTATTTCTTATGAGCGATGGATCAAAAACAGAGCTGCTGAAGAATTTTGTTAAGAAGGGGGAAGCGCCACCAAAACCTTTCGTCCTGCCAATGATTTGCACCGTAGCTGCCAAGGCAGAAGGCGTTGCACCGGAGCAGTTCCTCCTTAATGCAACAAAGCTCTCTAACACATTGAAAAGGGTATACCAGTACTACAGGTATGATGGAATATTGGCTTACTGCTGCAACCACGTGGAGTCGGAAGTCTTGGGTTGTAGCGTTGAAAGGCAGTGCTTCCCGACAAAGGTTACGGTGCAAGGGGACGCTTCACCGTTAGATGACATCATTCCACTTGAAAAGGTCCCTTACGCAATGATCGCGAGAGATGTTGTTCAGAGATTAAGGATAACGGTCAGGGATCAACAACTGCTGAGTGTTGCCTTTAGCGGAATGATGAAACTGGCCGAGCTGTGTTTTGGGCAGACTTCGGATGCTGCACTTGAGTCTGCTTCCACTGCATTGTTGAAATTGGGACAATTCTTCTGCCAAGGGGGAGCAAACATCGTCTTCTTCATTGAAGATAGCCCTGGCCCTGATGGTGCATATCCAGAGGAATGGTGGAGAAACTTTCGCCAGGTGGCGAAGGTTATCACGTATCACGAAGCGTTGCCCGCAGTGTTAATGAGAATTGACAATGCAGAGGCTGCTAACAGTTTGCTGGTCAAGGCTGAAGACTTCCTTCCATGTTTCGTTTGCGATGATATCGGGTTGTTCGAACAAATCATGGACGGCCTACCCGCAGATAGGCCTTTCGGCATAGGTTTCAGCCTGGATGCTTTGCTTGGGAATGATTTAACAAGATTGAAAGATGCCGTTGATCGGCGTAGGGATAGAATCGTCCTGTTTACCACATCTGAAGAGATTCCGTATGATAGGTTTCAACCGGATCTGCTTCAGAAAGTTGCTTGGGTATTAGACGAGATTTCCAAGTTCCAATAAAGAGAGGTACCAACGTATGTCTGATTTCTGGAACCAACAATTCGAGACCATGCCGTGGAGTGATCTCCACACGTACTGGCTGGACAAATTCAATCATCTTCTTACCTATGTAAAGGCAAATTCACCCTTTTACGCAAAGCACCTGGAGAAGGTTAACGCTGTGTCGTCCTTTGATGAACTGACCAATGTGCCGGTTATGACAAAGGCTGAGATACGGGAGGCACAGCTTGCAGGAGACAGAACCATGCCTCTGGGGACGATCCAGGTTGCAAAAAGTGAGGACATCGTGCAGGTCATCTCCTCCTCGGGAACAACAGGACGCCCCGTCTATTACGGTATCACCCAGAGGGACCTGGAATCATGGCGGGAAGCCCTTGCTGCCTTTACCTACAATGCCGGCATACGCAAGAATGATGTGGTAGGCCATGTCGTGGGTACTGCTATTTTTGCCGGTGGTGAGCCCTACTTTGAAGGGATGCGCCACATCGGTGCAACCGTGGTATGGGCAGGAGGACTTGCGACAGAGCGGCTCTATGAAACACTACGTAACATGCACTGTACTGCCATCCTGGGGACCACATCCTTTGATCTCTACCTGGCCGAGAACTGCCGGAAGTACCTGGGCATTGACGCCAGGGAGCTGGGCATCAAGAAGATCCTCGGCGGCGGTGAACCTGGTCTTAGTGAAGAACCGATCCGCAACAAGATCAAGGAACTATGGGGAGCCGATACCGTTCGTGAGGTTATGGGGTTAGCCGATATCATGCCCGGTATGTGGTCGGAGTGTGCAGAAGAAAAGGGCATGCACTTTACTGCTCAACCCCACGTTATGGTCGAGTTGACTGACCCTGATACAGGAAAGCATCTTCCCTGGGAGCCCGGGGTCTGCGGAGAGCCCGTCTATACAACCATCACTCGGGAGGCTACTCCCATCGTTCGGTATGCATCCCATGACTATATCCGGGTCGAGGCGATTGAGTGCTCCTGCGGCAGGACATCGCCCAGGATGCGCTGCATCGGCCGGGTGGATGACATGCTGATCTACAAGGCAATGAACGTTTTCCCCTCTGCAATCCGTGATGTGGTGGTGAAGGGGTTTGAAGAGCACCTTACCGGATACATCCAGGTCGTAAAGGATAATGCCATGCAGGTCCGCTTTGACGATGCCATCCCTGTGGACATTGAGGTGCTCCCCACAGTACAGGATACGAAAAAGCTCAAACGGGACATCGAGAACAAGGTCAGGGAACTCTTGGTCGTCAAGATTGATGCTAACCTTGTTCCCCCGGAGACGATCGAGAGGACAGCGTACAAGACACCCCTGGTAAGAGTGAGGAAGAAGTAGAGGTTATTGGAAGTTATGATAGAGGAGAGGTAAGCATACCAAGCAGGACTATAAAATGTATCACAATAAAAAAGGAGGGTAATATGTACAAGAAAAGAGCAATACTCATGTTACTGGCATTGGCGTTGGTGGTTTCTCTGCTTACGGGGCAACCTAACGAAGCGTCAGCTGCAGAAAAGACACTGGTTGTTGGGACAACGCTTCCTCTATCAGGACCAGCAGCAGGATGGGGATTAGGCCTTTCAAGGATGAACGATTTTTTTGCAGAAGATATCAACAATAAAGGCGGCCTTAAAATCGGGAAGGATACCTACAAAATTAAGACTATCGCATACGACCATAAAGGCTCACCTTCTGAGGCTGCGGCAAATGCCACAAAGCTGGTATCTCAAGATAAAATCCAGTATTTAATTGGTGGTGTCATTGCTGCGACGGGAATGGCCATTTTGCCCGTAACTCAACCAGCCAAGGTTGTCACTACAAATCTGTGGTGGGGCAAGGGCATTATCGGCCCAAACAACCCTTTTTCTTTCAGACAGACTATCTCACAGATGGAAATAGCCCCGGCAATGTATACGTGGATCAAGAAAAATAATCCCAACATTAAGACTATGGCACAAATAAATCCGAATGACACGAGCGGATGGGACACAGCAGCTGCCGTTCGGGAAGCTGCTGAGGCAAATGGAATACAGGTGGTAGCACAGGAGTTTTTTGAGAGGGGTACCAAGGATATGTATCCCTTCCTCACAAGGATATTGGCAAAAAAGCCTGACCTTATCGACGTAGCCGTTACGGCACCAGGGGATGGTGCCCTGATAGTCAAACAGTTATATGAACTTGGCTACAAGGGCGCTAAGGCCTGGACATGTGGTACGAACCCTATTGAAATCATCAAGCTGTGCGGTAATGAAGCTGCCGAAGGTCTGTGGTTCGCTTACGGACAGGATCTCGATGGTCCGAGCAGCTCTCCGGAAACACGGGCCCTGTCGAAAAGATATATGGAGAAATTTAAAGAGCCGTTGGCTCCACATCATGTCACCTCATACGCTATGCTTGAAATTTTTACCCAGGCAATGGTGAAAGCTGGAACTACCGACACAACCAAAGTAGCAAGTCTTGTTGAAAAGACGAAAAAGTTCAACACCTCTTTTGGCCCGTTTGTCCTGGTGGGTAAGAAAAAATACGGTATTGATAGGCAGTTTGTTCATCGAATGATGTTGGCACAGGCACGAGGGGGCAAACCAGTGGAAGTAGAGTGGTTATCATTGCCCGGATTGGGTTTACCGGAATATTAGGATAAAAATTTCGAGGATGGTTAACGAAGTTCAGGCTCGTTTACCATCCTCGATGTGATTACCGAAAGGAAAAACGATGGAAATAACTCTGCTTCTTCAAGGTGGGCTGAATGGCGTAATGCTGGGGCTGAACTATGCCCTTATAGCCCTTGGCCTAAGCCTTATTTTCGGTATTATGGGTATCGTCAACTTTGCCCACGGTGAGATGTACATGCTTGGGGGTTATGTGGCGTACTTTCTTATTGGTGGTCTTGGTCTCGACTTCTTTTCTAGCATTATCGCAGCCGTCTTCATAATAGGAATGCTCGGTATGTTGTTCGAAAAGGCTATTTTCAGGCCCTTGATGGCGCGCCCTAAAGAGGCACTTACCTCGTTGATCGCGGCAGTAGGGTTAGCTTGGGTTCTTCAAATGCTCGCGGTGATTTGCTTTGGAGACCTCGACAGGAAAGTACCTTCGACTTTCAAGGGGATCATCAATATGGGAGGCGTGATCATAACCAAAGAGCGACTTGTGACCATTATTATTGGTATAGTCCTGGTGCTCCTCTTAAACATATTCTTGCTTCGGTCTCGCATTGGTATGGCAATACGAGCGGTGGCGCAGGACAAAGAGGCTGCGGCATTACAAGGTGTCAAGGTAAGCAGGGTAAGCGCGATATCCTTTGGTATTGGATGCGCCTTGGCAGGATCTGCTGGAGCTCTTATGTCGCCGATTTTTTCGGTCAGTCCTTTTCTTGGAGGAGAAGTCATCTTAAAGGCGTTTCTTGTGGTCATTCTTGGAGGAATGGGAAGTATCCCGGGTGCAATGCTTGGCGGTCTCGTGCTTGGGTTCATAGAAAGCTTCGGAAGCCTTTTCTTTACGGTGCCTACGGTAAGCGCCATCACATTTAGTTTAATTATTCTCATATTGATTATAAGACCTCAAGGACTTTTGGGCCATGAATAAAAAACACAAAATAACCTATTTCGTATTCGGCGCTATTTTGTTACTCCTCTTCGTTATACCTCTAATTACCAGAGAACCGTATGTTTTTCATATACTTTGCCTGATCGGTATAAACATTATATTTGCGTGTAGCTTGAATATCATTCTCAATATTGGCGAGCTCAACCTTGCCCATGCGGCATTCATGGGCATCGGGGCATACGTGTCTACCATCCTGGTCATGAGGCTGTCGCTCCCCTTCTGGTTTGCCATGCCTGCCGCAATGCTTGCTTCGGCAATTGTATCTCTAGCCTTAGGCTTCCTAACCCTGCGGTTCAAAGGGGCTTATTTTCTCCTCTTCACATTTCTTTTTGCAGAACTTGTTCGCATTTTGCTGAGCAACTTCTGGATAGGCCTCTTCGGAGGTATACCAGGGCTGACCAACATTCCACGCCCGTCAATCACAATCCCTGGTCTGTTCCAAGCAACATTTACTTCGAACATCGATTTTTATTATTTAATCATGGTTCTTGTCATTATTACCATTTTTGTCATGCGCAGAATGGATGTGTCTCGATTGGGTTTGCTTTTTAGGGCAATCAGCCAATCCGAGTCACTTGCTGAATCAACAGGTATCAGCGCAACGAGATTCAAAATATTGGGCTGCGCCATAGGGTGTTGTTTTGCCGGGT